>Ga0209415_10011483_pt1 | contig 14908 bp, 9 predicted proteins | sample PeaSoiSIISIP2007_FD_187696 | JGI IMG/M metagenome (GOLD analysis project Ga0209415, IMG submission 187696) | Peat soil microbial communities from Weissenstadt, Germany - SII-SIP-2007 (SPAdes) (version 2) | ecosystem: Environmental > Terrestrial > Soil > Wetlands > Peat | place: Germany...
GGACGCCTGGTGCGCCAGTTATTGACCGAAAGCGTGGTCCTTTCGATCCTGGGAGGCGCGGCCGGCCTGCTCCTCTCAATGTGGCTGGCCGCTCTGTTCGCCGCGTGGCGACCGCCGATCGATGTTCCCATAATTCCTGACGTCGGCATCGATTTTCGCGTGATGATTTTCGCGGCCGTTGCCTCGCTTCTCACCGGCGTGCTGTTCGGACTCGCCCCCGCACTCCAGTCGACCCGCGCGCAGCTGGCGCCGGCGCTCAAGAACGAAGCCGTCTCCGAACGCCTGCGCCGCTTTCCCGTTCGCGACATTCTGGTAGCCGCGCAAGTCGCTCTTTCCGTGGTGCTGCTGGCCGGATCCGTGCTGGTGATCCGCAGCCTGCAACACGTCCTGAGCCTCAACCTCGGATTCGAGCCTCGCCACGCCGCCGCCTTGTCGTTCGATTTAGGCTTGCAGGGGTATGATGAAGCGCACGCTCGCGACTTTGAGCGCCGCGTCCTGGAGCGCGTGCGCGCGATGCCAGGAATCGAGTCCGCGGGCACCATCAGCGGGCTTCCGCTCAGCCTGAACTGGAACAACAGCGGAATCGTCGTCGAAGGCAAACCGGCCCCGCGCGCCGCCGACGTCACCATGGCCGCCATGTTCGATATCTCGCCCGGTTATTTGCGAGCCGCGCAGACCAAACTCATCGCCGGCCGCGATCTCGAAGATGGCGACAAACAGGGTGGCCGCCGTGTGGTGCTGGTCAATGAAACCTTCGCGCGCAAGCTGCTGCCTGGCGAGAATCCCATCGGCAAGCGCTTCCGTCATGACCCGGTGCAAGGCGAGTGGCGCGAAATCGTGGGCGTGGTCGAAGACGGGAAATACCGCTCCCTCGGCGAGGCTCCTATGCCGGCCGTGTTCCAGCCGGTCGCGCAATCCTGGAACTCAACCATCACGCTGGTCGCGCGATCGTCCATGCCGGAGGATCAGATCGTCGGCCTGCTGCGCCGCGCCATCGCTGCGCTGGACCCGGCCCTGTCCACTTTCAACGGAGGCAGCCTCACCGAGCAGCTCGGCCTGGTCCTGTTCCCGGCGCGCATCGCGGCGACGATTCTCAGCGCCTTCGGGTTCCTCGCAATCGTCCTCGCCGCCACCGGCGTCTACGGCGTGATGGCCTACGCGGTCTCGCGCCGCACCCGAGAAATCGGTATTCGCATGGCCTTGGGAGCGAATCCGTCGCAGGTGCTGGGCGTAGTGCTTTCGCACACCGCTTTGCTGCTCGCGATAGGAACCGCAGCCGGAATCGCGTTAGCTCTGGCCGCGGGCCGTCTGTTCTCGGCGATTCTCTACGGAGTCAGCGCCAGAGACCCGTGGACCTACGCGCTGGTTGTCGCGCTAATGTCGGTCGTGGCGTTCATCGCCTGCTGGTTCCCTGCCCGCCGCGCAATTACGGTCGATCCGGTGACCGCGCTCCGTACTGAGTAAGCGTTTATCGGCGTAGATCGGCGGCGACGGGTTCCGGCCGGCGTATCTTCAGAAGAATGATGTCGCCGAACCCGATTCGCAGGTATAAATTCGGCGCCGGTGGAGCATTCTGGTGATCGAACTCCTCGCCGAGCCAATGCCTGCTGCGCGGATCGCCCGGAAAATCGGAAGTCACCGCGCCGACCTTGCTCTTCGCGTCAATCGCATAGACCCCGTCGGGCAAGTGCAGCGCGATATCGCCGCAACGGTTGGTCGCGTGAACATCGCCGGTCATGCCGTCGAGATTGACTTCTCCGTCATCATGATCGATCACCAGCTTCGCGTTGCGCGGCGCGCGGATATGATATTCAAGATCGAAATCCGTGCCCGGGACGAATTTGTGCTTGGGATACTCCGACGTGATCACCAGATCGCCGCCTTTGCGCTCGCTCGTGACACGTACCCGATCGAGCACTGCGGCGCTCACCTTATCGGACTTCTTCCACTTGATGGTGGTGACTTCAACTCCGGGCTGATCCCACGCAACGATATCCAACTCGCCGACCGAGTGACTCAGCCGGATCGTTCCGCCCGCCGGCAAATCGAAATGTTCAGTGGCCCGAACCTCCACTTTCGGCTTCGGCTCGATATTCACCGCAGCCAGGAACGTAAGCGCGACAACGAACATCATCAGACTTCCTCATCTCGCGGATGAACTTCGGGCAACACGTCATGCTCTCCGGCCATCCAGACATATAGCGTCGGCAACAGGAAGATGCTCATCAGCAGCGATGCCAGCAGCCCTCCCACAATCACAATGGCAAAAGGACGCTGCGAGTCCGATCCGATCCCGTGCGATGTCGCCGCCGGCAACAGGCCCAGCGTCGCCACCAGCATGGTCATCATAATCGGGCGAAGCCGCAGCACCGCGCCTTCCTCGGCCGCCGCGATCACCGTGCGGCCTCGCACGCGCAGTTGGTTGATGTACTCCACCATAATCACGCCCACCTGGACCGAAACGCCGAACAGCGCCAGAAATCCCACGCCGCTCGAAACGCTGAAATTAGTGTGGCTCAGATACAGGGCGAGCATTCCGCCCACCGGCGCCATCGCGACGTTAATCAGAATCAGCGTCGACCATTTCAGCGACCGGAACATCGAATACAGAATCAGGAAAATCAGCAGCAGCGTGATGGGAATGATGATCATCAGCCGGCGCGACGCGCGCTGCTGGGATTCGTACTCACCCGCCCAGTCGATGTGATAGCCAACCGGGAGCTTCACCTGCTGATCCACCTTGCGGATCGCCTCTTCCACCGCGCCACCCAGGTCGCGCCCGCGAACGCTGTATTTGATGGCGACGTAGCGCTGATTCTCTTCCCGGTAAATCTCCGATGCGCCGTCTTTCATCTCGATGTTGCAAAGCTGCGCCAGCGAAACTCGCTCTCCCGTGGGCGCCAACAGCCGGATGTTCTCAATCGCTTCATTCGTGTCGCGATATTCCGGCAGATAGCGCATCACCAGATCGTAGCGCTGCTCGCCTTGCAGCACCTGCGTGAGTGCGTTGCCGCCCACCGCCGTCTGGATCGCATCCTGCACGTCCGCGACGTTGATCTGATAGCGGGCGGCCTTCTGCCGGTCCACCGTGACGTTCAAATTGGGCTGGCCGATGACGCGAAAGAGTCCCAGATCCTGAATACCCTTGACCTGCTTCATCACCCCGGCGATTTGATCGCCTTCTTCTTCCAGCGTTTTGAGATCGTCGCCGAAAACCTTAATGGCCAGCTCGCCCTTTACCCCGCTGACCGCTTCTTCCATGTTGTCGGAGATGGGTTGCGAGAAATTCCAGATCACGCCGGGGATCTTCGAAAGCTCGTGATTCATGGCGGCGATCAGCTCTTCTTTGTTCTGGTGAAACGCCGGCCGCCATTCTTCCTTGGGCTTTAAATCCACGAAATATTCGGTGTTGAAGAAACCCGTGGTATCCGTTCCGTCGTCGGGACGTCCGACTTGACTGGTGGTCTGCGTAACTTCGGGAAACCGGCACAACAGCACCCGAGCCTGATTCGCAATCGCGATTCCCTGCGTCTGCCCGGTGCTCGGCGCAAGCGTCCCGCGCACCCAGATGGCGCCTTCGTCCAAATGTGGCAGGAATTCCGAGCCAAGCGCGTAAGTCGCCAAAAACACCGCCCCGCCCACGCCGCACAGCGCGACCGCAAGCGTCGCCCATCGCCAGCGAACCGCGAGATTCAGCAGGAACCGATAGCGATTGGTAAGAAACGTCATCAGCGGATTGTGCCACTCGCGCGTTCCCTTCGGGAAAAAGAGACTGGATAACACCGGTGCCAGCAGCATCGAAAACATCAGCGCGCCCAGCAGCGCGAACGCTACCGTCCAGGCCATCGGCTTGAACAACCGCCCTTCCACTCGCTGCAAAGTGAAGATCGGGATGTAAGCCGTAATAATGATGCCGATCGCGTAGAACACCGGCCGCTGAACCTCATGCGCGGCGTTGCGGATCTTCTCCATTGGCGTTCTGGTGTCGCCCTCCACCGGATGACCCAGATGACGGACGATATTCTCCACCATCACTACCGCGCCGTCCACCACCATGCCGAAGTCCAGAGCGCCCAGCGAAAGGAGATTCGCGGGAATATGGCGCAGGTCCAGGCACGTCGCGGCAAACAGCAGTGAAAACGGAATGGTCAGCGCGACGATAATCGCTCCACGCACGTTCCCCAGAAACACGAACAGGACAATCACCACCAGCGCGATGCCTTCGCCCAGATTGTGCAGCACCGTGTGCGTGGTATAGTGCACCAGGTCGCTGCGGTCCAGGAACGGAACCACTTTCACGCCCGGCGGGAGGATGCGCTCATTCAACTCCTTGACCTTGGCGTGAATTCCGTCCAACGCCGAATCCGAATCGGCGCCCTTCCGCAATAGAACGATGCCGGACACCACGTCGTCGTCGTCGATGATCCTTCCATCCGGCAGATGCTTGGACCGCGCGAACTGCCCCAGCCGGATCTTCGGCCCTTGCGCCACGGTCGCGATATCTTTCACCCGCAGCGCCGTGCCGTTCTTGGTCATGATGACCGTGTTTTCGATGTCGTGCGTGTTGTCGACCAGGCCGACTTCCCGCACGTTGACCTGCTGCAAGCCTTCTTCGAGGAAACTTCCGCCAGCATTGACGTTATTGTTCGTGAGCTGCTGCTCTACTTGTCCGATGCTCAACCCATAAGCCACCAGCTTGTTCGGATCGATGCGCACCTGATACTCGCGCGTGGGGCCGCCGAAGCTCGCCACGTCGACCACATTGGGCACCGATTTGAACTGCTTCTCGATCACCCAGTCTTCAATCGACTTCAGTTCCATCACGTCGTACTTCGGATTGGTGCTGTGCAGCGTGAAAAAATAGATCTGGCCCACCGGGCTCCAATCTGTGCCCATCTGAGGCTGCACGCCAGGCGGCAGCGTCACCTGCGCCATTCTCTCCAGCACTTTTTCGCGATTCCAGTCGTTTTCCGATTCGTCGTCGAAGGTCAGCTTCAAATCCGATAGTCCGAACAGTGAAAACGACCGCAAAGAAGTGAGGTGCGGAATCCCGTTCATTACGATCTCGATCGGAATGGTGACCTGCTGTTCGATCTGCTCCGCCGAAATTCCGGGCCATTGCGTGATCACTTCGACGTAGTTGTTCGCCACGTCGGGATAGGCTTCCACCGGCAGCTGATGGAACGAGATCGCGCCCCAGATAAACAGCAGAACTGCGAGCGCCAGCACCAGCACCCGGTTGTTCAGCGCGAAATCGACCAGCCCGCGAATCACCTGCTACTGCTCCACGGTACTCTGAAATACCAGCGCGTCCGAAACCACCTGCGTTCCGGGTTTGATGCCGGAAATGATTTCCTGCATTTTTCCGGGCAGCATATTCCCGGCGGTAACTTCCACGCGGCGGAACCGTCCGTTCTCGACCGGCGTGTAAACCCATTCGCGATCGTGCAGATGAAGAATCGCCGTCGCCGGCACCACCGCGCGCGTCTCCGCGGTCTGCCCGTGAAAGGTCGCGGTAACGAACATTCCGATGCGCATCAGCCCCGGATTCTCCACCTCCAGGCGAACTTTCGCGGTGCGAATCGACGGGTCCAGAATCGGCGCAATGTTTCCGATTCTTCCCCGCAACACCCGATCCGGATACGCCGTCAGGTGAATGTCCGCGTATTCGTTCATATGCACCTGAGCGAGATCGTTTTCGTATACATCGCAGATGATCCACACGTGACTCAGATCCGAAATCGTAAATGGGTTCGGCGAGGATAACGCCTGCACTCCGGATGAATCCGTGATCTGCTGATCCGTAATCACGCCCGATACAGGCGCGTGCACTTCCACGATTCCCGTAGGATGGGCCGGGTCCGACCCCAGCACGCGGAGATGCTCGGCCGTGGTATCGACGTCCACCTGCGCGTTATTTTCGGCGTTTTGCGCGACTTCGAGTGCGCTCTTCGCGATCGCCCCCTCGCTATACAGCAGTTGCGCGCGATCCAGTTGAATCTTCGCCAACCGCTCATTTTCAACCGCCTTGCGATGATCGGCAAATGCTCCTGAAATATCCGCGCTGCGGACTTTGAACAGGATTTGCCCTTTCTGCACCGTGTCCCCGACCCGGGCATCGATCTCGACCACGCGTCCCGACGCCAGCGACACCACCGGCACGTTGCGCGATACATCCGCGTTCACCACGCCCGTGACGTTCAGCTCCGGCGCAGCTTTGCGCTCGGTTGCCGTCGCCAGCGGGAACTGTTCCGGATGGTCCACTTTGAAGTTGCTGGAATCCATGTCCTTCTCGACCACCGCCGCCGGAGGGGCGGTCGACGCCGCATCCGCCTTCACCTTGCTCTCGCATCCGGCGAGCGCCAAAACCAGCGCCGATAAAATAATTGCCTGCACAACAATGAACTTCATGGAATTACCTCGCGACCCGCGGCGAGATTCATTTGCGCCGCCGCGGTCAAGTACGAACCAATCAGATTCAGATACGCCAGCCGAGTGTCCCGGTACGATTTCTCGGCGTCCAGATAATCCAGCAACGACGTTCCGCCGTGCTGGTACGAGAACGACATCTTGTCGCGAACATCGGTGGCCAGCTTCAGATATTTGTCCTGGTACGGCTTCAGCAGATTCATCGCGTTCTGCAAGGTCGCATAAGCGGAATCGACGTCGCTGAATACCTGCGCCTCAGAAGCGTCGCGCAGTTTCTCGGTGCGGCCGATATCGAGCTGCGTGCGCAGCTTTTCCCCCTGGTTCCGATCGTGAAGGCGCAGCGGAATGTCGACACTGACGCCCAAATACGCCGAGATCGGCGGATTGCGCGCCACATCCACCCCGAACGTGGGATCGGTGGATCCATTGGCGACCGCAAGCTGATGATTGCTCCTGGCCAGTTCGATGTTCTGCGCCGCGGCGCGCAAGTCCGGCCGCGTTTCGAGCGCGACCGCGTGGAACTCTTCCAGCGGCTTCAAATTGTCCGAAAACTCGTACGGACCGGTGACGTCGAACTTGTCCACCGGAGTGCGGTCGTTCAGTAGCTGCAGGAGCTGGATCTTATTGGTCCGCAGATTCACCAGCGCGGTTTGATAATCGGACTCGAACTGCACGCGTTGTAATTCCAGACGGTCCAAATCCACTTCCGCCATGTCGCCGGCCCGGAAGCGATTCCGGTTGACCCCCAGCTCGCGGTCCCAATAGGCCAGATTCTCATTGGCATTTTGCAGCACGGCCTTGGCCTGCAAGGTCTGCACGAACGCGTTCCGCAAAGCAAACAGAAGAGTTCTCTCTTGATCGGAGAATGTGGATTCGGCCACTGCGGTTGATTTTTTCGCGCTCTCCAGCCGCAGCTCCCGTTTGCGCTGCCGTTCATGCAGGTAGCTGAGCGACGCGGACGGGAAAATATTGGTAAACGGACGATAGGGGGTCGCGGGAAACGGATCGAACTGATCGAGTCCCACCGAAAACTCCGGGTTCGGCTTCAAATACGCTGTGATTTCCGAGGCCCGCGATTCGTCGATGTTCGCCTGCGTGGCCTTCAGGGTCGGATTGGACGCCTCAAATTTCTCTTTGACTTGCTGCCAGTTGAGGGTCTCCTGCGCGCACACCACCGGCGCGAGTCCAGCCGCCAGAACCGGTAGCCACACACGAGACCACTGTAGGGGGAAGTCTGAGCGCATGGAGGTCCAAACTCCACTCTAGCGGCTCGCGCGCGCGGTCCTCTACTATCTTTCGGCCTATTCCACTTATCTTTCAGCCATTAAGTGAATTTTCAATGGCGGCCGTGCGATTCGTGGCATAGAATTGACCGCAAAGGCTGCTAGATGCTAATGCGTTTTCTTCGGGGATCCGCGCGGGCCGTCCGGCTCGAAACCGGCCTGATGATCGCTATCATCGCATTCGCTGATTGGCGCATCGACGCCGAGATTCCACTGGGCTTCCTGTATCTCTTGCCCATGTTGCTGGCCGGCAGCGCTTTGAGACGATGGCAAATCACCTTGGTCGCGGCGATCTGTACAGCCCTAACGGAGGCGTTCGATTCCTTCGCCTTGTTCCCATTACAAACCAGCATCCCGCGAGACGTTCTGATCTTCGCCGCGTTCCTGGGCGCCGGATTGTTTGTGTATGAAATGGTTCGCAGAGGCGAAGCCGCCCGAAGCGCGCAGGAGCAGCTCGAATTCCTGGTAGAGAGTAGTCCCGCTGCGATCCTGCTTATGGATTCGAGCGGCCAGGTTTTGCTGGCGAACGACGCGGCGCATCGTCTGCTGGCGCTTCCGCGCGGCGCTCTTGCAGGACGCGCCATTCGCGACTATCTTCCATCTCTAACGCGCGTGCCCGCCGTCGACGCTTCGTTTCGAACCGCCATGCAATGCCGGGGCCGCCGCGAAGACGGCGAAGCGTTCCTGGCCGACGTATGGTTCTCCACGTATCGCACCAGCGCCGGAGCGCGTCTGGCAGCGATGGTGGCGGATGCTTCCGACGAACTGCGCAGCCGCGAAGAATCGAGCCTTCATCAACTCCTGCTCGGTTCGCGAATGATGGTGGACGCCGTCTCCGACGAGATTCGCAATGTCAGTGGAGCCATCGCGATGGCACACCATAACCTGAGCCGCAACGGCATTCTCACGGGAAATCAGGATTTCGAAGCGCTGGGAATGCTGATCGGAGCGCTGGAACGGATTTCGATGCTGCAACTGCGCGCGGCTGCCGCTCCCCTTTGCGGCGTGGACCTGGCTTCCCTGCTCGAAGAGCTGCGCATCGTGGTGGAGCCTTCCCTCCGCGAAGCCGGCATCACGACACGATGGGAAATCGATCGCGCCATCCCGGTGGTTCGCGGCGACCGGCAAAGCCTGATGCAGGTTTTTCTGAATCTGATTAAGAACAGCGAACGCGCCATGCTGAAGGAGCCGGTGCAGGAGCTGCGCGTCACGGCTCGCCTGAACCAGATGCGTGTGGAAGTGCGCGTCGAAGACACCGGCTGCGGCATCGCGAATCCGGATCGGCTGTTTCATCCGTTTCAGCAGGAAACGCCGCCGGCCGGATTCGGGCTGTACTTATCGCGCGCCTTTATGCGCTCTTTCGAAGGGGATTTGCGGTATGAGCCACAGCGCCACGGATCGCATTTCATTGCTGATCTGGCGCCGCTCTTTCCGAATGCGGATGTTCCGGCGCTCCGCACCGCTCCCGACCTGATCTCGCGCTTCGGGTGATTCCGCGAGTGCGATAATTATCGAGCAGGTGCAAAAGCGTTTCTCCCGTTACGCGTGGTTCGTCCTGGGATTCAATTTGCTGGTGATTCTCTGGGGCGCGCTGGTGCGAGCCTCGAAGTCCGGCGAAGGCTGCGGCGACCACTGGCCGCTGTGCAACGGCACCGTCATCCCGCACGCGGCCCAGATCGCGACCATCATTGAATTCACGCACCGCGCCACCACCGGACTCGCGCTGATTTCAGTGGTGTGGCTCACGATTTGGGCGTATCGCGCATTTCCCAAAGGGCGCGTGAGAAATGCAGCCGCGGCGTCGCTGATTTTGATTCTGACGGAAGCTCTGCTCGGCGCGGGACTGGTTCTGTTCCGCTACAGCGGCACCGATGCCTCGCTCGCCCGCGCTGCCTATCTTTCTGCTCACCTGATCAATACACTGCTGATGCTGAGTGCGTTCGCGCTGACGGGCTGGTGGGGTGGTGGACACGGCTCCGTACGATTATCGGGCTCGACCGCGAGGCTGCTGGTTTTCAGTCTATTCGCAGGACTGGTGATCGCCGTGAGCGGCGCGATCAATGCCCTGAGCGACACGCTTTTCCCGGCAACGTCGTTGCTCGCCGGATGGGAGGCGGATTTTTCGGCGGGATCAAATCTGTTGATCCGCCTGCGCGTGTGGCATCCGGTGATCGCGACATTGGCAGGTGCATCGATCGCGATCATTGCGCTTATCGTTCGTGGAAAGAGCGCGAATTCGCAAGCGCGTCAGTTGGGCTCGGCCGTGGCTGCGTTGGTCGTGCTGCAACTCACCACGGGATTGATCAACGTATGGCTGCTCGCTCCGGTGTGGATGCAACTGGTGCATTTGCTTTTGGGTGACCTGCTGTGGATCACGCTGGTCCTGTTCGCAGCGGCGACACTCGAAACGCCGCAGCATAGCGAGGCTCCTGCGCTTGCTGGCGAGTCTGTGTGAAAACCCGCTATATTAACCGGCCCCTCTGGTCACGGCTCGCATAAGTTGCTGATCTGTGAGCGATTCGTAGCGCGTTACTGATTCCCGCCCGAGGTTGCTCCGGCTGTGGGATGCAGCGTCAGCTTCTGCACGCGCCAGTTCAAAATCTCCGCGGCAAAGATGGTGTTTTCCGATGGGCACGCCATCTCGTGAATCCAGCCGAACTCCTTCAACTGCCGGCCCGTGGTCCCGAGCATCCCCAGCACCTTCCCTTCCAGCGACAATTTGTAGATGCGGCCAGGATAAGCGTCGGCGCTGTACAGATACTGCGTCGGCCCGGGAGTAATGCAGATCGCCCATGGCGCGCCACTCTGGCGAACCGCTCCTTCCGGCGACGGCTTGGGACCCATCCACGGAATCACGTCCGGGGGAACCGGCACATCGATGGTGATCTGGCGCTCGAAATTTCCGTCGGAATCGAACACCTGAATGCGGCGATTACCGCGATCCGCAACGTAAATATTCCCCTTTGCGTCGGACGCGATCGAGTGCGGCGTGTTGAACTGCCCCGGCTTCGGGCTCGCACGGTCTTCGCGGGGAACCGGCCCGCCCCACTGTTTCACCCAACGTCCGTTCTTGTCGAACTTCGCCACGCGGGAGTTGATGTAGCCGTCGCTGATGAAAATATCGCCCGCGGGATCCCAGGTCACATCGGTCGGCTGGCGGAAACTGCCATCGACGGCCGGGCGCGGCGGATCGACGCGCGTCCACGGGCCGGCTTCATCCGAAGCTTCCTTCTTGCGGCCGAATACCATGCTTACGCGCCCCGCCGGATTGAACTTGATGATCATATCCGAGCCTTTGTCGATAGCCCAGAGATTGTCATCCTTGTCGACCCGCACCGCGTGGGCGTAGGACCACGCATACAGGTTCTTGCCGATCTCGCGTACGTAGGTTCCAGCGGGAGTAAACTCCAAAATCTGCGCGGCAGCGGCGCCGTATGCCGGACCATTGGTATTTCCCCGCGAAAACACGAAAATATGGCCCTTCGAGTTCACGGCGACTCCAGAGGCCTCGCCGAAATGCATATCCGGCGGAAGCTTGAAGAAGTTTGGCGCCGAATCGAACGGGATTTCAGGCACGGTCTGCTGCGCCAATGCCAGCGCGCTCGACGCAATCACGAATCCGGTTAAGGTGAGTAAACGTTTCACGATAGTCTCCACAGTCTCCACGTGGAGGCTAATCTATCACAAAAATGAATCGGCGTCGTGTATGCTGATTTCCCATGAGCGAAGTTACGGTTCGTAACATGCGGGAATCCGATTTCGACGACGCCGCGCGGATCTGCCGCGTCGCATTCGGGACGTTTCTCAATTTGCCGAATTCCGAAACCCCAGCGGATCGCGAATACGTGTCGACGCGTTGGCGCGCGGATCCGACCGGCGCATTTGTGGCCGAACGCGACGGCGAGATCCTCGGCTCGAATCTCGCGACGCATTGGGGCAGCTTCGCGTTCTTCGGCCCGCTGACCATCCGGCCGGACTACTGGAATCAAGGCATTGCTCAGAAACTGCTGGGTCCCACGATGGACCTGTTCGACGCCTGGGGCGTGTCTCATGCCGGCCTATTTACCTTCGCGCACAGCGTGAAGCACGTCGCCTTATACCACAAATTCGGATTCTGGCCGCGCTTCCTGACTGCACTCATGTTCAAGCCGGTGCAACCGGAGCCAGGGGCGCATTACCGGAAATTTTCGGAGCTCGGCGAGAGCGAACGCGCCAGCGCTCTGGCCTCGTGCCGCGAGTTGACCGGCGCAATCCTGGATGGCCTGGACGTTTCGCTTGAAATCTCTTCCGTGCATCGCCAGAAGCTGGGTGAAGTCGTGTTGCTCGATAATGCGTTCGCGGTCTGTCACTGCGGCACCGGCACGGAAGGCGGCGCGGATGGCTGTTACATCAAATTCGCCGCGGTGCGGCCGGGTCCGGGGATGGAAACGACGTTTGCGACGCTGCTCCATTGCTGCGAATCGCTGGCGGCCGAGCGCGGCCTGACCAAGATGGAAGCCGGAGTGAATCTCGCCCGCGGCGCCGCGTATCGAACTTTACTTCGTCACGGATACCGCACCGCCATGCAGGGAGTCGCGATGCAAAAACCCGATCGGCAGGCGCATAATCGACCGGATGTATTTGTCATCGACGACTGGCGGTGATTACTTCTTGTCTTTATTGCCGACGATTCGCGTGGCGAAATAATTCACCACCTTCGCGTCGTTGCGCGCCACTTCGTAATAGGCCGCCTTCAGCAACTGATCCTTGCGATTGATCAGCGTCTCGCGGATGGTTTGCTGGACCTTGGGATCGGTCAGATCGCGCTGCCCGGCCGGCTCGCGCGTGATCAGTTTCAAGATGCGATAGCCTTCCGCGGTCCGCTGCACGGGAGTAATCTCACCCGGCCGCAAGGCCATCACGGCTTTGCGCAAGTCCACGTTGGCCCGCTCCAGCGCGGATTCCGCTATGAAACCCAGATCGCCGCCATTCTGCGAGGAATCCGGGTGCTCGGAATAATTCTGCGCGAGCTGCGCGAAATCCTCGCCTTGCCGCAGTCTTGCGTAAATATTGTCGATCTTTTTCCGCGCCTGCTCGTCGTCCTGCGCTTTGTCGTTCTTAAGATTGCGCACGTTCGGATCGGGACTGGGCGTCACCAGGATCTGCGCGAGATGGATCTGCGGCTCGGCCAAATTGAAACTGGCTTTGTTGGCCGCGTAGAAATCGGTGATGTCCTTATCGGTGATGTTGATCTGGCTGGTGATCTCTTTATTGAACAGCTTGGCGACGCTCAAGTCGCGCCGAAGCTGCGCTTTCAAGTCCTCGGCGGTCATCTTGCGCGCGTTGAGCTGCTTCTGAAATTCCTCTTGCGTGTAGGGAGCTTTCAGCTCGTTATATTTCGCCTCGACGTCAGCGTCGGTGGCCATCAGGCCCTGCTTTTCCGCACGCTGCAGCATGATTTCGCCGTCGATCAGAGTGCGCAGAACTTCGAGTTTCTGTATCTCCGCCTGGTCGTCGCTCTGCCGCTCGCCCGGAGTAGCGAATTGCGATTGATACTGTTTTTCGAGCTCCGCGTAGGTAATCGCGCGTCCATTCACCATCGCGGCCACGTTCGCCGGAACGGCGCGAGTGCAGCCGGCAAGCACAGCAAGACCAAATGCAAGGGAAATACGCAGAGGTTTCATCAGCGGTAGAACTTCATTCTACAGCGTTCACTTCGCGTCCCGCCAATTGTCGCCGACACCGACGTCGACCAGCAGCGGCACTTCCAGCTTACGCACAGACTCCATTTCGGACTTGGCCAGGGCGCGCACGGCGTCCACTTCCTCGGGCGGCGCTTCGAATAACAGCTCGTCGTGAACCTGGAGGACCATCCTGGCTTGCATTCCTTGCAGTTTTTCATCAATGCGGATCATCGCGAGCTTGATCAGGTCGGCGGCGGTTCCCTGAAGCGGCGTGTTAACCGCGGTCCTCTCGGCGAAATTGCGGGCATTCGGGTTGCGGCTCTGCATATCCGGGATGGGCCGGCGCCGTCCGAACAGGTTGATCGCCACACCCGACCGCCGCACTTCGGCGACGGTCTGATCCAGCCAGCGGCGCACACCGGCGTAACGCTCGAAGTAGGCGCGAATGTACAGCTCGGCTTCTTTTCGCTCGATGCCGAGAGAGGTCGCGAGCCCGAAGGGAGTTTGTCCGTAGACGATGCCGAAGTTTACCGCTTTGGCGTTGCGGCGATGCTCGGGCGTCACCATCAAAGGAGGCACTCCGAACACTTCCGCGGCCGTGCGGGTATGGATGTCCTCGCCATTTCGGAAAGCCGCCGTCAGAACAGGATCGCGCGACATGTGGGCCAGGAGACGAAGCTCGATCTGGGAGTAATCGGCGACGATCAGTTTCCATCCCGGCCTCGGCACGAACGCGGCCCGAATTTCGCGGCCCAACTCGGTCCGAATCGGGATGTTTTGCAGGTTGGGATTGGAGGAAGACAGCCTTCCCGTAGCGGCTCCAGTCTGGTTGAAAGTGGTATGGACACGCTGGGTCGCCGGATCGATCAAGAGCGGAAGCGCGTCGACGTAAGTTCCTTTGAGCTTGGCAAGCTGTCGGTAATCGAGAACCTTGCGGGCAATCGGGTGCTCCTCGGCGAGTGTTTCCAGGACGTCCGCAGCCGTCGACACAACTTTTCCCTTGCCGTATTTGACCGGAGCAGGCAGGTTCAGATCTTCAAACAGGACTTTGCTTAATTGCTGTGGCGAGTTGACATTGAAGGTCTTGCCGGCCAGTTCGTAGATTTCGCCGGACAGCCGCGCGATTTCCTCCTCCATACGGCCGCTCAGAACGTGCAACTGGTCCGGATCGACCCGCACGCCGCACTCTTCCATACGCGCCAGAACATGGACCATCGGAAGGTCGATGGTCTCGTACAATTCGACTAATCCAAGAGATTCAATCTCCGGGAGAAGTTTCTGATACAAAGAGAGAACCGCATCGGCGTGGCCGGCAGGATCGGTGTCGATGGCGCAATCGAGATAGCGCTCGGCGAGTGACGCCAGATCGCAGCGGCCAGGATCGGCAGAGATCAGGAATCCATACAGCATCACATCGTGTTTAAGGGCTAAGTCACTGCCAAAGCGGCGGATGAACGCTTTGATATCGTGCGCGATCGTCGCCCGCGCGGGAATTTTGCTGAGGGCGACGGAGCGTGCCTCCCGTGGCTTGGC
>Ga0209415_10011485_pt1 | contig 14905 bp, 7 predicted proteins | sample PeaSoiSIISIP2007_FD_187696 | JGI IMG/M metagenome (GOLD analysis project Ga0209415, IMG submission 187696) | Peat soil microbial communities from Weissenstadt, Germany - SII-SIP-2007 (SPAdes) (version 2) | ecosystem: Environmental > Terrestrial > Soil > Wetlands > Peat | place: Germany...
ACCTTCGGCATCTGCGAGGAGTGCGGCGAGGAGATCTCCGTCAAGCGCCTGGAGGCGCGCCCGGAGACGATGCTCTGCATCCGCTGCAAGGAGGACCAGGAGCGGATGGAGAAGGACTACAGCTAGAGCCGGAGCGGGAACGGCTTCGCCCGTGGAGCGGGGTGCGTGCGTGTCACCCACGGTTGCGGATCCATCATCTACTCCCGCTATTTGACGCCGTCACGGCACATCGATACGACCGAGCGACGGGAGCCCGACGCCGGGTTCTGCGCGCCGGGTCGCGACGTTCGCGGGCCCTGACGCGAGCCACGGAGGCCAGTGCGCGTGGCGAGGGAGCCGGGGCTTGAACGGGGAGCCCCCACGCCTGCGCGACGGGATCGCGCGCCCGAGCGAAAGGCGTCGAGGAGCGAGCCTCGGCCGGTCGCGACCGAACCAAGCCAGCCCGCCCCATCCGCTCGTTCGATCGCGTGCTCAAGGCGTTCGATGCTCGGGTGCGCGCCGGGGTCGAATGCGGCCCAGATATCGCGGCAAACCCGTGGCGGGATCTACGCCGGACGGTCCTAGTCCTCGATCAACCCCAGCGTGTTGCCCTCGGGGTCCTGGAAGATCCCCATCACGACGGGGCCGACGTCCGTGCGCGGCATCAGGGTGCGGCCGCCGCTCGCGCTTATCTTCTCGAGGGCCGCGTCGATATCCGGCACGTTGACGTAGACGAGCACCCGCGATGTCTCCCCCATCGCTCCGCCGATGCCGCCGTTGATGCCGTCCCGGCCGCCGGAGGTGACCATTCCGTAGTTCATCGCGTTGTTCGCGTCGATCTCCCACTCGAAGACCTCGCCGTAGAAGTCGTGAAGCTTCTCGGGGGTCTTCGACTGGATCTCCCAGTGCACCACCTGATGCGCGGGGCCACGCGGCACCGGCTTCGCTGCAGGCTTTCTGGGCGCGCTCTTCGTGGCGGCGCTCTTCTTGGCCGCACCCTTCTTGGCGGCCTTGGCCACTGGCTTGGCGCCTGCCTTGGTGGCTGGCTTTTTCGAAGCGAGCTTGCCGACCTTCTTCTTCGTCTTCTTGGTTGCCATCGGGTGCCTCCGGGGGCCCCATCAGACCTCAGGTGGAGGCGTTCAGGCAACCTCGAACACGAGACGGCTTCTCGCGTGAGGGTGCTCCGGGGTCATGCGGGAACGTCGCCCGCGCGGCGCGCGTCGAGCGAAGAGAACGTTGTGCCCTCGCTCGCGAGCCTTTGCAAGAGCGGCGACGGGGTCCACATCTTCCCGTGCTTTGCCAGAAACTCGAGGACGCGCGAGTGGATCTTCGCCAGGCCCACGGTGTCCGCATAGAACATCGGGCCCCCGCGGTAGGGCGGAAAGCCGTAACCGTTGATCCACACGGTGTCGATGTCCGAGGCCCGGAGCGCGATGCCCTCGTCGAGGATCTTCGCGCCTTCGTTGACCATGGCGTACATGCACCGCTCGAGGATCTCGTCGTCGCCGATGGCCCGGCGGGCGATGCCGAGCTCCTTGGACACCTCGGCGATGATCGCCTCGACCGCCGGGTCCGGGATGGGCGTCCGGTTCCCGGGCTCGTAACGGTAGAAGCCGGCGTTCGTCTTCTGCCCGAAGCGTCCCATCTCCGCCAGCCGGTCGGGCACGGCGCCGCTGTAGCGCTCGCCGGGCGGAGGCTTGGGGAGGCCCTTGCGGATGCGCCAGCCGACGTCGATGCCCGCCAGGTCGCTCGTGGCGCATGGCCCCATCGCGAATCCGAGCCCCGTGATGACTCCGTCGACCTGCTGCGGGAGCGCCCCCTCCTGGATGAGGAGCTGCGCCTCGCGGCCGTAGGCGTGGAGCATCCGGTTGCCGACGAAGCCGTAGCAGACGCCCACGAGCACCCCCACCTTGGAGATGTCCTTCGCAAGCTTCATGCTCGTCGCGACTACGGTCTTCGACGTCTTTTCGCCGCGCACGATCTCGAGAAGGCGCATGACGTTGGCCGGACTGAAGAAATGGAGGCCGATGACCTGCTCGGGACGGGACGTCGACCGGGCGATCTCGTTGACGTCGAGCGTGGACGTGTTCGTCGCGAGGATGGCGTCCTTGCGGCACAGCTTGTCGAGGCGGCCGAATATCTCCTTTTTCAGGCCCATCTCCTCGAAGACGGCCTCGATGACGAGGTCGACATCGGCGAGGCCGTCCCAGCTCGTCGTGCCAGTGATGCGGGCCATGCGCGCGTCCATCTCGGCCTGGGACAGGCGTCCCTTGCTGACGGTCGACGCGTAGTTCTTCGAGATGAGCGCCATGCCCTTGTCGACGAGCGGCGCCTCCCGATCGACCAGGACGACCGAGATGCCGGCGTTCGCGAAGGCCATCGCGATGCCGCCGCCCATCGTTCCGGCGCCGAGGATGGCGACACGCCGGATCGGCGTCGTCGGCGTGCCGGGGGGCACGTCGGGGATCTTGGCGGCCTGGCGCTCCGCGAAGAACACGTGCCTCAGCGCCTTGGACTCCGTCGACTCGATGGCCTCGGTGATGAGCTGACGTTCGCGCTCGAGGCCCTGGTCGAACGGGAGCTCCACCGCCGCCTTGACGGCCTCGACGCAGCGCAGCGGGGCCTGGCCGCCGCGCGCCCGCGCGGCCGCGTCCTTGCGCGCCTTCTCGAAGAGCTCCGGCTGCGCCTTGGCCTTCTCGATGTGGGCGGTGAGGTCGCGGATCTTCGGCAAGGGGCGGCGCGCGGCAACTCGCCCCGCGAAGGCCAGCGCCGCGGTCAAGAGGTCGCCCTCGTCCTCGCGCACGACGTGATCGACGAGGCCCAGGTCCTTGGCGGTGGCCGCGCTGACGGGATCTCCGCTGACGATCATCTCGAGCGCCTTCGGCACGCCGACGAGGCGCGGCAGCCGCTGCGTGCCGCCCGCTCCGGGCAGAATCCCCAGCTTGACCTCGGGCAAGCCGCACTTCGCCTCTCGCGCGGCCACGCGGTAGTTGCACCCGAGGGCGACCTCGAGGCCGCCGCCGAGCGCCGTCCCGTGGATGGCCGCGACCACCGGTTTATCGCTCGCCTCGAAGCGCGCGATGACCGCCCCGAGCTCCGGACCCTTGGGTGGCTTGCCGAACTCGGTGATGTCCGCCCCGGCGATGAACGTCCGCCCTTTGCAGGCGAGCACGATGGCGTGCACCTCCGGATCGGAGAGCGCCTTCGCCAGGCAATCGACCAGTCCCTGGCGCACTGGCTGGCTAAGGGCGTTCACGGGCGGGCTGTCGACCCAGATGACCCCGACCGCCGCGCGCTTCTCGAGGGTGACGACGACTTCGCTCATGGCTTCGCCTTTCGAAGGGAGAGCTTGACCTAGCCGCGAGGGAGCGCCGCAGTCAACCAACGGCGATTCGGAGCGCTACCCCCGTGCGGTCCTCTTGCCCGCAGCGCCCACGGGCGCTCCGCGCGCGAGGACGTCCCGCAGGTAGCGGGCCGTGTGCGATCGCTCGCATTGAACGACCTGCTCGGGAGACCCCGCGGTCACGACATCGCCGCCTCCCTCGCCCCCTTCGGGTCCGAGGTCGACCACCCAGTCGGCGCAGGCGACGACGTCGAGGTTGTGCTCGATGACGATGATCGTGTTCCCTTGGTCTCGAAGATCCATGAGCGCCGCGAGGAGCACCTCGATGTCCGCGAAGTGCAGTCCGGTCGTCGGCTCGTCGAGCACGTAGAGCGTTCGGCCGGTCGCCTTGCGCGAGAGCTCGCGGGCGAGCTTCACGCGCTGGGCCTCGCCTCCCGACAGCGTCGTCGCCGGCTGGCCCAGGGTCACGTAGCCCAGCCCGACCTTGCGCAGCGCCTCGAGCTTGTCGGCCACCCGCGGAACGGCGCCGAAGAGGTCCGACGATTGCTCCACCGTGACGTCGAGGGCGTCGGCGATGGACATCCCGCGGTACTTCACCTCCAGAGTCTCGCGGTTGTAGCGGCGCCCGCTGCAGGCGTCGCACATCACGAAGACGTCCGGCAGAAAGTGCATCTCGACGCGCAGCACCCCGTCGCCCTGGCAGGCCTCGCAGCGGCCGCCCTTGACGTTGAACGAGAAACGGCCCGCTTTGTAGCCGCGCGCGCGGGCATCCGGCAGTCCGGCGTAAAGGTCTCGCAAGAGCGCGAAGATGCCCGTGTACGTCGCCGGGTTCGATCGCGGCGTCCGGCCGATGGGGGCCTGGTCGATCGAGACCACCTTGTCGATGTGCTCGAGGCCCTCGACCCGGTCGCACTCGCCTACCAGCGCCGTCGCGTTGTAGAGCTTCACGCGCGCCGCCGGAAGCAGCGTGTCCACGATGAGGCTCGATTTGCCGCTGCCGCTCACGCCGGTGATGCAGGTGAGCAGACCGATGGGGATCTCCGCGGTGACCCCCCTCAGGTTGTGCGCGCGCGCGCCCACGACGCGCACGCACGCCTTGCCGCGCGCCTTGCGCTTGCCGGGGACCGGGAGCTGCCGCTTGCCGCTCAGCCACGGGCCGGTGACGGAGCTCGGGTCCGCCATGAGCTCGCGAGCCGTACCCTGCGCGACGATCTCTCCGCCGTGGACGCCGGCGCCTGGGCCCATGTCGACGACGTGGTCCGCGGCGAGGATCGCCTCCCGGTCGTGCTCGACGACGATGACGGTGTTGCCCAGATCTCGCAGCCGCGCCTGCGCCTCGATGAGGCGCGCGTTGTCGCGCGCGTGAAGGCCGACGCTCGGCTCGTCGAGCACGTAGAGCACCCCCACCAGGGCGGCCCCGATCTGGGTCGCGAGGCGGATGCGCTGCCCTTCGCCGGACGAGAGCGTCTGCGCGCTGCGGTCGAGCGTGAGGTAGTCCAGACCGACCTCGATGAGAAACCCGAGGCGGGCGGAAACGGCCTTCAGGAGGGGCTCGGCGATCGCCCTCTCTCTCGCGCCGAACGCCTGCAGCGCCGCCTCGCCCGTCTCCGCGGGCTCCGCGCAGTCGCCGTCCCGGGCGTCGGCGCCGAGCGCCTCGACGAACTCTCGCACGTGGCGCAGCGGCATCGCTCCCACCTGGGCGACGTCTTTCCCGCCGAGCTCGACGGCGAGCGCCTCCGGCCGAAGGCGCTTGCCCTTGCACGCGTCGCAGGTGCGGGTGACAAGAAAGCGCCCGAGCTCGTCGTCGGCGATGCCGCCCTCGCTTGCGTCGGGATCCTCGTCGTCGGCCGCGTCCGACCGGACGTCGGCGAGGGTCGCGAGGCGTCGTTCGAGCCGGGGCACCACCCCGTCGTACTGAGCTCTCTTGCGGCCGCCCTCGCGCCTGCGCCCCTGCGCGGCAGCCGTGTGCGTGCCGAACAAGATCGCCTCTCTCGCGTCGTCGGGGAGCCTGGACCACGCGACGTCCGGGCTGACGCCGAGCACGTCGACCGCGCGCGAAACCTCCGTCGCGAGAGCCACGCTGCCGCGCCGCCCCCAGGCCAGCACCACTCCTTCGCGCAAGGTCTGCCGCGAGTCGCCGATGCAGCGCTCGGGGTCGACGACGTCGCGCGCTCCCAAGCCGTCGCAGGTGGGGCACGCCCCGTGGGGCCCGTTGAAGGAGAACATGCGCGGCTCGATCGGCGGCAAGGAGATCCCGCAGTCGATACACGCGAACCGCTCGCTCATCCAGAAGGGTTCGTCGTCCCCGGCCTGCACGAGGAGGCGACCCTCGCCGAGCTTGAGCGCGAGCTCGACGCTGTCGGTGAGCCGTCCCTTGAGCCCCTCCTTGAGCACGAGCCTGTCCACGACGACGTCGAGGTCGTGGGTCTTGGTGCGATCGAGCTCGATCTCGTCGCCCAGGTCGACCACCGAGCCGTCGATCCGGGCCCGGACGAATCCCTCGCGCCGCAGGCGCTCGAGCTCGAGCTTCAGCTCTCCCTTTCGAGCGCGCGCGATGGGCGCGAGAACGGAGAGCTTCGTCTGCTCGGTCATGGCGAGCACGTGATCCACGATCTGCTGCACCGTCTGCGCCTCGATGCGCTTGCCGCAGCTCGGGCAGTGCGGGATCCCTACGCGCGCGTAGAGCAAGCGAAGGTAGTCGGCGATCTCCGTGACGGTCCCGACGGTCGACCGGGGCGACTTGGACAGCGGGCGCTGCTCGATGGCGATTGCCGGGCTGAGACCGTCGATGCGCTCGACGTCGGGCTTCGCGAGTCGCTCCAGGAACTGCCGCGCGTAGGCGCTCAGCGACTCCACGTACCGCCGCTGCCCCTCCGCGTAGATCGTGTCGAACGCGAGCGACGACTTGCCCGACCCGCTCGGCCCCGTGAAGACGACGACCTTGCCGCGGGGCAGACTGACGCTGACGTTCTTGAGGTTGTGCTGCCGCGCTCCGACGACGACGAGACGATCCACGGAGTCACAACGGTTAGCACCTTATGGGGCGCGGCGCTCAACCGGGCGGCTGACAGTCTCGCGTGGGCCCTATGATAGGCTCTGGCGCGGATGCTGAAGGTCGAATGCGAGTCGTGTAAGGCGGCGTATCCGATCGACGAACGCCGCGTCCCGGCGGCCGGCCTCAAGATGCGGTGTCCGAAGTGCGGGCACTCCTTTCTGGTGACGAATCCGGCAGCCGCGCCGGCTCCGGCGGCGCCGAAGCCCCCCGTCCCTTCTGCGCTCAAGAAGACGATGGTCGGCGTCGCCCCGCCGCCACCTCCACCGATCCGGCCCGCGGCTGCGGCTGCGCCGGCTCCCTCCGTGCCGGCGGCGCGGGCGCCCATGCCGTCCGACTTCCCCTCGGCCCTGGGTTCGCTCGACGAGGCGAGCCTCCCGGTCGTCTCCGCCAGCCTGCCCGCAGCGAGGTTTGCAGCGCCCCCGGTGCCCAAGTCGGCATCGCCGCCTCGTCTGGCGCCCGCGAACAAGGAGATCGATCTGGATCTCCCCTCCTTGCCGTCCGATCTCCCCGCCGCGAAGCCTCCGTCCCCGCCGATGCCGCGGCCGCGCGTGGAGCAGGACCTGCCGGTGGTGGCGGCGGCAGAGCCTGCTAGGCGGCGTGCCCTGGACGTCGGCTTGCCGGTGGTCTCCGCCGGACTGCCCGCGGTCGCCGCGTCGCTGCCGGTTGCAGCTCCTTCGCTGCCGGTTCCTGCTCGGTCGGCACCGGTTCCGTCCGCGTCGCTTCCCCCGGTCCAGCCCAGGCGTCCCGCGGCCTCGATTGCTCCCCGCGCCTTCGGTGAAATCGAGCTTCCGGGGATGTCCGGGGCGCTCGTCAGTGCTCGCCCGCCTCCGGAGGCTGCGCAGGCTTCACGGGAGGAGGAGCCTCTCGGCAACCCGCTCGGCGGCAGCGAGGCGCTGACGTGGGCTCACGCGCGAGGAGACGCCGTCAGCAGCTTCGGCGATCTCGACCTTCCCGCCGAACCGCCCCGGAGCCAGTCGCCAGATGAGGCGGAGAGCATCCCGCCGCTGTTTCGACAGAGCGTTCCTCCGCGTCCCGCGCCTCCACCGGCCGTGGCGGCTGGTTCAGCGGACTTCGGCGATCTGGAGCTGGAAGAGGTGCCTCGCGCCAGCACCGCAACCCCGGGGTCGGCGCTCGTCCGGGGCGAGGCGGGCGGCGAGGGCGGCGGCGCGGGCTTCGGGGAGGTCGATCTGGGCGGCGGAGGGGGCGCCGAGGCCGCGGGGATCGGCCTCGAGGCCCAACCGGGCTCGTACGCGCAGGAGGCGCCGCTCGAGGCCGAAGTTCGCGCCGCGGCGACGGCCCGGGTGTCGACGGGCGCAGCCGCCGGGCTCGAACAGCCTGCCGGGAAGCGATCGGCGACCAAGTGGGTCGCGCTCGGCGCGCTCGCCGTGCTGCTCCTGGCGGGCGCGGCTCTACAACTCACCCCGTACGGGGCCTACGGGTACCTCTACTTCGGTGACATCGTTCACGCGGGGGACTACCGGCGGGCGACCGCTTCGGCGATGACGGCCGCCGGCCGGGCCCTCGCGGCGGACACCTACGACGCGGCCAAGACCGCGGCCGACTCGGTGTTCGCCGCGCACGCTCGGACACCGCGCGCGCGGGCGATCCAGGCCTACGCCGCCTTCGTCGAGTACGAGACGGCCATTCGCTTCGGATCCGACCTGGCGCGGGGGGCCCGAGCGAAGCAGCTCTTGACGGAGCTACAGTCCAGCCAGGGGGTCAAGTACCTCGACGCAGCGCTTGCCGCTCAGGCGGCGGAAGGGGGCGTGCTGGACCGAACGCGGGCGGCCATCGAAGGCGCTGCCCGACGCGATCCGGGCGATCCGATCCAGATCGATCTTGCCGTCTTGCGAGGCAACGTCGAGCTCCTCGCGGGCAACCCCGCGGCGGCCCTCGCCGCCTTCAAACACGCGCTCGATCTGTCCGGCGGCCCCCACGCTCCCGTCCCGGCCGCACAGGACGCGCGGGCCCACTTCGGCCTCGCGCGCGCGTACGACGCCCTAGGGGACGGGGTAAACGCAAAGAAGGAGATCGACGCGACGCTCGGCGCATCGCCGCAGCACCCCGGAGCTCTGACACTGCGCGCGCGCCGCAGGAGCGCTTCGGTCGATCCGGCGCTTGCGCTGCGCGATCTCGCCGCGGTGATCGAGGGCCCCTCGCGCCCCCTGGCCTCGCCCGTCGAGCTGTCGCAGGCGTACGCTGCCAGGGCGTGGATCAAGCTCGAGCACGGCGCGCCGAGCGAGGCGCGAGAGTCGTTCGCCGAGGCGGTCAAGCTCGACCCGCGCAACGTCGAGGCACTGGACGGCGAAGGCCGCCTTCTCATGAACGAGGGACGCCACGCGGAGGCGCTGGCGCGATTCGATACGGCGCTCGGGCTCGATCCGAACTCGCCAGAGGCGATCGCGAACGACGCGGAGGCGAAGATCGGACTCGAGAGGCTGGCGGAAGCCAAGCAGCAGCTGGTCGCCGCGCGCGACAAGTTTCCCAAGAGCCTTCCGGTGCTGCTCCTCCTGGCCAGGGCGGAGGATCACCTCGGCAACAAGGACGCGGCCGAGGCCGTCCTGCGCACGGCGATCGCGTGCGTCGACCCCGCGCGATCGGACGCGCTTCTGCCCTACATCGCGATGTCGCAGCTCATGTCGGAGAGAGGCCGCCTGAGCGACGCGCGCGACATGCTCGAGGAAGCCAGGAAGAAGCTGCCGCCGTCAGCCACGCTCGAGCGTGCCTTCGGCGACATCAGCGAGCTGCAAGGCGACTACGACGCCGCTGTCGTGCACTACAGGGCGGCGCTCGCCAAGGATCCGAAGGACGTCGCGGCCCACTTCAAGCTCGGAGTCGCGCTGCGGAGGATGCGCAAGTTCGACGAGGCGATCGGCGAGCTCGACAAGGTCGCGGCGTTCGACAGGGATTACCCGGGCCTTTCGCTGGAACGGGGTCTGCTCTTCGAGGAGTCGGGGGACGTCGAGAAGGCGATCGACCTGTTCAAGGGCGCGCTCGCGAAGGCGCCTGACGATCCGGATCTGCAGCTCCGCGTCGGAAGCGCGTACGTCGCGATCGCTCGGCCGGAGGAAGCGCTGCCGATGTTGAAGAAGGTGCTCGACCAGCGCCCGTCGAGCGCGGAAGCCCACCACTACGTCGGGCGAGCGCTCATGCTGCAGGGGGGCTTCATGCTCGCGGACGCCCTGCGCAACCTGAAGCGGGCCGTGGAGCTTGACCCCAACAAGGCCGAGTACCACGTCTATGTCGCCTGGGCGGCTAACGAGGCGACGCCCCCGCAGCTCGAGATCGCGAGCGACGAGGTCGACAAGGCGCTCGCGCTCGACAAGCTCAACGCCGAGGCCTACTGGCTGCGTGGCTCGGTCCGGCGCATGGAGGGGCAGCTCGACGACGCCATCAAGGACGAGAAGCGCGCTCTCGAGCTTCGCCCGTCGCGTTATGAGGCGCACGCGGCGCTCGCCGAGTGCTACGACCAGAAGAACGACCCGGCGGCCTCGGCCGCGGAGTGGACCCGCGCGATCGCCGGCGATCGAGGCGTCGCGACTCCGGAGGGCGCCATCCCGCATCCCTACTGGCGCTACATGTACGGCAAGCTCCTGATGGATCGGGGCCGCTCGGGCGAGGCGCTCGGGTTGCTGGTCCCCGCCGTGAAGACGGCCGAGAAGATGGATCCTCGCCCCGTGTGGCTCATCCCGCTCGAGTTTCTTTCGGCGGAGGCGCTCAGAAGGGCGGGCCGCCGGGCGGACGCGACGGAGCACTACAGGCGCTTTCTCGAGACCGCCCCCCTAAACTCGCCGGATCGCGCGGACGCGCAGAAAGCGCTCGCTCAGCTCACCCCCGCGCAGTGAGCTCTTCGAGCGCGGAAGCCATGCGCGCGAACGCCTCGACCTCGAGGGTCTCGCCCCGCGCGTCGAGCGCGACGCCCGCGCCGGATGCCGCCCGCTCGAGCGCCGCGGGGTCGCCGGCGAGCCCCGCCCAGGCGTTTCGCAGCGTCTTTCGACGCGCACCGAAGGCGCGCCGGACGAGCACGCGAAACAGAGCCGTCTCCTCGGCCCTCGGCGGACGCAGCGGCAGGAGCTCGACGACTGCGCTCGTGACCTCGGGCGGCGGATGGAATGCGGCCGGCGGGGCGCGCAGGATGCGGCGCACGTCGAACGCGGCGCGGACGAAGACGGTCAAGGCTCCCCACTCCTTGCCTCCGGGCACAGCGGCGAGCCTGTGCGCGACTTCGTCCTGAACCATGAAGACGACGCGATCGACGTGCTTCGAGACCTCGACCGCGCGCCTCAGCAGCAGCCCCGTGAGCGAGTAGGGGAGGTTCCCGCACAGGACGCGGGGCGATCCAGGCTCCGGGTCTCCGAGCAGAGACGCCAGACCCACGGATCGCGCGTCCGCTTCGATCACGCGCGCTCGCGCCCCCGCAATATCGCTCCCGAGAAGGGAGACGAGGTCCCGGTCTCTCTCGATCGCCACGAGCGAGCCGGAACGCTCCGCCAGCAAGCGGGTCAGCGCGCCGGTGCCGGCTCCGATCTCGACGACCCGGGCGCGCCCCACCTCCTCGTCGTGTACGCACGCGACGGCGATTGCGCGCGCGATCGGCTCGGACACTAGGAAGTTCTGTCCAAGGCTCTTCTTCGGACGCAAACCCGCTCTGTGGAGCACCGCGCGCGGATCGAGGGGCGTCATGCGGGACGGTCGAGTACGTCCCTCGGCGAACCAAGGGGGCCCTTTCTCGCGGCCGCGCGAGCCACGACGCGAACGCCAAGGCGGCGCAGGACCTTCTCGGAGCGCGCCTCGGTCGCCCGCGCACGCACGCGGACCGCCTCGTCGACGACGTCGGCGATCGGGCTGCGGCGCTCCCGTCCCGATCCCACGCCGGCGTCGAGCGACGGCAGGCTCCAGCGGAGCTCGATCCGGCGTACCCGGAGCGTCCGGACCGCCTTCGCCATCCCGTCGGCCCTCGACGGCACCGGCGCCCACACATGGACGATGCTTCCTCGCGACGCGTCACTTACGAGGCGTTCGAGCACTTGCAACAAAGCTATCTCGGCCCTGTCGTGCTCGCCCTCGATGCGGGGAGGCGACTCGATGCCGAACGCCGCCATGTAGTGCCTCAGCTTCTGCTCGCGCGCCGTGTACGCGAAGGGAACGCGGGGCGCGAACGGCGCCCGCGTCCGGAGCTTCTCGGCCCGCGTCGCGAGGGCGTCGAGGCTGCCCCCCGCGAGGTCGGCCAGGCCCCGAGGATCGAGCGGCCGCGCGTGCTCGAGGACGCGCCGGCCGACGGCAGCTTCGTCGAGCTCGGAGCGATCGGCGTCGACGGCGCTCGCTGCGCTGGCCAGCGCGCCGGCGAGCATCGCTCCGTGCGCCGCACCTTCGCCCGGCTCGATCCACGCGCTGAGGCGCGAGGCCACGACGACGAGCCCGACGCGGTCGCCGCGTCGGAGGTGGCGCGTAGCGAGCGCCGCCACGTCCTCGACGGCTCGGTCCAGCGGAGCGTGGCCTGGCTCGCCCGCCCAGAGCTCGACCGACGCGTCGAGCACCAGCCACACGACCTCCCGCTCCTCGCGCTCCATCTCTCGCACGAGCAGGCGCCCGCGCCTCGCGCTCGCCTTCCACGCGATGCGCTTGAACGGATCGCCCGGGACGTGATCCCTCAGCTCGCGGAGCTCGTCGCCCGCGCCCGCCACGTTCGCCGGCCGTCCGACGTTGGAGGCGCGTCGCGCCCGTCCTCCGCGGGGCGACTGGAGGAACGCGACGAGGCTCGGGGGCAGCACCTCCAGACCGAGAGGGTTCGCAAAGAGGAGAGGCACTTCGTACAAGCCTTCGCCGCCGAGCGGTGTCCCACGGATCTCGAGCGCGAGCCCGTGCAGGCCCCAGCGGCCGACGCGCATCGCCCGGACGGTGACGTTGACGGGGACGCGCCCGCCCGCGGGCAGGTCCAGCTGCCCGGGACCCACCGAGGCCTCGAGCATGCTCGACGCCACGGGCCGGAGCGCGACGCCACGCACCGCCTCGCCGCTCCGGTTGCGGATCTCGGCCTGGATGACGATGGTCGCTCCGCGCGGGACGCGCCGGACCCTCCCCCGCTCCTCCCACACCATCTCGAAGCCTTCCGCACGCAGCCTCGTGACGGCGACCAGCGCCACCGCGCGGCCCAGCGCCACCGCCAGGAGCATGGCGCCACCGAACGCCACCACCGGCGCCAGCCGCGCCGCGGCCCCGAGCGCGACGAGGCCCGCGCCCGCCACCGCGACGTGGAACGTCGAGCGCGTGGGGTGGATCTCCACGGCCGTTCAGACCGCGCGCATTCCGCGCCGGTAGCTGATCTTCGCGAGGGCCTCCTCGACGACGCGCTCGCGCGCTTTGGGCTCGCCCTCGGCTTCGGCCGTCATCACCATTCGGTGCGCCAGCACGCTCTCGGCGACCATGCGGATGTCGTCCGGCGCGACGAAGGGACGACCGCCCAGCATGGCCCAGGCCTTCGCCGCCTGGACCAGCGCAAGCGTGGCACGAGGGCTCGCCCCCAGCGTCACCCTGACGTGGGCGCGCGTGAAGCTCGATATCGCCACGGCGTAGTCGAGCAGATCGTCCTCGAGGTACACCCTCTCGGCGACTCCCTGGAGCTGCGCGACCTCTCGCGCGTCAAGCACCGGCCTGGCGGTCGGCGGGCTGACGCCGTGGGTCTTCAGCATCAGTGCTTCCTCGCGCGGGGTTGGATAGCTCATCGAGACGCGCACGAGGAAACGATCGATCTGGGCTTCGGGGAGCGGGTAGGTGCCCTCGAGGTCGATGGGGTTCTGGGTCGCCAGGACGAGGAAGGGAAGGGGAAGCTCGAAGCGATCGCCCTCGATGGTGACCTGTCGCTCCTGCATGGCCTCGAGCAGCGCGCTCTGGGTCTTCGCGGGCGCGCGGTTGATCTCGTCGGCGAGTACGACGTTCGCGAAGATCGGTCCTGCCCGCAGGGTGAACGTGCCGTCCCGCGGCGACAGGACATAGGTGCCGGTGATGTCCGCGGGCAGCAGATCCGGCGTGAACTGGATGCGCCGGCCGCTGCATCCGATCGCCGTGGCGAAGGCCTTCACCAGCGTGGTCTTCGCGACCCCGGGCACGCCCTCGAGCAGAGCGTGTCCGCGCGCGAGCAGCGCGACGAGCATCGTATCCACCGCGCTCGACGACCCGACGTAGACGCGGGCGACCTCGCGCCGGACGGCGTCGATGCGCTCGCGCGCGCTGGCGATCTCGTTCGTGCTCGCGGCAGCGGTCACAGCGCCTCGACTCTATCACGGGCAGGCGCCCGCGCGGCTGCGGCCAGGAGGTTTCGCACGCGAGCGGCCAGGGCCACGACCTGCGCGTCGCGCAGGCGCTCGACGCGGCGGCGATGGCCGCCGAGCGCCGTCTCGAAGGAGGCGAGTGTCTCCAGCACGCGCGCCAGATCGCGCGATCCATCTTCGTCCAGCAGGTGCGCTGCGCGAACCTTCGCCACGAGAATGTCAGGCGACGGCGTGCGCTCCAGCCCGAGCCGCGTCGTCAGGTCCTCCTCCAGAGCGCTCTTGAGCTCGAGCATCGCCAGGAATCGCGCGGTGCCCGGCGCGCCGAGGGTGGCCGCGTGGCCAGCGACTCCGCCATGTGCGACCACGGGCGCCGGTCGCGCAAAGCGCGGACGGGAGGGCCGGTGCGTCTTGCCGGCGCGCAGGGCCGTCCATGCGACCAACCCGAGGCCCAGCGCCAGGGCCGCGAGGTATGCCGCCAGCGGAGGCATTCCATCCCGTCCTATGGCCTCGAGCGCCTCGATCGCCGACCGCCGAGCCCTCGCGGTGATGCCGCCCAGGCCGGGATCCACGCCGAAGCTGCCGGTCATCTCGAAGTCGTTGACGAGGAGGTACAGCTTGCCCCCGAGCCTGCCCCAGGCGTCGTCCGCGGCCGCGTAGCGCACCAGGTTGACCGACAGGTCCCGATTCCCCGGGTAGCGGAGCATCGCGTTCATGAAGACCGACGAGTCGCCGAGGACGATCAGGCGGCCTTGCCCGACCGCCCCTGCGACCGCGAGCAGCACGTCCGGTTCGTCCTCGCCGCGCACGACCAGGACGGGAGACAGCGCCGGGTGCGCGAGCCCCGTCGCGTGGTTGGTGACGACCCGGGTCACGTCGCGCACGGTCTCGTGAGCGCCCGCCGGCTCGGCGATCGCCAGGGCCGGATTGCCGCGGAGCATCGCGGCGGGCCGGTCGGGGAGCGGCACCCGGCGGATGCCGAAGTGAGCGAGCAGCCCGTCCCCGGTGCCATAGTCGTCGAGAAGGACGACGCGCCCTCCGGCACGCATGAAGACCTCCAGCTCGCCGGTGTCGAGCGCGCGCTCCGGATGCACGATGAAGAGCGCGTCCGCGCGCCGGAGGTCGCCGAGGTCGATCGACGAGGTGACGACCACGCGCTGCGCGCCGAGCTCGGCCTGCGCCGTGCGAACGAGCTGACTCAGCCCCTCCCAGTCCTCTCCACCCGGGGCGAGCGCCCCCGCCCAGGCCAGCCGCTCGAGCGCG
>Ga0209415_10011486_pt1 | contig 14905 bp, 7 predicted proteins | sample PeaSoiSIISIP2007_FD_187696 | JGI IMG/M metagenome (GOLD analysis project Ga0209415, IMG submission 187696) | Peat soil microbial communities from Weissenstadt, Germany - SII-SIP-2007 (SPAdes) (version 2) | ecosystem: Environmental > Terrestrial > Soil > Wetlands > Peat | place: Germany...
CTTACCCTTGTGCCACAAGGGTTTCCAGCGATATGGGCCGATTTCAGCAATTGGCAGGTACTTCTTCAGGGGCTAGTGCAGCTGGCTTCTCGAGTTTGACATTTCCGCCACCAGGCGCCAAGGAGGGACGGTCCGCGCTCCGCTGTCGAACGAGGTTGACCAGTGGTGAAGTCGAACAGACTCGACGCAGCAGCTCTCTCGAAGTACCAAGGTGACGCGCAGCGATCGGTTGCATGGCCGCTGGCGGCTTCTCTCTCGATCGTGCTCGCCGCAACGGGACTGGCAGCTGCGTTTACCTTCCTGTATGCGGTCAGCCGCCCTTCCATTACGGCCCAATCATGGGACTCCCTCCACTTCGGATACGCCGCAGAGGCCGAAGGATGGCGTGGCCTCGCGAGTAACCACCCGCTGGGTCACGCCATTTACCGGGTGGCGCTCACCCTGGCGCGATCTGCAGGCTACACCGGCCGCGCCCTGCCGCTGTTTCAAGGTCTGAACACTCTCGTTGGCGGCCTGAATGTCGCGGGAGTATGGCTTCTCTGCTACGCGCGCCTGCGGACAAGCGTCTCGACGGCGCTCGGCGTTGCGGTGATATTCGGTTCGTGCGCCGCCGTCTGGTACTACGCAGGTACCGCGGAAATTTACACGATGGCGCTCCTGCTCACCATCGCCAGCTGGGGGAGCCTGCTGCACAACGCACGTTCTGATGTCGGCGATTCCCTCTGGTTCGCGGGCGTGCTGGTTGGATTCGCCGTGCTGACGCATCAGCTGAATCTGCTGCTCGTGCCGGTCGCTCTCGTTCTCTTGCTCGCGCCACCCCAGCCGAGACACCTGGTGCGGAAACTGGTGACGTTTTCCAGCGCTGTCGGGATTGTGACGATCATTGGCTACGGCATCCTGGGGCATCTGGCGACCGGGTCGACGTCGCTGCGGGTCCTGGCGACCTGGCCACGCGGGTATCTCGGCGAGCCGCTGTATGGTGGGTATCTACGGCTGCGGAACCTTCCGATGATCTGGTGGAACGCGCGTGCGGCTATCGTTCATTCCGAGGCGACTTCGGGCATGAATCGGCTGCGCGGTATGCTCGTTGTCGCGGTCTGCGGGGTGACGGCGTACGGGCTGCTCTCGTATCGACGGCTCGGGCCTTGCCACCGAGCCGTCCTGGGCGCGGCCGTGCTCGATGGCTTAAGCGCGTTTCTGCTGGTCTGCTGGTGGGAACCCTTCACGCAAAAGTACTGGCTGTTTGTGCTGCTGCCGTGGATCATCGCGCTTGCCTGCCTTCGCTCGGCACGGATCGACACGCTGGGCTCGTGGTGGGCGCAACGCATCCCGGCTGGCACGTACGATTGTTTCGCGCCGGTCCTCGGGTGCTGCCTGCTGTTGTTCAATTTGCGGTGCATGCTGCGGTACGAGGCTCGCCCCGACCCGGTGCGTGAACGGGCCGTTGCGCAATGGTTGGAGCACTCACGGCCGACCGACGTGTTGATTCCTCCCACTGAGTTGGTGCCGTTCTTGCGATATTGGGAAGACCGGCCGAACACGCTTCTCGTCTTCACATGCCTGTGGTACAGCAGTGCGGGAGACACCTTCGGCACCCTCAGCCAAACGATCGCCGCGGCATTCGCGCGCGGGGCAGCCGTGTTGTACGCACCGGCATCCATCGACGACGTCCGTGACGATCAGCTTCCCATCTTGAGGCTATCCCGCGACGCCTTGGGACGCTTTTTCGCGCACTACTCGCAGCGGCTGGCATTCTCTGTGGTGCCCGCCGCCGATCGACAACCGGCGCCCACGTTCTTCTTGAGTCCACCGGACGACAATGGGTCGAACGTCGACACCCGAACCCGGCGAAGCGATCGACAGGGACCGTGTTGAAGACCATCGACTCGTGAACGTCTCGCCATCCCAACGATTCCTGGGTTTCTGGGAAGGATCTCATCAGCCTTTACTTGTGACCCACGATCCGATGGCAGATACAAGGTAGTGAGGCATCGCGCACATGAATCGGGGTACGTCGAAGTATGGCCGCGCTGGGGGCTGTTGGCCGAGTCAGTCGCAGGCGCTACTGTTGCGCGCGGCGTTGCTAGGCAAGGACGCGGTTCACGATGCGTGGAGCCGCTGGAAACAGACCGCGAGCCTCGAGGCCATCGATCCAGGGTCGTACCGGCTGCTGCCTTTGGTATATCGGAACCTGACGCTGGTGGGTGTCAACGACCCACTGCTCGCCAGACTGAAGGGCGTCTATCGCAACACCTGGTATCGGAATCAAATCGCCATGCGGGATCTGGCCGTATCGCTGCGCACGTTGGACGCGGCCGGCATCAGGCTCTTGCTGCTGAAGGGACTAGCGCTCAACCACTTGTATTACCGCGACCTCGGTCTACGCCCGATGGCCGACGCCGACGTGTGCGTGCCACTGGAGAACGCGACCGCTGCCGTGGCCGTCTTGCAGCGACTCGGGTGGCGGCCGGACTTTCCGTGGTCCGAGAAGCCCTGGTCCGAGAAGCGTCTCGATGCGCTCCACGCACTGGGGTTTCACAATGCGGCGGGCCAGGCGATCGATCTCCACTGGCACGTGCTGCCCGAGTCGGTCGGTCGGCACGGCGACGACGCCTTTTGGGCGGCCGCACGCCCCATGTCCGTGGCCGATATACGTGTGTACATGCTCGATCCGACCGATGAGCTGTTCCATACCTGTGCCCACGGCGTCCGCTGGAACGCCGTCCCACCGCTGCGCTGGGTCGCGGACGCGTTCACCATCCTGCGCACGACGCCGGACGACATCGTCTGGGAGCGCGTGGTTGCCGCGGCGCAGCGCCATCGACTGACGCTGCCGATCCGCAGGGCACTGCGCTACTTGCAAACCCAATTCGAGGTGGCGGTGCCGCCAGCGGTGTTGGAGCAACTAGACCGCTTGCCGGTGTCCTTCGGCTCGTGGTGCGAGTACCGGTACCGCGTGTCGGCCGGGCCGCATACGGTGTTAGGCAACTTGCCCCAGTTTTGGTTCCACGCACTGCGGTCGCGCGCCCATCGCAGCTGGGTGGCGACGTTCAAATGCTTCCTGCGCTGCCTCGAGGTGGTATGGGACTGCGAAGGGCTCGGGCAGATTGGCGTGCAGGCGTTGGCGCGCGGCATCCGCCGGGTGCGAGCCCGCTAAGTGCCGCAGCTTCGGCGGCTCGCGCAGCGGCGCGGTCAGGCGTTAAGCAGGCGCTTCAGCGTCTTGGACAGGAGGCAACCATGATCCAGGACCTGCTCGGCGGACAGCTCCTTGTACCAGTCGGGTGTCCAGGAGTTATGCAGGCCGATGACCATCGGGCTATGTTGCAGAACGCGGTCCGGGTCTCCGGTTTCCGTGAACCAATACTTCAGGTACCGGTCCCGCGCATCCATGTTGCCGCTGCCGGCCAGTTGCCATTCGGCGATGAACCCGTGACTGCGGGGACTGAGCGAGTGGAGGTATCGCCTGTAGCCGAGGCGGAAGGCGATGACGCGCTTCTTCTGCTGCCAGATCCGATCCAACGCGGCAAACGGCAGCTTGAGCTTCGGCCCATAACCTGCCGCCATGTCGAGTGTGACGCGGTCGAGGATCGCGTTGCCCAGGTAATCCCAGTTCACGTCCGCCGTTCCCTGTAATCGGCTGAGCCTTTCCCGAATTCCCTCTGCCCAGCGCGCCAGGATGTGGGACTCGGGGCGGGCCGCAGCGAAGGCCATGTGGTAACCGAACATCACCAGTTCGGTTTCGGCCAGCAACCCGACGGCCGGCGCGATGTCACCCACTACCAGGGTATCGAGATCCATGAAGATACCGCCGTGGCTGCGCAGCACCGCCACCATCAGCGCGTCCTTCTGCATGGCGAACCCCAACCACTTGAGCGCCGCCAGATCGTAACAGTCTCGACCTATGTGGGCGTCCAGGTTGGTGTAGTCAATGAGCGCGATTGTGTACCCGGGCAGGCGTTTCTGCCAGGTCCGCAGGCACAGCTGCAGGTAGGGGGGGCAACGGCCCTGCGGTTCCCAGAACGTGAAGATGGTGTTGCTGGTCAGCGGATATTCTGTGTCCGCAACTTCTTTGCGTTTTGTCGGTACATACAATCTATTTGACATAATGTCCGACTATCAGACGACCCCCACCACCAGGCGGTCGGCTGCGCAAGATCTCAGATGGACCTCGTATACGGCTCCGACCCACGCCCCCGTGCGCTCGACGCCCGTCTTCGCCCCTGTTGTGTCAGTAACAGCACGGGAGACCCGCCAGCCAAGTGAAACGTCCATCGGTCTCTTCGTAGAGGCATTTGGTAGATCGAGAGCGGGTCCATGGTGGGCAAGGTGTATCACGTGGAGCCCGAGCGTCCCAGTGTTGCGCAGTGGGGCAACTCTATGGGCGAAGAGTGCAACTACGGGGGCACGTGAGCGCAACAGTTGAACGACGCTCGCGCTGATCGTAAGTTCCTCTTCGTCACCGATCCGCGGGCGTTCGCTTTGCTCCGGCGCAAGTATGGATCGCAAATTTCCCACGGCCTGAAGGACGAGCGCCTTGGAGCATTGTGCCGAGATCAGACGGCCCTACGCCGCATGTATCGGGGTACGGGCTGGACGCAGGCGGCTAGCTGCCATCTGGAGAAGAATTCTGATACTGCCGGGCTTCAGCCAGAGACTCGGCGTACGCACTCCGGCGAATCGGGCTTGCGTCACTTCGGGCAGCGCGCGATCGTCCCTCTTCCACGCACCGTACAACTCCCGATCTGCCCCTCCAACAGGTACCCACCGAGCGAGAACTCGACCGCCACACCGGCCGTCGTGAGTGGCGGCGGAAAGGACCGGTCTTGTGCCATGATTGTGACGGTAACGAGGCTGCTTGATCGGTGGGTTTTGAAGTTTGCAACTTCACCGAGGGTCCCGATGCACTGCATGACGCGTCCCAAGTTGAAGCAGAAGCCTCCGGAGAACACCATCGTCTCGGCGGCGTGCAGCCCTGCCCCGGTGACTGTGACCGTCGCCCCGCCGCTTAGGTCGCCAAGCGGGCTTGCATCGAAGACGGTCTGCAAGCGAATGCTGCTTGAGGCCCGCGTGCTCGCGCGGAGGTCGACGAACGACAGGGGGATGGCGAGGGACGGGGGCGTCACCGTAGAGGCTTCCACCATACGGATGCGATTGTTGCCGGCATCGGCAATGAACAGGTTGCCGACCAGGTCCACCGCCACGCCAGACGGACCGGCGAGTTGCGCACTGGTGGCCGGCCCGCCGTCGCCGCTGAAGCCGGCGGTGTTGGTGCCGGCGACGGTGCTGATCGTGCCTGCGCTGTCGACCTTGCGGATGCGATTGTTGTCGTGGTCGGCAATGAAGAGGGTGCCGGCCGCGTCCACCGCCACGCCGGACGGAGCGCCGAGTTGCGCGCTGGTGGCCGGCCCACCGTCACCGCCGAAGCCGAAGGTGCCGGTGCCGGCGACGGTCGTGATCGTGCCCGCGGTGTCGACCTTGCGGATCCGGTTGTTGCCAGTGTCACCAATAAAGAGGTTGCCGGCCGGGTCCACGGCCACGCCAAACGGGTAGGTGAGTTGTGCGCTGGCGGCCAGCCCGCCGTCGCCGCTGAAACCGCCAGCGCCGGTGCCGGCGACGGTCGTGATCGTGCCCGCAGCGTCAACCATGCGGATGCGATGGTTTTCAACGTCGGCAATAAAGAGGTTGCCGGCCGGGTCCACGGCCACGCCTGACAGATAGAAGAATTGCGCTTTGGCGGCCGGTCCGCCGTCGCTCCTGAAGCCGAAGGTCCCGGTGCCGGCGACAGTCGTGATTGTGCCCGCAGTGTCGACCTTGCGGACGCGATTGTTGACCACGTCGGCAATGAACAGATTGCCGGCCGGGTCCGCCGCCACGCCACACGGAAACACGAAGCCAAGGGTGAGTTGCGCGCTGGTGGCCGGCCCGCCGTCCCCGCCGAAGCCGGAAGCGCCAGTGCCGGCGACGGTCCTGATCGTGGCCGTGGTGTCGACTGTGCGGATGCGATTGCCAAAAGCGTCGGCAATCAACAGATTGCCGGCCGGGTCCACCGCGACGCCATTCGGACTGTAAAGCTGCGCGCTGGTGGCCGGCTTGCCGTCACCGCTGAACGTGTCGCTGCCGGTGCCCGCGACGGTCGTGATCGTGCCGGCAGTGTCGACCGTACGGATCCGATTATTGCCAACGTCGGCAATGAAGAGGTTGCCGGCCGGGTCCATTGCCACGCCAGACGGACCGCTGAGTTGCGCTCTTTTCGCCCGGCCGCCGTCGCCGCTGAAGCCGCCAGCGCCCGTGCCGGCGACGGTCGTGATCGTGCCCGCGGCTTGAACCTTGCGGATGCGATTGTTGCCGGTGTCGGCAATGAACAGGTGGCCGGCCGGGTCCACCGCCACGCCGACGGGATCGGCGAGTTGCGCGCTAATAGCCGGCCGGCCGTCGCCGCTGAAGCCCGAGTTGCCGGTGCCGGCCACGGTCGTGATCGTGCCGGTGGCGTCGACCGTGCGGATGCGCTGGTTGGTAGTGTCCGCGATGAACAGGTTCCCAGCCCCGTCCACCGCCACCCCAGATGGACCGCTGAGTTGCGCGTTGGTAGCCGGCCCGCTGTCGCCGCTGAAGCCGGCGGTGCCGGTGCCGGCCACGGTCGTGATCGTGCCCGCGGTGTCGACCATGCGGATGCGATTGTTGCCCGTGTCCGCGATAAACAGGTTGCCAGCGGTGTCTGCCGCCACGCCGACCGGATCGTTGAGTTGCGCGCTGGTGGCTGGGCCGCTGTCGCCGCCGAAGCCCCGCCAGCCGGTGCCGGCGACGGTCGTGATCGTACCGGCGGGGTCGGCCTTGCGGATGCGATTGTTGTCGAGGTCGGCAATGAACAGGTTGCCGGCCCCGTCCACCGCCACGCCAGACGGATAGTTGAGTTGCGCGCTGGTGGCCGGCCCGCTGTCGCCGCTGAAGCCCCAGGTACCGGTGCCGGCGACGACGATCTCACTTCCAGTTCCAGTGTCGAGGCGCCGCACGACATGGTTCAAGGAATCCGCCACGTAGACGAAGGTGCCGGACACGACGACACCAGCGGGCACTTGCGCGACGGACAGCGCGGAACCATGTCCCACGCCGCCGGCAATCGTAGTGATATCGCCGGGAGCGGCCAGCATGGGCGTGGGGACATCCAGTAGACACGCCAGTAACAGGGCAACCCCAATACATGCTGGTGGTGTCCGCTTCTGGTTAGGTGTCGGTGCGAGGTTCTTCAGACACATTGGGTGATTCATGTTAGCCTCCGTTCCTCGTCCACAGCCCGAGTTGGTGGGCTTCAGCTCCCGCCGGTGTCGACGGTGCATTCGACCCCGGGCGGTGCGGCCGCGGGCTCGAGAAGTGGCTCGAAGCGCCGGTCACCGGCTACGTACTGGAGCAGGAATGACACGGCGTAGCGCAGGATGAGTTGGTGGGCTTCGTCCTGGGTCAGCAGCGCTGGTTGGCTGCAGTTTTCAGGGAGCCCACACACGTCGTAAAAGCCCGTATGCCCCATGCCCGCGATCTGCACCAGGTAACGCGGCGGCCGCAGCAAGTCGTAGTTGTAACGAGCCCTGCGCGAGAACGGCGTGGCGAAATCGAGATCGCCCTCCTGGATCATCATCGGGATGGTGATGCGGGCGATCTCGTCGTCGACCGTGTGCCCCCAGACGTAGTACGCACCAGGCGCCAGCGCCAGCCCGGCAATCACACGGCTATCTGACGCACTGACCCGCAGCGCGGTGAGGCCACCGTACGAGTGGCCCATGACTCCGATGCGTGCCGGGTCGATGGTGTCGTAAAGGAACGAGTCGGGCGTGTCGCTCAGTGCGAGCATTGAGTCGATGACGAAGCTGATGTCCGCCGGGCGGTTAACGAAGGCGTCGACGATGTCCTTCCTGCAGGGGTCCACGGGTGTGTCGCCCGGATGCGGCGGGGCGGCGACGACGAACCCGTACGATGGCAGAAAGGCCGTCAGGAAGAGATTCTGGTACGGAAAGCTGCACGCGCCGTGCGAGAAGAGCACCAGCGGCGCCCTGGCGAGTCCTGGTGCGAGGGGTGCGTTGGGCACGCCGCCAGGGTGCGTGTCCAGCGACGCAGTTGCCGGATCGGCCGGATACCAGATGCTCGTGCCCAGCGAACGCTGGACGTTGGGATGAGTGACCGACGGCTTGGTGAACGTCACGGTGCGCACGCCGACGCCGTAGGGCCCCGGCGGCAGCGACTGGCCCTGAGCCTCGTTGAGTGCGACATTCGTCGCCAGCAGCAGGGCCGGCACGACCAGCCACCACGCGACATTAGCTGCCTGACTCGGTCTTGCCGTGCAGCCGGCACCACCGCTGCGGTGATTGGGCGTCGCCAAGGGCCTCCACGCGCCCAACGCCGGCGTCACCGTTGATGGGGCTGGAGGTCGCGGGCGTAACCACTGGCGTGAACGTGTCATCGATGCCTTCCTTTCTCAGGCGTGGCCCGAGATGGCTCGTCTCTGGTGCTGCCGAACCAGTGCACACGACTGCTGCACATGCCGCCCAACCGGTCGGCGCGGCGCGGATTCGGCTTCTTCCTTGGAATTTCTCGATGCGCAGGATGCTGGCTCGGAGGACAGACTCCGAAGCCGGTGGGTTCGTTGTCGGATTCACCGCACACTGCGGCGGTCCGCGTCGAAACGTATGCACGAACTGGGCATGGTCCATGCCCTGCCCTCCATTCGACACACGAGCAGGCAGCATACTTTGTACCCACGACACGGGTTGCGTGGCCCGGCGGAGACTCAGCGCACTGAAGCACCCGAGGCTTGACGCGTTTGAGAAGCGCTTCCCAGGATCAAGAGGAATTGCCGTGCCCATGTCGTCTGGGGCCACCGGCGGATCATCGGGCGAGGCGGATGGGCGCACGACCCTGCACGGGGTCCGCGTGCGCCGTCGGGCTATCCGGTGTTGGGCGAGCGAGTCTCAACCAGAGACTCGGCGTATGCACTCCGGCGAGTCGTTCCGCGGCGAGTTCACGAACGTCGAGGCAGGGTGAAACAGCGCGTTTCACGAGTGCCGTTGCAGCGGCGTGTACCTGTCAGTATGGGAGGATGGGAGAAGGTGGGCGTGATGTATCTCCGGATCGCGAAGGGCAGCGAGTTACCACGCGGCTGGCGTCCGGGACAGCCGCTGACCGTGGGTAGAAGACCACGGGTTCATACCGCTGGCGGATGTCCGTTTGGTCCACAGTGCTACTCGTGCCGCAACGGACTCCAGTGGAACGTCGCTCTGAGCAAGCACACCCCGCAGCACGCGCACGCTGTTCAGCGAGGCGCGCGTTCACGGCAGCGCGGACAGCATCGTTGACCGGGTGCCTGAGAGGAAATCCGACAACGCTCTTCGGCCGCAGAACGCTGTGCCTGGAGTCAGCGCGGGTGCCCGCGTTGACTGCGCTGGTGACACTCCTGGGTGCTCGATGCACGACGAGAAAACGTCGCATGGCACCGCCACGACGTGATGATTGCTATCGTGTTGCCACCGATCGGCAGGGCGCGAGCGCTCTGGGGCCGCGACGCGCCAGCGCGCGGCCGTCTCCCGGTATCTCCACGGCAACGGCGCGCGTGGGGCGGAGTTTACCGAGGTCGGCATCCGCCCCGCGTGCGGCCGCCAGTGGGACACCAGCAGTGTGAGAAATCTGCGCTAACGACCTCCCCGAACGGCTCAATCTTCGCGGGAAACCCTTGCGGCACACGGGATTCCGCGGATATCACATTAGTTAGTTGTAGGGTTTTATGGGATTTCCTAAACGCTCGCGCTCAGCCGCAGCGCGAGCGGCGTCGGCTGGAACGCGTTGTAGGCCTGCGTGTCGTGCCCCGCGATTCAAGCACCCTTACGCCCCTCATTTCGGAGCAAGCTCGCCGTACCAGTAGGCGGCCGTCACGCCGCCATCCATGAGGATGTCGCTGCCGGTGATGAATGCACCGTCCGACCCCATCAGCAGCGCGCCGACAGCGCCCACCTCGTCGGGCGTGCCGGCGCGCCCGGCAGCCGACAGTTCAATCATGCGCCGGTATCCCGCGCCGCGCGGGCCACTTAGTTCCTCCTTGGCAAGAGGCGTGACGATGATCCCCGGGCTGATCGTGTTCACTCTGGCGCCACGCTTGCCCCAGCGCACCGCCTCGGCCATCACCCGCAGCGAATTTCCGCGCTTCGAGAGTTGGTAGGCATGGAGCGGGTCACTGACGTGCTCAGGCTGAAGCATCGGTAGAGCCAGCAGCTGATCAGCTGGCGTGAGCGCAAGAGCTTTGTTTTGCTCGGGCGTCAGCGCGGGCAAGCGGTGCCCGGACTGAGATGCGATGACCACGCCGGCACCACCAGGAGCGATGACGTCGCCAAATTCTTCGAGTACGAGCGCAGTGCCGTATAGATCGACCTTCAGTATCGTGGCCGGCGATGCCTGCGTTGGCGAAACACCCGCGGCGTGGATGACGCCTGTGATGGGGCCGAGGGCGGTGGCGGCCTCGACGAGCGCATGGACTGACGTGCGAAAGGAAACGTCGACGTTCGTTGCCGTCGCAGCAAACCCTGCGTCGCTGAGCGTGTTCGCGGCTCTCTCTGCGTTCTCCTGACGCAGATCCGCGAGCAATACGCGCTTGCCGGCACTCACTCGGCGCGCGATAGCCTGACCGATGGATCCAGCACCGACGAGTACGATTACATTGGTCATCGCGCTCTCCAGCAGGCCTAACGTCCTGGCGCTCAGGCGCGGCCCGTTCTTGGCCGTCGCCTGGAGCGGCCTCTACGAGGCGTCGGCGGCTCTGAGAATTCTAGCGGCAACAAGCTCAGGCATGCCATTGCTGATCCACTCCTCAAAGGGGACTGCCACATATGTCACCCGCGCCCTGGGCAGCGTGGTCGCGATTCGGCCAGCTGACGATTCCGCCGATTGCTGGTCTCGGTTGATGACAAGCCACCACGCAGAACCCAAGGGGACGTCATCCTCTACTGCATGCAAGATAGACAGGAGTCCGCGGTCCGTGGCGCACTCGAACGACATACCGATGACAACGAACACCCTCCGCCAAACGATAAATTGAAGCGCCTGACTGAACTCCAAGCTTCACGAGCGGATGAGCCATCTCGGCCAGAAGAGTAGCCTTAATCTTACCTTCTAGAACACCGCGCTCCTCGTTGAGCCACTCGTCGGGCACCGTCCACGGAAGGTTGCAGGCAACCGACCCGCCTCTGCCGAACATCCAAACTGGGGTGGACCCCATTCTTCAACGGTTTTCGGGCTCGGATAGGTTAATGCCCCTGCGGTTCGAAGCGGCTGTGGTCGTATCTCGATTCTTCTGCGTTGTCCAGTACTGGGTATGCGTGATGGTGCTGACAACGACGCTGAGAGCAGTCTTCGACTCTTCTGGTTTTTGGCTTACGGTTCTTCACGCGCGTACCTCGCGCGCTCGATGATGGCTGAAGCTCCTGTCCACATTGTGGACGGCCGGGTAGCACGGAGTGACCTGAGAGGCAGGGTGTAGCGGTGTGGCGGTGTCCTCGTCCACACTGTGGGCAGCTGCTCCCGCGCGCGTGGAAGGCAGCCCCGCCCGCTCCCGCGGGTGGAGTACTGCGAGGGCAGTGGCCGGCGGCGCGCGGGCATTGAGGCCCTCACTGGTGGCGGTCTCCTATCATGCGCTCACGGCATCGCGCTGCTTCCGCAGTCCGCGCAGGGTGTGGTAGTCACCGAATGCGACAAGAGACACGATGCACTGCTCGTCCTGCAACCACGACAACTCCCTTGAGCGCCGCTTCTGCACGGAATGCGGCGCGATTCTCCCCGTTGCATGTCCCTCGTGCGGTGCGCCGGCCGAGCCCGGCGAGAAGTTCTGCGGCGGCTGCGGTGAGCGGCTAGGACCCGCGGCGCCGGGCGCGCCGACGCCGGCCACCAAGTCCGAAGCCGCGGTGCCGGCCGGCGAGCGGCGCCAGCTGACGGTGATCTTCTGCGACCTGGTCGGCTCGACGCCGCTCTCGCAGCAGTTCGACGCCGAGGAGTGGCGCGACCTCATCGCGCAGTACCAGCAGGCTGCGTCGGCCGCCGTCACGCGCTTCGGTGGCCACGTCGCCAAGAACCTCGGCGATGGGCTGCTTATCTACTTCGGCTGGCCCACGGCGCGCGAGGACGACACGGAGCGGGCGGTCCGCGCCGGCCTGGCGATCGTGGAGGCGTTGGCGTCGCTCAACGCCACACTCGCTGCCGACGACGGAACGCGCCTGGCCGTGCGCATCGGCATGCACACCGGGCCAGTGGTGATTGCGGACGGCGGTGAGGTCTTCGGCGAGACGGTGAACATCGCGGCGCGCGTGCAGGGCGCGGCGGAGCCCGATACGGTGCTCATCACGGCGGCGACGCATCGACTCGTCGCCGGCCTGTTCATTGTGGAGGAGAGGGAACCGCAGCCTTTGAAGGGCGTGGACCAGCCGGTGACCCTCTACCGCGTCCTGCAGCCGAGCGGCGTGCGCGGCCGGCTTGCCGCGGCGGCGGTGCACGGCCTCACGCCGTTCGTCGGCCGTGCCCATGAACGCGAGCTGCTGCGCCAGCGCTGGGCGCAGGCGCGTGGCGGCGCGGGACAGGTGGTGCTGGTCACCGGCGAGGCGGGCATTGGCAAATCGCGGCTCGTGCAGATGCTGAAGGAGGACCTGGCCGCCGAACCGCACAGCTGGATCGAATGTAACGGCTCACCCTATCACCAGAACACGCCGTTCTTTGCGGTCACGGACATGCTCCAGCAGGTACTGGCCTGGCGCGGCGATGAAGACGGAGACGAGCGCTTGGCGGGCCTGGAGCAAGCCCTCACGCGAGCGGGCCTGCCGCTCAATGACGCGCTGCCGCTGATGGCCCCCCTGCTGTCACTGCAGGTGCCCGAGCGCTACACCAAGCCGTTGCTGTCGCCGGAGGCGCAACGGCGGGAGACGCTGCGCACGCTGGCGGCGTGGCTGTTCGCCAGTGCACGCCTGCAGCCGGTGGTGGCCGTGCTCGAAGACTTGCACTGGGTCGATCCCTCGACGCTGGAGTTGCAGGCTCGGCTGGTGGAGCACGGTGCCAATGTCCCGCTGTTGCTTCTCTACACGGCGCGCCCGGAGTTTCGCGCTCCCTGGCCGCTCCTGGGACACCACACACAGCTCACCTTGAGCCGGCTCGGCACGGCGGAGGTCCGCGCCATGATCGAGAGCGTGGCGGCCCGCACCACGCTGACCGAGGACGTGATGCAGACGGTGGTGAAGCGCACCGACGGCGTACCGCTGTTCGTCGAGGAGCTGACCAAGACGGTGCTGGGAGCACCCGACACCCGCGCGATTCCGACCACCCTGGAGGACTCGCTCCGGGCGCGGCTCGACCGGCTCGGGTCGGCGAAAGACGTGGCGCAAATCGGCGCGGTGATCGGGCGGGAGTTTTCCTATGCACTCATGCGCGCAGTCGTCGCGACAGGGGCGGGTGGCCGTACCTCCGAGGCCGACCTGCACGCCGCCCTCGGCAAGCTGACGGACGGCGATCTGCTCTACGCGCGCGGTGTTCCCCCTGCGGCAACGTACATCTTCAAGCACGCGCTGGTACAGGACTCGGCCTACGCATCGCTGTTGAAGAGCCGACGCCGGGCACTGCACGCAGTGATTGCGGCGGTGCTCACGGAGCAGTTTCCCGATGTGGTTGAGGCCCAACCGGAGCTGATGGCGCATCACTACGCGGAGGCAGGCGCTATCGCTCCGGCCGTCACCTACTACCAGCGGGCCGGCGAGCGCGCGACGCAGCGGTCGGCGAACGAGGAGGCCATCGCCCATCTACGGCGCGCCCTCGCGCTGGTCGGGACGCTGCCGGAGACGCGCGAGCGCCATCAGCGGGAGCTCGGGCTGCAGATGGCGATCGGGGCGCCGCTCACTGCAGCTAGGGGATGGTCGCATCCGGAGTACGAGCGGACCTACACACGCGCGCGCGAGCTGGCGTCCCAGATCGGCGAGTCGCCCGAGCTACCGCGAGTCCTCGTGGGAGTCGCGGATGCGTATTTGGTGAAGGGTGACCTCGTGACCGGGGCCGAGGTCGCGCAGGAGGCGCTGGCAGCCGCCGAGCGCACTGGAGAGACGTTCGACCGCCTCTCGGCGCACGAAGAAGTCGGCCTATCCTTGCTCTTTCAGGGCACCTTCTCGCGGGCGCTGCAGCATTTCGAGCACAGCATCGGATTGTACAATCCCAGCGAGCATGGGTCTTTGGCGTACACGGTGGGATTCGATCGTGGCGTCGCCGCCCGCTCGTATGCGGCCCTGTGTCACGTGTCCCTTGGTCATCTCGCACGGGCGCGGGCCGAGAGCGAGGAGGCGGTGGCGCTCGCGAAGCGCGTGGAACATCCGCTCAGTCTGTCGCTTGCTCTCTTCAACGCTGGAACCGTCCACTTCGAGCGCGGTGAGCTGAACCGGACGCGGGAACGCAGCGAAGAACTCATGGGTCTGGCCGAGAAGCTCGGGTTTCCGGTGTACCTAGGAGCCGGACGGTTTCTTCGAGCCTTTGCGCGGGTCGAATCGGGGGAGGGCGAGGTGGGCATCGCAGAGATGCAGCAGGCGCTGGTCGAGCTGGCTGGGGTCGGGAGTAGGCTCGGAGCGCAATTGTTCGTCTCAATGCGGGCCGACGCCCTCCGGAAGGTCGGGCGCCACGACGACGCTCTCGGAGCGCTCGCACTCGGCGTCGCGCGCGCCGAGAAACAGAGACAGCACTACTACGATGCCGAACTCCACCGGTTGCGCGCAGAGATTCTCCTCGACATGGACGGGGATGTGGTCGAGGAGGCGGAGGCGCTCCTCGCACAGTCGCTGGAGATCGCCCGGCGGCAAGAGGCCAAGACGTTCGAGCTGCGCGCCGCCACCAGCCTGGCGCGGCTCTGGCAGCG
>Ga0209415_10011487_pt1 | contig 14904 bp, 14 predicted proteins | sample PeaSoiSIISIP2007_FD_187696 | JGI IMG/M metagenome (GOLD analysis project Ga0209415, IMG submission 187696) | Peat soil microbial communities from Weissenstadt, Germany - SII-SIP-2007 (SPAdes) (version 2) | ecosystem: Environmental > Terrestrial > Soil > Wetlands > Peat | place: Germany...
TTCGGTCGTGATGCTCACCTTCTTCCTCGGCTCCGCGCTGGCAGGCGCGGCCGGGCTGATCTTCGGCCTCTACTACAACTTCACGAGCTACGTCATCGGCTACACGGCGGGGCTGCGAGCTTTCACGGCGGCGGTTCTGGGCGGCATCGGCAGCATCCCGGGCGCCATGCTGGGCGGCGTACTGATTGGGCTCATCGAATCGCTGGGCGGTCAGCTCATCGCGACGCGCTGGACTGACGTGATCATCTTCACGATCCTGATCCTGGTCCTCGTGTTCCGGCCGAACGGCCTGCTGGGTCGCCTCGTGCCTCGCAAGTCTTGAGGACGGAATTTTGACCCAATCCCTGGGACAGAAAGTGCGGGCCGGCGGGATCACTGGGTCGATGTGGCGCCGCATCCCGGCGGACCGTCGCCGCAAGGCGATTGTGGTCCTCGTCGCCATCGCCCTCATGTTCTTGCCGCTGATCGACCGCAACGGCGGCGATATCGACGCGGCGGCCAACGCCTGCGCCTTCGCGGTATTGGCTCTCGGCCTCAACATCGTCGTCGGCTTTGCCGGCTTGCTCGATCTGGGATACGCCGCCTTCTTCGCCATCGGCGCATACACTTACGGCATCCTCTCCTCCTGGCAGGTGCAGCCGGAATGGTGGGACTTCTGGACGCCGTTCCAGTGGTTGGGCCTCGTCGCGCGCATCCATGCCGACGGCGTTCCTGACGTCGTGCATTTCACGGTTTCGTTCTGGCTTGCCATGCCGATTTGTGGCCTTGTCGCCGCCTTCTTCGGCGCGCTGTTCGGGGCCCCCACCCTGCGTCTGCGCGGAGACTACCTGGCGATTGTGACCTTGGGCTTCGGCGAGATCGTGCCCATCGTCGCCCGCAATACGCCCTACCTCACCAACGGCGCCATCGGCCTCAATGGCGCCGCCGCACCGAAGATCTTCGGCTACAATTTCGGCGTCGATTCCAACCCGTACTACTACCTCGGCCTGCTGATGATCGCGGTGCTGATCTTCGTCAGCTTCCGCCTGCAGAACTCGCGGGTGGGGCGCGCCTGGGTCGCCATCCGCGAGGATGAGATCGCGGCTGGAGCCATGGGCATCAACCGGACCCAGCTGAAGCTGCTGGCCTTCGCCATCGGGGCCGCCTTCGGCGGTATGACCGGCGCCTTCTACGTGGCCAAGCTGGGCACGGCGACGCCAGACATGTTCATGTTCCCTGTCTCGGTCATGATCCTGGTCATGGTCGTGCTGGGCGGCATGGGCAGCGTCTATGGCGTGGTGCTGGCCGCGATCATTCTGCAGCTGCTGCAATCCTGGTTCCTCCAGGATCTGACAAGCTGGGCGCACATGCTGGGCCACACCATCAGTGTCGCTTGGCTCCAGAAGGTCGATCTCGTTCAGTCCATCGAGCTCATTTTCGGCATCATCCTCGTCTCTATGATGCTCTTCCGCCGCCAGGGCCTGATTCCGGCCATCCGGCAGACGCCCGCCCTCAGCCTCGAGCAGCAAACGGCCCATGCCGGGCGTGGCGGCTTCGCCATGCCGATCCGCGGCATCGAATCGGCGAAGGCCGAGCCGAAGCGCGCGATGATCGAGACCCGGAAGCTCAGCCGCAGATATGGCGGCATCGTCGCGGTCAAGGATCTGGACATCGTCGTCGAAAGCAACACGATCGTGGCGCTGATCGGGCCCAACGGGTCCGGCAAGACGACGACATTCAACCTGATCACCGGCATGGACGAGCCGTCGTCGGGCAAGATCCTGCTGCTCGACCAGGACATCACCGGCTTGCCGGCCCACACAATCACCGAGCGCGGCATCGCCCGCACGTTCCAGAACCTGCGCCTGTTCAGCAACATGACCGTGCTGGAGAACATCCTGGTAGCGATGCATTCGCGCACCACGACGGGCCCGGTGGCGGCCGTGTTGCGCACGCGCCGAAGCCGGTCCGAGGAGCGGGACGCCCAGGAGCGCGCCATCGAGATCATCGAGGCCTTCGGCAACCGGCTGCTGCCGCGCACCAACCAGCTGGTCAAGGAACTCTCCTATGCCAATCGCCGGCGGGTGGAAATCGCCCGCGCGCTCGCGTCGCGCCCGAAAGTGCTCCTGCTCGACGAGCCGACGGCGGGCATGAATCCGATGGAGACCCTGGAACTGGCGGACCAGATACGAAGCCTGCGCACGATGGGGCTGACCATCTTCCTCATCGAGCACAAGCTGAACGTGGTCAACGACCTCGCCGACAAAATCATCGTGCTCGACCACGGCGAAAAGATCGCCGAGGGTTCCGCCGAGCAAGTGCACAGCAATCCCCAGGTGCTCGAGGCCTATCTCGGGCGGAAGGCCGCGCATGCTTGAGTTCCGCGGCGTCAATACCTTCTATGGCGAGCTCCACGTCCTGAAGGACGTGAATTACGACATCAAGCAGGGCGAGATCGTCTGTCTACTGGGCGGCAACGCCTCGGGCAAGTCGACCACCATGAAAGCGGTCCTCGGCATAGTCCCGCCCAAGACGGGAGACATCGTGTTCGAGGGCCAAATCATCAACAAGCTGCCCACGGCGGCGCGGGTGAAGCTCGGCATCGCGCCGGTGCCCGAAGCCAGACGCCTGTTCCCGCGCATGACCGTGCTGGAGAATCTCGAGATGGGCGCCTATGTGCGCACCGACCACGAGAACTTCAACGAGGATCTGGAAAAAGTCTACGCCCTGTTCCCGCGGGTGAAGGAGCGTCGCCAGCAGCTGGCGGGAACGCTGTCCGGCGGCGAGCAGCAGATGGTGGCCATGGGCCGGGCGCTCATGGCCCGCCCGCGCCTCATCTGCATGGACGAGCCTTCCATGGGCCTGTCGCCCGCCTTCGTCGACCAGGTATTCGAGATCATCCAGGCTATCAACAAGCTAGGCACGACGATCTTCGTGGTCGAACAGAATGCCGCCATGGCGCTATCCATCGCGCACCGCGGCTATGTGCTGCAGACCGGCGAAGTCGTGCTCTCGGGCAGCGCCCAAAGCCTGCTCCAGGACGAAATGGTGCAGCGGGCCTATCTCGGTCAGGAAATGAACGACTGAGCCGGCCGGCTGGGCCGGGCTTTGCCGCAGGACCGGCCGATGCTACAAGGCGTGGCGCCTGCCGTAGTCAAATTCAGCCCCAGGGTCCAGCCATGACCGAGCGTCCTTTCAAGGACGAAACCCTCCTTACTCACGCCGGCAACAAGCCTCGAGCCAATTTCGGCATCGTCAACCCGCCCGTCTATCACGCGTCGACCATCCTCTACCCGACGGTCGCGGCGCTCGAAGCCGCCCTCAAGGACAAGTTCTCCGGCGTCACCTATGGACGCAACGGCACGCCCACCACATTCGCCTTCGAAGAGGCCGTGGCGGCGGTCGAGGGCGGCGAGCGGGCGATCGCCATGCCCTCGGGCATGGCGGCGATCGCAGGGGTCCTGCTGACGTTCCTCAAGCAGGGCGACCATCTGTTGGTCAGCGATAGCGTCTACAGTCCCGTGCGCGCCCTGTGCGGCGGAACTCTCGCCGGAATGGGTGTCGAGACGACCTATTACGACCCGACGATCGGCGCTGGAATTGCGGCCCTGATCCGGCCCAACACCCGGCTCGTCTATCTCGAATCGCCGGGCTCGCTCACCTTCGAAGTCCAGGACGTAGCGGCGATCGCCGCCGCCGCGCGCGCGCGCGGCTGCTTGACCATATTGGACAACACCTGGGCCACGCCACTCTATTTCAAGCCGTTCGAGCATGGCGTAGACGTCTCGCTTCATGCCGGCACGAAATACATAACCGGCCATTCCGACACCATGATGGGCGTCGTCATCTGCCGTGCCGACCACTACCAACAACTGAAGACGGCCATCCATGGCCTCGGCTACTGCGCGGCGCCGGACGACTGCTATCTGGCGTTGCGCGGCCTCAGGACCCTGTCCGTGCGCCTCGCCCGCCACCAGGAGACGGCGCTGACCCTCGCCCGCTGGCTGCAGGCCCGCCAGGAAGTCACACGAGTCATGCATCCCGGCCTGCCCCAGGATCCGGGCCACCGGCTCTGGAAACGCGATTTCCGCGGTGCCTCGGGACTGTTCGGCTTCGCCCTGAAGCCCTACCCGCCCGTCGCGGTTGCCGCCATGCTCGATGGCATGGAGCTGTTCGGCCTGGGATTCAGCTGGGGCGGCTATGAAAGCCTGCTTATTCCGACGAAACCCCAGGCGCTCAGGAGCGCCGTGCCTTGGGTGGCCGACGGACCCTGCTTCAGGCTCCATGCCGGGCTCGAGGACGCTGGCGATCTCATCGCCGACCTGGAGCGCGGCCTCGCCCGCCTCGGAACAGCCGCATGACCGACCTCGCTGCCGCGCTCCAATTCGACGCCGAAGGCCTGATCCCCGCGATCGCCCAGCAACACGACACCGGCCAGGTGCTGATGCTCGCCTGGATGAATCGCGAGGCCGTCGAGGAGACGATCGCCACCGGCCGGGTTTGCTACTGGTCGCGCTCTCGCCGGCGCCTGTGGCGCAAGGGTGAGACGTCCGGCCAATGGCAGCGCCTGGTGGAGATGCGCCTGGACTGCGACAACGACGCCTTGTTGCTGAAAGTCGATCAGCAGGGCGTGGCCTGCCACACGGGTCGGCGGACCTGCTTCTTCCATAAGGTCGAGGACGGCAGGGTCGAGGTCGCGGAACCGGTTCTGATCGACCCCGCGACGCTCTACGGATGAGAGGCAGGCAAGCGCCCTTGAGGTGCCTGCCTTAGTTTGACAGAATGGACCGCGATATATTTCCGCGGATATGACGCGGTCCGCCGTCAAGCCTTAAGGGGGTTTCCATGCGCCGTTTTTCCACCGCTCTGCTCGCCGCCCTGCTGCTGCTCGCCTCGCCGGTCGCCCGAGCCGCAGACATCCTCGTTTTCGCCGCCGCCAGCACCAAGGACGTAATCGACCAGATCGCGGCCGAGTTCGCCAAGTCGGGCGGCGGTCACGTGGTATCGTCCTTCGCGGCATCGGGCGACCTGGCCAAGCAGATCGAGAACGGCGCGCCGGCGGCGATTTTCATTTCCGCGGACCAGAAATGGATGGACTATGTCGCACAGCGGAAGCTGATCGTTGCCGACAGCCGGCGCAACTTGCTGGGCAATGAACTGGTCCTGATCGCACCCTCGGACAGCACGATGCCGGCCGGCGTCGACGGCATCGCCGGCAAGCTCGGCGGCGGCAAGCTCGTGCTCGCCGATCCGGACGCCGTGCCGGCCGGGCGCTATGCCAAGGCGGCCTTGCAGAAGCTCGGACAATGGGACGCCGTCCAGCCGTCCGTCGTCAGCGCCAAGGACGTTCGCGCGGCCCTCGCCTTCGTCGAGCGCGGGGAAGCCGCGGCGGGTATCGTCTATGCCACCGACGCGCTGGTCAGCAAGAAGGTCCGCATCGTCGGCGCCTTCCCGGATTCGAGCCACCCGGCCATCGTCTATCCGGTGGCCATGGTCGCCGGCAAGGATGACGCCGATGCCAAGGCCTTCTATCGTTTCCTTTTCGGGCCGCAGGCGCGACAGGTATTCCTCGATGCCGGCTTCACGCTGACGGGTGCCACCGCTGCAGCTGACTGACGCCGAATGGCAGGCGATCGCGCTCAGCCTGCGCGTCGCTCTGGTCAGCGTCGCCGGCAGCCTGCCCTTGGGCGTGGCGATGGCATGGCTGCTGGCGCGGCGCCAGTTTCCCGGCAAGCTGCTTCTCGACGGGCTGGTTCACTTGCCGCTGGTCGTGCCGCCGGTGGTGGTCGGCTATGGCCTGCTCGTGCTGTTCGGCCGGCGCGGGCCCATCGGGGGCTGGCTCCATGACGAACTCGGCATCACTCTGATCTTCACCTGGAAAGGCGCGGCCCTGGCCTCGGCCGTGATGGGCTTTCCCTTGATGGTGCGGGCGATCCGGCTTTCCCTCGAAGCCGTGGACCGCAAGCTCGAGGCCGCCGCGCGGACCCTGGGCGCCGGACCGTTCGACGTCTTCCTCAGTATCACCTTGCCGCTTGCGCTGCCGGGCGTCCTGGTGGGCTCCGTCCTCGCCTTCGCACGGGGGTTGGGCGAGTTCGGCGCGACGATCATCTTCGTCGGCAATATCCCGGGCGAAACGCGGACAATCCCGATCGCGATCTACACCGCCACGCAAGAGCCAGGCGGCGATATCGCCGCCCTTCGGCTCAGCATCGTCGCCCTCCTCCTGTCGCTCATCGCCCTCGTCGCTTCGGAGCTTCTTGCCCGACGGATCGATCGACGGATGAGGAGCTGAGCGATGCTGGACGTCGCGGCGAACAAGCGCCTTGGTGACTTCCAGCTGGCAGCCGAATTCCAGCTTCCTGCGACCGGCGTGCTCGCCCTTTTCGGGCGGTCAGGCGCCGGCAAGACGACGCTGGTCAACATGCTGGCCGGCCTCGTCAGGCCCGATTCCGGCCGCATGAGCCTTGCCGGGCATGTGCTTTTCGACTCCGCGGCGCGCGTCGATCTTCCGCCCGAGCGCCGGCGCATCGGCTGCGTGTTCCAGGAGGGGCGCCTGTTCCCCCATCTCGACGTGCGCGGCAATCTGCTTTATGGCCGCCGTCGGACGCCGCCGGGCGAACCCGGCTTCGGCTTCGAGGCCGTTGTCGAGCTTCTCGGCATCGGCCATCTGCTGCAACGCCGGCCGGCCAATCTTTCCGGCGGCGAGAAGCAGCGCGTCGCCATCGGACGGGCGCTCTTGAGCAAACCGCGGCTGTTGCTTCTGGACGAGCCGCTCGCCGCCCTCGATGCGGAACGCAAGGCGGAAATCCTGCCCTTCATCGAGAAGCTCCGGGACGAACTGCGGCTGCCGATCGTCTACGTGAGTCACGATGCCGGCGAGATCCTCAGACTGGCGGACCGGGTGCTGGTGCTGGATCGCGGTCTCGTTGCCGCCAGCGGGGACGTAGCCGAGGTTTTCGGCCGACCGGCCTTGCGGCACCTGGTTGGCGAGCAGGACGCCGGCGCCATCCTTTCCGCACGCCTGGACTCCCAAGACGAGGCCTATGGCTTAAGCCGCTTGAGTTTTCCAGGCGGCCAGCTCGTGATCCCACGCGTTAATGCCAAGCCCGGAGCCGCGCTTCGCCTTCGCATCCGGGCGCGGGACGTCTCGCTGGCCCTGGCAGCCCCAGCCCATGTCAGCATCCTGAACGTGATTCCGGCCAGGATCCGGACGATCCATGCCGCCGAGGACGCGCATGTCGACGTCGAGCTCGATGCCGGAACCACGCTCTGGGCACGCATTACTGCGCGCTCGGCCCATGACCTTGGCTTGACCGAAGGCATGTGCGTCTTTGCCATGATCAAGGCGGTCAGCATCGACCGCCAGTCGGTCGCCCGGCAGGGAACGACCGAGGACCCGGGCAAGCCCGTTTGAGGGCACCATCGCCCATCCATTCTTGCGATAATACGCCTTGCTGCTAGCTTGACCCGGGAGGTGCCCTGGGGGTGTCGGCGACGGCGGACCGAATCAGCAGCTATGAGCGGGATCGGCAGCTGGCCGCGCCGGACATCGACGTCCTTGCCTGCCTCAGGCTGGCCCGCAGGCAAAAGGGCAAATCCTACGCGTCCCAATTCGCCGAGATCCTGCGCTTGGGGCTGGGCGACGGGCGGCTCACGGCCAAGGACTATTACTATTACCGGCTCTACGACGACGAGCTGCACTCGCCCGAAGAGAAGAGCCGGTATCTCAGCGAAGGCATCACCCGCAGGGTCGCCGAGGCTTGCTGCGATGTTCGCTGCTGGGGCGTCTCGGAAGACAAAATCCTCGCCTACACCCTGCTGGCGGCTGCCGGCGCGCCCATCCCGGAGACACAAGCCGTCTTCAGTCGCGGAGGCCGGCAATTCGGGAAGGTCCCCAGGCTCGCCGGCACCATCGACCTCGAGAATTTCTTCGCCGGCGAAGCGCGCTTTCCGCTGTTCTGCAAGCCCATTGCGGGACTGGGCAGTTTCGGGGCTTGCCTGCTGAAGGCGCGGGAGGGAGATCGGATCGAGGCCACGGGCGGCGAGCGGTTCACCATCCCGAGCCTCGCCCAGCGCCTCGGCGAAGGGAGCGGCTATCTTTTGCAGTCCGTGCTCCAGCATCATCCGGCGCTTCGGCCCATCTGCGAAGCCGTCGCCACCGTGCGCATCATCATCCTCGTCGAGCAGGGCCGCCCGGAGGTACTCCACACCGTCTGGAAAATCCCGGCAGCGGGCAATTTCGCCGACAATTTCTGGCGCAGGGGAAATCTGCTGGCCGACATCGACCCCGAGACGGGCACCGTTCGCCGCGTCATCCGCGGGATCGGGCCCGCCCTCGAGGAGCTCGAAACGCACCCGGACACGGGCAGGCGTCTTCTGGGGCTGGCGTTGCCGCACTGGAAGGCGATCGTCGGTCTAGCCCTCGCCTGCGCGCCAATCTTCGCCATGCTGCGCTATCAGTCGTGGGATATCGCCATCTGCCCCGAGGGCCCGGTGATCGTCGAAGTCAATACCGGCTCGGCCTTTACCCTGCCGCAGCTCGCGACCGGGCGCGGCATGTTGAGCGACCGTTTCGCCGCCTTCCTCACCGCTTGCGGTTATCGACTGAAGGGCCGGCGCTGAGCCTGTTGGCGACTACTCGACCGAGCGCAGCGCGCTCTGAAGCTCGGCCACGCCGAACGGTTTGTTGAGCGTCCCGCGAACGTCGAGATCGTAGCCGGCGCCGAGCTTCCGGCTGTTGTTGAGCAGCTCCGGATGGTAGCCGCTCATGATCAGAAGCTTGGCCGCGCAGCCCTGCTTAGCGAGCTTCTCCAGGAGCGCCACGCCGTCCACGTTCGGCATCATCAGATCGAGCAGGATGGCGGACGGCTTGAACGCATCATAGGCGCTGCGGAACTGGTCGTGGGTGATGGCGATTGCGACCTCGAAGCCTTGGGATTCCGCCACGCGCCGGATGAATTCGCAGATGCTTTGCTCATCGTCGATGACGAGGAGCCGTTTCTTGGCGGCGGGCTTTGCCGCCGCGGCGCTGCCGTCCATCTCGCTGACCCGCCCCGGTTCGGCCCGCGGCCGCTGTTCCATCGTCGTTGATTCGAACTCTCGGGGCATCCGACTCGACGCTTCTAAGCCGCTGCAGGAACCCGATTCTTCGGGCCGGTTGTATACAGATTATCCAACGCCGCGGCAACGGAGGATTCGGTGATCAGCGGCGGACTCTCCTCGAACGCGCAGGCTTCGACGATCTGGTCCACTATGAATCGCGGCTGATAGCAGGCGAGCGTCAACTGGCGGCGCTCCTCCAGCTCCTCGACCAGCCACGCGAAGACCGGTTCGCTGAATTGAAGCCGGCGTTCCGCCGCCACGCGGCGGAATATTTCCCTTAAACGCTTTCTGGTGGGGGGGCAGAGTTCGATCTTGTAGGGGATTCGGCGCAGGAACGCCGGGTCCATCAAACTGTCGGGCGCCAGATTGGTGGAGAAGATCACGAGTTCGTCGAACGGCACCGAGAAAGTGGCACCGGTCTGAAGGCGCAGATAGTCCACCCTCTCTTCCAGCGGCACAATCCAGCGGTTCAGGAGGTCGGTCGGCCGCATGGATTGGCGACCGAAGTCGTCGATCACGAACGTGCCGCCCAGCGCCTTCAGATGCAGCGGCGCATCGTAAAAGTTGGACGCGGCATTGTAACGGAGATCCAACATCTCCAGGGTGAACTCGCCCCCGGTAACGATCACGGGGCGGCGGCAAGCGACCCACCGGCGATCGTATTCCTCGTGACGGATCTCCATGTCCAGCGCACCGGCGGTTCCGCGTGGCGCGATCTCCTCGTGGATGCTGGAATCGAAGACCTTGACGATCTGGCCCTCGACCTCGACCGCATAGGGAATATAGATCACATCGCTGAATACCCGGCCGATGCTCTGGGCGACCGAGCTCTTCCCATTGCCGGGCGGTCCGTAAAAGAGAATCGAGCGCCCGGCGTTGACCGCGGGACCGATGCGGTTGATGAATTCGCTCGTGACCACGAGATTGTCGAACGCCTTGGCGATCCGGTTCCGCTTGGTGCGCTCGTTGCGAAGCCGCTGTCGATTGATCTGATCGATGTAGGACTGCAGCGAGACGGGCGCCGGGCCAACATATCTGCTGCGCTGCTGGGCCTCGGCAACGGCGTCGCGGCCCGATTCGGTGAGGGAATAGGTGAGCACGGGCATCGTTGTCCGGCCGTTGGAGCCGGTGACCTTCAGCAGCTTCTGCTCGATCGCCTCTTCAACAAGGCTGCCGACGACGCTGCTCGGCAGCTTCAACTGGCCGGCCAGCGCCGGGATGTTGTCGGCACCAGCGCTGTGCAAGGTTTTCAACAGCAGGGCGAGCAAGGCACGCCGGCCCACTCCGGTTTCCGCCACAGAGGTCGGCAAGCCGGGCGGCGTCATCTGCAGGACGGCGTTCAGCTGCTCGAGGGTGATAAGCCTGAGGGCGAGGAGGCTGTCGGCCAAAGGCCCGCCGCGCGCCTGACGGCGCTCGGCGGCGCGTTCCAGGTCCGACGCCTGGACCACGCCTTGGGCAACGAGAAGCTCCTCCAAACGCATGCCCGCCCCCCCTGCCAGTCCTGGTTCGACTGCAGACACGCCCTCATTCGGCGCAGGAGAATACATAAAAATCCAACAAGGTTAATAATTTATTTTTCGCTGTTAATCTTCCAAATTAGCTTTTTACGAACCGGCCAGAGCAATCGTCCCGGTAGGGATGCGGCCGCGCCATCTCGGGAACGGCAATACGTCAAGATGTGGATTGCGCGGTGCCAACGGGTTAACGCGCCGCTGATGCGCTCGCGGGCGTCAGAGGGCCTGCCGAACTCCACGGCTAGCGATATTCATTTCCGGACCTGGGTCATGCGGTGGGCGTGCCGCCCGAACCAAGCGATAAACGCAGAACAGCAACACGGCCAGGATTTCGAGAAAACCCGCTTGCAAGTGCGTGAGCTTGGCGATCGCCGTCGTGAGAATGGGAGCGCAATAGAGGACAAGAAGCACTGGAGGCTCCCATCGCGCGGCACCGCGTCCGGCCATGTCCGTCGCAACGATGGCGAGCGGCACGGCCAAGATCGCCAGTTCGTAGTCGAAGACAAAGGGCCAAACGAGGAGCGATCCGGAAACGAGAACGGCGCCCGCAAGCAGGCTGGGGCCACGCCGACGCCAAGCCATGAAGACGATTCCTGTCACGGCAAGAGCGATTGCGATCTGTCCGGCGTAGGCGAGTTCCTGGGGAACTCCCATCCATCTGAGAAATACGAAGGCCGTCGGCATCTTCTCCCAGGGCACAAGATCGCGCTCCATGATCGAGCGCACGACAGCAGAATCCTGGAAGAAGGCGCGCCACAGAGGGAGGCCAAAGATCCCCGTTGAAATCCCGGCAAACCCCAAGACAGTCAGAGTTGCGCTGGCGATAGCAGACCACTGCCCGGCAGCCACCAATGCCAAGGGAATCAATAGGGCGAGCTGCGGCTTATAGGCGAGTAGACCGAAACATATCCCTGCGAGGACGGGCTTTCTCGCAGCTCCTGAGACACCAAGCGCGAACAATGCTGCAGTGAATAATGAATTCTGACCATGCAAGACACAGATAAAGGTGCCCGGAAATGCAAGGAGTATGAAGGTTGCGTCGGGCCAGTCGAGCAATCGCCGCAATGCTGCCAGATAGGCCAGGAGAGAGATTCCGGCGAATGCGAGATAGGCCGGGAGATAGGGCACGAGAGCGAGCGGGACGATGAGCAGCTGATAGGTTGGCGGGTAGTGCCACAAGTAGACTTTGTTGCCGAGCGGAACAGCGAGGTTTTGGACAGCGTAGATCTGCTTTGCATCAAAGGCCGCTTTGGGTTGACCCTGAAGCGTGAGGTAGGAAGCGCTCCAATAGGTGACAAAATCGTTGTCCAATCCCTTGCCAAAAAGCCCGGAGCAGTAGCCGAGAACGACCAAAGCATAGACGGCGACGACGACACGACTGTAGCCTCGCAGGCGTTCCTGATCGAACGGCGGCGATGCCGTTTGGCCTGTCACGTCAAGTGACCAATTGATGTATGACATAGGATGTGCTCGCTTCTCCGAGGCGGAGAATAGCCATCGGAGTAGACCCCAAGACACCAAAGATGGTTCGCCATATCAACGCGTTAGAAAAAACAACTTGCTTTTGGCGTAAGCTGTGACAATTTATAGCCCTCCCTAACTCGCTTCATGGAGAACGACTATGCTTCGTCTCGTAAGAAAGCTCCAGATGGCGGCGGTAAATCTCAGCTCGCTGGGCGTTTGCCTGCCGTCCGCTTTCGGCAAGGACAAGAAGGGCGTGACGATGGTGGAGTATGCGCTTATCGCGGCTCTCGTTGCGATCGCCGCAGTGACGATCCTGAGCACCCTCGGCACGACGATTTCGTCTACGTTCAGCAAGGTCAACGCCAATATGTCGTAAGGCCGACCTTGAGAAGGTTTGGAGATACTTGGCCGTACTGCATGTCCCCGGTCTGCTGGCCTTTGCCGCGATTCTGGTATGGGCGGCGATCGGGGATATGCGCCGACTGATCATCCCGAACTGGGTTAGCGTAGCGATCGCAGGGCTCTTCGCCCTGCATGTTGTGACCAGCCCTATTCCGGTAAATGTGCTGGGGGGAGTGGCAGTAGGGGCAGCGACGTTGGCAGCGGGGCTCGGTCTGTTTGCTTGCAACCTGATCGGCGGCGGCGACGTGAAGCTGATGTCCGCTATCGCCCTTTGGGCCGGGCCGATGCGAATCCTCGACTTTCTTTTTGTGACCGCAATCACTGGCGGCCTCGTTGCCGGAGCTATGCTTCTGCGCCGTAGACATTTGGCACCGGTCGGCGGAGTGCCCGGTGCCGCTGCTTCGACGGAGGTTCCCTACGGCGTTGCAATCTCAGTCGGAGGGATCCTTGTCGCTTTTGCGATCTATAGCGGGAACTGATTCGACATGAGCCTGCGTGCTGTACTCTTGGGCCTTGCCCTCCTGCTGCTCCTGGTTAGCGGCGTTTTTTTTGTTAGGGCGTACCTGATCTCCCTCACTCCCCCGCCGGCCCCGCCCCAGGTCGCGGCTCCGCCCCCGCCCCCGCCGGTCAACATGGTGTTGGTCGCCGCAGCACCGATACCGACCGGAACATTTCTAAAAGACGAGCTGTTGCGCTGGCAGGCCTGGCCCAGCCAGACCTTGGACCCGAACTACATGCTCGAAGGCAAGGTCGACATAAAGTCCTTGGGCATCGCAGTCGCCTTGCACGATCTGGCTGCGGGCGAACCAGTCGTCGAGGGCAAGATAGCCCGTCCCGGCGACCGAGGATTTCTCGCCGCGGTCCTCAAACCCGGCATGCGAGCCATGGCAATCGGCGTTTCCGACATCACCGGCGTAGCGGGACTGGTCTACCCTGGCGACCGCGTCGACATCCTGCTGACCCATGATGTTCCGACGAGTTCCGGCAAGATTGCCGCCAAAGCCGCAGCAGCCGCTGCAGTCCCGGGCGCGGCCGCGACGTCGGAAACCACGCCTGCCAAACCGGCCACCGGAACCACCGCTAGTTCTATGCCGGACGCAAAGGCGGGAGTGGTTTATGATCCCCGCCAGGCGCACCGCGTGACGGAAACGCTGCTGATGAACGTGCGTATCCTGGCCATAGACCAGATTCTCACCCATCCGGGCCAGCCTCAGGGCACCCGGACGGTGACTATCGAAGTGACGCCCAAGGAATCGGAGCTTTTGACTGTCGCCCAGGAACTGGGCAAGCTGTCCCTTACGCTACGCGGCCTTGCCAAGGGGCCCGGTGAGTCGAACACGATCACCGACATTCGCGACGTGCCCGAGCCCGATCCGGGCACGACCTACACGTTCGACACCGAGGTTAGCCACGTGCCATTGCCGGCGCCTGTTCGTCCTCCGGCGCATGTGGGGGTTTACGTGCCGGAGAACAAGATCGAGGTCAACCGGGGGGGAAAGGTTGAGCAACTCCTTGTCAATTAGCACGCGCCTCATCGCGGTAGCGATCGCGTTTGCGACACTTCTGCTGGCCGACGCCGCATCGGCGTTTCAGGTCATCCCGACCAGCGGGGAACCTCTCATCATCCAGCTCGACCAGGGAACGCTGGTGCGTCTCGACCAAACGCCCAAGGCTGTGGTCATCGCCAATCCGGCGATCGCGGACATTTCGATCCGCTCGCCGAAGCTGATGTACGTCTTCGGCCTGAAGGTCGGCGACACCACGATGTACGCCGTGGACGGCCACGAAAATGTGCTTTTCAACATCACGTTGCGGGTGGTGCAGAACCTCACCCGCGTCAGGGAGGCCTTGGCTCAGGTGGTTCCCGGCGGACAGATCGATGTCCAGTCCCTGGACAACGGGATTCTGCTCACGGGCGCCGTTGCCACTCCGGCCGAAGCGGAGGACGCCAGACGCGTGGTCAGCGAGTTCTCCGGCAAGGGCGTCGATATCATCAATCATCTTCAGATTACGGCGCCAAACCAGGTCAATCTTCGGGTGAAGGTCGCTGAAGTCGACCGGTCGGTCGTCCGCAATCTCGGTATCGACTGGAACACGGCGTTCAACATCGGAGGATTCACCTTCGCGGCGGCTACCGCCGGGGTGGGTTCAATTCCCCAAACCTTGGCCGCCGCCGCCGGTATCACCGGTTCAAACCAGCTGTTGATTGGCAACGGCAATACGCAGGCGCTGATCAATGCCCTCGCGACCGAAGGCCTGGTTACGCTGCTTGCCGAACCCAACTTGACGGCGATATCCGGAGAGACCGCCACCTTCCTGGCGGGCGGGCAGGTTCCGATCCCGGTGCCGCAGGCCAGCGGCGGTGGAGTCGTGACGACGATCGAATTCAAGAATTTTGGCGCCAGTCTCGCCTTCACGCCGACGATTATCGGCGGCGGGCGAA
>Ga0209415_10011488_pt1 | contig 14903 bp, 14 predicted proteins | sample PeaSoiSIISIP2007_FD_187696 | JGI IMG/M metagenome (GOLD analysis project Ga0209415, IMG submission 187696) | Peat soil microbial communities from Weissenstadt, Germany - SII-SIP-2007 (SPAdes) (version 2) | ecosystem: Environmental > Terrestrial > Soil > Wetlands > Peat | place: Germany...
GTAGGCGCGCACGTCGGTCTCGACCCCGCGCGAGGCGTACACCTCGAGCTCCTCGCCCGGGCGGGCCTGGTCGGCGATGCGGGAGACGAGGGCCAGAAGATCGTCGACCGACGCCGCCGCGGGGCGTGTCGTCGTCTCAGTCACCTGCCGTTCCTCCGATCGTCACCCCGGTGATCCGCAGGGTCGGTTGTCCCGTTCCCACCGGAACGCTCTGTCCGTCCTTGCCGCACGTCCCCGGTGAGGTGGCGAAGTCGTTGGCCACGGCGTCGATCCGGCGGAGGACCTCTGGGCCGTTGCCGATGAGGTTGGCGTCACGCAGTGGTTCGGTGAGACGACCGTTCTCGATCAGGTAGGCCTCGACGGTTCCGAAGACGAAGTCCCCCGTGGTCGTGTTGACCTGGCCTCCCCCGAGCTTGGCCACATAGACACCCGTCGGGGTCTGGGCCAGGAGCTCTTCAGGGTCGGCGTCACCGTCGATGAGGAAGGTGTTCGTCATCCGCACCATGGGCAAGTCCCGGTAGCTCTCGCGTCGACCGTTCCCTGACGACTGGCGACCTTCCTGGCGGGCCCTCAGGTAGTCCCACATGTAGTCGGTGAGCACGCCGTTCTCGATGAGGACGTTTCGTCGGGCCTCGTGACCCTCGTCATCGATGGCGAAGGTTCCCCACTCGCGGCCGATGGTCCCGTCGTCCACCAGCGTCACGAGCGGGCTGGCCACCTGGGACCCCACTTGACCCACATAGACCGATGCGTCCTTGGCGATGTGGTCGGCCTCGAGTCCGTGGCCGCACGCCTCGTGGAACAGGATCCCGCCGCTCCCCGAGGCGAGCACGATGGGCACCTCGCCGCTCGGCGCCGGACGCGCCGACAGCTTGGCCAAGGCCCGCCGAGCCGCCTCGCCCGCCACCTCCTCCACGTCGACGGTGTCGAACAACTCGAATCCCACCGTGAAGGCGGCGGACTCGTACCCGGTCTGCATTCCCGTGTCGCCCACCGCCACACACGACACCGAGAAGCGCGACCGGACCTGATCGTCGGCGACGAGCACCCCGTCGCTGTTGGCCACCAGGATGCGGCGCCGGCTGTCGCCGTAGGAGGCGGACACCTGGGTCACCGCCGCCCCCGCCGAGCGCGCCGCGTCGTCGGCGCGCGCCAGCAATTCGATCTTGCGGGCCTTCTCCACGTTCTCGGGGAACACGGTGACCTCGTACGGCCGGGGGGCTTCGGAGCGCGCCAGGGCCACCGTCCGCGTCCCGTTGGCGTCGCGGGCCACCGCCGCCGCGGCCTCGGCCGCCGCCAACAGGCCCGCCTCGCTCAGATCGGCGGTGTGGGCGTACCCGGTCGTCTCGCCCACGACGACTCGGACCCCGGCGCCTCGGTCACGTCCCGACGACAGCTCCTCCACCCGACCGTCGTCGAGCGAGGCTGCCGTCCCGCGCCGGTCCTCCACGAAGACCTCCGCGAATTCACCCCCCCGGCGCAGAGCGTCGTCGAGCACCCGCTCGACCACCGCGGGGTCGACGAGCAGTGCTGTCCCTGACGCTGCGTCGCTCACCGGCTGCTTCCTTTCTCGGAGCCGGTCACGTCCGGCGCCAGTTTCCGGTGCCGGTCCCCGTCGCCGTGCGGTGAGGACCCCCGTCCATCAGCCGAGGCGGACCCGTCCGTGTCGACGGCGATCCGGCACGCGGGCGTCGCCGACCGTGTTGGCCGGAGGCGCCCGTCTTTCGTATCGTACCGCCGTGACCCTCGACACCGGCCGCAGCGGTCGCGCTTCCCTGGTCGTGGCTGATGGGGACACCGCCGTCGCTCTGGGCTCGGGCGATGTCGACGTCCTGGCCACGCCCCGTCTGATCTCCCTGTGCGAGGAGGCGACGGTGCGTGCCGTGGCCGGAGCGCTCGGGACCGGCCGCACGAGCGTCGGGGTGAGCGTCCAGTTCGACCACCTCGCCCCCGTCCGCGTGGGTTCGCAGGTGACGGCGGAGGCGGTCCTCGAGAAGGTGGAGGGCCGGCGCCTCGTCTTCACCGTCACCGCCACCGACGCGGCCGGGCTGGTGGGGGCGGGCCGGGTCACCCGGGTGGTGGTCGACAGCGTGGGCTTCCTGGCCAAAGCCCGCTGACCCCCCCGAGCGACGACCGCGACCAGGGCCGGCGGCGAGGGTTCAGGGGAGGGCGGCTCAGACCCCGCGTCCGAGGACGTTTCCGAGGACGCCCCCGACCACGCCGCCGCCCACGGCGTCGGCGCGATGTTCGTCACCACCGAGGTACTCCGACAGAGCCTGGGCCAGCACGGGCAGAGGCATGCTCTGCAACCAGATGTTCCCGGGACCGGTGAGCTGGACGAGGTGGTGGCCATCGGCACCCATGAACCGGTTGGCGATGCCCTGGAGCCTGATGACCTGGAAGTTCACGCTGTCCTGGAACATCCCCACGTGTCCGGGGTGGACGAGAAGCGTCTGCCCCGCCACCAGCTCGTAGGTCACGATCTCGCCCGACAGCTCCACCCAGGCCTGGCCCTCGCCCTCGAGCCGCTGGAGGATGAAGCCGTCCCCGCCCCACAGACCGCCTTTGAAGGTCTGCTGCAGGCCGACCGTGGGGGTGATTCCCGGCGTCCCGCACATCCAGCCGTGGCGGTGGATCAGATATCCCTGGCCCGGGGCGATCTGGATGGGGAGAATCCGGCCCGGCAGCTTGCAGGCGAAGGTGATCATGCCCTGTCCCCCGACGGCTTCGTAGCGGGTCAAGAAGATCCCCCCGCCACCCACGGCGCGCTTGAGCCCGGCCATCAAACCGCCTCCGCCGCCGGTGTTCACCTTCTGTGACATCTGCATGTTGGCCGTCATCCACGACAGGTCTCCGTGGGTCGAGACGATGGCCTCGCCCGGGTCGAGGAGCATCTCCAGGACCGGCATGGTGGTGCCGTTCACGTTGGCCTGCATCTCGATCTCCCCTTCGATGGCCGGGTCACGCCGGCGGCCGACTGGACGATGGCATTCTGCCGCGTCGACGACCCCCCGCGTTCGATCCCCGAGGTGATCTGGCGGCGGCAATCCGACTGTGGCGTCACGCGGCCCGGTTCGTCCACGACACTCCGTGCCAAGCTGCACCGGTGGGGCAGACCTTGCGACCCGTGCGCGCCACGTTCGTCGCCTTCGGGGTCTTCTGGGGCACCTGGGCCGTGGCCGCCGCCAACATCGAGCACAGCCTGCACCTGTCGGCGGGGCGCCTCGGTCTTCTGCTGTCGGCGTCGATCGGTGCCGGCGGGCTGGCCGCAGCGGCCAGCGGTGGGCTGGCCGAACGCTGGGGCACGGCGCGGTTCCTCAGTCGGACGCTCGTGGGATGGGCCGTGGTCTCGCTCGCCGCCGCCGGCGTGGCCGGTGGGGTCGCCTTCGTCATCACCTTCGTCCTGACGATGATGACAGCCGGTCTGGTCGACATGGCCATGAACGCGGCGGCGGCCGCCGGGGTGGCCGGGGACGCCGGGCGGATGATGCGCTTCCACGCCCTGTTCAACACGGGCGCCCTCGTCGGAGCGGCCGCTGCCGGTGGCCTCTTGCGCGCCGGGATGTCGTGGCGCTGGGCCTGGGCGGCCGTGGGTGTGGGCGGCCTCGTCCTGGCCGCCGTGACCCGGACCGCCTCGCTCCCGGGGGCGGTCGACCACCGCGCGGGCCCCTCCGTTCGCCCCACCCAGGCCGTCACCGCGTCGCCGGGGGGGACACCCCCGCCGGGCATGGTGAAGGCCCGCGCCGGATGGCTGCGGTCACTGGCGGCGATCCGGTCCCAGCACCTCGTGGTCCTGGCCCTGGTCTTCGCTCTGACCGCCATGGTCGAGGGCGGCATCGACACGTGGGGCGTCCTCTACCTGCGCACCCATCTGGCCGCCGGCGTCCTGCTCGGCGCCGGCGCCTACTGCATGGGCCAGGCCATCGCCATCTCCACAAGGGGTGGTGCGGGGGGCCGCATCGGTCGTATCGGACCCCGGTGGGGTCTCGTCATCGGCGCCGCCGTGGCCTCCGGCGGCCTGGCCATCGAGGCGGGCTCGAACGACGCCGCGGCCGCCGCCATCGGGCTCGCCGTGGCTGCCGGCGGTATCTCCCTGTGCTGGCCCCTGGTCATGGCCGTCGCCTCCACGGTGGCCCTGGCCTCGGAACCGGCGGTGCGCTCCCCCGGTCCGGGCGCCGTGAGCGCCGGGGCCGACCCCGTGTCCCCGGCGGCGCTGGTGGGCGCCCTCACCGCGGCCGGCTACGCCGGATGGGTCGCCGGTCCGGCCGTGGTGGGCTCGGTGGCCGACGCCTCCGGTCTGAGCACGGGGCTGTTCCTGCTCTCGGGCCTGGCCGCCGCCGCCGCCATCGTCCTGACGCTGATTCCCGCTCGTCCTGCCGCGGTAGCGTGACAACCGGCAGTCCTGCCCTCGACACCACCACGCACCCATGCTCCTCGACGACATCCACGAACCCGCTGACCTGCGCACCCTGTCGCACGAGCAACTCGACCAGCTCTGCGCCGAGATCCGCTCGTTCATCGTCCAGACCGTCACCACCACCGGCGGACACCTCGGTTCGAACCTCGGTGTCGTCGAGTTGACCCTGGCTCTGCACCGCGTCTTCGACTCGCCGCGCGACGTGATCCTCTGGGACACCGGCCATCAGGCCTACGTCCACAAGCTGGTCACCGGCCGCAGCGGTGACTTCCCCTCACTGAAGCAGGCCGGCGGTCTCTCGGGATATCCGTCGCGCGCCGAGTCCGCGCACGACTGGGTGGAGAACAGCCACGCCTCCACCGCGCTGAGCTACGCCCACGGCGTCGCCACCGCCTTCCATCTCCACGGGGAGGACGAACGCCGGGTGGTGGCGGTCCTGGGCGACGGGGCCCTCACCGGCGGCATGGCCTACGAGGCGCTCAACAACCTCGGCCACGCCGGCAGCCGCGTCGTCATCGTCCTGAACGACAACGGACGGTCGTACGCGCCGACGGTCTCGAAGCTGTCGTCGGGCCTCACCCATCTCCGGCTGAACCCCTCCTACGTCCACGCCCGGGAGCGGATCCGCCATCTCCTGCGCCGGATCCCCGGTCTCGGCGGGGTCGCCTACTCGAGCGTCCACGGCCTCGCCATCGCCGTGCGCGAGGTCGTCACTCCGCACCGCTTTTTCGAGGCTCTCGGCGTCCGCTACGCCGGTCCCATCGACGGCCATGACATCGCCGGCATGGAGCAGGCCTTCGCCAACGCAGCCGAGTGGGACGGACCCATCGTCGTCCACGTCCTGACCCAGAAGGGCTGCGGCTACGGCCCAGCCGAAGAGGACGAGGTCCAGCGTCTCCACGACTACAAGGTCCAGCCGTCGACCACCGTGCCTCCGCTGTCCTACACCGACGCCTTCACCCGGGCCGTGCTGGCGGCGGCCGACCGCAGAGACGACGTCTTCGCCATCACCGCCGCCATGCCCGGGCCGACCGGCCTCATCCCCTTCGAGGCCAAGTACCCGGAGCGCTTCCTCGATGTCGGGATCGCCGAGCAGCACGCAGTGACGGCGGCGGCCGGTATGGCCATGGCCGGACTGCGTCCCGTCGTGGCCGTCTACTCCACCTTCTTCAGCCGTGCCTTCGACCAGGCCAACCTCGACGTCGGGCTCCACCGACTGCCGGTGGTCTTCGCGCTCGACCGGGCGGGGATCACCGGCGACGACGGCCCCAGCCACCACGGCGTCCTCGACCTGGCCCTCACCCTCGCCATCCCCGGGATGACGGTCTTCGCCCCCTCCTCGGCCGACGAGGTGGGGCCCATGCTCGACACGGCTCTGACGCTCGACGGCCCCTCGGTCGTCCGCTTCCCGAAGACCGCGGCCCGCCACGTCGGCGCCGACGCCGTCGGTCACGGTCTCTCGGCGCGCCTCGTCCACCGGGGCGACGGCACCGTCTGCCTCCTGGCCGTGGGCAAGATGGTGGAGGCGGCCGAGGAAGCGGCGGCCAAGCTCGCCGCCGACGGCACCGACGCCACCGTCTGGGACGTCCGCGTGGTGTCGCCCCCCGATCCCGACATGCTCCGCGACGCCGCCGCCCACGGACTGGTGGTGACCGTGGAGGACGGGATCCGCGTCGGGGGGGCGGGGACGTTCCTCCTCGACGCCATGCGCTCCCTGCCCGACATCGACCATCCCCTGCCCCCCGTCCGCATCCTGGGCGTCCCCCGCTCCTACCTCGCCCACGGAAAGCCCGATCTGATCCTCTCCGAGCTGGGCCTCGACGGTCCCGGCATCGCCTCGACGGTCACCGCGGCCCAGGCCGACGAACGCGAACGCCTCCACCTGTCCTCGTCCGATCCCACCTGACCGCGGCCCGACCGCGGTCCGACCGCGGTCCGGCCGGGCGACGGCCCCTGGGCCCTTTTCCACCCGTATCGGAACTTGTTCTAGTTTGTGGCCGATGGAATTCAACCTGGCCGATCTCTTCGAGGCGGCTGTCGACGCCTTTCCCGACCGCGAGTACCTGGTGGCCGAGGGCCGGCGCCTCACCTACGCGCAACTGGAGGAAAGGGCCAACCGCCTGGCCCACCATCTGGCCGCGCAGGGGGTGCGCAAGGGTGAGCACGTCGGCATCTACGCCCTGAACAGCACGGAGTGGGTGACTGCGGCGTGGGCCATCTTCAAGCTCCGCGCCGTCTGGGTGAACATCAACTACCGCTACGTCCACGACGAGCTCCGCTACCTCTTCGCCAACGCCGATCTGGTGGCCCTCGTCCACCAGCGGCAGTTCTCGCCCCGGGTGGCCGACCTCCTACCCGAGCTCCCGGCGCTGCGCCACGTCATCGTCATCGACGACGACAGCCAGGAACCCGATCCCTGCCCGGACGCCGCGGACTTCGAGGAGGCGCTCGAGGGGGCCTCACCCGAACGCGATTTCGCCCCCCGTTCGGGCGACGACATCTACATCCTCTACACCGGCGGGACGACGGGCATGCCCAAGGGGGTCGTCTGGCGCCACGAAGACGTCTTCTTCGCGCTGGGCGGCGGGATCGACGCCATGACCGGGACGCGCATGGAACGGCCCGAGCAGATGGTGGAGAAGGGCCTGGCCGCGGGCGGGCCATTGACCTTCCTCCCCATCGCCCCTCTGATGCACGGGGCCACGCAATGGGCGGTGATGGGCCAGAGCTTCACCGGGAACCGGATCATCCTGGTGGCCAAATTCGACCCCCACGAGGTGTGGTCGATGATCGAACGCGAACGGGTCAACATGGTGATGATCACGGGCGACGCCATGGGCAAGCCTCTGATCGAGGCTCTCGACGAACCGGGAACCTCCTACGACCTGTCGTCGCTCATCGGCTTCACCTCGACCGCGGCCCTCTTCTCGCCGTCGGTGAAGGACGAATTCTTCCGCCATTTCCCCAACCTCATCATGACCGACGCCATCGGCTCGTCGGAATCGGGCAACAACGGGATCACCCATGTCCATCCGGGAGCGACGGCCATGCGCAGCGGCCCCACCGTGACATCGCTCGGAGAGACGGTGGTCTTCGACGAGGCGCTCAACCTGGTCGAGCCCGGCTCGGGCGTGATCGGGAAGATCGCCCGGTCGGGCAACATCCCCGTCGGCTACTACAACGATCCCAAGAAGACCGCCGAGGTCTTCATCAAGGTCGGTGGCAAGCGCTTCGTCATGCCCGGTGACTTCGCCACCGTCGAGGCCGACGGGTCGGTCACCCTCCTCGGTCGGGGTTCGATCTGCATCAACTCGGGGGGGGAGAAGATCTTCCCCGAGGAGGTCGAAGCGGTCGTCCGCTCCCATCCCGACGTCATGGACGCCATCGTCGTCGGCGCCCCCGACGAGCGTTTCGGCCAACGCGTCGCCGCCATCGTCGAGCCCCGCCCCGGACACGACGCGCCGTCGCTCGAGGCCGTCCAGGAACACTGCCGGAACCACATCGCCGGATACAAGGTTCCCCGCCAGCTCCACGTGGTCGACAAGATCGAACGGTCCCCGAGCGGCAAACCCGACTATCCGTGGGCGAACACCATCGTCACCCCGGAGGCCGGCGCTTCCTGACGCCATGGCCCTCGAGATCTCCGACCTGGTCGGCGCCGGACAGGCCGCCGTTGTGACCATGGAGCTCCAACGCGGCGTGGTCGGGGACCTGTCGTCGTTTCCCGCCCTGGCCGAGGAGGTGGACCGCGTCGGGGTCATCGCCAACACGGCCCGCCTGCTGGCCGGGGCACGGCGCGCCGGGGCGCCCGTCGTCCACTGCACGGCGGGATTCCGCGCCGACCGGCTCGGCTCGCCGGTCAACGCCCCGCTCATCGCCACCCTCCTGCACCGGCCCGACCACCTTCTGGAGGACACCGGCGCCGTCGAGCTCGTGGCCGCCCTCGGAGCGGAGCCGTCGGACCTCGTCTCGCACCGCCGGCACGGTGTCTCGCCGTTCATCGGGACGACCCTCGACCCCACCCTGCGCGCCGCAGGCGTCTCGACGGTGGTGGCCACCGGGGTCTCTCTCAACCTCGGGATCATCGGTCTGGCCGTCGAAGCCGTGAATTTCGGTTACCGGGTGGTGATCGCCACCGACGCGGTGGCCGGCGTCCCCTCCGGCTTCGCCGACGAGGTCCTGCGTCACACCCTTCCGCTGGTGGCGCGCTTGGCCCCGGTGGACGACATCATCGAGGCGTTCGGACCTTGAACGCGAACCACCGCCCTCTGCGCCGACCCCGGGGGGGCCGAGGGTGGCACAGGGGCGGCGGCCCGACCGAGCGCCGACACTGGCGAGGACCCGCCGGTGACAACGACGCCGGAGCCCACCTCGCGAAACGCGAGTGGCTGGGACAAAGGGTACGTGACGCGAGCGTCACATGTCGGGACCAAAAGGCGTGGATCGCGACCGGGGCTCACGGCCGAGCGGGACAATGCGCACAGTGCACAGGCAGCCGCGGTCCGGCCGCCCCCGGAGCCGAGGCCCGGCCGGTCACTTCCCGATCTGGGCCTCCCGCTGGCGAGTGGTGCTGTGCACGGGGTCCTTGTCGAACTGCGGGAGCACGTGCTTGCCGAACGTCGACACCGCCTCTTCGCAGATCTCGATGGGCATGGCCGACGAGAGCATCCCGAAGCTGAGCTGGTCAGCGCCGGTCTCCTCGAACCGCTTGATCGTCCGCGTCACTTCCTCGGGGTCACCGACGGCCATCGACGCCGTCTCGATGCTCTTCTCGATCTGCTCGGCCGTCGGGTCGGGGATGGTCTGGGGCCACTGCGGGATTCCCTCGGGACGCGGGAAGGTGTCGAGGTAACGGAACACCAGGCTGATGTAGTACCCGCCGTCCATCTGGGCGAACGCCTTCCGGGCCCGGCCGGCGTCCTCCAGGCACAGCATCTGCGTCGTGATCATGACGTTGTCGTTCACGTAGTCGCCGATGGGCTCGGCGTTCTTGATGTCCCGCTTGTACTTCTCGATGAGCGGAATGAAACCCTCCGGCGGACCGAAGGCGAAGCACAGCACCCCGAGGCCCTGCCGGGCGGCCAGTTCGAACGTCCCCGGGCTTCCGGCCGCCACCCACAGCGGCGGGTGGGGGTTGGTGTAGGGCTTGGGCAGGACGTTGCGCTCGGGCATGGAGAAGAACCGCCCGTCGTAGGAGTAGTCCTCCTCCTTCCACATCCGCACGATCTGCGGGAGGGTCTCCGCCACCATCTCGCGGGTGAGCTCCTGCTCGTCGATCCCGAATCCCCGCTGCTCGGTGGTGGACGACCCGCGTCCGGTCCCGAATTCGAACCGGCCCTCGGACAGATGGTCGAGCATGGCCACCCGCTCGGCGATCCGGGCGGGGTGGTTGACGGGCGGGGTGAGGTTGAAGATGCCCGACCCGAGGTGGATGTTCTTCGTCTGGGCGGCGGCGAAGGCCAGGAACGACTCGCTGGCCGACAGGTGCGAGTACTCGGTCAGGAAGTGGTGCTCCGACGCCCACGAGTACTTGAACCCAGCGGCGTCGGCCGCCCTGATGTAGGCGAGCTCGTCCATGATCCGCCGGTGCTCCGCCTGGGCACCGTGCTCGGCGCGGAACTTCGGCGTCAGGCACACGGCGTTGAAGATCCCGAACTCCATGGGGCAGCTCCTCTCGCTTGCCCGGGACGGTACCATTCCGGTGGGAAAAGTGCAACGTGTTCCACTATTCCGGGGGAGCCCGGGACGGTCCCCGGCGCGGACACATCGTGCCTCTGACCAGGGATGACGACGCCGGAGGGCCCATGGACACCATCGCCGACCACCTCCTCGCCCGAACGGGTGACCCCCGTCCGGGCCTCGTCGCGGGCGCCGACACGTGGACGTGGGCCGAGGTGGTCGACTCCTCCCGGGCCCGAGCCGCCTGGCTGGCCCGGCACCGGGCGCCGGGACCCTTCCACCTGGCCGTCCTCCTCGACAACGTCCCCGAGTTCGCCTTCTGGCTGGGTGCGACGGCTCTGGCCGGGGCCGTCACCGTGGGGGCCAATCCCACCCACCGCGGCCCCGATCTGGCCCGCGACCTCGCCCACACCCGGTGTCAACTCCTCGTGACCGACCGCGGCCACCTGCCCCTGGTCGACGGGCTCGACCTCGGCCCGGCCCTCGGCGTCGTCTCGACGACGAACCCCCGGGTCCTCCTGGTCGACGATCCCGACCAGCATGCCCCGCTCGACGACCCCGGACTCGTCGACCCGCCCTTCGACGCCGTCGGGGAGGACGCGCTCGGCTATCTGATCTTCACCTCCGGCACCTCGGGCGCGCCCAAGGCCTGCCGGTGCACACAGGGACGCCTGGCCCGCATCGGCGCCGCCGTGGCCCAGATCTACGCCATCACCGCCGATGACGTCTGCTACGTGGCCATGCCCCTCTTCCACTCCAACGCGCTCATGGCCGGATGGAGTCCCACCCTGGTGGCGGGGGCCACCCTGGCGCTGCCCTCCGGTGGCCGGTTCTCGGCGTCGGGCTTCCTCTCGGACGTCCGTCGCCACGGCGTCACCTACTTCAACTACGTCGGCAAGCCGCTCTCCTACATCCTGGCCACCCCCGAGGGCCCCGACGACGCCGACAACACCTTGACCCGGGTGTTCGGCAACGAGGGGGCCGAGGACGATCTGGCCCGCTTCGCGGCGCGCTTCGACTGCACCGTGGTGGATTCCTACGGCTCGACCGAGGGCGGCGCCACCGTCCAGCGCACCCCCGACACACCCCACGGCGCCCTCGGGCGGGCACCGGCCGACACCTTGGTGGTGGACCCGGGCACGGGCGAGGAATGTGCCCTCGCGCACTTCGACGCCGACGGGCGGCTCACCAATCCGGAGCAGTCCATCGGAGAGCTCGTCTCCAAGTCCGGGGGTGCGGGATTCGAGGGCTACTGGGACAACAACGACGCCGAACGGGCCCGCCTGCGCAACGGCTGGTACTGGACCGGTGATCTGGCCTACCGCGACGAGTCGGGTTTCTTCTATTTCGCCGGCCGTTCCGACGACTGGCTCCGGGTGGACGGTGAGAACTTCGCCGCCGCCCCCGTCGCTCGCATCCTCGAACGGCATCCCGACGTCGTTCTCGCCGTCGTCTACGCCGTCCCCGACCCCGTCTCCGGCGACCAGGTGATGGCCGCCCTCCAGTGGCGTCCGGGGTCCGTCTTCGACCCCGACGCCTTCGCCTCTTTTCTGACGGCCCAGGCCGATCTGGGGACGAAGTGGGTGCCCCGCTTCGTCCGCGTCTCCGAGGCCCTCCCGACGACGGCGACCTCGAAGGTCCTCACCCGGACGCTCCGGGCCGAGCGCTGGCGGTGCCCCGACCCCGTCTGGTGGTCGCCCGACAGGACCCCCGGAGCCGGGTACCGCAGGCTCGACCCGGCCGACGTGGACGCCCTGGAACGCACCGTCGCCGGCCACCCCGGCGTGTCGACCTCGTGATAGTCAGGTCTCGAGAGATCGCACCCCACGAGACAGAGCGACCCCCAGGAGGGCACCGATGGTGAAGGACATCGAAGATCCCCGCCGCCAGGAGCCACCGTTTCTCCTCGGCGACCGCCCGATGCTCGAGGCCTGGCTCGAGTTCCACCGCACCACCCTCCTCCTCAAGTGCGAGGGCCTCGACGACGGCGCCCGCAAGCGCCGCCCGGTGGAGACCTCGCTCTTGTCGCTCCACGGGCTCCTGCGTCACATGGCCGAGGTCGAGCGCAACTGGTTCCGTCGGGTCCTCCTCCGTGAGCCGGCCACGCCGCCGATCTGGTACGACCCCGCCGTCGAGGACAGCGAGCTCGTCGCCCTCGACGATGCCGACTGGGAGGCCGACCGTGCCGCCTGGGAGGCCGAGTGCGATGCCAGCCGGGCGGCGGCGGCCACCCACGCCCTGGACGACACCGGTCTCCGCCACGGCGAGCCGTGCTCCTTGCGGTGGATCTACGTCCACATGATCGAGGAGTACGCCCGCCACAACGGCCACGCCGACCTCATCCGGGAGCTGGTCGACGGCAGCGTGGGTTGGTGACGGGGACCGAGTCAAGTTCTCCCCGACGGTGGTCGATGAGAGGAGTGGGTCTCAGAGATCCCGGCCCGAGCGCGTCCCTACGCTTTCTTCTCCTTGCGAGGTGGGAAGATGATGACAATCCATGTGTCGCACAGTGTCGAGATCGTCGTGATCGCTGCGGCGCTGTGGGTCACCGGGTTGTACGTCATGATGCGGATGACCCGCCACTGACCCGTCAGGTGGCGGTGAGCACCAGAGGCTGATTATTCCGCGGCCTGGTGGGATAGGTTGGCCGCCTTGGACCGTACCGCGCAGGTCACGACGGTCGCCGACGGACGCACACTCATGTTCGCCGAGTGGGGCGACCTCGACGGCAGCCCGGTCTTCACCCTCCACGGCACGCCGGGGTGTCGACTCAACCGCCACCCGGACGAGGAACTCGTACGGTCGACCGGTGCCCGGGTCATCACCTACGACCGCGCCGGGTACGGAGGATCCGACCGCCACCCCGGGCGCGACGTCGCCGACTGCGTGGGCGACGTCGCCGCCATCGCCGACGCGCTCGGTGTCGACCGGTTCGCCATCTGGGGCGGCTCGGGGGGAGGGCCCCACGCCCTGGCCGTTGCCGCCCTCCTCGGGGACCGGGTGACCCGGGCCCTCTGCGACGTCGGGGTGGCGCCCTACGAGGCCTTGGGCGACGCGTGGTTCAGCGGTATGGACCCCGAGAACGTGAAGGAATTCGGCTGGGCCCTCGAGAGCGAGGACCGGCTCCACCGAGAGCTCGTGCTCGAGGACGAGAAGCTCCGTCAGATGGTCTCGATCGACCCCGCCAGGATCCTCGACCAATTCGACCTCCCCGATTCCGACAAGGAGGTCCTCGCTCGCGAGGACTTCGGGCGGGTCCTCCGGGAGACGATCGTCGAGCAGACCCGCTCGGGCGTCTGGGGATGGGTCGACGACGACATCGCCTTCACCCGGCCCTGGGGTTTCGACCCGGCCACGATCACGGTCCCCACCCAGGTCCGGTACGGGACCTCGGACGTCCTCGTTCCCCCGCAGCACGGGGAATGGCTGGCCCGGGCGGTGCCCGCTGCGGTCGTCAAACTGAACGAGCTCGGCCACCTGGGGGACCCCGACGCCGACCTCGTCGATCGTCACGCCTGGCTGACCGCACCGCCTAGGTGAACGCCCACGGCGCCCCGCACCGGCGGGGGGACCTCGTCGACGATCCTCGCCGCCAGATCCTCGAGGCGGTCGAACGGGACCGTATCCAGGTCGGTGCTGAATTGGTCCTGGAGGTCTCCCGTCTCCACCACCACCGACCCACCCGACCTCCTCGTCCCGGGAGTCCCGGTCACGTCGCATGCCTCGTCTCCCGACACCACCAGACGGCGGCGCCGCCGGCACGGGTCGTCTCCCGGGCGCCGGGTGGCGAAGCTCACGGACACCGCCTGCTGGTCGGTCCCCTCCGGGTAGAAGCACCCGAGCAGGTCGCTCTCGCCCACGGCGGTCGGCGAGGAGACGTCGGTTCCCAGGGCGGCGTTCACAACCCGCGCCCCCGGGCAGTCCCCGGCCTTCGGCAACTGCGCGTCGCGGTGCCAGATGACGACCACCAACAGAGCGATCGTGGCGACCGCCGCCCCCACGATGAGGCCGAAGCCGGACCACGACCGTCGGGGCCGCCGTCCCCGCCGCGCCATCCGGTCGACCACGGTTCCTCTCGACCGTCCCCTCAGTCGAGGGTCGCCGTCCGGCGCCCGAACACCGCGCTCTCGAGCATGTAGAAGGCGGCGATCGCCGCGTACAGCACGACGCTGACCGTCGGCTTCCACAATCCGATCAGAGTGGATCCGAGGTAGATCCACGCCCCGGGGAGAAAACTCCGGGTGATGCCCGACACCACCCGCGGATCGGCGTCGTGGCGCAGCAGGCGCCGGCCGCCCGCCGCGTAGAACCACAGCAAGCTGTAGAAGACGGCCGTGACCGTGAGGGTGAACCCGTAGGCCAGGGCGGCCGCCTGCAGACCGGAGTCGCGCAGGTGCTCGGCCACGAGGACGGTGGGGAACGGCACGAAGGCCACGGACATGAGGAAGAACACGTTGATGAGGAGGAACGTCCGGTCGACCTTGTCGATCTGGGAGAACACCCCGTGGTGGTTGGCCCACATGATCCCGATCGTGATGAAGCTCACCGCGTAGGCCGCGTAGCTCGGCCACGCCCGCTCGAGGGCCGGGCCCAACCGGCGGCTGTCCACGTGGACGTTCAGAATGAGAAGGGTGGCGGCGATGGCGAACACGCCGTCGCTGAACGTCTCCAGCCGGGAGGTGCTCACGCGACGCACGATACCGGCCACCTTCCGGTCGGGCGGCGACGACGCGTGGTCCTGTCAGTGCCCGGTCGGGCCGTATCGTCTCACCATGGACGACACCGAAGCCGTCCTCCGGCACTACGG
>Ga0209415_10011490_pt1 | contig 14901 bp, 15 predicted proteins | sample PeaSoiSIISIP2007_FD_187696 | JGI IMG/M metagenome (GOLD analysis project Ga0209415, IMG submission 187696) | Peat soil microbial communities from Weissenstadt, Germany - SII-SIP-2007 (SPAdes) (version 2) | ecosystem: Environmental > Terrestrial > Soil > Wetlands > Peat | place: Germany...
TAGCAGTTTGCCTACGCAGGATGATAGCCCCAACTCCAGGTTTGCGAAAACGTCAGTTGACGTAACATCCCGATTACACTCATTGACTTCGCTACAGGCTGCGGAAGCGCTCCTTCACTTCGCGCACGAAATCAACGAACTTTGGCTGGGTGATGATCTGGGGATGCCAGCACAGGTCGCGCTCAATTAAATCGTAGGTCTCGACGATGTGCGAACCCGGCAAGGGATTGCCTTTCGCATCATGGTCGCGTCCCATCAGCCAGAGGTGATCGGCGACGGCCGACGCGGCGGTGATGTCGTGTGTGACCACGATGATGGTGTTGAGGTCGTCCATGTTGGCGACCTTCTGAATCAGTTCGCTAGTTTTTTCCAGCATGAGCAGATCGAGGCCGCTGAACGGTTCGTCCATCAGCAGGAAATGCTCGGAGCACAGAATTTGCTGGATGATGGCGCAGCGCTGCCGCTGTCCTCCGGATAGCTGCACTGGGTAAAGACTCGCCTTGTCGAGCAAGTCAAACTCAGAGAGGAACTGGACGACTTTGTCGCGTGCGGCCTTGTCGTCTTTTTCTTTTTGCCGTGCCGCCAGCAGCAGGTTCGACATTACCGTGCGATGCTCGAACAACGGATAGTCCTGGGCAACGACTCCCACTTCCCCGGCCTGCACCGGGCGGTCGAGGCCATTGATGGTCACACGGCCGGAAGTCGGCTTGTTCAGCCCGGCGATAATGCGGAACAACTGTGTTTTGCCGATGCCGCTGGGACCGAGAAATCCCACGACCTGGCCCTGGACATGGTCGGTACAGATGATGTCTTTGATTTCCGCGGTGACGTGCTTGAGGATGGGACGGCCGTCGTATTCGAGCGAGACGTCATCCACCTTCAGCAGCGTTTTTCCGTAGGTATACGAGGGCATAAGTCGTTCTTATTTCCGTTCCAAAGTCAGATCCGCGTACGGACAGAAAACCTCGCGCAGCAGGCCGATGCCGTAATCCTGCGCCAGGCCCAACAGCAGAATCGTCACCTGAATCGCAAAAACCGCGCTCAGATGAAAATGCTTGTTCTGATTCAGCAGCATGGCGCCGACTCCGCCTTCGGAGCGCGAGATGCCTTCCACCATGGTCAGCATCATCCATCCCATGGCCGCATTCTGGCGCATGACCTCGAAAGCTTTGTCAGCCTGGCCGAGTACCACCACTTCATAGACCACGCGCCATTCGTTCATGCGCAGCGTGCGCGCCAGGTCAAATCTTTCTTTAGGGATGCTGGCGACCACCTCGGCCATGCCGGTGACAAAAAACACCGACACAGAAAAGACCAGGAGAAATAGTTTGAGTTGGTGACCGGTGCTGGTCATCAGGGTGAAGAAAAACGTCAGGCCCACCATGGAGAGAAAACGGAGCTTGCTCAAAAGAGTAATGATGGGGCGAAAGAACGGGATGACCGTAAGGTAGGCCATCAGCAGAGAAAGCAGAGTCGCGAAAGCGATGGCCTCCAGGTTCAGGACGAAGCTGGTAATCAGTTCGCCGCCCAGACCCTCCATCCACATTTCGCCCAGCGCCTGCCAGACTTCTCTCGGCTTGGGAAGGAAGATAGTCGGCGAAAAGACCCAGATGAAAAACAGCAGGACCAACTGGAATCCGACCATCCAGCGCACGGTTTGTTTGGAGATCACCCGGTTGGGTGAGAAAACCTCAATCGCCTGATTCATCGGGGATTCTTATCTGGGTTTCTTATAAAGATTCAAGTTTCCTATATAGATCGGGGGAGGGTCGTCGGCCCTCCCCGTTTGTCGTGCGATTTAACTGCCGAGCAGCGTGATTTCCACGCGCCGGTTCGCGGCCTTGCCCGCACTCGTGTCATTGGTGGCCACCGGATTCTGCGAGCCATGTCCCGCAATCCTGAAGCGGCTGTCGGGGAAGTTGCGCGGCGCATGTTTCTGTAGCCAGTCTTTCACCGCCGCGGCGCGGGCATCGGAGAGCGCCTGATTCACTCCCTCACTGCCCGTGTTGTCGGTGTAGCCATCCACCTTAATAAACAGACCGGTGATGGCCAGCGAGTCTTTCAGTTCCGACATGGTGCGCACGCCTTCTTCCGTGAAGGTGGCTTTGCCGGTGTCGAAGTTGATGGAGTAGGAACGTTTCGATACCACCGGCCCGGTTTCATTGGCGGCATATTGCGGGGCCTCGCCTTCGGCTCCGCCGCTGCTCATCCGTGCCTGCGCTCCCGTGATGAACGACTTGTCTTCGATGTCCTTCACATCCGGAATCGGTGTGTCCTTGAACAGCGCGGGATACTGCTGGGTCGCGATGTGCGCGAACACCGTATACGTCGAGCGGAAGTTGTCGTTCGAGCCCGGCTCCAGCCCGAACAGGATGAGGTTGTCGGCGAGGTTGTTGACGGTCGAGCCGCCGAGATCAACCTTCAAACCCTGCGCGTCATTTTCGGTCACGCCTTTGTAGTACTTGTACCAGTAGGCTTCATCCTGATCGGCATAAACCTTGGCGCTGATGGCCGAGGCTTTATGCAGCACTTGATCGAATGCCTTAATCTGATCGCCGGCCTCGAACGTGGCGGCCAGCATGCCTTCGATCTCCGCGCGATTGTGTTCGAAGAAATTCTTGGGACCGAGAATCACCGCCGGCATCTGCGAACGATATTGCTTGGAGCTGACCACTTTCACCAGCCCGCCTTTGCCCTTGGCGATGGTCACGTCGCCCGGCGTCCAGGTCACGACGGCATTCACGCAGACGTGCCTGGTTTCACCGGTGAGATGTCCGTCTTTCACGACTTTGCGGTCGTCGCACTTTCCGGCCACGTAGTCGGCCGCGGCCACGTTGTAATCGGAGGCGTTGAGCCAGTTGACCGCATCCTCATCGTACGTTTTCTCGTCGGGATTGTTCTTGATGCCGTTGTCGCCTTCCCACTTCTGGGCGATGTTCCAGTCGCCGTCGCGCAGCACGCCGTCGACCAGCAGGCCCTTCGCCTTCTGGGGATTGCTCTTCACTTCAGGCGGCGCCATCAGTGAATCTTCGCCGCGGCTGTAGCCGGTCGCGCCAATCACTTTGGCCTGGTAGTCGGGTCCAAGCTTCTTCAGTTGCGGGTTGATGGCCGCCAGAAATTGTCCCGAGCCATCGCCCATGATGACCACAAAGTTCGCGCCGTTGGAGCATTGCGACGAGCCAGTGGAAATCTCGCGGGCGCAGGCGATCAGGTCTTCCTGCATTTTGCCGGTGTCATCCTGGCGGATCAACGTCAAATTGACGCCGTGTTTTTCCATCAGCGAGCCTTGCGTTGTGCTGGCGCCGCCATTCGCGTAGATCATATTCATCTGGGCATTCCATTCCCAGATTTCGCCGCGAATCAAAGTCTGGGGCACGCTCGCGGCGGACGAACCGGGAAGCGCCACCGGCTCCACGTTCTGCACCAGAGCTTCTTTCACGTCCGGCAGCGCAGCCTTCTCCGGTACCAGCGCCTTCATCACGCCGGGAGTGGGAATCCAGCCAAGTTCCGCGGCCTTGCGAAGTCCAAACACAAAGCCCACGACGAGCACAATGATCAAAATGATTTTAGGGCCAGTTTTTAGATGTGCCATGTCTTAACGTTTCCTCCCGTGTAAAACTCTTGTCCAAAATGTCAGTCGTGAAGATTGAGAATGACGATTCGTATCAGGGCATGCCTTCAGGCATGCCGTATCAAAAAGCATGCGCTTCGGCTTTAGCCGCTGCGCCGCGAACCCAGCGGCTAAAGCCGCCAGCATTCACGCTCCTAGCCGGCATCGCTAAAGCGATGCCCTGATACGGACCCTCATACGAAATACGAACCGCCCGGATACGAACCGCCCGGATGCGAACCGCCCGGATGCGAACCGTCCTGATACAAAACCGTCCTGACGCGAACCGTACTCCTCAAACCGTACGTCTCAAACCGTACGTCTCAAACCGCGCCTTCAAGATTCTCCGTTTACTTGAACATGTCCCCGTAATCGCCCGCGCTCTTCGCCGCCGGCGGAGCGTCCGCCGCCTTGCTGGCCGGAACCGGCACCGGTGCCGCGGTTGCACCCGGCAGCAGGAACGCCGTGTCGGTCGCGCCCGAAGTCAGCAGTTTCTGCTCGTAGGCGTCGAGTTTTTCGAGCGCATCGGTCTCGACCGCGCCGTTTTCCAGGTCGATCGTATCCATGAAGTTCTGCGCCAGGCGCTGGAAGTCTTCCATCTCGCCTAGTTTGCGGCCTGCCTCTTCGGCCAGATGCTCCATGGTCTGGTCGTAGAGTTCCTTCTCGTCGCCGGTTCCTTTGATGACGGCGAGCGCCGTGCGATAGGCGCGAAAGGCGGTGTTGATGGTCTTGTATTCGATTTCCGCCTGCTTCACTTCGTTGTCGGTGTCTTCAATATAGAAATCGATGTGGACGGCCCACTTGCTGAGCAAGTCGTAAATGTTCTGCAACTTATTCAGCAATTGCTGGTAGCTCAGGTTCGATTTCTGCAGCCGCCCCGCTTGATTGGCCTTGGCCTTCATCTGCAGGGCCATGCGCAGCTGCTCGTTCTGGTCAGCGCTGGTGGTTGCCAGTTTCTTGGCGTGAGCCGCCAGGCGCATGTTCTCGCTGGCCAGGGCCGAGTTCTTGTCGATGATGTTTTTCAGATACTGAATCTGCCCGCTGACGTTCGAGATCTGCTGCGACATCACGTCGCGGCGCTTGCGCATCTGCGACAGGTGATCTTTCAGGATGCCGATGGGATCGATATCAATGATCAGCCCGGTAATGGCCCGCATCAGCAGCCGAAACAGCAGATGCGTGCGGCTACTGAACACAACGAACAGAATCGCCCCCAAGATCGCCGCCAGGTAGACCATGTGCAGCGTATCGGCCAGCATCGAGACGATGAAAGGCACAATCTGCGCCCAGCCGTAAACCGCGGCCGCCGCGGCCAGGGCGATGAAGATCATTCCGGTCTTGCCTTCCGGGCGCGACCAGAAAGATTTCAATTGATCGCCAAGATTAGTCGGAGTGGACGGTGTCAAACTCATGGGGCTTTATCCTCAATTGCTGCTTTATCCTTAGTATCCCTATCCCTGCAGAAGGCTGACGTATTTGGCCTTCTCCTGATCGATCTCAAGTGCGCGCCGCTGCGCCGCGATGGTGAACTGCGATTCGGCGCGCTGAATCTTGCCCTGCGCTGCTACCAGTTCGCTGGTGACGTCCGCCAGCCGCTGCTGCAACTGCGAAATCTCTTTCTGCTTCTGCGTGATCGCGTCGGTGATCTCTTGCACCTTGTTCTGGCGATCGTTGAGTTCGTGCTGCTTGGTGGCTGCCGCCGACGCGGCGAAGGAGTTCTGCTCGTTCTGCAATGCGACTTTCAGTCCATCGAAGGTGGCCAGAATCTTTTCCTGGGAGAGCCCTTCCTGCGCCTTGGCCTGCACCACCGCGGTCTTGAAGCGGGTGCGCTCGTCCAGCGAAGAGATGGCCGACAGCGGATCGAGATATTTGTGAATGGTGGCCGCGACCTGCGTGGCGTCGAAATTCGTTTTCGCCAGAATCCTCTGGTAGCAGTGCTCCGCCTCTTCGCTCATCTGCGTATTAACGGCCTGCGTGCCCATCAGCGGCGCGGTCATGGGCTGATACACGGCGCTGTCTGTCGCCGGGACGGGCACGGCGGGTGCGGCTTCTGCATGCGGCTGTGGATGCGCCTGCGCCTGACCCTGCGGCTTGGGGTCGTCGTCTTCGATGATGACGTGCTTGATGCCGTCAATGAACTTGCTCATAACGCGCGCTCCGTGTGTTCTGTTACTTCTTCTGTTACGTACACTTCCGCCAGGCAGTTCCCCGGGGACACGGCTCCAGTTGTTCGTTTGCTCGTATGTTACTGAAAATGATCGTCTCGTTATAGCGTCGCGTGGGGATGGGTACCTGCTCTACTAATGGCAACCATTCCGCAGTTTGGTCGCCGCGACGGTTAACAGAGGATGCTATGGCCTGAGGCGGGTGATGTCAACGTAAGGATTGGCGCGGAATATCGCAGTTCGCAAAGTGGGTTCGCAAAGTAATTTTGCCCGAACCGGCGGCCTCCGACTACTCGCTCGGCTTGGAGGTATGCGGCCGCAGTGAGCGCGCCACCAGCACCAGTCCGCCCACCAGCAGAATCAACATGACCATGGTTTCGAAAAGGCTGGTCGGCTGAAAGTAGATGTGCATGTTGGCGATGATGCCCGCGAAGATGAATAGCGCACCGGCCACCGTCAGAAGCCATCCCAGCATGCTCTTGCCGTTCCAGAACAGAATGCCGATGCCAAACAACATCGGCAAAAGTGTGATGCCGAAACTGCTGCCTCCCCAGAAGCTCCAGTACGAGCCCATGATGGTGACTTTATGGGTGATGAGGAAGCCTCCAATGCACGCCATGGCAAAACCGAGCAGAAATGTGCCGAGCCCGCCGGAGGTTCCACCGACATCGCCGAGAGAACGGTTGTCCATGAGCGGAAGCATAGCACTTCGCAATGCCGCGGGAAACGGAGAAGCTCACGGGGGAATGACGTTAGCGATACGCCGTCGGCGGCAGGCCCGTGATGCGGATTCCGGCATGGCCTTTGTAGCGGATGTTCATGCCGATGAGCAGAGCGGTGATCTGTTCGACGATGCGGGCGTTTTGCAGCGGCCCGCCGTCGAGGGCGCGCACGCCGGGAATCTTGGCTGCCAGTTCGCGCGTGAGTTGCGCGGCGTCAGAATCGTTACTGCAGACGATCACGTCGCAGTCGAGCGGAGCGTCTCCGTTGAGCATCTCGGCGGAAACATTGTGGAAGGCCGCGACCAGGCTCACTCCTTTGGGGACGAGTTCCGCGGCTTGTTGTGCGGCCGAGCCTTGCCAGACTCCGAGCGTGCGCGAGGCGCGCCCGCCCACACTGGCCGCGAGAGGAACAGTCGCGTCAATGAGGATGCTGCCGTCGGTCATCGCCGGTTTGAGTTGCTTGATCAGCGAGGCTTGCGCTTCAAAGGGCACGGTCAGCATCAGGATGTCGGCGGCGGCGCAGGCGGCGCTGTTTTCCATGCCGGATACGTTGGCCTCTGGGCCGGCGCGGCGCTGAATGGCTGCGGCGGTTTGCTGGGCGCGTTCCTCGTTGCGCGAGCCAATAATCACCGTTTCTCCCGCGCGCGCCCAGCGCAGCGCCAGTCCCATACCCGCGGGGCCGGTGCCGCCAATCACGGCGATGGGGCGCGCCACTGAGGGATTCGGGCTCATGCGAATTCCGCCTCGAAAGTTTCTTCCGAGGTGATCGGATCGAGCGGCAGCTTGATGTTGATTCGCGAGTACGTCGTGTTGCGCTCGGCAGGGATGCGGCCTATCTCCAGAATCAGCGACTGAAAATCTTCCGGGCTGGTGTACTGGCCGGCGGTGGCTCCGGCTTCGCGGGAAATATTTTCCTCCATCAACGTCCCGCCGTAGTCGTTCGCCCCGGCGTGCAGGCAGAGTTGCGACAGGCGGCGGTTCAGCTTCACCCACGAAACTTGTATGTTGTTGATCGATCCCGCGAGCAGCAGGCGCGCCAGCGCATGCACTTTCAAGTGCTCGGCCAACGTCGGCCCGGTGCGCGCCAATCCTTGATGAAACAGCAGCGTGTTCTGATGCACGAAGCCCAACGGGACGAATTCGGTGAAGCCTCCGGTTTCGGATTGAATCTCGCGCAGTAGGCGCATCTGGCGCACCCAGTGCTCCGGCGTTTCGGTGTGCCCATACATGAGCGTCGACGTCGAGCGAATGCCGCAGCGGTGCGCCGTGCGGATCACTTCGATCCATTGCTCGGTCGAAAGCTTGTTTGCGGAGAGGATGTGGCGAATCTCGTCGTCGAGAATTTCTGCCGCGGTTCCGGGCAGCGTACCCAGTCCGTTGTCGCGCAGCATCGCAAGATAATCCGCCAGCGGCATGCCCGTGAGTTCCACGCCGTACACAATTTCCATCGGCGAAAACGCGTGGATGTGCATGCACGGCACGGCAGATTTTATGGCGCGGAGAATGTCGCGGTAATGGAATTTCGGGAGATCGCGCGGCAAGCCGCCCTGGATGCAGACTTCGGTGGCTCCCAGCTGCCAGGCCTCGATGGCTTTCTGCGCCATCTGATCGAGCGTAAGAAAGTAAGTGTCGGCCTCGCGCGGGCCGCGGCTGAAGGCGCAGAATTTGCATCCTACAAAACAGATGTTGGTGAAATTGATGTTGCGGTTCACCACGTAGGTAACGATGTTGCCTGTGAGTTCGGCGCGCAGCATATTAGCCGCGACCAGGAGGCCCAGCAGATCATCTCCTTCGGAATTGGCCAGCGCGTAGGATTCTTCCAGCGACAAGTCAGCGCCGTTCTGAGTTTCGAGCGCCTTTTCCAGAGAAGCCCGCAGCGAGGGCGTCAGGCGCGGCGTGATCTCGGTCCAGTCGAGCGAGGGAAAAGATTCCAGTTCCGAAGCCGTAATTTCGCGGAGCATGCGTTCCTCCGTACATCCGTCGTACATCTGTAGAGACGTAGCTTGCTACGTCTCTCTCGCCACGCAGCAGAATGCTGGCGCCGGCAAGACGTTGCCAGCAACGTCTCTACAGTGTAGCGGAAGTTCTAGCGAAACAGGTCGGTCGATGCAGGCCGCAGCAGATCGCGAACCCGACCCGGGCCAGCATCATAGCGGAATCCGCGAACGATGCAGGCGGGGGCGCGGTTGAGTTTGCCACAGACCAGGCCGGCGGCGCAGGCCAGTTCGTCGGCCACGGCCTCCACGCTGGCCTTCAATCGATAGCCGTGCGAATCGCGGCGGCCGCGGTCGTCGCGCAAAGCTTTCATCCCGGCGATGCCGATGGCGAACTCCGTCAGCCCTTCGCGCCACGGACGTCCAAAACTGTCGGTGATGATGACGGGAATGGCGATGCCAGTGCGGCGTTTGAGGGTGCGGCGAAGATTGGCGGCGGAGCGGTCGGGATCTTCGGGAAGCAGCAACGCATGCGTGCCTCCGTCGACGTTAGATACGTCGACCCCGCTGTTGGCACACAGAAAGCCGTGATGTGTTTCCGTGATCAGCACGCCGTTCTTGCGGCGGATGACGCTGCGGCTCTCGCGCAGCGCAAGTTCGATCACGCGCGGATCGAGAGCATACTGTTTCGCCCAGGCGACGGATTCTTGCGTGGGTTCGATCGTGGCCAGATCGACCAGACGGCCCTCCGATTTGGAAACGATTTTGTGTTTTACGACCAACACGTCGCCGGATTGAAAACGGATGCGGCAATGGCGCAGGGCTTCAAGCAGTTTGTCGGCAAGAGCGTCGCCCGGAAGAATTTCGTCCGCGAACGAAATGGGAATCAGCCGAAGTTCACCCGACGACCCAGGCCTGACTTTCTTTCGCTGTTTCGCCGTTGATTTCTTTCGCCCGCTCAACTTCCTCATTCACCCATGATATCGATATCCATCATCGTTCCCGTCCGGACATATTCGCGGGCAAGCCGCTGGGCACGGGTCTCGCCGGGAAGCGCAATCAGTTGTTGCAGGTCCTCGGGATTATCGACGTCCACCGCAATGCCCGAAAGGTTCAGCACGACGCACGGCTTGCCCGTGGCCTGCGCGGCGGCGTGATGCGGCTTGAAGCTGTCGTTGCCAAAGCGCAACGGGAATAGATTTGCGGGACGGCGGAAGGCCGCGTTGGTTCCGCGTGCGTCGGCGGCGGGGACCAGCACGCTGCCTTCCTCCGGCGCATGCCGCAGAATCTCCTCGATCTCCCAGCCCTGAATCAGCGGTATATCGCCCGGAATCACCAGCGTGCTCACCACGCCGCGCTCGACGCATAGGCGCGTTGCCATCTCGATGGCTCCGGTTTCTCCTGGATTGTCGGGGTCAGGAATGATTTCAAAGCCGTACTCGCTGCCGAGCTTTACCGCGTAGGGATCGCTGGTGACCACTGCAACCTGCGGGCAGGTCTTCCACTCGTGCAAAGCGGTGAGTACGTCGTGCAACATGGCCTGGGCCAGGGCAGTGCGCGACGGTTGATCGAGAACGGCGGCCAGGCGCTGCTTCGCCGACGCCGTGTTCTTGACGGGAATCAGAATTACAGGGAAAGCGATCACGGCTGCTCGTCCAAACGTCGAGACAAAGCTCCGTGATGCACCGGCTCATGGGCCGCGCGCGGTATGGCGGAAACGTACGAGAGCACTTCGCGCGCCAGCGCAGCCTTGTCCTCGGCGCTGCGCATAATAGTTTGCATGCATTGCACGCGCAAGCCGTTTTTGCGAAGCGCGTCGGCGGCGCGGGCATCGCGCGTATCGCAGATCAACACGTCGAGAAATTCCTCGTAGGCCTGCGCGACGCCGGCTATCGAGCATGGCAATCCCTGCGCGGCCATCAGAATGCCCGCTGGCCCCGCGACCGGAGCATTGCCCACGATGGGGCTGATGGCGGCAATTTTTCCGCGCGCGCGCATGAGCGCTTCACGAATTCCGGGCACCGCCAGAATTGGACCAATGCTGGTAATGGGATTGCTCGGAGCGATCAGAATCGCGTCGGCCGACACGATCGCGTCGATGACTCCAGGCGCGGGCTCGGCGTCACTGGCACCCGCGAAGCGCACCGAGTTCACCGGGTCTTGATACCAGCGCTGCACGAAATATTCTTCAAAGCTCAACTCGCCGTTGGGCGTGTCCACGCGGGTTTCCACGCGCATGTCGCTCATGGGCAGCACCCGCGCCTTCACTCCAAGTTTTTCAGAGATGACCAGGGTGGCATCGGAAAGCGTCTTGCCCTCAGCCAGCAGGCGCGAACGAAGCAGGTGCATCGCCAGATCGCGGTCGCCGGTGTGAAACCAGGTGGGCTCGCCCAGTTGTCCCATGGCCTGCAGGCAAAGGAAGGTGTCGCCTTTCACGCCCCATCCGCGTTCGCGGCTGAGCATGCCCGAAAGCACATAGGTGATCGAGTCGATGTCCGGCGAAACGTAGAGGCCCCACCACAGCAGGTCGTCGCCGGTATTGACGACCAGCGTGATGTCTTCAGCGGGCATCACCTGGCGCAGGCCGTCGACAAACTTCGCGCCGCCCGTACCGCCGCTGAGCACGCAGATCATGCCGCCGTCCTTATCGTTATCGTACAACCGATCATGCAACCCTCATGCGGCCCTCTTGATCCTTGCCAGACCTTGATCATCGGCGGCGGCGCATAATTTTTCTGCCAACAGTCCCGGCTTGGCGGTCACCGCCGGGAAAAATTCCGGATACACTGGCAGCCGCTGGTGCAGGGCGAATCCCTTGGCCTCGGTGCGCAGGCGCAGCTGTTCCAGGTGCGGCCACGGTTTGTCCGGATTGATGAAGTCAGGGGTCAGCGGCGAAACCCCTCCCCAATCGTTGATGCCGGCGTCCACCAAATCATCATAGTAAGGCGCGGAGAGGTTGGGCGGCGCCTGAATATTGACGTTGGGGAGTAACAATCGAGCTACCGCTACAGCGCGCAGCATCTCGCCACGCGTGGGCTCAGGCCAGTTGGCCATGGGGATCGTGGGCTTCACGCGGAAATTCTGCACAATCACTTCCTGGATGTGGCCGTAACGGTCATTCATCTCGCGGATCGCGAGCAGCGTCTCGACACGGTCTTTGAGCGACTCGCCGATGCCGATGAGCAAGCCCGTTGTGAACGGGACATTTTGTTTGCCGGCGTCTTCGATGGTGCGCAGGCGTTTTGCTGGGAGCTTGTCGGGAGCGTTGTCATGCGCCGCACCCGGGGCGAGCAGCGAGGCATTAGTGGTTTCGAGCATCAGGCCCATGCTGGGCGAAACGGCGGCCAGGCGGCTGATCCATTCGGCGCTGAGCAGGCCGGGATTGGGATGCGGCAGCAGGCTGGTCTCGCGCAGCACCAGCCCGCACATGGCTTCCAGATAATGCAGCGTTGATTTGTAGCCGAGGTGGCGCAGCGTCTCGCGCATCTCGGGGAAAAGCAGTTCGGGCTTGTCGCCTAAACTAAAGAGGGCTTCGGTGCATCCCAGCTTTTCGCCGGCGCGGGCGACTGCCAGCACTTCGTCGGGAGTCATGGTGTGGGCGCCCGCGTCGCCGGGATCGCGGCGGAAAGTGCAGTATCCGCAATAGTCGCGGCACAGATTGGTGAGCGGCAGGAAAACTTTTCGCGAGTAGGTGATGACGCCGGGCTTGAAGCGCTCCTTGGCGGCGCGGGCCGCGGCGAGAAGTTCGGGCAGATCGGCGTCACAGCAGGCGATCAGGCGCAGGGCGGCGTCGCGGGAAATGGGTACGGCGGGCGCGATGGAGGTGACGGCCACTTCCATCGAATGATACAACGGGTCGTGGTAATGTAGCGCTTCGTGTAGCCCCGGACGCATTCGTCCGGGGTATGGTGCCTCGGCACTTGGTTTGTCTCGCTGGGGGCTCGCTGCGCTCGCCGGGCGGACGAATGCGTCCGCCCCTACATTTCCTATGAGCCTGACCGATTCCGATTTTCGCAAAGCGATGGGCTGCTTCGCCACCGGGGTGACGATCATCACCATCGATCTCGACGGCGATAATCGTGGGGAAGTCCACGGCATGACGGCCAACGCCTTTGCCTCGGTCTCGCTTGATCCGCCGCTGGTGCTGGTGTGCGTCGATCACTCAACGCGCACCCACGCCCATCTGCACGCGAAGAAACGTTTCGGGATCAACGTGCTCGCCGAGGATCAGCGGGAGATCTCGGACTACTATGCGCGTCCGGAGCGCTCGCACGAGGACGCGGAGGCCGAAGCCGGGGCACGCTTCGACCGAACCGACCACGGGACTCCAGTGCTGCATGGGGCGCTGGCCTACCTGGAGTGCCGTCTGCGTTCGGCGGAAGTGGCCGGCGACCATACCATCTTCATCGCTGAAGTTGAGGAAGTGGTAGTGCGCGAGGGCGATCCACTGCTGTTTTTCCGGGGGAAGTATCGGAAGGTAGGAGAAGAGATCACGGGAAGATGAAATGCTGTCGCGGACGCTCAAACGCGAACGATTGGTGCTCAAACCAGTGGTCCGTCCGCTGCGAGAGGCAGAACGCCGAATTCTGAAGTGGGGCATGATCCGGCAGCGTCGTCTCATGACGCAACTGGCTCCGCTCATGACGTTAACCGTCGGTCTTGTCCTGTTCGGCGGCTTGTGGGGGCTGAGCATTCTCGCCACCAGGGCCGACAAGAAAGGGCCCTCCTGGCAGATGTCAGGTCTGATGTGGCTGGCGATCGGAATTCCGATTTCGCTTTGGAGCCACCGTGATCTGCGACGGTACGCGGCGAAATACGAAGGCAGTTGCGCGAGTGCTCTCAAGATGGACCGCGCCGTGGAGATTCAGATTCGGCCGGATGCCGTTGCCGAGTTCGAGGCGGGAGCGAAACAGGGCCCCGCGTATGCTTTTCAGGTGGGCGACAACGACATTGTCTTGATCGCGTATGAGAAGGCGCGTCCATCTGCCAGGTTCCCGAACGCGGACTTCTCGTTGGTCGATCTGTTCACCGAGCAAAAGAAGCCTGCCGTCGGGCTTCTCAAAAAACGGGGAAAGAAAATCGAACCGGTGAGGAGGATTCCTTCGGAAATGCGGACCAGGCTCATGATGCCCGACCATCTCTCGGTGATTCAGGGCAAATTGAGCGAGATCGAATCTCTGTTCGCCCCAGAGTCGGAATGATGTCACTTTTCGTGACATGAAACATCCAATCACTATCGGAATAAACCATCGAAACGGGGTTGATTCATGGCTGACAAAACAGCAGAGAAGATCGTGAAAGAGGAGGCGGAGTGGAAGCAGAAACTCACGCCTGAGCAGTATCACGTGACGCGCGAGGCCGGGACCGAGTGCGCCTTTACCGGGGCATACTGGAACACGAAAGATGCCGGGATGTATCACTGCGTATGCTGCGGATCGCCGCTGTTCGATTCGCAGACGAAGTTTAATTCTGGCACCGGTTGGCCGAGTTTCACCAAGCCGGCCGAGGGCGGTGGCGTGGTCGAGCACAAGGACACGGCGTACGGCATGGTGCGGACCGAAGTTCGCTGCGCCAAGTGTGACGCGCATCTGGGGCATGTATTTGACGACGGTCCGGCGCCGACCGGTTTGCGCTATTGCATGAATTCCGCGGCGCTGGATTTCCGGCCGGCGGCGAAAGCCGCGGATAAAAAGTGAGCAAAGATTGGCACGGATGTGTGCGGTCGCGCGATTGATTTTCTGTAAGTCGTTGAGTCTTGGTGTAAGTCATTGAAAAGTCGTAGAAGGGCTCTGGGAGGCCGCAGGACGCGCTGTCTTACCACGCGTGAAGCATTCCTCCCCACCGTACCCGATCGTCGCAGCAAGGGTCGTTTGCGGACGCGCAAAGGGCATCCTGGATGAAGAGCGAGGCGTTCCTTTTATCCGCTCCCAAGGCGGACGAAATTCACGCTCGTGCCTGACCATGCGTACAAATATGTACATACAAACAGGATAAGTGCTGAAGCTTGAACAGCTTAGGCGGGAAAATAATAAGGGGCACGCGCGAACGTGCCCCTTTTTGCTGCTTAGAGAACTGTCCCCGCCAGATTTACGCGCTGGCGGTAGCGGCCAGGGCCTTGGGGGCCTCGGCGACTTTGGATTTGCCTTCGCTCAGGATCTGAATGCCGCCCTTGAGCGCCGCGCCATCTTCCACGCTGATGCGCGCGGTGGAGATGTCGCCGATGACCGAGCCTTCGGCGCGGATGTCAACGCGGTCCGTGCACTCGATGTTGCCATTCACCTTGCCCATCACCACCAGCTCGCGGGCCAGGATGCTGGCATCGACCTTGCCGTTGCGGCCAATGGTGACGCGGCTTTCCGGCATATTGATTTTGCCTTCGATGCGGCCGTCGATGTAGAGCGCCTCGGAGCCGCTGATTTCGCCCTTGATGACCAAAGTGCGGCCGATGGTGGCCTGATCCACGGGAGCGG
>Ga0209415_10011492_pt1 | contig 14900 bp, 11 predicted proteins | sample PeaSoiSIISIP2007_FD_187696 | JGI IMG/M metagenome (GOLD analysis project Ga0209415, IMG submission 187696) | Peat soil microbial communities from Weissenstadt, Germany - SII-SIP-2007 (SPAdes) (version 2) | ecosystem: Environmental > Terrestrial > Soil > Wetlands > Peat | place: Germany...
GACCGGGCCCGCGAGGTGGCCAAAGCCCGCAAGAGCCCCATCCGGGCGGGGGCGGTACCGGCGAAGTTGATGGTGGAGCTGGCTCAGAAGTTCGGCGTGTCCGGTGACCCGGTCATCCGTCAGGAGCTGGCCCGCTACATCTCCCAGGTCCGCGTCAACGGCTGGACGATGCGACGGAGCGGTGCCGCCGGTGGGAAGCTGACCGGGGCCGACGGCTCCATAGCGAAACTGACCACGGCGCGCATCTGCCAGGAGTCCCGCGACCTCTCCTACCGCATCGTGGGCGCCCACGGGATGCTGATGGGCCAGGTGTCGCCACTGGAGGGCGACCTGCAAATGGTCAACCTGGCCAGCCCAGGCAACCGCCTGGGCGGAGGGACGGATGAAATCCAGCTCAACGTGCTCGGCGAGCGGGCGCTCGGGCTGCCCAGAGAGCCGAGCAGCGACAAGGACGTGCCGTACCGGGACCTCAAGGTGGGGACGCAGGCTGAACGGTAGGTGGGGTCCCGTCCGTTCGCACGCCGATACTTCTTCGGGTCTCCTTACGATCCGCTCTGACTATCCCAACATTTGGGGGCGATAGTTCCTCCATGAGGAATCGCAAGGGTCGGGCCATCGCCGTGGGGGTCCTGTTCGCCATTGCCGTCTCCATCGGCCTCTGGAGCGGACCGCTGGCGTCGGCATCCGGTGCCCTGCACTCGGGTGCCCGGGCCCAGGTGCAGATGACCACCTCGCACGCGGCCCCGTAGGTCGGAGCTCAGCCCCCGGCCGGCGGTTCGGCGGCCTTCTGCTTCTGGGCCATGCGCTCCATCATCACCCTGGCCGACTGTCCCTGATTCTCGGCTTCGTGGGCAAAGAGCCAGCGGCGGCGCTCGACCTCATCCTCGGCTTCGTTGAGGTTGTCCTTCACGAGGGCCAAGAGGGTGGCCGGGGTGCGCACCAGCTTGTTGGCGATCTCGTAGGTGTAGGCACGGAGCTCGGTGGGGGGGAGCACGGCGTGCACCATGCCGAGCTCGAGCGCCCGGGCAGCCGGGATCTTCTCGTTGAGCAGATACAGACGCCGGGCCAGCGCGGTACCGGCGATGCGCGTCCAGAAGAAGGAGCCCCCGTAGTCGCCCGAGAGCCCGTTGGGCGAGAAGCTGGCCGAGAACACGGCGTCTTCGGACGCGAAGCGGAGATCGCAGGCGGCGGCCAGGCTGCAGCCTGCACCGACGGCGGGCCCACCCACCATGGCGATGGTCGGCTTGGGCATGAGGTGCAGAAGCATGGCCGCGTGGAGGTCGTGCCGGGCCAGGTCGCCCGAGAGCGCGTCCCTCGGCACGCCCCTCTCGCTCCCCGGTGAGCCACGCCCGCCGCCCTTCACGTCGCCCCCCGAGCAGAAGCCGCCGTGACCGCCCTCGGGTGCCGCGCCGGTCAGGACGATCACCTTGGCGTCCGGGTCGTCGGCCATCTGGCGCACGGCCCCGTCGAGGGCACCGATGAGCTCGCCGTTCAGCGCGTTGCGCCGCGCCGGGCGGTTCATCGTGATCGTCCCGACCCGGTCCGTGACGCCGGTCAGGATCACGGGCTCGTCGTCGTCGGCGTGTGCTGCGGAGGGTTCTGCCACGGTTGCGCGGTCTCCCGGCTCGTCTCCCTGGGACGCTATTCAGTATACTCAAAGCGGCCACTGACCTCTTTGACGTTCCCGGTGGCCTTCGTGGAGGCAAGCGCTGATGGAGCACGATCCGACCACCGACACAGCGTCGGGCCCTCTGGCGGGCCTGCGCGTGCTCGACCTGTCGAACAGCCCCGCCGGGGCGCAGGCCAGCCAGACGCTGGCGGACTTCGGGGCCGAGGTGGTGCAGGTGGAGCCGCCCGGCGGGGGGGGACTGCGGGACCTGCCGTCCTATCCGCTGATCTGCCGCGGCAAGAAGTCGATCGTGCTCGACCTGCATGAGGTGAGCGATGCCGTTGTGGCCCGGGAGATGACGCTCGGGGCCGACGTGCTGATCGAGACGTTTCGCCCCGGCGTGATGGAGCGGTTGGGTCTCGGGTACGACCAGCTCGCGGCGGCCAACCCGCGTCTGGTGTACGGGTCGGTGACCGGCTTCGGGCGGAGGGGCCCCTATGCCCACGCGAAGGCATACGAGGCCCTTGTCATGGCGCGGGTCGGCGCGCTGTGGGCCTCCCAGGGCATGGTGGCGCGCGAGGGGCCGGCGCACGTGTCGGTGCCCTACTGCAGCTACGGGGCCAGCCAGCAGCTCCTCACCGGCATCTGCGCGGCACTGCACGAGCGCGAACGCAGCGGCGAGGGCCAGCACGTCGACGCCACGCTGGTCAACGGGCTCGCATCCCTCGGAACGTGGAACTGGTACCTCAACGTCATCACCTCGAAGTTCCCCGACGCGTTCACGCCGTCGTCGCCGTTCGGCACACACGGCCTGCCGCTCACCCCCATGATCTTCATGCTGCTCATCGCGCTGAGCAAGGACGGGCGCTGGCTGCAATTCTCCCAGGTCCAGCTGCACCTCTACATGGAGATGCTCAAGGTGATGGGCCTTGACTGGATGCTCCAGGACGAGGAATGGAAGGACGCCGTGTGGGCCGCCGACACCCCGAAGACCGGCGAGTTCTGGGACAAGCTCTACGAGGCGGTCCAGTCCAAGACCCTGGCCGAGTGGAACGAGGTCTTCGAGAAGGACCACAACGTCTGGGCCGAAACGATGCGTCGGGGGAGCGAACTGCTCGACCACCCACAGATGCAGCATCTCGGCGCGGTCGTGGAGATCGACGACGACGAGCGCGGCCTCGTGCGCCAGCCGGGGCCGATCGTCAAGCTGTCCGATACGCCTGCCGTGCTCGCACGGGGCGCGCCGCCGCTCGACGCCGACGGGGCCGCCCTGCGGGCCGCGCCGTGGAGGGCGTTCGGTGGGGCGGACATCGTGGCGGGTGCAGGTTCGGTGCCAGGGGAACCTGCGCTCGGCGATGTCACCCTGCTCGAGCTCGGGACCTTCTTCGCCGCGCCGTTCGGCGGAACCGTGCTGCGCGAGGTGGGGTGTCGGGTCATCAAGGTGGAGCCCATGGAGGGAGAGCCCATGCGCGCCCTGCTGCCGTTCCCCGAGGTGGGGGCGGCGAAGTGCCTGCAGGGCAAGGAGTCCATCTGCGTCGACCTGTCGACCGACGAGGGCCGGAAGATCGTCCACGCCCTGGCCCAGAGGTCCGACCTGGTGCTGCAGTCGTTCCGGGCCGGCGTGGCGAAGCGCCAGGGCGTCGACGCCGACACGCTGCGAGGGATCAACCCCGACCTCGTGTACCTGAACTCGCCGGGCTACGGGATCGACGGGCCCTGCGGAGACCGGCCCGCCTACGCACCGACCATCGGCGCCGGCAGTGGCCTCGTCATGCGCAACATCGGCACCGCCATAGTGGAGCGCCCCGGTCTCTCCTTGAAGGAGATCCGGGCCGACGCCATGCACCTGTCCGGTGCAGGCACGACCGAGTACGCGCAGGCGGACGGGATCTCGGCGCTGACGGCGGCCAGTGCCATGGCACTCGGCCTGCTCGTCCGCGACCGGACTGGGACGTCGCAGGAGATGCTCACGACGATGCTGACGTCGACCGCGCACGCGCTGGCCGACGACATGGTGGAGTACGAGGATCGGCAGCCGACCCAGGCTGCCGATCCGGAGCTGCTCGGCTACTCGGCCCGCTACCGCCTCTACAAGGCCGCCGACGAATGGGTGTACCTCGCTGCGCCCTACCAGGGCGAATGGAGCGCATTGTGTGCCGCGCTGGCGGAGGAGGTGGACCTCGGTGGCGACGAGCGGTTCGCCGACGAGGAGTCCCGCACGGCCAACGACGGAGCCCTGGCAGAAGTGTTGGCGGCGGTGTTCGCCGGCCGGCCGGCCCAGTACTGGGAGGACACCTTCCTGGCGGCCGACGTCGGGTGTGTGGTGGCGCACCGTGAGCCCCCCGAGACGGTGCTCCAGTCGGCCGAGTTCGCCGGGGCCGCCGACATGCTGGTCGAGGTGGAGCACCCGACGTTCGGCGAGCACGTGCGACTCAGGCCCTACATTGGGTTCTCCCGGAGCGAGACCGTGGCCGAGCCCGGATCGTTGGCCGGGCAGCACACCGACGCGATTCTGCGTGAGCTCGGCTACTCGACCGAGGCGATCGCCGACTTGAGAGAGAGGAAGGTCGTGGCCTGATGGGTGACACGGAGACGAAGTCCGAGCCGGTACTGGTGACCGAGCGGCGGGGGGCGGTGCAGGTGCTGCGGCTCAACCGCCCCGAGGCCCGCAACTCGCTCAACCCTGAACTGCTGACCGCGATCGGCCTCGGCATGGTGGAAGCGGAGAGCGACCCCGAGGTGCGTGCCGTGGTGCTCACGGGGACGGGTGAGAAGGCGTTCTGTGCCGGCATGGACCTGCGCGCCTTCGCCGAGGGTGGGGCCGTCGGCGGTGATCCCGAGGGCATGAAGGGCTTCGGGCGCTTCACGCAGGGTGACATCGGCGTGCCGATCGTCGGTGCGGCCAACGCCACCGCGGTGGCGGGTGGGTTCGAGCTGTTGCTCGGCTGCGACGTGGTGGTCGCATCGGAGGCCGCAAAGTTCGGTCTGCCCGAGGTCAAGCGCGGCCTCTTCGCGGCGGGCGGCGGCGTGTTCCTGAGCACGCGCATCCCGCTGGCCGTGGCGTTGGAGCTCACGTTGACGGGCGATCTCGTTGACGCCCGGCGCGCGCTGTCGCTGGGCCTGATCAACCAGGTGGTTCCACCCGGAGAGGTGATCGATGCCGCGGTGGCGCTGGCCGAGCGCATCGCCCGCAACGGGCCACTGGCGCTGCAAGCCACCAAGCAGCTGGTGCGCACGGCGTCGACCGACCTGGAGAAGGCGCGGTTGCTGGCGGCGGAGTGGCAACCCAAGGTGTTCGGCAGCGAGGACGCCAAAGAGGGTGCAACCGCGTTCATCGAGAAGCGCGACCCGGTGTGGAAGGGACGTTGAGGGAATATCCCGACTCAGGTCATGGGGGAGTGGACGTCGAACCCGACGGCGTGTCGGGGGCCGAGTCCGCCGCCACGCCCTGCGACGCCGGCAGCTCCGGCTCCAACGGCACCTCGACCCGCGCGACCACCACATCGCTCCGGGAGCGCAGCGCCGACGAGAGGACCAGGTCGATCTGGTTGTGCAGGATCCGGTAGCGCAGTTTGTCCGGGCGGATGACCGGTATGAGGACCACGATCTGATAATCGGGGTGCTCCGCACGAACCTCGTCGATGAACCCGACGATCGGTTGCACCACGGAGGCGTACTCGTTGTACAGCACCCGTAACGGCACCCCCGGGTCCCACGTTCGCCACTGGCGCCGGAGGATTTCGGCGTCATGGATGCCCTCGTCCCCGCCCCGCAGGACGACGGTCACTGCGATCACCTCCTGCCCGAGCGACTCTGCCTCGCACAGTGCGTGCTCGGTCAACCGTGAGATCCGGTTCACCGGCACGATCACGAGGGTGTACTTGGGGACCGGCTTGCTCGGCGTCTCGTCGATCCTGAGATCCTTCCTCGCTCGCTCGTAGTAGGCGTGGATCCGAAGGAAGAGGAAGACGAAGGCCGGGATGGCAATGACGACGACCCACGCCCCCTCAGTGAACTTGGAGACAAGGAACACGATGGTTGCGATGGCGGTGATGCACGCCCCGATGCCGTTGATCGTTGCCCGTCGTCGCCAATGTGGCGGGCGCATCTTTCGCCAGTGGACCACAAGCCCGGCCTGCGACAGCGTGAATCCGGTGAAGACCCCGATGGCGAAGAGTGGGATCAGCGTGTTCGTGTTGCCACCGACTGCGATGAGGAGCGCGCCCGCCATGACGGCGAGCACCACGATGCCGTTCGCGAACGTCTGGCGGTCCCCCCGGATGGTGAAGAGGTGCGGGAGGTAGTTGTCCCGCGCCACGAGGCTGGCCAGGACAGGGAGCCCGCCAAAGGAGGTGTTGGCCGCCAGAGCCAGCACGATCGTGATCGTGATGGTCACGATGTAGTACGCCACCCCCCGCCCGACCGCCATGCCCATGATCTGGCTGAGCACCGTCTGGCCGGAGCGGGGCCCGATGTGCCAGCGCTTGGCCAGGACCGCCAGGCCGAGCAGCATGGCTCCGAGAATGAGCCCCAGCAGCATCTCGGTGCGCTTGGCCCGGACGGTCCGGGGCTCCCGGAAGAGGGGCACCCCGTTGGCGATCGCCTCCACCCCGGTCAGCGCGCTGCAACCGGCGGAGAAGGCCTTGAGAATGAGCAGGATGGTCACCGTCTTTAGACCCGTCGTCGGGAGCTGCGATGTCCCCGGCTGTGGCTGGTTGAGGCCAAGGGGATGGATGAGGCCGACGGCGATGATGGCGAGAAGCCCGACGATGAACACCATCGTCGGCAGCAGGAAGGCGCGCGCCGTCTCTCCCAGGCCCCGCAGGTTGAGCACCATGATGAAGAGGAGGATCCCCAGGCACAGCGGCACCGTGGCCCCGTCGAGCCCCGGGAAGGCCGACTGGAGTCCGGCGACACCGGCGGCGATGGAGACGGCGACCGTGAGCGTGTAGTCGACGACCAGCGACGCGGCGGCGACGAGGCTGGTGTGGGCGCCGAAGTTCGCCCGGGAGACGGCATAGGCGCCGCCCCCCATCGGGTAGGCGTCGATCACCTGGCGGTAGGAGAACACCAGGATGGCCAGCAAGGCGACGATGGCGATCGTGATGGGGAGGACCAGGTGCAGGGCCCCGGCGCCCGCGACCGCCAGCACGAGGATGATGGCCTCGGGCCCGTAGGCCACCGATGTCAGGGCGTCGAGCGACAACGCCGACAGCCCCTCGACCGGGGTGATCCGATCCTTGCCGGAGCCCTGGGACGACCGGGGTGGGCCGACCAGGAGGTGCCACACCGAAGTGGCCCTGCCTGAGTGGGGGTCTGCCATGACGGCACTTTACGGGCGGGTGGCAGCGGGCAGGTGGGAGGGCACTCACCAGGTTCGTCTCCGATAAGTGGGCCGGCGGGGGCTGGACTGGAAGGTGCGGGCGTAGGATCGGTCATGGCCGCAGACGCCCCGGTGGCCTTCGTCCAGAAGCGGCCTGGGCAAGATCCCGATCCCGATTCCGGCCCCGGTCCCGGTCCCGCGATGTCAGCGAAGCGCCCGCCGACGTCGCCGCGCAACTTCCACGTGTTGGCGAAGCCGAGTGGGCCGATCTGCAACCTCAACTGCCAGTACTGCTTCTTCCTGGAGAAGAAGGCGTTGTATCCCGGTGACCGGTTCCGCATGTCCGACGAGGTGCTCGATGCGTATGTGCGCCAACTCCTAGAGGCGCACGCCGACCCCGAGGTGACGGTGGCCTGGCAGGGTGGTGAGCCAACGCTCATGGGCGTCGAGTTCTTCCGCCGTGCGCTCCAAGCGTGCGAGCGCTACCGCCGAGCGGACCAGAGACTGACCCACACCATTCAGACCAACGGCACCCTGCTCACCGACGAGTTCTGCCGGCTCTTCGTCGAGCACGGGTTCCTGGTCGGGATCAGCATCGACGGGCCGAAGGCGCTCCATGACGCCTACCGGGTCGACAAGAAGGGCAACCCGACCTTCGACAGGGTGATCCGGGGCCTCGCTCTGCTCCAGGCGCACCACGTGGAATGGAACGTCCTGTGCACCGTGCACGCTGCTAACGGGGACCACCCGCTCGAGGTGTACCGCTTCTTCCGCGACGAGTTGGGCGCGCGCTACATCCAACTGATCCCGATCGTGGAGCGCGATGAGGGCGCAGGGGAGGCGGCCGTGACCGACCGAACCGTCACGCCGGAGGGGTGGGGACGCTTCCTCGTTGCCGTCTTCAACGAATGGTTGCGAGTCGACGTCGGGAAGGTGTTCGTCTCGCAGTTCGACGCGGCCCTGGCCTCGTGGTCCGGCGTGCCCCCCGCCCTGTGCATCTTCAACGAGACGTGTGGCGACGCGCTCGCGCTGGAGCACAACGGCGACCTCTATTCCTGTGACCACTTCGTGGAGCCCGCATACCTGCTCGGGAACATCACCGAGACCCGCATGGTCGAGCTGGTTGCCTCGCCGGCCCAGAGAGACTTTGGGAATGCCAAGCGCGACACGCTGCCCGCCCAGTGCCGTTCCTGCGACGTGCGGTTCGCGTGTCATGGCGAGTGCCCGAAGAACCGCTTTAGGACCACGGCCGATGGGGAGCCCGGCCTCAACTACCTGTGCGGCGGTTACCTGGATTTCTTCCACCACGTCGACGGGCCGATGCGGCTGATGGCGGGGCTGCTGCACCGGGGGCGCTACGCCGACGAGATCATGGGGATCTTCGCCGCGGCGGGTCGCAACGACCCCTGCCCGTGCGGCAGCGACCGCAAGGCCAAGCAGTGCCATCAACGGCCGGTGACGAAGTGAGGGAGGTGTCGTAGTCGTGGAAGTCTGGGAGCTCGTCGCTCGCGAGTCGTGCCGGGACACGCTGGCGCAGTACTCGCATGCGGGCGATCGCTACCTGCTGGAGGACTTCGCGGGAGCGTTCTGCGAGGACGGCGTCCTCGAGATCCGCGGCAGCGCCCCGGTCCAGGGTCGTGCGGCCATCATGGAGCGCTTCGGCGGCGGCACCGCGGCGCTGCAGGCGCGGCAGGCCGCCAAGGCACAGGAGCCGGGAGGACCCAGGAGGGTCGTCCGCCACAACGTCACCAACATCCGCTTCGAGACCGTCTCGCCGACCGAGGCCACCGTGGCGAGCTACTTCACGGTCTTCACCGAGGTCGGCGCGGACCACATGGGGCGCTACCGGGACCGCCTCGTCCCCGTGGGAGAGCGGTGGCTCATCGCCCACCGCTTCGTGTCCGTGGACTGGCATGCTCCGGACTCCACCTTCGCAAGCGCGGGCTGAGAGGGTTGCGCGAGTTGCCGATGACAGCGCGGCGGGCGACGCGGCAGGGGCGCGGCACCCCCGGCATGACCCTGGCCGCCGTCGTCCTGGCCGCCGTCGTGCTGGCGGGCTGCTCGTCGTCGCCGTCACCGCAGGCCGGACCCGTTCCCGGCACCGAGATCGTCCACGGCGACACCGTGCCGACGGTCTCGCACCTGGGGCCGACCAGCTTCACCGGGACCGGGCCACTCGGCGTCGGCGAGACCACGCTGACGCTGCCCACCGACGGGGCACCGGTGGAGATGTGGTATCCCGCCACGAAGGCGAGCGTCGCCGGCAAGCCCGAGGCCACGTACGACCTCGCCAACTGGCTGCCGGCCGCACTGAAGAAGCTGATCCCCTCCGGGTTCACGGTGACCTACCCGAGCGGAGGGGTGCGCGGGGTCCCGGTCGCTCCGGGCCGCTACCCGCTCGTGGTGTTCAGCCACGGCTACGCCGGGTTCCGTGACCAGTCCACCTTTCTGACGGCCCGTCTCGCGTCCTGGGGCTTCGTGGTCGCCGCGCCCGATCACTTCAGCCGCGACCTCACCGAAGTCCTGGGAGGCCCCACGGCAGCGACCGCCAAGACCACCGACGTCGGGGACCTCAAGGCGACCATCACCTTCATGGGGGCGCAGGACGCGTCGGCGTCAAGCCCGTTCCACGGCCATGTGGACGCCGGCCTCGTGGGTGCCGTGGGCCACTCCGCCGGCGGCGCAGCCGTCGAGGCGCTGGCCGCCACCGATCCCAGGGTGACCACGTTCATCGGATTGGCAGGGGCGACGGTCGGCTCCTTCGGTCAGACCAGGAGAGGTCCCGGCAGCGTCGTACCGCACCAGCCGGGAATGCTGATGTCCGGGACATCGGACCACGTGGTCAGTGATGTGGGCATGATCGCCGCCTACCGGCGGATGCACAGCCCCAAGCGGCTGGTCCTCCTGCGCGGTGCGGGTCATCTCGCGTTCGCCGACGTGTGCGAGATCGGCTCGTCGCACGGTGGCCTGCTCTCCATCGCCGCAGTCCTGCACGTCCCCATCCCGGCGTCGCTCGTGCCGCTCGCGTCCGACGGGTGCCGCCCACCGGACCTGCCGCCACCCCGGGCGTGGCCGGTGATCCGCCAAGCGGTCACCGCCCAGCTGCGGTACGCGTTCGGATTCGATGCGTCCACCGCCGGCCTTGCCGGTCTCGGTGCCGCCTACCCCAGCGTGGTGGCGGCGAACCGGGCATCACCGGGTCCGTGACGCCACGCCGGTCTAGTTGATCAGCGGGTCCCTGGGCAATCCGAGGATGCGCTCGCCGATCTGGTTGCGCTTGATCTCCGACGTCCCCCCGGCGATCGACATGCCTCGATGCATCAGCACCATCATCGAGGTCATCGCACCGGCACCGTCCGAGTACGCGGTGTCGGGCCCGCCGACCGCGGCCATGATGGCCGCCGCCTCGTGGCCGATCTCGGAGAGCACCAGCTTGGTCACGTTGCCCTCCGGACCCGGCCCGCCGCCGATCACGGCCCGGTGGGCGCTGCGCATGTTGAGCACCGCCATGGCCTCGGTCTGCGCGATGTAGCGTCCGATCCGGCCGGCCCCGCCCGCCAGCCGCTCGGGGTGGGCATCGAACGGGGTGATGACCATGTCCGCCGGCGCCGAACCCCCGCCCTGGCCGCCGCCGATGGACACGCTCTCGTTACCGAGCGTCGCCCGGGCCACCGTCCAGCCTCCGTTGATCGGGCCGACCACATCGTCGTCGGGCACGAAGACGTCGTTGAAGAAGACCTCGTTGAACTCCGAGTGGCCGGTGACCATCCGGAGCGGGCGCACCTCCACGCCCTCGGCGTGCATGTCGATGACCATGGTGGTGATGCCCTCGTGTTTGGGCACGTCGGGGTCGGTGCGGATGGTCGCCAGGCCGAAGCCGGCGAGATGCGCGCCGCTCGTCCACACCTTCTGGCCGTTGACGAGCCAGCCGCCGTCGACCCGGGTTCCCCTCGTCTTGACCCCGGCGGCGTCGCTCCCGGCGTCGGGCTCGCTGAAGAGCTGGCACCAGATGACGTCTTGGCGCAGGGCGGGCATGACCCAGCGGGCCACCTGGTCCTCGGTGGCGTGCTGAATCAGGGTGAGGATCACCCAGCCGGTGATCGCGTACTGCGGGCGTGACACCCCGGCGGCCTTGAACTCCTGTTCGATCACGAGCTGCTCCACGGCGCCGGCGGCGCGCCCCCAGGGCCTGGGCCAGTGCGGCATGACGTAGCCCGTCTCGATCATGGCGTCGCGCTGCGCCGCCGCATCCGATCCCTTCACCCGCTCCGCGAACGCCCGGACCTCGTCGCGCATCGGCTCGGCCTCGGGTGGCAGGTCGATGGTGCGCACACGCCTCGCCCCGCCCCGCACCAGGTCGGTGACGTCCCGTGCGGCCGCCTCCGCGTCGACCAGCGCCTCGAGTGCCGTCGCCCGCCGCAGATAGAGATGGGCGTCGTGCTCCCACGTGAACCCGATGCCGCCGTGCACCTGGATGTTGAGCTGCGCGCACTCGTCGGCCGCCGACAGCGCGAGCGCCGATGCCATCGCGGCGGCCAGCGAGAGCTGGTCGCCCCCCTCCTCGGCCGCCCGGGCGGCGTCCCACACGACCGCCGTGGCGAGCTCGGCGGCGACGAGCATGTTGGCGCAGTGGTGCTTGACCGCCTGGAAGGTGGCGATCGGCCGGCCAAACTGCACCCGTACCTTGGCGTAGGCGGCGGCCTGCTCGGTGCACTCGGTGGCGATGCCGACGGCCTCGGCGGCGGTGACGAGGCGGGCCAGGTCGAGGAGCACCCGCCCCCCGCCGGGGATCACCTCGGCCGGCGCCCCCGCCAGCTCAACGCGCGCGCTGCGCCGCGTCGGGTCGAGGTTGCCCGGGACGTCGACGGCGACACCGCCCGCACTGACGTCGACGACGATGACGTCATCGCCAGCGGGGAGGACGAGCACATGGGCGAGGCCACCGCCCAGGACCGCCGGAGCCGTACCGGCGGCCTTGCCACCGGACACGGTGATGTCGGACGTGAGCGCGACGCCGCCGAGGACGGACCCGTCGGCCAGTCCCGGGAGGAGGCGCGCCGCGAGCTCCTCCTCCGCCGCCGCCTCGATGACCGCGCTGGCGATCACCGTGGGCACGAAGGGGCCCGGTGTCACGGCGCGGCCGAGCTCCTCTGTGACCACGACGAGCTCGGGCAGGCCGAAGCCGGAGCCACCCTTGTCCTCGGGGAGGTGGAGGCCGAGCCAGCCGAGCGAGGCCAGGTCACCCCAGAACGCAGGCAGCAACTCGGTGTCGGCCTCGAGCAGAGCCCGGGCCGTCCCTCGGGAATCGTGCTTGGCGAGGAAGTCCGAGGCGGTCTGGCCCAGGGCGCGGTGGTCTTCGGTGATCGCAATCGACATGGATAAATAGTACCCTCTATTGTGGAGGGGCAGGGCGCCCCAAAGACCGACAGGGTACGTGCGGGCACCGGACGGGCGCACATGCCGCGGAGGAGCCGACGATGAAGCTGGGCGCGATGGTGGGGATGCGCGACGACCCCGACGCGTTCGCGGCCCACGCCAAGCGGCTGGAGGACGTCGGGGTCGAGTACCTCTGGACGGGCGAGGCCTACACAGCCGATGCGGTCTCCACCATGGGGTTCCTGGCCGCGGTCACGAAGAAGGCACAGATCGGCTCGAGCATCCTGCCCCTCTACTCGCGCACTCCGGCGCTCCTGGCCATGACGGCGGTCGGCATCGACAAGCTCTCGAGGGGGCGCTTCATCCTTGGCCTGGGCGCATCCGGGCCCCAGGTGATCGAGGGCTTCCACGGCGTGCCCTATGACGCGCCGCTCGCCCGCACCCGCGAGATCATCGAGATCTGCCGCTCGGTGTGGCGGCGCGACCGCCTGGTCCACGAGGGCGCCAACTACCAGGTGCCCCTACCGGAGGGCAAGGGCACCGGGCTCGGCAAGGCGCTCAAGATCATGGACCACCCCGTCCGCGAGCGGATCCCCATTTATGTCGCCTCGCTCGGTCCGAAGAACGTCGAGATGACGGCGGAGCTGGCCGAGGGGTGGCTCCCGCTGCACTACTGGCCCGACCGGGCCCACGAGCTGTGGCGCTCCTCCCTCGAGGCCGGCAAGGCCAAGCGGGCGGCGGACCTGCCCCCGCTCCAGATCGTGGCCGGCGGGTCGCTGGCCATCGGAAGCGACGTCGAGCACCTGCGCGACCGGGACCGCCCGATGCTCGCCCTCTACTACGGGGGCATGGGCGCCCGGGGCAAGAACTTCTACAACGACGTCCTCAAGCGATACGGGTACGAGAAGGAGGCCGAGCAGATCCAGGAGGCCTACCTCGGTGGCGACCGCAAGCAGGCGGCCGCACTGGTGCCGGCTGAGCTGGTGGCCGGCATGTCGCTGGTGGGGGATGCGGGCTACGTGAAGGACCGCATCGAGGCCTATCGGGACTCGGGCGTCACCGTCCTCAACGTGCAGCCCATCGGGCCTAACGGGCTGCAGGACGTCGAGACGATTGCCGGCTGGGTGGCCTGAGCGCTCAGTGGCCGGCCGGGTGCTGCCCGCGGGCGGCCCGGAGGGCCTTGAAGTCGCGTGGCTCACGCCCCTCCCGCGCCGCCGCCTCGGCCTCGGCCTGCACGATCTCCTCCACCAGCTCGGTCGTCGACCCGGGCAGCAGGAGGTGCTCCTGGTAGATGGTCGCCCCGAGGACGCCGTGGCGGTTCCGCAGCGAGCCGTGGTACGACCCGCGGGCGCTGCGGGCCTTCACCGGCCGGAGGTCGACCAGCACCCAGTCGTCCGCCCGGATGTTCTCGTGGAACCACATGGAGTGGTCGATGCTCGGGCCGCCACGGCCGATGAGCGACGATTCCTGCTGGCCGAACCCCGTGCCGAGGTCGGACAGGTAGGTCAGACCCGCCCGTTGCATCAGCGGGTCGTCGCCGAGCGAGGCCGTCGAGCGCACCCACACGCAGTCGGTGAACACGCCCTTGAGGAAGTCGGTGGGAGTCACTTCGCGCACCTCGAGCAGGGTGTTCCACCCGCCCCTGGCCGTGTCCTCGGGCTCGGGCGCGTGACGCCGGGGCGCGCCGTCGAAGACGCCGCCGCCCTCGCCCTCGGCGTGGAACGACGTGATCATGGAGAAGATGACCTCGCCCTCCTGCACGGCGACGACGTGGCGGGCCGAGAAGGAGCGCCCGTCGCGATCGCGGTCGACTTCGAGGATGACCGGCAGGTCGCTGCGCCCCGCCCGGAGGAAGTAGCCGTGCAGGGAGTGCGGGAGGCGGTCCGGCTCGACGGTGGCCGCCGCGGCCAGCAGGCACTGCGCCGCCACCTGCCCGCCGTAGAGGCTCTGGCGCGGCCCGTAGTTGGCGTTGCGGCCGCGGAAGAGGTCACGGTCGACCCGCTCGAGGGTGAGCAGCGACGGCAGGTCCTCGGCAAAGTCGAGGTCCATCAGTCTCGTGCCGCCCGCACCCAGTCCGCCCAGGTCTCGATGCGGCGCCAGAACAACTCGCGTGTGCCGGCGAAGTTGTGCATGTGGCCCATTCTCGGGCAGATGAAGAGGTCCACGCTGCGCGCTGCCTCGTATGCCCTCGCCTCGCCCCGGGGATCCCCGACCACGTCGCGCTCTCCGAGCGCCACCAGCACGGGGGAACGGATGGACGCCGCCTCGGGCGCCACCGCGCCCGGGGCCAGGCACCACGTGGCGAAGGTCACCGGGATCGTGGCCGACGCCCACGGGGGCAGGTCGCCCCCCCGGGCCGGGAAGTCTCCGAGGTCGCGCTGCACGATGGCCAGGTCGATGTCGTCGTAGTGGAAGCCCCAGGCCATCGGACTCACACCCGCACCGGTACCCGCGTCAGCGTCCAACCTGGCGGCGGTGTCGAGCTCGGCCAGGGCCGGACCGTTGGTGAAGACGCCGTCGGAGGGCATGGTGTCGCGGGGCACCCAGGGCATGACGATCGGGGGTGTGCCGGGCGCGGTCGGGGGGTGGGTG
>Ga0209415_10011493_pt1 | contig 14900 bp, 12 predicted proteins | sample PeaSoiSIISIP2007_FD_187696 | JGI IMG/M metagenome (GOLD analysis project Ga0209415, IMG submission 187696) | Peat soil microbial communities from Weissenstadt, Germany - SII-SIP-2007 (SPAdes) (version 2) | ecosystem: Environmental > Terrestrial > Soil > Wetlands > Peat | place: Germany...
ATCGGCCCCTGAGGCCCCGTCGCGCCCGCAGCGCCGGTTTCGCCTTTCACGCCCTGCAGACCCTGAGCGCCCGCTTCGCCCTTCGGGCCCGTCGCGCCGGTTTCGCCTTTCACGCCCTGCGGCCCCTGTTTGCCTTCCGGCCCGGCCGCACCCGTCGCACCTTTCGCGCCTTCTTTGCCTTCGACCCCCTGAGGACCCGGTTCGCCTTTCGGCCCCGTCGCGCCCGTTTCGCCTTTCACGCCCTGCGGGCCGACTTCGCCTTTCGCGCCCGTTGCGCCCGCTTCGCCTTTCGCGCCTTGCGGCCCCGTCGGCCCCTGTTTGCCTTCGGGCCCCGACGCGCCGGTTTCGCCTTTGACACCCTGGGGACCCTGAGGGCCGGTCGCGCCCGTTTCGCCTCTCGGGCCCGTCGCGCCGACCGCGCCCGTTTCGCCTTTCACGCCCGCTTCGCCTTTGGCACCAGCCGCACCCTGCGGCCCTTCTTTGCCCTGTTTCCCTTCAACGCCCTGCGGACCCGTTTCTCCTTTCGGGCCCTGCAGGCCCGCTTCTCCTTGTAGGCCCTGAGCGCCGGTTTCGCCCTTCGCGCCGGTTTCGCCTTTGGGACCGGCCGCGCCCTGCGGCCCTTCTTTGCCCTGTTTCCCTTCAACGCCCTGCGGACCCGTTTCTCCTTTCGGACCTGTCGCGCCCTGCGGCCCTTCTTTGCCCGGTTTACCTTCAATGCCCTGCGGACCTGCTTTGCCTTCCGGACCCTCAGCGCCCGTTTCACCCCTCGGGCCCTGAGCGCCTGTTTCACCTTTCACACCCTGCGGGCCTGCTGCCCCCTGGGAGCCGGTTTCGCCTTTGGCGCCCTGTGGACCCGTTTCGCCTTTCGCGCCGTTTTCGCCTTTTGGGCCCTGTGGACCGGCCGCACCTTCGGGACCCTGGGCGCCTGTTGCGCCTTCGGGACCCGTGGCGCCCGGTGGCCCTTCTTTGCCTCCAGGCCCTTCGGGGCCCGGCGCGCCCGTTTCGCCCATGACGCCCACGGGACCAACTTCGCCCTGCAGACCGGTTTCGCCTTTCACACCCTGAGCGCCCGGTTCGCCCTGCGGACCTGCTGCGCCGGCGGGCCCGCTCAGACCCTGGGCACCTGGGGGACCGGCGGGCCCGGGCGCACCGCCCGCACCTTCCTTCCCAGCAGATCCCGTCGGCCCTGCCGGTCCCTGTTTGCCTCCAGGGCCGCGCGGACCCGTGGCACCAGCGGCGCCCGTCCCGCCCCGTCCTCCGGCGGCGCCCGGTTCGCCGGGGGCTCCGCTGGCCCCTGCGGCGCCCGGTTCGCCTGGCGGTCCCGGTTCGCCACGCGCGGCCACCGCTGCGGTGAGCGCACGCGGACTGGGCCTGCTGTGTTTGGCCGCTCGGGAGATGGCGGCTTGGCGTTTGGCCGCTTCCCGTTTGCGCCGGGCTTGGAACGCAAGCACCCCGTTGCCGGCCTGTGGGCCGCCTTCGACGCCGATGAGGGCCTGCGTCTGCGCCGCGCGACAGCTGGCGGTCAGGCAGGGGTGGCGCAAACGCCCGTTGGTCCTCGAGCTCTGGTCGCGGTCGACGCTTAGGAGCGCTGTGAGCAGGGCCACCAGCAGCAGCGCCGCGAGCGCAGCAGCAACCTTCGCGCGGTGGGAGTGCCCATCAAACACGCTTCTCTCCGAGGCCGGTTCTCCCGACCCAAGCTACGCAGGCGCTTAGGCGCGACGGCAGATACTGGACGGATGTTCGAGACCGCCTCATGCGCCGGACCAGGTCGGTGTGCCGGGCGTCGTAGGCTTGACGCCATGAAGAGTCCGCCCGGTCGCGCGCGGGTGGTGTGGCTCGCCCTCGCAGCCGGTGGGCTCGTGGGCGTGCTGTTGGGCGGCTGCGGGTCGAGCACACCGACGCTCGACAGCGCGGCGGTCGAGCGCGCGGTTGCGGCGTCGATCCTGACGGAGCGACACGTGCAGGCAACGGTGCTGTGTCCGAGCAACCTCGCGCGCAAGGCCGGGCTGACGTTCACGTGCACGGCGAAGCTGGACGCTGGCACATACCCCGTCGCGGTGATCGAGAAGGACGCTGCGGGCAATGTTCGCTACGCGAGCCAGGCGCCGCTCGTCGTCCTCGACGTCACGAGGGTCCAGCGGGCGATCACAGCATCGATCCTCGCCCAGAGGAGGCTGCGTGCGACCGTCAGCTGTCCCGTGACGGTCCTCCAGCAAGCCGGGGTGCGGTTCACGTGCACGGCCACGGTGGGCGGCCGCCGCTATCCGTTCGAAGTAACCGAGGTCAACGCCAACGGCCAGGTCAGATATCTCGGCCGCTGACCAGCGTCCTAGATTGACGCGCTCGGCGATCTGACTCCCGGATGTTCCCGCTCAGAGACAACATCGCGCTCGCGCGCTTTCCGTTCGTCACGGCTGCTCTCGTCGCGATCAACGTCGTCGCCTACCTGCTCGCCATTCGCCACGGTGGCAGCTTCTTTGGCGGCCCCGCCGAGAGCGTGTCGGTCCACTACGGCGCGATCCCCTACGAGCTGACCCATCCCGGCGACCACTGCGAACTGATCACGCTGCCCTCCCCCGAAGGCTCCGTCAGCGCGATCGCCTGCCAGGGTCAGCCCGGCGTCCATGGCACCCCCGCCGCTCAGCCGGCGACGTGGGAGACCGTGTTCACCTCGATGTTCATGCACGCGAGCTTCCTGCACATCTTCGGCAACATGCTGTTCCTCGCGATCTTCGGCCCGACCGTCGAGGACACGATCGGGCGCCTGCGCTTCGGCGCCTTCTACCTGCTGGGCGGCATCGCCGCGCTCGCCGTCCAGGTGCTGGCCGACCCGGGCTCGACGGCCCCTACGATCGGCGCCTCGGGCGCGATCGCCGCGGTGCTCGGCGGCTACATCCTGATGTATCCGCGCGCCCGCGTGCTGACGCTCGTTTTCGTCGTGTTCTTCGTCACGATCATCGAGGTCCCCGCCATCTACCTGCTCGGCTTCTGGTTCCTCACGCAGCTCTACTTCGGCGCGGCGGGCCTAACCCACCCGGTCGGCGGCGGCGAAGGCGTGGCCTACTTCGCCCACCTCGGCGGCTTCGTGTTCGGCCTGCTGACGATCAAGCTGTTCCGCGGCCGGCGCCGGAGCGAGCCGCCGGTGCCGGTTTACTAGGGCCGATGCACGCCCGCGCGAGAAGCCCTGCATGACGCGACTGCTCGTCCTGCTCACCGCGCTCCTGTTCATCCTGGGCTTCGCCGTCCTCACGATCCACGCGATCGCCGAACAGGGCCTGACGGCCGCCGCCGTGATCTCGATCCTGATCCTCGTGCTGCTCGCGGTTGGGATCCTCGGCGCGCTGCGCCATCCTCCACGTTGACGTGACCACGCAGCCCTTCATCACTCCCTCCGGCGGCGAGCGCGCCGCGCGCCGCCGGCGGCGGCGTCGCACGGGCATCGCGGTGCTCGCCGCCGCGCTGCTCGCGGGCGGGATCCTGGCGATGACGCTCGCCAGCGGCTCCAACGCCAGCCACCGGCGCACCCCGGCCACGCGGGTGGCCGCCGCACGCCCCGCACCGCCGCCGCGCTCGCCCTACGGCCTGCCGCTGGGCCGGCCCGCGCTCGCGCTCACCGGCCTGCAGGGCACGAGCCAGGACCCCGTGCACATGCGCTTCCACGCGCCGCCCCGCGCGGGCCTGCTGTTCGACCTGAGCAGCGGCCGCGTGCTGTGGCAGCGCAACGCCACGCTGCGCCTGCCGATCGCGAGCCTCACGAAGATGATGACCGCGCTGCTGGCGGTGCAAGCGGCGCCCCCTGACACGCCCGTGCTGATCACGCGCCAGGCGGTGGCCGAGGGCGGCTCGAAGGTCGGCGAGCTGCCGCTCGGCGGCCACGTGCGCCTGGAGAGCCTGCTCTACGGACTGCTGCTGCCCTCCGGCAACGACGCCGCGGTCGCGCTCGCCCAGAACGTCGCCGGCAGCATCGCCGGGTTCGTCGCGCGCATGAACGTGGCGGCCGCGCGGCTCGGCCTGGGCTGCACGCGCTACTCCTCACCCTCGGGCTACTACGACGCGGGCAACTTCTCCTGTGCGGCCGACCTCGCCGTGCTCGCCCACGACGACCTCGCCCAGCCGCGCATCGCGAGGGTCACGCGCACGTTCACCGCCGTGCTGCCGTTCCCGATCAAGGGCGGCAAGCTCTACCTCGACAACAACAACCCGCTGCTGCTCTTCGGCTACCCGGGCGTAACGGGGCTGAAGACCGGGTACACGATCGCGGCGGGGCGCTGCCTGGTCGCGACCGCCGAGCGCCACGGCGTGCGCCTCGGCGTGGTGCTCCTGCACTCACCCGAACCGGCCAACCAGGCCCGCCGGCTGCTGGACCGGGCCTTCACCGACGTCTACCACCTGCCGCGCGTCGCCGAGCCCGCGATGCCCGCCGGCGCCTGAGCCACGCGCGACGCGCCTGCAGGCGCGGTGGAGTACCGTTCGCTTACAGAGGATTGACTGGCCAGTCAGCCAAAGGAGAAGACGTGGATCTCGACGACACACCGGAGCAGGCTGCCCACCGCGCGCAGGTACGTGGCTGGCTCGAGGAGAACAGGCAGTACGCGCCCGTCCTGCAGGGGCCCGGAGCGCTCGAGGACGAGGCCGAGATCGTCGCCGCGCGCCGCGCCTGGCAGGGCAAGCTCGCCGAGGGCGGCCTCGCGGGCGTGACCTGGCCGAAGGAGTACGGCGGCCAGGGGCTCGGCCCGATCGAGCAGGTGATGTGCAACCAGGAGATCGCCCGCGCGAAAGTGCCGGGCATCCTCGACGCGATCGGCGTGGGCATGCTCGGCCCGACGATCATCGCGCACGGCGAAGAGGAGCAGAAGTCGCGCTACCTCGGGCCGATGCTGCACGGCGACGAGGTCTGGTGCCAGCTCTTCTCCGAGCCGGCCGCCGGCTCGGACCTCGCGGCGGTGCAGACGCGCGCACGCCTGCAGGACGACGGCAGCTGGCGCCTGACCGGGCAGAAGGTGTGGACGACCAACGCCCAGTTCGCCTCCTACGGCCTGCTGCTCGCGCGCACCGACGCCGACGTACCCAAGCACAAGGGCATGACGATGTTCATCGTGCCGATGGACGCCGAGGGCGTCACCGTGCGCGGGCTGCGCCAGATCTCCGGTGAGGCCGAGTTCAACGAGGTCTTCTTCGACGACGTCGAGCTCGACGCCGGCGCGGTCGTGGGCGGCGTCGGCAACGGCTGGGGCACCGCGCTGACCACGCTGATGTTCGAGCGCGTCACGATCGGCCTCGGCGGCGAGGGCATGGGCTACAACTCCACCCGCTTCGCAACCGCGATCGCCGCCGACGAGCACGCCCGCCGCGACCCCGAGGTGCGCCACCAGCTCGGCGAGATCGCCAGCGAGCTGCTGGCCGTCAGGTTCACCGGCTACCGCACGCTCACCGCCCTGCAGAAAGGCCAGATCCCGGGACCGGAGGCGGGCCTCGCGAAGGTCACGATCGTCAACGGCGCGATCAAGGCCGGCGAGCTGATCGCCGACATCGTCGGGCCCGACGCGCTCGCCGAGAGCAGCGACTGGGCCTACATGATCTCGTTCCTGCCCGGCCTGAAGTCGGCCGGCGGGACCGAGGAGATCCTGCGCAACACGATCGGCGAGCGCGTCCTCGGGCTGCCACCGGAGCCCCGGCTCGACAAGGGCATCCCGTTCTCGGAGCTGCGCTCCAAGGAAGGAGCGCCCGCATGAACCTGGCCCTCTCAGACGAGCAGGTGTTCCTGCGCGAGGCCGCTCGCGGCGCGCTCTCGCGATTCAAGACGCTGGAGGCGGCCCGCGAGGCGCTCGACGGCGACGCCGCCGCGATGCCCGACCTGTGGCCCACCGCCAAGGAGGCCGGCTGGCCGGGCCTGCTGATCGACGAGTCCCACGGCGGCGCCGGCCTGGACGCCTTCGACGCGATGCTCGTGCTCGGCGAGTGCGGCCGCGTGATCGCCGGAATCCAGCTGCTCGGTCACCTGCCCGCGACGGCGATCCTGAACGCCTCGCCGAACGCGGTCTCGCTGCTCGACGACCTCGCCACCGGCGAGCGGCGCGCCGCCTACCTGCCGGTGAGCCCCCCGGGCGATCTCGAGGACCGCTGGTCGGTCGATCCCGCCAGGGGTGCCGGACGCCCCGGCGCGCCGGTCGCGGTGGCCGGCGACGGCCAGGCCCGCGTGAGCGGCGAGCTGGCCTTCGTCCCCGACGCCCCCGGTGCCGACCTGCTTGTCGGGGTAGCGCTGCTCGACGGCAGGCCCGTGGGCGTGGCCATCGAGGGCGCCGCAGACGGCGTCTCGGTGCAGGCGGTCCAGCGCTACGACGCAACCCGCGCGCTCGGCCACGTGTCGCTGAAGGACGCCCCCGCCACGGTGCTCGACGCGCCGGTGGAGGCGCTCGCCGGCGCCTGGCACCTCGCGCAGGCGCTGATCGCAGCCGAGTCGCTCGGCAGCGTGGAAACCGCGCTCGACGTGTCCGTCGCCTACGCCAAGGAGCGCCACACGTTCGGGCGCGCGATCGGCTCCTACCAGGCGGTCAAGCACAGCCTCACCGAGGTCCTGCGCCAGCTCGACAACGGCCGCTCGCTGCTCTACTACGCCGGCTGGGCCCGCAATGGCGCACCGCTGGAGTTCCCGCTGGCCGCCAGCGCCGCGCGTTCGGTCGGAGGCCGCGCGCTCGACCTGGCCGCCCGCACGATGATCTCGGTGCACGGGGGGATCGGTGCCACCTGGGAGCACGACGCGCCGCTGTACTTCCGGCGTGCCCAGCTCTCCAGGCGCCTGCTCGGCGGCACCAGCGCCGCCACCGACCGCGTGGCAGGCGAGCTGATCGTCCAGGCCGACGCCGCCTGACCGCGACCGCGACCGCGCGGCGCCGCTAGTGGCGGCGTCGCGCCGCTAGCGCGCGCGCCGGCGCCGGCTGCGTGAGCGCTGCCAGCACCGGCGCGCCGTAGGCCGCGTGCACCGCGGCGAGGAGCACCGGCTGCACGCCGCAGCCGGTGCAGAAGCCGTGCTGGGACCAGCCGATCGCCCGCGCGAGCACCTCGTCGGCGTAAGCCACGCCGTTCGCGTCGTGGCCGTAGTAGTCGTATGCCGCCGCCCACGCCGAGCCGTCCAGCGGGTAGCCCGCGCCGTCCGCCGAGAGCAGATGGGCGGCCGCCATGATCGAGTCGAAGTCGTCGTAGATCGACGGGTGAGCGCGCGTCATGTGGTCATACGAGGACGGTCGCCTGCCGTAGAGGTAGGAGTTGGCGACCAGGTCCCAGGTGCTCACGCGGCCGTTGGTCACGTTGAACTGCATCGGCCCGCCGCAGCAGCGCGCGAAGTTCAGGCCGTGATAGATCCCGGGCGCGGTCGAGAAGGCGCTCTCCTGCATGTGGATCGACGCAAGCAGCAGCCAGTCAACCCCGAACGTCGCCTGGGCGGTCGCGTAGATCGGGTAGAAGCCTTCCATCCAGCGCGTCGAGATCGGCACACGCGGGACGCCGGTGTTCGCGGCGGTCGCCGCGGTCGCCGCCCCCGAGGAGCCGGCCGCGCGCCCCGTCAGAGTCGCCTCGCGCGAGCTGCCCGGCGATGACGCCGCAGCGCCCACCGCTGCCGGCGCCGGTGTCGCCGCCACGACCGGCAGCGCGGGCGGCGCCACTGTCGCCGTGCCTCCCACTGCCCCGCTCAGCACGGCCACCAGGACCGCCAGCCCGACCACCACGATCGAGCATGCCAGCAGCCACGCGCGCCGTTCGGAGGGCGGCGAGGGGAGATGTGCGGCGGGCGTCGGCTCGGGCGTGGGCAAGGGCTACACGCTAGCGTCGCCCGGCGCGCCCCACGCCGGGTGCGCGCCCGCGTCCGGAGCGCTCACACCCCGAGCGCGCGCTTGATCACGCGATCGAACACTCGGTCGGGCAGCACGCGGCGCACGATCAGCATCATCCGCGCATCCCTGCCGACGACGTAGCGGGTGCGCGGCCGCGGTGCGGTGAGCGCCCGCTCGATCGTCTCGGCCACCTGCTCCGGCGGTACGCCGCGGCTTGCGGTCTGCTCGAGCGTGCGATCCATCGCGGCGGTCACGTGCCCGTACTGCTCAGCCAGCTCCGGCGGTACCGTCAGCCGCTGGGCCTCCGCACGGCTCTTGTCCCAGATCGGCGTGGCGACCGATCCCGGCTCGACGAGCACGACCTGCACGCCGGAGGTGTGCAGCTCCACCCGCAGCGCGTCCCCGAACGCCTCGATCGCGTGCTTGGAGGCGGCGTAGGGCGCGGTGAACGGCATCGCGATCCTGCCGCCGATCGAGGACACGAACACGATCCGCCCGTGCGCGCGGCGCAGCGCCGGCAGCAGCGCCTGCGTGATCGCCAGCTGCCCGAACACGTTGACGTCGAACTGGTGGCGCAGGTCCTCTTCGCTGAGCAGCTCCATCGGCCCGCCCACGCCGATCCCGGCGTTGTTGACGAGCCCGTCCAGCCCGCCTGCGCCGTCACCGCCGCTCTCCTGCTGCACGCGCGCGGCCGCGCCGGCGAGGTGCTCGGGGTCGGTCACGTCGAGGATCAGCGGCAGCAGCCGCCCGGCTGAGCCCGCCTCCTCCTGCAGGCGCTCGCCCGCGGCCGGGTCGCGGACGCCCGCGAGCACCGTCCAGCCGCCGCGCGCCAGGCGCAGGGCGCTCGCGCGCCCGATTCCGCTGGACGCGCCCGTTACCAGTGCGAGCGGCACCCGCGCGACGCTAACACACGGCCGCCGGGCGCACCGCTCCGGCGCTGCGCCGGCGCGCACCGCGGCCGGCTATGAGGAGTCTCACACGTGCCGGCAGAGCCTCCCGCCTACCATGTGCGGGCGATGGTTCCCCACGTCGGTATGCGGCCGCCTGCCGCGCGCGCTGCCATCGCACTGTCCGCGATCGCGTTGCTGGCCGGCTGCGGGTCGAGCAAGACCAGCGCCACCACCACCGGCGTCGCCGCCTCCGCGGGCCCGCCGAAAAGCTGCCCGGCGACGGTCGCGGAAACGCTGCGCGACGTCGTGCGACGCGTATACCGCGAGGGCGTCTCCAGCGAACGTACCGAAGTGGCCCAGCGCTCGATCGCGGGCTCCGCCGCGCTGCGTGCAGCCGTGGAAAGCGGCGACCCCGCCGCCGCCCGCGCGGCGGCCGAAGCGCTCGTCTCCTCCGGGCACATGACCAACCTGCTCGTGATCCGCCAGGGCCGCAGGCTGGCGGACGTGGGCGGCCCGGCCGTCGCGCCGCTGAAGGGCACGCTCACCGGCGCCGGCGGCGCGGCGATCGGCACCTACGTGACCAGCGTGTGGAGCGATGAAGGCTTCCTGGCCGAGTCCGACGCGATCGCCGAGGGCCGCGTCGCGCTGCGCCTGCACGGCCACAGCGTCGGCGGCTCGCTGTCGCTCGCGGCCGGCAAGCTGCCCCCGCAGGGCACGCTGGTGATCGCGCACCGCCCCTACCAGTACTCGTCGTTCGGCGGCAAGCTGTTCCCCTCGGGAGCGGTGCGCATCTACCTCTTCCGCTCGCTCGCCACGACCTCGCCGCTATGCGGCGCCGCCAGCGAGGACACCGTCGTGAACACCCTCAGCCGAGTGGCGCGGCTGATCTACGACGGCGAGGCCGGCCACCGTACCGAAGCCCAGGTCCGCCGCGTCCAGGCCGACGGCGCGCTGCTGGCGGCGGTCGCGCGGCGCGACCCCGCGGCCGCGAAGGCGGCCGTGGAAGCGCTCCTGAACCAGCACATCGTGCGCCTGCGCGTGTACACCACCGGCGGGCACCTGCTCACCGACGTCGGCGGCCCGTACGTGCTCGCGCCGGTCGGCGCGCCGCTGCGGCTCGGCGGCCGCACGATCGGGAGCTTCGTGCTCTCGATCCAGGACGACGAGGGCTACCTGCGCCTGACCAAGCGCCTGGTGGGGCTGCGCGTGCTGATGTACATGAACTCGCAGCTCGTCAAGAACAGCCTCGGCCCGGAACCCGGCACGGTGCCGGACAGCGGTCCCTTCCAGTACCGGGGCAGCAACTACCGCGTCTACACGCTCCACGTCAAGGCGTTCCCGGAAGGGCCGCTGACGATCCACGTGCTGATCCCGGTCCCCTACGCCTAGCGAGGGTCCGGCGCAGCCTCGCTCGGGTGAGCGTCAGGCCGCGGCCAGCGACTCCTGCTTGCCCGCCAGCGCCTGCATCAGCTCGGCGAAGGAGGCGGCGAATTTCTCGACCCCCTCGCGCTCGAGCGTGTCGGTCACGTCATCGTAGTCCACGCCCGCCCGCTCGAGATCGGCGAACACCTGCTCGGCCTCCTGCAGGCCGCTCAAGAGCCTCGGCTCGGGGTCGCCATGGTCCTGGTAGGCGAGGATCGTCTCCTCGGGCATCGTGTTGACGGTGTCGGGACCGAGCAGCTCCTCCACGTAGAGGATGTCCGGATAGCTCGGGTTCTTCGTCGAGGTGGACGCCCACAGCACGCGCTGCGGCGTGGCGCCCTTGCTCGCCAGGAACTCCCAGCGCGGCCCCGAGAAGGCCTCCTGGTAGTGGCGGTAGGCGAGCTTTGCGTTGGCGATCGCGAGCTTGCCCTTCAGCTGCTCGTGAGGGTGGGCCCGATCCAGCTCGTCCAGGCGCCGGTCGGCCTCGGTGTCGATGCGCGAGACGAAGAAGCTGGCCACCGAGGCCACCTTGCCCGGGTCCCCGCCCTCGGCGACCAGGCGCTCGATGCCGCGGATGTAGGACTCGGCTACCTCGGCGTAGCGGCTGAGCGAGAAGATCAGGGTGACGTTGATCGAGTGCCCCTTGGCGATCACGTCCTCGATCGCCGCCAGGCCCGGCTTGGTGGCCGGGATCTTGACCATCAGGTTGGGGCGGTCGACGACCTGGTGCAGGCGGATCGCCTCGCGGAAGGTGGCCAGCGTGTCGTAGGCGAGGCGCGGGTCGACCTCGAGCGAGACGTAGCCGTCGCGGCCGGCGCCGGCGTCCCACACCGGGCGGAAGACGTCGCAGGCGTCCCTGATGTCCTGCTGGGCCAGCACCCAGAAGGCCGCCGGGGCGTCGCTGCCGGCGGCGATCAGCTCCTGCAGCTGGGCGTCGTAGGCGTCGCCCGAGGTCATCGCCTTCTGCAGGATCGTCGGGTTGGAGGTCGCGCCCACGACCGCGAACTCGTCGATCAGCTCCTGCAAATGCCCGCCGTGGATCGACTCGCGGGAGAGGAAGTCCACCCACACGCTCTGGCCGAGCGCGGAGAGGCGTTGCAGTGGTTTGCTGGCATCCGCGGGCATCGTCTGAGGCCTCCTTAGGTTCTCGATTGCAACAGCGCTCGCGCGCGGGCGAGGATGTTCTCCTCGTTGAACCCGAGCTCCTCCAACACGGTAGCTCCCGGCGCCGAGGCGCCGAAGCGGTCGAGGCCGATCACGTCGCCGTCGCTGCCGACCCACTTCCACCAGCTCATCGTGGCTCCCGGCTCGACGGCCAGCCGCGCGCCGACCGCGCGCGGCAGGACCTCCTCGCGATACTCCGGCGGCTGGGCTTCGAAGAGCTCCATGCAGGGCATCGAGACCATGCGCGCGGGCGTGCCCGCGGCGGCGAGCGCGCGCGCCGCGCCCAGCGTCAACGCCACCTCCGCGCCGGTTGAGATGAGGATGACCTCGGGTGTCGGGCCGGACTCCCACAGCACGTATCCGCCGCGCGCGAGACCGTCGGCGGGCGCGACCTCGGAGCGGTCGAGCACCTCGATGTTCTGGCGCGAGAGCAGCAGCGCGACCGGGCCGTCCTCGCGCTCGAGCGCCAGCCGCCAGGCCTCGGAGGTCTCGTTGGCGTCGCCCGGGCGGATCACCCACAGGCGCGGGATCGCCCGCAGCGCCGCGTAGTGCTCGACGGGCTGGTGGGTCGGGCCGTCCTCGCCCAGCCCGACCGAGTCGTGCGTCCAGACCCACACCACCGGCAGGCCCATCAGCGCCGACAGCCGCACCGAGGCGCGCATGTAGTCGGAGAAGATCAGGAACGTGGACCCGTAGGGCTTGACGATCCCGCCGTGGGCGGCGGCGCCGTTGACGATCGCGCCCATCGCGTGCTCGCGGATCCCGAACGGCACGTTGCGTCCCGCGTGCACCCTGGAGAACTCGCCGCCGCCGTCGAACACCGTCTTGGTGGACTCCACGAGGTCGGCCGCGCCGCCGATCATCGTTGGCGCGAACTCGGCGAAGGCGCCCATCGCCTTCTGGCCGGCCGCGCGCGTCGCGATCTTCTCGCCGGCGGCGAACTGCGGCAGCGACTCGCGCCAGCCCTCGCGCAGGCGCCCCGACCACGCCCGGTCCCAGTCCTCCGCCAGCTCCGGCAGGGCCTCACGCCAGCTCGCAAAGCGCGCGCTCCACTCCTGCTGGACGCCGGCTCCGGACTGCAGCAGCGACATGTGCTCGTACACCACCGGGTCCACCCAGAAGCTGCGCTCGGGGTCGAAGCCCATCGCCTGCTTGGCCGCCCTGACCTCGTCCTCGCCGAGCGGCGCGCCGTGCGACTTGGCCGTGTCCACCGCGTTCGGAGCGGGGTAGGCGATGTGCGAGCGGATCGCGATGAAGGACGGCCGCCCGGTCTCCTCGCGCGCGGCGGAGATGGCGGCGCTCAGCGCGTCGAGGTCCTCGGAGTCTCCCACCCGCTGCACGTGCCAGCCGTCGGCCGCCAGGCGCGCGAGGTGGTCCTCGCCGTCGAAGGAGATCGCCGTCGTGCCGTCGATCGTGATGTGGTTGTCGTCGTAGCAGACGATCAGCTTGCCGAGGCCGAAGTGGCCCGCGACCGAGGCGGCTTCCTGGCTGATGCCCTCCATCATGTCGCCGTCGGAGCAGATCGCGTAGACGTGATGGTCGACCACCGGCTTGCCGGGGCGGTTGTAGCGCTCGGCCAGGAAGCGCTCGGCGATCGCCATCCCGACCGCGTTGGCGAAGCCCTGCCCGAGCGGCCCGGTGGTCACCTCGATGCCGGGCGTGTGTCCGCGCTCGGGATGGCCGGGCGTACGCGAGCCCCACTGGCGGAAGTGCTCGAGATCGTCGAGGCTCAGCTCGTAGCCGACGAGGTGGTGCAGCGAGTACTGCAGCACGCACGCGTGCCCCGAGCTGAGAACGAAGCGATCGCGGTCGGGCCAGGCGGTGTCCGCCGGGTTGATCCGCAGGAAGCGCCGGAACAGCGTGTAGGCCAGCGGCGCGAGCGCCATCGCGGTGCCCGGATGGCCGGAGTTGGCCTTCTGCACGGCGTCCATCGAGAGCGCGCGGATCGTGTCGACGCTGAGCCGACCGATCTCGGTCTGATCGAGCCCGTCCGCGCCTGCGGTGGGGATGCTCGATTCGCCCGTGGCCGCCATCGGTCTCGATCCTAGCGACGCGGGCAGCTAGAGTCGCGGGATCGTGTCTGAACAGTTCTGCGACGTGGGCAGGGGCATCACGCTCTGCTACGAGACATATGGCGACCCGTCGGACCCGACGGCGCTGCTTATCATGGGCCTGGGCACCCAGATGGTGGCCTGGCATGCGGACTTCTGCAGCGCGCTCGCCGCGCGCGGGCTGCACGTGGTCCGCTTCGACAACCGCGACATCGGGCGCTCGACCCACGTCGCCGGGCGCCCGCCCACGGTCGCGCAGCTGCTGACGCGCTCAAGGCGCGCCGCGTGCTACACGCTCGCCGACATGGCCGAGGACAGCGCCACGCTGCTGAGCGAGCTGGAGCTTGGCCCGGCGCACGTGATCGGTGCGTCGATGGGCGGGATGATCGCCCAGACGCTCGCCGCGCGCCACGCGCGGACGGTGCGTTCGCTCGTGTCGATCATGTCGAGCACGGGCAGCCTGCGCGCCGGTCAGCCCTCGCCGAGCATCTACCCGCTGCTGCTGCGCCGCGCGCCGCGCGAGCGCGAGGCCTTCATCGAGCACATGGTCCACGTGTTCGGGGCGATCGGCTCGACGGGCCTGCCGCGCGACGAGCAGGAGATCCGCACGCTCGCCGCGATCAGCTACGACCGCGACCACGACGCCGCCGGCACCGGCCGGCAGCTCGCCGCGATCATCGCCTCCGGCGACCGCACGACCGAACTGCACGGCATCACCGCGCCGACGCTCGTGATCCACGGCACCGCCGACCGGCTGGTCGCCCCCTCCGGCGGTCGTGCCACCGCGCGCGCGATCGCGCGCTCGCAGCTGATGCTGATCGCGGGCATGGGCCACGACCTGCCGCGCGCGGCCTGGCCGCAGCTGATCGACGCGATCGCCGACCACGCGCGCGCCGCCGAGCACGCGCGCATGGAGCACCCACCCCTGCAGACCCGCCCCACCGTTCCGGGCCTGCAGGGATAGGTCCCGCTCCTCCTCCCTATACCCCCCGGGGTCGCCGGACGTGAGCCCGCAACCCGGCGAGGGGGTACCTGCGCCCGCTCGCGCACCAGCATCCCTGCGGCGGACGTACCCGCACCAGCCAGTGGTGGTCGTGACGCGCGTGCGAGCGGCGATACGGCCAACGTCCGTGGAGGGCGCGGAGCATGCGCTGCTCGTGACAGCCGGCCGTGCGCATCGTCATCAGGCCTCCATCCCCCCGCCCGTGACGGCACGGCGCGACCCGTGGCAACGACTGCCCTTGGTCTCCATTCCCTGGTCTCGCGTCCTGCTCGACCCCACGACGCCCATCCTCCGCTGATCCACCGCTCTCGCGTTCACGCCACCCGGATACCGACCTTGCGAGTGGGCGGGGCATCCCCCGCGAGGAACATAAAACAACCAATCCGAGAGTTTGTCAACAAATTGGACGCCTTCGCCGCGGGGTCGCGGGCGTCCAGAAAACCGGGCGCGATCGCGCTCGCTGCCCAAGTGCGCCCGGCGGGAATCGAACCCGCGGCCTGCGGCTTGAAAGACCGCTGCTCTTTGGCTCCCCGAAGAGAACCGT
>Ga0209415_10011495_pt1 | contig 14900 bp, 11 predicted proteins | sample PeaSoiSIISIP2007_FD_187696 | JGI IMG/M metagenome (GOLD analysis project Ga0209415, IMG submission 187696) | Peat soil microbial communities from Weissenstadt, Germany - SII-SIP-2007 (SPAdes) (version 2) | ecosystem: Environmental > Terrestrial > Soil > Wetlands > Peat | place: Germany...
CGGGAAGGTCCGCGCGCCTATTTCGTCAATGTCGCGAATGGCGCCATCGACAATCATGCCGGCGAGCCCCATGGAATGCGCGGCAAAGGACATGATGCCGCCAAAGACGGCGTTGCGCAGATCCCCCTCGGCATCGATCACCATGACGTCGCCGGGACGGCAATAGTCATAGGCGCGCAGAACCGCCAAATTGTCTCCCCCGCGGGTGCGTACGGTTACGGCCGTTCCGGCAAGCGGGGCTGGAATATGGTAGGGGGTCAGTTCAATGCTGCCGCGGTTTCGGTGCAGATTGTCGCTCAGCAGCGAAACGGCGATGTTGCGCAAAGCCGCGATGATCTCGGGCTTTACCTGCGGTGCGGAGGGGTTCTTGGTTATTCCTGAGGACATAATGGCTTCATCTCCTTGGCTTGTGGGTATGCGGGTGATCACATTGGCTTCCTTCCGGAAGCGAGCCGGGCCCTTCATCCAGGCCCCGGAAATGCGGGGATTTATCGGGGATCATCTCGGCTGTTCAGCGAGATCGTTGACGGTAATCGGCCTCTTTGGGACGAACCAATAGATCGCCGCGCCGATTGTCGATATCACGGCACCGGCGATCAACGGGACGGTGAACGAACCGGAAAGTTGGCCGAAGAACATGGCGCAACTGAGCCAGAGCATCTGCGCGACGGATAGGCCCATATCCTGTCGTACGAGCGGGTTGGCAATGGCGAGTGTCGCTCGATCGAGATAGTTGATCATTCCGATTACGGAAAGCTGAGCCACCACCCCATACTGAATTGCGCGCAGCCGCGCAGACCCCTTCGCCGTCGCCGACATCCCTCCCTCCTTGCAGACGATTTCCTGTTGGCGTTATTGCCCTGAATCTGCGCGGATCGTTATAAAATTGCTAATTCAAAACTTCTTAAATGGTATAGAAGATTTGGATAGGTCCTTGTGGCAGTAAGGTGGGGTGGCGGCATGGGGTTTGAGATCAGGCGCCTGACGTTTTTCGTCCATATTTGCGAAAAACGCTCCCTGACGGGTGCTGCGAGCCTGTCGGGCGTCACGCAGCCGGTGTTGAGCTATCACATTGCGGAACTCGAAAAGATCGTCGGAGAACCCCTGCTCTACCGTCGGTCTGATGGCGTGGAGCCGACAGAGGCCGGGCTTGCGCTGTTGGTGCACGCAAAAGCCATTCTCGGCGCCGTCAATGCGGCGGAAATGGCGATGCGAGACCGTCGGGTTCAACTCGACGGAATCGTGTCGGTTGGTCTTTTGGCGTCCATCGCCCCCTTGGTCGCGCCGCAGTTGCTTCGGGACTGCAAGACGCGCTATCCGCAAATCCAGCTCAGGATCTCGGAAGGCACCAGCCTGCAGCTGCGCGCAGGCGTTGATGACAACCAGTTCGATCTGGCCGTCAATCTGCGCGAACGAGGCGACAAGGCCAGCCGCTCGCTGCTGTTCGAGGATCTCTATCTGTGCGCCCGAAGAGGCGTGATCGACATCAGGAAAGAAACGATATCGCTATCGGCGGCCCTTCAATACAAACTTCTCCTTCCGCCCAAAGGGCATGTCGTGCGCGCTCTGTTGGAAGATGCCGCGCGGAAACAGGGGCTGACCATCCGGATGGAAGCCGAAGTTGAAGGGCTGGCAACGCTGAAATCGCTGGTCGCCGAGTCTATCGGCCCTGCCATACTCGGCTATGGCGCCATCAAGGTGGAATATGACTCCGGCGCATTCGTTGCGGCCAAGATCGTTCGGCCCAATGTTCGAAGAGAGCTTATCCTGGATGAGGGCGTCAAAAAGCGCTACCCGAAGGCGGCCGAGGAAATCAAGGCGGTCGTCATCCGCATCATTCAGAGCTTGGCCAAATGACCGGCGACCTTTTTCCGTCCAGCCCAGTGACAGACTGTGGCCGGCGGCCACCCCGCACCTCAACACGGTTGATCAACCACACGCCGGCGACGACCAGCGCGCCGCCTGTCGCCACAGACCATTCGAGGCGCTCCTGCAGCAGGATGAACGCCTGCACGACAGCGAACACCGGGGTAAGATTGACGAACACGGCCGCTTGCGTGGGCCCCAATTCGCGAACCCCTTGGGAAAACCACACGAAGGCAACCGCTGTTCCAGGCACGCCCAGGAACAGGAGAGAGAGCCATCCCAAGAGGCTTGCCTTCGGCGGCAGGACTCCGGCAGCAAACGGCGCGGGCATCAGAAGCGCGGCAACGGCCAGGAGCGCGGTTCCCGCGAGTGCCGCGTAGGTGGTCGTCGACAACGGAGAGAGGGTCTGCAGGACGCCCTTGCCAATCAGCGTGTAGGCCGTCCACGACAGCGCACAGACGAAGATGATGAGATCGGCCACGGAGACCTGACCGCTCAGGATCGACAGCGGGTTGCCGTGGCCGAGGACGACAGACGCCCCGACAAGGGCCGTCAAGACACCGGCGATGCGCTGTCGCGTCAATGTCTCACCGAACAGGCATGCGGTGCCGAGCACGGTGAGCGCCGGATTCAAATTGGCGATGAGCGCCGCGCGCGACGCCGGAACCGTCTGCATACCAACCATGAAGCAAAGGTTATAGGCGGCCACCCCCGTCGCTCCCATCAGGATAAGGCCCAATGATTGTCGTAAGGACAGACGTGGCAGTGGGCCCTGCATCCAGAGATGCGCGAAAAGCAGCGCCACCGATGCGATGACGTAGCGCCACAAGGCGCCCGTCGCCGGCGGCATCTCCGCCGCGACAATGTGCCCGCAGATAAACATCCCACCCCAGATCATCGGAACCAGAGTGAGTTTGACGTAAAGCGCAGTTTGTCGGGACGCCATCATAATCCTTCTGCAAAGTGCGAACACCATCGCCCCCGCCGCCGTCAGAACGCAAACACATCGTGAGAATCCATCGCCATTGTTCGAAAGATCGCACAGCCTGTGCCGATATCACCCGATTATCGCGCGCGCAGTCTATGACCATATGCGAATCCTACCGACATTGGAGACAAACATGGCTGACCTCACGAAAGCAGGGACCTTTTCGCTTGGTGACCGCACGGTAAACAGAATGGGCTATGGCGCCATGCAGTTGGCTGGTCCTGGCGTGTTCGGGCCGCCAAAAGACCGCGAGACCGCGCTCTGCGTTCTTCGCGAAGCCGTGGCGGCTGGTATCGATCATATCGACACCAGCGACTTCTACGGGCCTCACATCACCAACCAACTGATCCGAGAGGCCCTGCACCCCTATCCCGAAAGCCTGGTCATCGTGACCAAGGTCGGCGCGGTACGGGGTCCCGACGCGTCATGGAACCCGGCGCAAAGCCCGGTGGAACTGACCCGTGCCGTCCATGACAATCTCCGCAATCTTGACGTCGACGTCCTCGACGTCGTGAATCTGCGCCTCTGGGGAACCAATGGCCATGGCCCCGCCGAAGGTTCGATCGAAGACCGTTTCACCACGCTTGCGGACCTTCAGCGGCAAGGGCTCATCCGGCATCTCGGCTTGAGCAACGCCACCTCGGCTCAGGTGGCGGAGGCGCGACGCATTGCCGAGGTTGTCTGCGTGCAGAACCTCTACAATCTCGCGCATCGCCAGGACGACTCTCTGATCAATGAACTCGGTCGGCAGGGCATCGCCTATGTTCCCTTTTTCCCCCTCGGCGGTTTCACGCCGCTCCAGTCCGACACCTTGTCGCGCGTGGCCGAACGGCTTGCGGCCACGCCGATGCAGGTTGCGCTCGCTTGGCTGCTGGCGCGCGCCCCCAATATCCTTCTCATCCCGGGCACGTCGTCAGTGGGCCATTTGCGTGAGAATCTGGCCGCGGTCGAGCTTGCCCTGACCGAGGATATCCTGTCCGAGTTGGAGGAGATCGGCACCGGCCAATTCCGTTCATTGAAATGATCGGTTTCGTGTCTTGCCATCGCGCGGCATTGCCCTATGTCTTTTTCTGTGCGGCAATCGCGCGTTCGTTGACGGCCCGATTGCCGACCCTTCTTGGACGTTTCCTCCCAAAACTCGGGCCGCAAGCGATTGCGGCCCTTTTTTCGTGAGAAGGCCATGGCAGCGTTAACAAATAATTCATAGATACCGAATTGCGCCTTTGGCATCGTCTGCTGGAAAACGATCGGCATGAGAGATATTCACAAACGGCAACACCTCAAGCATTCCGTGAAAATTACGTGAAACTAAAGTAATAAATAAATAAAATTATAGCCGATTAAGGAACAGGCATAGGTGTCGAAACGCCTCTCCAAGCGGCTCTCGGGAGAGTCTTGCACAAACTTATCCACAGAATCTGGGGATAAGTTTATTGCGTTTTTTAGTCATGCTATCTTAGTGCCCAGACTGAAGATGTGGTCAGCAGCGCACGTTTGTATAAGGCCTTTCATGTGAAATTGTGATGCGGTGTCTGTATCAATCGACAAAGGGGGAACGCACCATGTCAATTCTCAGCAAATCGATTGATGGCGGATCCAGCTATTTCATAAAAATTAAGGCAATGCTCATTTCGAAGAATGTGCATTTTATCCAGGAATTACAGGATATAATCTCACAAAAATACGAACATACAGAGTTGTACATCACTGACAATGTCAATGATGCGTTCGCAAGTTTCAAAGAGAACCAATATGATCTCGTGATTTCTGAAATCGGCAAAGATGATTTTGCTTTCGCTCAGTTATGCAAGGGAATCCGCGACGGAAAAATAGGGGAACACCCCTTCCCGATTGTTGAATTTTTTTTGAATCAACCTGACCCTGATTTTATACGGCGTGTCGTCGATTGCGGCCCTGATGACATTTTACTGATGCCCCTGGTGCCGCCCCAATTTCTGACACGCCTCGAATATTTGAGCCAATCCCGCATGCCCTTTGTGGTGACGCTGAACTATACGGGCCCCACGCGCCGCAAAACGGCGCGTCCTGGATCCGAGGTGATTCCGGAAATCACCGTCCCCAACCCCCTGGCGGCAAAAATAAAACGGCTTGGCGATCTGTCATTCCGTCGCGAATTGGAACATGCGTCCAATCGGATAGGCGCCCTGAAAGTTCAGCGATTGGGTGTGCAGCTTCACTGGTTAGCAAAAATGGTGCGTGACCGGGTTCTTAAAATAGGCGGCACGGACAATGCGACCTTGTCCCATGTCGGGGACCTCATCTTGGTTGCCAAAGCGATTTCGACGGGGATTTCGCGGCTGCAAAACAGAAGCATCGAGAACAACACGAGGTCTTTGAGCGCGGCCGCCAAAGCCATTCTGGCGGCGAGAGGAGAATTCGATGTCGCCATTCTCGGTGACATCGTCGAAAGCAGCGAACGCATCATGACCGAACTCATGCGGATTTTCCCTGCCGAAGCCGAATAAGCGGTCGCCTGTGAAAAGACACCCACGGGCCAAGCCTGGGGGTGACGGAATCCTGAAGGTGATTCCATCAGGGCGTACGCCCCGCCTCCACCATATCCCACCGTCAAAAATCGGCGCGTGTTTAATATTTCATCATAATGCCTATAATATAGGCACAAAAGACTGCACTATTCCTGGGTGCATATAAAACAAGCAATCCTCTTGTCCATTTTTTTAAACGTTGCTACCCTTGCCGCAAGTTAACGGTTTGGAGGACGGGGGATGGTGGCTGCCGACGGTCGCGCTCAATTTTCGATGGCAAGAAATGACAGAAGACGGAGTTCGGCGCGTCTCGCCATCTCGACATCCGTCAGAGTTGAGAACGTTCGCAGCCCCTCCGCCGCCTCATGCCTTCTTTCACCAACAGTGACGACGACCATCTGCACAGGGGAGTGCCCTCAATGACTATGCGTATTGGTTCCTTTTCGATCGTTTCGGCGGCCATGCTCTGTATGGCGGCGAGCCCCGCTTTTTCCCGCGATCTGACCGTCGTGTCCTGGGGAGGCGCCCTGCAGGACGCCCAAAAAACCGTCTTCTTCCAACCGTTTCAGGCCAAAACCGGCCTCAAGATGACCGACGAGCCCTGGGATGGCGGCGTCGGCGTGTTGCGCGCCAAGATCCAAGGTGGAAATTCCAATTGGGATGTGGTCGAGGTCGAATCCGAGGAACTGGCCATCGGCTGCGAAGAAGGACTGTACGAAAAGCTCGACTATACGAAGATCGGCGGGAAAGAGGCCTATCTACCGGCGGCCGTCAGCGAATGCGGCGTCGGAAATATCGTCTATGACTTCATCCTGGCCTATGACGGCGACAAACTGAAGGAAGGCCCGAAGAGCTGGGCCGACTTCTTCGATATCAAGAAATTCCCGGGCAAACGGGCTTTGCGTCAGGGGCCGAAGACCAATCTGGAGATCGCCCTGATCGCCGATGGCGTGGCACCTCATGATGTCTATAAGGTTCTGAAGACCGAAGAGGGTATCGAACGCGCCTTCAAGAAGCTCGACAGCATTAAGGCCAGCCTGATTTTCTGGAAAGCTGGCGCACAGCCGCCGCAGCTGCTGGCGTCTGGTGAAGTCGCCATGACATCGGCCTATAACGGCCGGATCACCGCCGCCAACGACAAGGACAAAAAGAACTTCAAGATCGTTTGGGATGGCGCTCTTTACACCATCGACAGCTGGGTGATCCTGAAAGGAAGCGCCAACCGCGACGCCGCCTACAAGTTCCTCGACTTCGCCGGTCAGGCGGAAAACCAGAAAACTCTTCCCAATTTCGTCTCCTACGGTGTGACCAACAAGGCGGCAACGGCCCTGGTCGATCCGAAGTTGCTGCCGGTATTGCCAACCGCTCCGCAGAATATGGCCAATGTCGAACCGATCGATGACCAGTTCTGGCTTGAAAATCTCGATCGCTTGAACGAGCGTTTTAACAAATGGGCGGCAAAATAACCGGTGTGGGCGGAGTCTTATCTTCGCCCACATCAATAAAATCGGTACTAGAGTTCCACAGTTATCATTGGAGGTCGAATTGACTCATAATACCGCAAAAATATTGTCTGTGTTGGCATTGGGAGTTGGCGCGGCCATCTCGTCCGTTCCCGCTCATGCCGACGATATGAGTGACCTGAAAGCGTTGATCAAAGAGCTGAAAGGTCAGGTCAACGAGCAAAAGGCGCAGGTCAGAGACCTGAAGGCGCAGGTCGGCGATCTGAATGCCCAGGTGCGCTCTCAGAAAACGCAGGTGAGCGATCAGGGCGCGCAAGTGCAGAATCAGAGCGCCGTCCTGCAAAAGGTCGAGGCGCAGCAACAAGCGCTCGAACAAAAGCAGGCTGCGGCGCCAGCGCCGGCCGCGACGATCGCAGCGGATGCCAAAAACCCCGGCTACTACACCGTCCCCGGCACCAGCACATCGGTGAAGATCGGCGGATATGTGAAGTTGGACGTGGTCGACGACGTCAGCGGCAATCTCGGCACCGGCGCCTTCACCAAGACCGCCACCGATTTTACGTCAATTCCGCTCGACAAGTCCCAGGCGTCGCATCGTAACGGTCAGGTGAACTTCACCGCCCAGGAGAGCCGCCTCAACATGACGACCCTGACCCAGACCGACAGCGTCGGCGAGGTCAAAAGCGTCATCGAAAGCGATTTTTACGGCAACGGCCGCAACAATTCGGGCAATGTCGTCCGCCTTCGCCACGCCTATGTGAGCGCCGCCGGGTTCACCGCCGGTCAAACCTGGTCGACCTTCATGGATCTCGACACCGCCGGGCCGGAAACCCTCGATTTCGATGGCCCTGTCGGTTACGCCTTCATTCGCCAGCCGCAGATTCGCTATAGCGCGGCGCTTCCCGCCGGCGGCGTGGATGTCGCCGTCGAGAGCCCGTCCGGCGATATCGCAACCAGTAACGCCGACAATCATATCGACAAGGCACCCGACCTCATCGCCAAATATTCGCTTGATCCGTCCTGGGGCCATGTCGCCCTCGCCGGTCTCGGGCGTTATCTGGCGACCGATTCCGGTCTGTCCGGGCAGCATGCCAACAAGATGGTCTACGGCGTCATGGCCGGCCTCGGCATCAAGACCTTCGGCAAAGATATGCTGGTCTTCCAGACGGTCGACGGCAACGGCGTCGGACGCTATATGAATCAGGGCCAAGGGGTGTCGGCGATTCAGGTCGGCAGCAGCCTCAAGCCGATCAACATTTGGGGCGGAACCGTCGGCTACACCCACTTCTGGACGGACGCCTTGCGCAGCAACGTCGCCTATGGCTACGATAAATTCGGCACGCCGACGGGCGAAAGCGCCGCGCAGACGCCGATCAAAAACCTCTCCTCGGTTCATGCCAATCTGATCTGGAGCCCATGGACATCGGCCGACGTTGGGTTGGAATATATTTACGGCCACCTCGAGACATCCACGCCGCAATTCGACAGCGGCACCCGCACCTGGGCTTCCAAAGGCTCGGCCAGCCGTATCGAAGGCAGCGTGAAATATAGCTTCTAGCAGATCCATGGCCGGAGGCGATTGGACGCCTCCGGCCATAGGTACTTTTTGTTCGATAAAGGGAGCGCTTTTTACGGTTTCCGCGAAAGTTCGGATTTGAGCGCGCAATTCGGCCCGATCGCATCAGACATTTGTTGCGTTTCCGACCGCATCTATTTGAATTCAAATTCTTTTCTATGATACGTGCGCACTGCGGCGGGAATTCTCCGTTCGCAGTGTTATCTGCGTTCACCTTTGCACAGTTGCCAACAAGCAAAATCATCGTTATAACTATCGATATATTTAAATGTAAAAATATTATCAATAATATTTCATGCTTTGTAAAGTCAATCCTCCTCCATCTCTTTTTAGATCGATAATTTAGAAATATTAACCTTCCCCAGGGTTTTTAGGGGTGCTCCCCAAAACTTGCCATGCAGAGGCGTTCATGAGTTCTCCCACCACACAATCCGGCTTGGATCGCGACGTCCGCCTTCGCTTCATGCGAATCAACGGCGAAACCAGTGAATTATTGCGCGATTTTTGGGGCGTGTTGCAGCCACATATGCAAACCATCCTCGATGGCTTCTACTCCCACATCATGTCGGAGCCGCAACTGGCGAAACGGATCGGCAACGAGGCGCCCCGTCTGAAAAAGACGCAGCAAGCGCATTGGGCACGCCTTTTCGATGGACGGTTTGACGACGCCTATATGCAGGGTGTCCGACAGATTGGGCAGATTCATAACAAGATCGGCCTGGAACCGCGATGGTACATCGGCGGCTATAACTACGTGCTCAGCGAATTGAGCGTTCTGGCGGTCAAAGCCAATCGGTGGAGCCCCAAACGGTTGGCCGCGATCTTAAAAGCGATCAATGCGGCGGTTTTTCTCGATATGGATATCGCCATTTCGGTTTATCAGGACGCGCTGCTCGAAGAACGCCAGCGCCGGCAGATCAAAGTCGACGTGGCGATCAAGGACTTCGACGGCGAGATGGCGCGGTCGCTGAACAGCTTCGGGTCCGCGGCCTCCCAGTTGGAAGGCACCGCCAATACGCTTTCCTCCAATGCGGAAGAGGTGACGCAAAGAACGACAACCGTCGCCGCCGCCTCGGAAGAGGCCTCGGTCAATGTGCAGACGGTTGCCAGCGCCGCCGAGGAATTGTCGTCGTCGGTCGCCGAAATTGCGCGCCAAGTGACGGAATCGAACAAGATCACGGGGGAGGCCGTCGGTCAGGCGCATCGAACCAACGGCACGGTTCAGGGGCTTTCCGCAGCGGCTGAAAAAATCGGCAATGTGGTGAAACTGATCGCCGATATCGCGTCGCAAACCAATTTATTGGCGCTCAATGCGACGATTGAGGCGGCGCGCGCCGGTGATGCAGGCAAAGGCTTCGCCGTCGTCGCCGCCGAAGTGAAAAATCTGGCCAATCAGACCGCGCGGGCGACGGACGACATCGGTCAACAGATCACCGCGATCCAGGACGCGACCAAGGAATCGGTTTCGGCCATCGCCGCCATCGCCGAAACCATTTCCCGGGTCAATGAAATCGCCTCGGCAATTTCGGCCGCTGTCGAAGAACAAGGCGCCGCGACGCGGGAAATCGCCCGTAACGTCCATGAAGCGTCGAAAGGGACACAGGACGTCACGGTCAACATCGAAGGTGTCGCCCAATCGGCCAGCGAAACGCGCCAGATGTCAAAAGATATGCTTGGGGCGGCGCAAGACATGTCGCTGCAGTCGTCTCACCTGCGGGACCGGGTCCAGGGATTCTTCACCACCATTCGCGAGGCCTAAGAGTGTCCACTTGCGGCAGATGCGGAAGCGTCTGCCGCCACTCAACCAAAACACCGAATTCCCGTGGTAGCCGTGAAATCACAGAACGTTCATACAACCCCGCGTCGGGAAGGGCATAGGTTGATTTTTCTTTTGTCCTAAGGAATGTTCGGCACCGCCATGCCTTTTCGGCGCTCCCTCCTCGTCGCCCGCATGTTCTTTCACGGATTGTTGGCCGCTTTCGCCTTTTTCGCCGCCGTCCTTGCGCCGATGCGCGCGCCATGGGCCGGGGAATCGCCGAACATAATGCGCTTCGGTTTGATTTCCGTTCAAACCGCCGACGAAGTGCGGCGGCAGTGGGCCCCTTTGCTGTCGGCTCTTTCGGAACAACTCGGCGTTACCGTGGAGCCTCATCTGTCCAAGGACTATGCCGGCGTTGTTTGGGCCCTAAGCGAAAAGCGCGACTCGATCGCTTGGCTCGGCAACAAGGCTGGCATTGACGCCGTCGACAACGCCGACGCGGAGGTGTTCGCCCGCATGGTGTTCGCGAACGGCGAGACCGGATATCATTCTCTCCTGATCGTCCATGACGCCCTGCCCTTGGCAACGAGCGCAGATGTTCTTGAGCACGCCGCACAATTGACGTTGGGGTTGGGCGATCCCAATTCGACATCGGGTTATCTGGTGCCGACTTCCCTGCTGTTCGCGCGCAACGGCATCGACCCCGAAAAACTGTTCCGCCGCATCGTCAGCGCCAATCATGAAAGCAATATTCTTGCCGTTGGCGACGGACGCGTCGACGTCGCCGCCGTCGCCAGCAATCATTTTGCCGAGGTCGCCAAAGCCCACCCCGACGTGACCCGGCACATCAGGATTGTCTGGCGTTCGCCGGAAATCCCCTCGGATCCGATACTCTGGCGTCGTGATCTGCCCGAGAGGACGAAGAACAGCATCCGCGCCTTCTTTCTCAATTACGGCGTTCCTGGAATCGGGAAAACCGACGCCAGCCGCGCCAAGCAGCAAGGCGTCCTGGCGCGGCTGGGGCTGACAGGTTTCATCGCGTCCACCGATCGACAGCTTCTGCCAGTCCGCGCAGTCGAACTGTTTCGAGGTCGCTTGACGCTCGAGGCCGACAGCACCCTCGATCCCGATGAGCGGCGTCGCCGTCTCGCCGCGATCGACGGCAGGCTGGCCGACCTGGAACGAATGGAATCGACGTCGGTGCAATGAAGCGTTTCTCCAACAGAGTGGCCTGTCCGCGATGGTTACGGCCAAGCATCGGCACCAAGTTGTTGCTGGTGATTCTGCCCTGCATGCTGGCGGGCAGCGTCGTCATGTTTCTTATGTTCGAGCGCTTTACCTACAACCAGCGGGTTTCCGAACTGGGGGCGCGGCTCGACGCATTCGCCATCACACAGGCAACCTCGCTCATCAAACCGATGTGGACGTTCGACACCGAAACCGTTGAACGACTGTTCCGCAGCTATGCCGATATACCGGAGCTGTTCTCAGCCGAATTGCGCAACACCCGGGGACAAGTGATCGCCACCGCCCATGGCCGACAGTTCGCTGACTTCGATGAGACATTTTCCCGCGAAACGCCCTTGGTTCGGCAAACCGCCGACGGGAGCCACATCGTCGGGCAATTGACCATCACCTTCCACGATGGGTTGGTCCGAAGCGAAGTGGCGCGCCAGCGACGCGCCGGCGTCATCGTGCTTTCCGGGACATTCCTGCTATTGGCCGCAGCCACCCTGCTGGCGGTCAGCCGCCTGGTGGTGGCGCCGCTCGCCCGCCTGCGTGATTCGTTTCACCAGAACGCCGCTTCCGAAAAGCGGGAACCGCTGGCCTGGAGCAGCAATGACGAACTGGGCGCGGTGACGCGCGCCTACAATCTGTTGCTCCAGGAAATCGATCAACGAGCCCTCGAAATTCATCACCTTGCCCACCATGACACGCTGACGGGGCTTCCCAACCGCCGTTTGCTGGAGGATCGACTCCGCCATGCGTTGGCCATGGCCGAACGGGAGGGACGCTCCTTGGCCGTTCTGTTCGCCGATATCGATAACTTCAAGGTCGTTAACGACACCCTTGGCCACGAAGTCGGCGACGATCTGATCTGCCTCATCGCCGGCCGCCTGATCGCCACCGTTCGATCGATGGACACGGTGGCGCGTTGGGGCGGTGACGAGTTCGTGGTGATCATCGAGAATATCGCATCGCCGGCCGAGGTGACCAGCATCAGTGAGAAAATCGTCACGGCGATCGGACAGCCCGTCACTCTGGACAACAATCTCCTGTGCGTCGGTGTTTCTATCGGAATCAGCCTCTTCCCCGACGACGGCCATGATAGCGTCACCTTAATCAAGAATGCCGATATCGCATTGTTTGAAGCCAAGCGGCGTGGTCGCAACGCCTTTCATTTTTTCGATCAGACGATGAACAGCCGCGCGCTACGCCGTCTCGGCGTCGATGTGGCGTTGCGCCAGGCGCTTCAAAGCAACCAATTCGAACTGCACTATCAGCCCCAGGTCAGCGGCGCCTCCGGTCGCATGGTCGGCGTCGAGGCGCTGATCCGGTGGCGGTCCGGGGATGACTTGGTGCCCCCCGACCAATTCATCCCCGTGGCCGAAGAAAGCGATCTGATCGTCGCCATCGGCGACTGGGTCTTGCGCGAAGCTTGCGCCCAAATAACGCGGTGGAAAGCCTCGGGGTTGGGCGACATCCATGTCGCGGTCAATCTTTCAACGCGCCATTTTCGTCGCCCGGAGGACGTCGAGAAGATCATTGCAGCGGTCGGCGCCTCCGGCGTGTCGCCGCATCTCATCGAAATCGAGATGACCGAATCCGCGCTGATGCATGATCGCGACAATGTGGCCACCCAACTGAAGCGACTGCGAGAGCACGGGTTCGGCATCGCCATCGACGATTTTGGCACCGGATACTCCAATCTCAGCGATCTGCCCCGGTTGCCCGTCACGACGTTGAAGATTGACCGCTCCTTCATCAAGGACATCGAACACAACAAGGATGATGCCGAAATCGTCCGCACCATCATCGCCATGGCCCATACGCTGAAATTGGGATTGGTGGCGGAAGGGGTGGAAACGGAGGGTCAGGTGACATTCCTCCTCAATTGCGCTTGTGACGTGATTCAAGGCTATTTTTTCGCTCACCCGATGCCCGCGCAGGATATCGAGACGTTCGTCACAAAAACGGCGTCCCCAGAGACCCTTGGAACCATGCGGCACTGCGACGAAACGGCATCCGCCGTAACGCCAGCCCCGAACACGGCGGACAAACCCACAACGCCCATATGCTGTCAGGATATCCACAAAAAATGTGGATAACTCTGTGGAGACCCTGTCGATAAGGACGGCAGGACGGCAGTCCGCCTCGACGATGAACTCTTTGCCCAGCCTTTGGGCAGCGGAATTTTGTTATCCCTCTTCTTAATCATCCCTGTATTGTTACACGGATGTTTCACAAAAGACTTGACCACCTTTTACGCGAAAACACCGCTCACGCCTCCGCCTCACCTCTCTTTTTCAGATAGAGAGCGAAGGCCTGATCTTTCGTCCGAATATGATCAATCAGCCATTTCCGCAGCGTCGACAGTTCGGTTTCAGTGATCGTGCGATCGTCATCATCAAAGCTGACCTGAATTTTACGCGCTTGATCAAGCAACGAATCATGCTCTTTCACATGCTGATTAACAGCCGGATAGGCGTGTCGTTGCATAAGCATTTCCTCGGACATGAAATGTAAATTTGTAAATTCCACCAAACGATCGAATATAATCATCAATTCATTGACATCTTTTCTCTCACGCACGCCTTTTTCGAAAGTCTCCAGCAGACGCATTTGGGCGGCATGCTCACCGTCCATGACGTCATTGCCGAGCTCCAAATGATCTTCTTGCCCAGAAATTGCGGCCATGATCCCCCCTTATTCCAACGCCAAAATAAACGCTGCCGATTTGGTCAGGGTCCCCCAAAACGAGCGGGTAAGCAAGGCGTCCGACGCCCTCGACAAAAGACGACGCCCCTCCCTTTGCCATCTCAATGCCGCGTCGCACATGACTGGGGATTGTGTTTCCTCAGCCGCTTCTAGCGCCACAAGTAAAAATATATACAATTTTATGCATCGCCCCAATCCTCCAACGATATTGTGGCTTCTCGACTTCCCCTTATACTCCGCGTTTTCAACACTGATTATAAAGTACTTTTATCCCGCTTAATAAAGGCGTATTGTAATGAATATGCAATAGGATGTCGGCAGATGTTATTTGGAAAATCATCGCAATCCGAAGCCAAGGCAGAAGCTGATCGCATCGCAATTGAGCGAATGAAGTCAATGGTTCGTGACGTCTTGCAGAAGATGCGCGACGCCTCTCCCGGCGAGGCTGAACGGCTGCACCAGAGAATAAAGGACTTTTGTACCAATAAAAGCCTGCCACTGGATTTTAAACGCAAGGCGATGGAATATGCGCGTTCTTATGAATGCAATGCCAATATGCGCCAAACGGATAAATTTTTGCGCGATGCCATGCGAATGGCTGCCGCCGAACAAATGAAGGAACGCGGTCAAAAGCTGGGTGAAGCGCGTAAGCTTTACGGAAAAGCCTGTTCCTTGGGTGCCGACGATGATTTTCGCAAAGCGGCGCAGCGTTTGATGGACACCATCATGATGACCGGCGGGGTCGTTCGCCCAGGACCGTCCCGGGCAAAGCCGCTCGATATCGCCCCCAAAACCCCCAATC
>Ga0209415_10011496_pt1 | contig 14899 bp, 8 predicted proteins | sample PeaSoiSIISIP2007_FD_187696 | JGI IMG/M metagenome (GOLD analysis project Ga0209415, IMG submission 187696) | Peat soil microbial communities from Weissenstadt, Germany - SII-SIP-2007 (SPAdes) (version 2) | ecosystem: Environmental > Terrestrial > Soil > Wetlands > Peat | place: Germany...
AATGGCCACCGCGGACATCCTGGCCTCGGTGTAGCGCTGTGCCGCCGGGGGGTCGCCGTCCACCGAGCCGAAGTTGCCCTGGCCGGTGACCAGCGGGTAGCGCATCACCCAGGGCTGGACCAGGCGTGCCAAGGTGTCGTAGATCGACTGGTCGCCGTGGGGGTGATAGTTCTTCATCACCTCCCCGACGATCGCGGCCGACTTCTTGGTCTTGGAGCCGGCGGTGATGCCCTCCTGGAGCATCGCGTAGAGGATGCGGCGCTGGACCGGCTTGAGGCCGTCGCGCACATCGGGCAGAGCCCGGCTGACGATGACGCTCATCGCGTAGTCCAGGTAGCTCTGGCGCATCTCCTGCTCGAGGTCGATGGGCCGGATGTCGCCGGGATGGAAGATGCTCATCAGCGGTCCTTCACCAGGGGCCCAGGCGGCATGCCGGCCGCCGCCGATTCCGATGGCCGCGCCCCGAGGGCTCCGGCGATCCTCCCGCTCACCTTCTGGCGGGCGGCGACGGCGGCGGCCCGCACCGCGTTCCCCATCGCCTCGGCGTCGCTGCGGCCGTGGGCGATGACCACCTCGCCGGCGACTCCGAGCAGGAGGGCGCCCCCGGCCTTGCGGTAGTCGACCCGATCGCGCAGGGGGCGGAGACGGGGCTTGAGCAGGGCGCCTCCGAGCTTGCCGGTCAGGGAGGCGCGGGCCGCGGCGGAGATCGAACTGAAGAGGAGCTCGGCCACCCCCTCGGCGGTCTTGAGCACGACGTTTCCGGTGAAGCCGTCGGTCACCACCACGTCGCACGAGCCGCCGAAGACGTCGCGGCCCTCGACGTTGCCGGTGAAGCGCAGGCCGCTGGTCGCGAGCAGCCGGTGAGCCTCCTGGACCAGCTCCGAACCCTTCTCGGCCTCCTCGCCGATGCTGAGCAGTCCGACCCGTGGCTCGGGGACGTCCATGATCAGGCGCGCGTAGACGTCGCCCATGATCCCGAACTGCAGCAGCCAGGGCGGCTTGCAGTCGACGTTGCCGCCCACGTCGAGCAGGAACGTGGGGGTGGTCGCGGACGGGAAGAGGGCCCCGATCGCGGGCCTGGCGACCCCCCGGATCCGCCCCACGGAGAGCAGGGCGGCGGCCAGGGTGGCCCCACTGTTGCCGGCCGAGACCGCCGCCTGGGCACGACCGTCGGCGACCAGCCGGGTCGCGACCACCACGCTCGCGTCCCGCTTGGACCGCACCGCCTGGGCGGGGTGCTCATCCATGGCGATGACCGAGCCGGCGGGGACGATCTCGACCTGGGTGCGCAGCAGCTCGGCCGCCCTCTCACTGCGATCGGCCAGGACGTCGCGCCACGCATCGAACTCGGACTGGAGCCGGGTCGGGTCGCCCACCAGCAGCACTCGGACCGCCCCCTCGAGGGCGACGTCCAGGGCCCCTCTGACCGCGGCCCGAGGGTCGTTGTCGCCGCTCATGGCGTCGACGGCGACGGCGACGGGGGTGGCCGTCCCGCGCGCCCCTCCCGGGTTTCCGCTCTCCTCCATCAGACGTCCAGGTTGCGGACCGACCGGGCGTGGGTCTGGATGAAGCGCCGGCGCGGTTCGACGTCGGAGCCCATCAGCCGGTCGAAGATCTCGTCCGCCTTGATCGCGTCCTCGACCGCCACCTTGAGCAGCACCCGCTTGGCCGGGTCCATGGTGGTCTCCCACAGCTCCTCGGGATTCATCTCACCCAATCCCTTGTAGCGCTGGACGTCGATCTTGCCCCCGCCCATCTCCTTGAACCGGGCGTCACGCTCGGGATCGCTGTACGCGTACTCGATCCGCTCCTGCTTGCCGGTGCCCTTCTTCAGCTTGTAGAGGGGCGGCTGGGCCAGGTAGAGGTAACCGCCGTGGATCACGGGCTGGAGGTGACGCCAGAAGAAGGTGAGCAGCAGGGTGCGGATGTGCGAGCCGTCCACGTCGGCGTCCGCCATCAGCACGATCCGGTGGTAGCGCAGCTTGGAGATGTTCATGGTGTCGCCGAAGCCGGCGCCGAGGGCGGTGATCAGGTTCTTGATCTCCTCGTTGGCGAGGATCTTGTCGGCGCGCGCCTTCTCGACGTTGAGGATCTTGCCGCGCAACGGCAGGATGGCCTGGTTGCGCCGTTCCCGACCCTGTTTGGCCGAGCCGCCGGCGCTGTCGCCCTCCACGATGAAGAGCTCGCAGTGCTCGGGGTCGCGCTCGCTGCAGTCCGCGAGCTTGCCCGGCAGGGTCGCCGACTCGAGGAGGGACTTGCGCTGGACCAGCTCGCGGGCCCGGGCGGCGGCCTGGCGCGCTCGGGCCGCGGTGAGCGACTGTTCCACGATCCGCTTGGCGTCGGTGGGGTTCTCCTCGAGGTACTGCATCAGCGCGTCGCTCAGGACCGTGGACACCTGTCCGGTGACCTCGCTGTTGCCGAGCTTGGTCTTGGTCTGGCCCTCGAACTGCGGTTCCTGGAGCTTCACGCTGATCACCGCGGTGAGACCGTCCCGGACGTCGTCCCCGCTGAGGTTGGGGTCGTTCTCCTTCAGGATCCCGGCCTTGCGCGCGTACTTGTTGAGGGTCGTGGTCAGCGCCGAACGGAAGCCGGTCAGGTGCGCGCCGCCCTCCTCGGTGTTGATGTTGTTGGCATAGGCCAGCACGTGCTCGGTGAAGGCGCTGTTCTGGTACTGGACGGCTATCTCCACCATGTTGCCGTCGATCTCGCGCTCCACGTACATCGGCCGGGAGTTGACCACGTTGCGGTTGGCGTTGAGATAGCTCACGAAAGCCCGGATGCCGCCCTCGAAGTAGAACGTGTAGCGAAAATCGCGGATCTCGTCGTGGAGGGTGAGGCTGACCCCCTTGGTCAGGAAGGCGAGCTCGCGCAACCGGTCGGCCACCGTCTCCCAGTCGTGGGTCCGGTCGGGGAAGACCTTGGGGTCAGGCCACCAGCGGATCGTCGTGCCGCGCCGCGAGGTGGGCCCGACCTTCTCCATCGGTCCCTCGGGGAACCCCCGCCGGTAGCTCTGGCGATACAGGCTGCCGTCCTTGTGGACCTCGGCGACCAGCCGCTCGCTCAGGGCATTGACCACCGAGGCGCCCACCCCGTGGAGCCCACCGGCGATCTTGTAACCACCGCCGCCGAACTTGCCGCCGGCGTGCAGCTCGGTCAGCACCATCTCCAGGCCGACCTTCTTCTCGGTGGGGTGCATGTCCACCGGGATGCCCCGCCCGTTGTCAACGACCGACACCGAGCCGTCCTGGTGCAGGGTGACCAGGATGGTGTCGCAGTAGCCCGCCATGGCCTCGTCGATCGAGTTGTCGACGATCTCGTTGATCAGATGGTGCAGACCGCGAAGGTCGGTGGAGCCGATGTACATCCCCGGCCGCCGGCGCACCGGCTCCAGCCCTTTGAGGGCCTCGAGCTGGGCGGCGGAATAGGAGTCCCCACCCTTGCCGCCGCGGGCTGCGGGCTTGTCGCCGTCGGGGAATTCGCGGGCTATCGAGGGCGTGGTCTGGGTCAGCTGCGGTTCCTCAGCACGGTGGCTTGCGGCCACGCCAAGCCGATCGCGGGGCGAGGCCAGCAACCCCGCTGGTGGCGGCGTCGCTGGGCACGGACGGCGGCCTGCTGACGTGTCTTGCGAATTCAATTCTACCAGTGGACAGGTGGCTGCCGGAGTGGGATGAGCCCGTCGCGGCGGTTGCTCCGGCCTACTCTTGGGGTCGTGGCCCTCGACGAGTACCGGCGCAAGCGCGACTTCACGCGGACCCCCGAGCCGAGCGGCGCGGAGGCCGGCGGCGGCCTCCCGGGCGGAGGGCTGTGGGACCGCCTCCCGGAGGGCAGTCGCTTCTGCGTCCAGATGCACCGGGCGACCCGTCTCCACTACGACTTCCGGCTCGAGCACGGCGGCGTCCTCCTCTCCTGGGCAATCCCGCGCGGACCCTCCCTGGACCCCGGCAGCCGACGCCTGGCCGTTCAGACCGAGGACCACCCCGTCGATTACGGCGACTTCGAGGGGGTGATCCCCTCCGGGTACGGGATGGGCACGGTGGAGCTCTGGGATGCCGGCATCTTCGAGTGGGCCCGCGAGTCCGCCGTGGACCCGGACGCCCAGTTGCGAAAGGGGGATATCAAGTTCCGGCTCCGAGGCGAGAAGCTGGCCGGCGAGTTCGCCCTGGTGAGGATCGGTGAGCGGGGCGGTCGCCGGGACGGCAGCCCGGAGCCGGAGCGCAACTTCCTGCTCATCAAGAAGAGGGATGAATCAGCCGTCCCCGGGCACGATGCCGCGGCCCAGGACCGCTCGGTCAAGAGCGGCCGGACCCTCGATGAGATCGCCGCCGCAGGGGGTGGTGACCCGCGCCGGGCGGCGCGCCCGGCTGCGCGCGCCGAGGCCCCCGCTCCGCCGCCGCCGGGGGGGAGGCTCCCCGCGCCCCCCGCGCCGATGCTCGCGGAGACGGCCGACCGGCCGTTCTCCCGCCCGGGCTGGCTCTACGAGCTGAAGTACGACGGCATCCGGGCGATCGTGGCCGTCGAGGGGACGGCGGTCCGGGTCGTGGGCCGGCGGGGCCGCGACGAGACCGTCCGCTTCCCCGAGGCGGCGGCCATCCCGGCCCAGCTCCGCGCCGGGAGCGCCGTTCTCGACGGCGAGATCGTGGTCCTCGACGCCGCCGGGCATCCCGACTTCGAACGGCTCCAGTCGCGGGTGAACATCGGCGACCCGGGTGAGGCGCTGCGGGCCGCGGAGCGGTGCCCGGTGACGTTCGTCGTTTTCGACCTGCTCTCGGTCAACGGTCGCGACCTCACCTCGACCGACCTCCGGATCCGCAAGAAGACGCTCCGAGATCTCATCGGGCCGGCCGGACCGCTCCTCTTCGCCGACCACGTCGAGCAGGATGGGGAGGGCTTCTTCGCCGCCGTCGCGGCCCTGGGCCTGGAGGGGATGATCGCCAAGCGCGCCGACTCCCCCTATCAGCCGGGACGACGGAGCCCCGACTGGATCAAGGTCAAGTCCTGGCTCACCCAGAGCTGCGCGGTGGCAGGCTGGACGGCCGGCCACGGCCGGCGCGGCCACCTCGGCTCCCTGGTCCTCGCGCTGCGCGACGCGCGCGGGTGGGTGCACTGCGGCCAGGTCGGCACCGGTTTCGGGGAGGCCCAGATCGCCGATCTGCTCCGCCGGCTGGAGCCGCTCCGACGTCCCACCTCCCCGCTGGTCGAGGCCCCCCGCCTCGCCGAGCCGGTGACCTGGGTGGAGCCGCGCCTGGTCTGCGAGGTCCGCCATGCCGGCTGGACCAGGGCGGGTGTCCTCCGGCACCCGGCCTTCCTCTCCCTGCGCGAGGACGTGGGCCCCGAGGACTGCGTGCGCGAGGTGGCCGCGCAGGTCACCGAGGTCCTGGCCCGGGTGGACGGCGCGGTGGTCCAGGAGGAGGGCGGAGGAACGCGCGGCCCGGAGCGGCGCGTGGAGCAGGGCCTCCGGGCGGCGGGCGGAGCGCGCGGCGCCGGCACGGGTGCCACCACCGGCGCGGCGGGCCGGCCTCCGCGCCATGGGGGGCGGCCCGAGCTCCCCGCCGAGGTCGCCGAGGCCCTCGAGATCCTCCCCCGGCTCCGCGCCGACGACTGGTGGCAGATCGGGTCCCGGCGGCTCCGGCTCACCCATCTCGACAAGCCGCTCTGGCCGGAGCCGGTGATCACCAAGCGGCAGATGATCGACTACTACGTCCGGATCTCGCCGTACCTCCTCCCCTACCTGCGGGACCGGCCCCTCTCCACCCAGGTCTTCCCCGACGGCGTCACCGGCCATTCCTTCTGGCGCAAGGACAAGCCCGGCCACGCCCCGGAGTGGATCGATTCCTGGCTCTTCGAGGGCGAGACCGGGAGCAAGCGGTGGATCGTCGCCAGGGAGGCGGCCACCCTGGCCTGGCTGGCCAACGCCGGGGTGGTGGACCTGCACCCGTGGCACTCTCGGATCGACGCCCCCGACCGGCCCGACTGGGCGGTCTTCGATCTCGACCCCTTCGAACCCGCCAGCTTCGACGACGTCCGCGACATCGCCAGGCTGGTCAAAGCCGCGCTCGACCACCTGGGGCTGCGCGGGCTGCTCAAGACCAGCGGCCAGACCGGGCTCCAGATCTACGTCCCGCTCCGGCGCGGCCCCGACTACGGTGAGGTGCGAGGCTGGGTGGAGGAGGTGGCCCGCGCCATCGGGCGTGTGGAGCCGGACCGGATCACCTGGGAGTGGGCGGTGAGCCGGCGAGCCGGACGGATCCGGATCGACTACACCCAGAACATCATCAACAAGACGCTGGCCGCGCCCTACTCGCTGCGTCCCCTGCCCGGGGCGACGGTCTCGACCCCGCTCGCCTGGGAGGAGCTCGACGAGCCCGGGCTCCGCCCTGACGGCTGGAACATGGCCACCATCTGGGGTCGCCTGGCCGAGGTCGGCGACCTCTTCGCCGGGGCCCTGATCGGAGATCAGGGGCTGCCGGGGGCCAGGGCTGCCGCCAGGATCGGGTGAACGCGGGAGGCGCCGCCCCGTTCGCACTCGCGCAGGCCATAGAATTTCGGGCATGGCTGTCCTGCTCCTGAATGCGTCACTACAGCCGCTGAACGTGATCAGCCACCGGAGGCTGGTCGTGCTGCTGAGCAAGGAGCGGGTGGCCTTCCTCGACACCGACGCGGAGGTGCGCGCGGTCGCCGCCCTCCAGGACCGCCGGATCCCGGAGGATGTCGTCATCGTCCGCCTGCTGCGCAACATTCATGTTCCCCGCCGCGTCCTCCGACCCAACCGGCGCAATCTGCTCCTCCGCGACGACAACACGTGTCAGTACTGCGGGATCGTCACCGTGCCCGCCGAGCTGACCGTCGATCACGTGATCCCCGTCTCGCGCGGCGGCGCCCCGGACAGCTGGGACAACGTGGTGCTCGCCTGCAAGCGGTGCAACTGGCGAAAGGCGGATCGGCTCCCCGCCGAGGTCGGGATGCACCTGCTGCGCGCGCCGCACCCCCTGACCCAGGAGTACGCCCACATCATCTTCCTGCGCTACCCGGCGCTGAAGGCCGCCTACGACGCCTTCTGCGCCAGCGCGGCCGCATAGGGGATTCGGCCCGCGTCCTCTGCGGGTCGTGGACGGCCACGAGGGCTGGGCCCGAGCTCTCATCCAACTCTCGCGATGCACTCATCTGCCGGAGCGGACCCCAAGGCTATGGTGGATGACATGAATCCGCCTCGGGCAGCCCGCATCGGACCCGGCCGGGACTGCGCCGCGAGGGGGAAGGGTCGACCGTCCGCCTCCACCCAACTCGATAGTTAGCCTATATAATTACATCGGGGACGGCACCGGTGGCCCACGCCACTGCCGGGCCGACCGCGGCGCGTGGGACGATGCTCGCCGGCAGCGGCCTGAGTGGAGGTGAGATGACCATGGCGGAGGATCGCTTCGGGACCCGCTCGGAGCTCCCCGGCGGAGTGGCCTACTACCGCCTGGACGCCCTCGCGCAGCGCGGCGTCGGAGACGTCTCGCGGCTGCCGATGACCGTCAGGATCCTGCTGGAGAACCTGCTTCGTCACGTCGGCGACCGCTTCGTGACCGATGACGACGTGGCCGCCCTCGCGGGCTGGGACGGCCGGCCTGCCGAGCACGACCGCGAGCGGGCCTTCGTCCCGGCCCGGGTGCTGCTCCAGGACTTCACCGGTGTCCCCGCGGTCGTCGACCTGGCCGCGATGCGGAGCGCCGTGCAGCGCCGCGGGGGCGACCCCGGCCGCATCGACCCGCTGGTCCCGGTCGACCTGGTCGTCGACCACTCGGTGCAGGTCGACGCCTTCGGCAGCCCCGACGCCTATGGACGCAACATCGAGCGCGAGTACGAGCGCAACCACGAGCGCTACGCCCTGCTCCGCTGGGCTCAGCAGGCGTTCCACGGCTTCCGCGTGGTGCCGCCCGGGATGGGCATCGTCCACCAGGTGAACCTGGAGTACCTGGCCGAGACGGTGACCGTCCGGGAGGTCGACGGGGTCCGCACCGCCCTTCCCGACACCGTGGTCGGGACCGACTCCCACACCCCCATGGTCAACGGCGTCGGCGTCCTCGGCTGGGGGGTCGGAGGCATCGAGGCCGAGGCCTGCATGCTCGGCCAGCCGCTCTTCCTGCTCACCCCGGTGGTGGTCGGGGTGCGCTTTCACAATGCCCTGCCGGCCGGCACCACCGCGACCGACCTGGTGCTGACGCTCACCGAGAAGCTGCGCCGCCACGGCGTGGTCAACAAGTTCGTCGAGTTCTGCGGCAGCGGGCTCTCCTCGATGCCGGTCCCCGATCGGGCGACCCTTTCCAACATGTCGCCGGAGTTCGGAGCCACCGCCTCCCTCTTCCCGGTCGACGACCAGACCCTGCGCTACCTGCGCGAGACCGGTCGGGACCCAGCGCACGTGGAGCTGGTGGAGCGCTACTGCCGGGAGCAGGGACTCTTCCGCACCGACGAGTCCCCCGTCCCCGTGTTCACCGAGCTGCTCGAGCTCGATCTGGCCTCGGTCGAGCCGTCGGTGGCAGGCCCGCGACGACCCCAGGACCGCGTCCCCCTGGCCCAGGTGCGCCGATCCTTCGAGGCCGTCCACGGCGGGGCGGATGCCACCGTGGCCGGGAACGACGAGCCGGCGCGCCTGGTGGGGGAGGGGGGCAACCCTGCCCGGGCGGCCGGCAACCCCGACACCGGCGGCCACGTCGCCGAGGGGGCGCCCCGCCCTGGAGCCGCTCCTCGCCGGCTCGACAACGGGTCGGTGGTCATCGCCGCGATCACCTCCTGCACCAACACCTCCAATCCCTCGGTGATGGTCGCCGCCGGGCTGCTCGCCCAGAGGGCGGTGGAGCGAGGGCTCAGGCCACCCGACTACGTCAAGACCAGCCTGGCCCCGGGATCCCGGGTGGTCACCGATTACCTGGAGCGCGCCGGCCTGCTCGAGCCCCTGGACCGGCTCGGCTTCAACCTGGTCGGCTACGGCTGCACCACGTGCATCGGCAACAGCGGTCCGCTGCCCGCCGAGGTGGCCGCGGACGTGGAGAGCCGCGACCTAGCGGTCTGCGCGGTGCTCAGCGGCAACCGGAACTTCGAGGGGCGCATCCACCCCCAGGTGAGGGCGTCCTACCTCGCCTCGCCGCCGCTGGTGGTCGCCTTCGCCCTTGCCGGCACGGTCGAGGTCGACCTGACCGGCGAGCCGGTGGGCACCGGGTCCGACGGCCGCCCCGTCTTCCTGCGGGAGCTCTGGCCGAGCTCCGAGGAGATCGCCGCCGCGGTTGCGCGCGGGGTGGGCAGCGACCTCTTCGGCCGCGAGTACTCGCGCATCTTCGAGGGCGACGAGCACTGGCGAGAGCTGCCGTCGCCGGCGGGCGCCATGTTCGTGTGGGATCCGGACTCGACCTACGTGCGCGAGCCGGACTTCTTCGGGGCCATGGAGGGCGGGCCGCGGCCGCCCCGGGACATCCGGGATGCCCGGGTCCTCGCCCTGCTCGGCGATTCGATCACCACCGACCACATCTCCCCGGCGGGGAGCATCGCCCCCGCCTCGCCGGCGGCGGCATACCTGCGGGAGCACGGGGTCGAGCTTCGCGATTTCAACACCTACGGCGCCCGGCGGGGCAATCACGAGGTCATGGTCCGGGGCACTTTCGCCAACATCCGGCTCCGCAACCAGCTCGCCGGGGGGCGCGAGGGCGGCTTCACCACCCACCTCGGCTCCGGCGAGGTGATGAGCATCTACGACGCCGCCGTGCGCTACGCGGCCGAGGGGACGCCGCTCATCGTGGTCGCCGGCAGGGAGTACGGCTCCGGGTCCTCCCGCGACTGGGCCGCCAAGGGGCCGGCGCTGCAGGGGGTGCGGGCGGTGATCGCCCAGTCCTTCGAGCGGATCCACCGCAGCAACCTGGTGGGGATGGGCATCCTGCCGCTTCAGTTCGGGGAGGAGGAGAGCGCCGAGAGCCTGGGTCTTGACGGCCGGGAGACCTTCACGATCACCGGCCTCGCCGGCGTGCGGCCCGGAGGCAAGCTGACCGTGCTTGCCCGCCGCGAGGGTGGCGAGGAGCTGCGCTTCGAGGTCACCGTCCGCCTCGACTCCGAAACCGACGCCGACTACTACCGCCACGGAGGCATCCTGCAGATGGTGCTGCGTCAGCTAATGGCCACCGGCTGAGCACCCACCCGGTCGTCGCGCGGGATCAGCGTTCCGTTTCTTCGAGACCACCCGCGGCGTGGCCATGTCACGCTCGCGGACAAGATGAGGAGTCCGGCTCCAAGCCTGCGCAATCGGTTCGGGCGGACGGGTGCAGCGTGCGACACCCACCTCGGTCCGAGGCTACACTGACGGGGTGCGCGCTGCGGCTGCCCGCGTCCTTCTTTCAGCCGCCCTGCTCGTGACCGCGACAGGCTGCAGCGCCGGCACACCCACTGTGAGGACCTCCGCCGCAACGCCGACGGAAACCGCTGCGACCGGAGCCGCGGCGAGCCCCGCGCCGAGCACCGCGCCAACGGCAGTCGCGACGGAGACGAGCTTCTTCTCGGTGCCGACAACATCACCGGTGGCGATGTCAGTCTTCGATTGGGCGGGCCAGGTGACTGGCCATGGCACCGCCTCGGTGCCACTCGAATGTTGCACGGTGGAGCAGTCCCCGGACGGCTCCCGAGTCGAGGTGGCCACGTCTGACGGCAGCGTCGTGTTGAATCGGTTCGGCCAGCGGGTCGAGAGCCTTCCAGCCTCTCTCTCTGGGGGCACCTGGGCCGGGGACGATGTCCACAAGTGCCTGGTTGCACAAGGCAATCTCTATCTGGTCGGACCGGGGGCCACAAGCCGCCGGGTGCACGGCGTCGGCGTCCCCACCGACACCCACGGCCCGACCTCTGTGATCGACTGCGATTTCAGCGCGAACTTCGCTCTGCTCGTCTCCAGCTTGCTGGGAGGCGTGCAGTCCGCGATGGAAATTCGCCTCAGCGATGGTGCGATCATCTGGCAGGAGACCGGGGACTTGGCGGCGGCTGGTTCCAATGCACCTCAGGCGATCTCTCCAGCGGCCACCTACGCAGCCTGCGGCGATCAGTCCGGAGGCGCGGTCGCCGACATCGCCACGGGCGCACAGGTGGCCCAGCTCCAGGGCGAACCGCTGGCCATCTCCTGGAATGGGCACGTGGTCATCGAGGCGATCCTCTCGCCGCCGGACACCTACTACGCGGAGGCCGTCGACTGGCAGACCGGCGCCGTCCTCTGGCGCGGCCAGCCCGCCACCGGTGACCCGGCTGTGGTCCCGACGGTCACCGCGCAGGACCAGCCCAACGGAGATGCCATCGCCTTCACGACGGGGGCCTACCGGGAGAGCGGTGAATCCGCGGACCCGGCGCAGCTCTGGCTCATCCGCCCGGGGTATCCGGCGCAGGAGCTGAGTGATGATGCCGAGCCGGGAGTTCTGTAGGCCGCCGCATGGTAGCCACGGGGTGATACCAGCTCGGCCGAGGCTCTTCCTCCCGGACCCTGGGTGGGCGGACGCGGGAGACCGCCCTCGCCCTACTCGGCGCCGCGGTCAACCCGGGGCGCGCGGGCGCTGAAGGTAAGAGAAGCGCCCGCCCGTCCCCTCTCTTCCGGTATGACCCCTGTCGCTGTGACGAGGAGCTCCGCGAGCGACCAGGACCGTGAGGCCGCCTTCGAGAGATCCGTGGTCCTGCCGGAGACCGCTCGGCTGTACGGGCTGGCTCTGGTCATCGTCGCCGACCGTGACGAGGCTGCGGATGCCGTCCAGGAGACGCTGCTCTCAGCCTGGCAGCACTGGTCGTCGCTGCGGGACCCCGCTAAACAAACGGCCTGGCTGACCCGCATCTGTGTCCGTCGCTGCATCCACCAGCGGCACCTCCTCAGCCGGCGGATCCTCTGGTCGTCCGATCGGTGGTCTTCCGCATCCGGGCCTGTTCCTGTGGAGTTCGAGGGCCGGCTTCTCGACGTGCATCGGGTCGTTGGCTCCCTCTCGCCGTCACAGCGGGCGATGGTCGCCCTCCATCTCCACCGTGGGTTCACGGTGGACGAGTGTGCTGCGATTCTCGGTTGCCGGCCTGGAACGGCTCGCAGCCACCTCGGACGGGCTGTCGCCAAGTTGAGGAAGGAGCTCGCCGATGCCTGATCCCAGCATCTCCGACGACGACGTGGTGCGGGTGACGCGTGCGTATCTGGACCGGATGCACCGGGAGCCCCCACCGCGTGACATCGAGGGCGCCGTCATGAGGTCGATCCTGGCGCCGCGTCGGAGGAGGTCGATCTCCATGGCCCGGCTCGCAGCAGCCGGTCTCATGTTCACAGCGATCGCGGCAGTCGTGTGCCTGTCGCTGGTCATGCACTTCGGTCGCTCGTCGATCGGCGGCGCCTCCGCTCATTGGACCATGGTCTCCACCTCGAATTCACCCAGCGGGAGCAGTGGGCTCTCCGCCGTCACCTGTGTCAGCCCGGGCGACTGCTGGGCCGCCGGCTACTCGTATGGTCAGAATGGCAATACGCAACCGTTGATCGAGCAGAACTCAGGCACCGGTTGGACCGTGGTCGCCAGTCCCAATCCCTCCGCCAGCCGGAGCAACGCGCTTCGGGGCCTTGCCTGTGTCAGTGCCAGCGACTGCTGGGCCGTCGGCTACTCCATCGACGCCTCCGATGGTATCGGCCAAGCGCTGATCGAGCACTATGCAGGCGGCGGCTGGAGCATCTTCTCGGTCCCCAGTCCCTCCGGCGTCACCGATACCCGCCTGTCCGGCGTGACCTGCGTCAGCGCCGATGACTGCTGGGCTGTCGGCCAGTCCGCGCAGGGTGTGCTGATCGAGCATTTTCAGGGCAGCAGTTGGAGCATCCCCTCCAGCCCGACGACTTCGAGCGGCGTGGATGGCGCGCTCTACGCCGTCACCTGCGTGAGCGCCGACGACTGCTGGGCTGTCGGCGGGTCCACTACGGGCGCTCTCATCGAGCACCTCGGTGCCAACGGCTGGAGCGCCTTCGGCCCCAATGTCTCCGCCGGCGAGAACGCTGTGCTTCAGGCCGTGACCTGCGCCGGTGCAGGCGACTGCTGGGCGGCCGGCGTTTCCCTGACCGCCACCAGCAGCACCAAGACCTTGATCGAGCAGTATCAGGGCAGCGGCTGGAGCGTTGTCGCCAGCCCCAATCCCGCCGACGGCTCGAGCCCCCAGCTCAATTCCGTGAGCTGTGACGATGCCGGCGACTGCTGGGCGGTGGGCTGGTTCAGGGCCGGACCCGCCACGGGCCTCCTCGAGACATTGGTCGAGGAGGATCAGGGCAGCGGCTGGAGCATCGCCCCCAGCCCCAATCTCTCCGGCAACTCGGACACTCAACTCCAGGCCGTGACCTGCGTGAACGCCGGCGGCTGCTGGGCTGTTGGCTATCCCGGTGGCGCTGCCGGCCAGGTGGTGATGCAGCTGATGCACCGGGCTGGCGGCTGAGCCGTCATCGCCGTTTCCGTCTCCCACACCCGCGATACCCTGACCGCTCGGTGTCTTCCCCCGGGCGGTCCCGTGCTCTCAGCCTCGACTCGAACGGATCGGCCGTCGATTGGCATGCGTGAACGGTTGGTCCGAGTGAGAGTGAGAGCAGCTCCACAACAGTTCCACATCGCACAGGGTTCGCTCACATCACCGGCCATCGCCGCCGCGATAATCCGGGGGCCCGAGGGAGGCCCGCCGCACCCGGGCCACCCCGATCAGCCCTCGTCGTCCCCGTCGGGGTGGTTGGTGAACGACTCCAACCACCGGGTGAACTGCTTCGACATCTTGTCGAGGCTGCCCGCACTCCGCTCCAGGAACTCGCGGAAGCGCTCGGTGTAGTGATCCACCGCCTTGCGGAACTCAGCGGACGGAGGCGGCTCCTCGCCGCGCCGCACGTAGTCGCCGGCCATGATCCGGTCGTACTCGCCGCTCTTCACCCAGCGGGTCAGCTCGTAGACGCGGCGCACCGGGAAGGGGTGGGTCGAGCCCAGCTCGCTGCCCAGCCGCTGGTGCCGGTCGAAGAGGTCGTCCCATTCCACGTACTCGTCGGCCTGCTGGATGAAGGCGTCCAGGCTGAGCCCCTCGGCCCCGCCGCCCGCCAGCTTCATCAGCGCCCGGCAGGTCGGGAGCGGGTCACGCAGGGCGATCGCGGCGGCGCGGTCGCAGCTCAGCTCGGCGGCGCGATACCAGGCGAGCAGCGCGGCGATCAGGGCCTGAAGGGGAACCCGTCCCATCAGCGGCATGCGGGGCAGGGTGAACCTGAGCAGCAGCTCCAGGGTGGTCCGGTAGCGCACGTGCTCGGAGAGGACGTGGCCGGCCTCGTGGGCCAGCACCGCCCTCAGCTCGGTCTCGTCGAGCATCGGGACGATGCCGGACTGGAGCAGCACGGTGGGTCGCTGGGCTCCGATGGTCACCGCGTTGGCGACCGGGGTCTGGATGATGTGCAGAGTCGGCACGCTGGCGATGTCGAGGGTGGTGTACGCCGCGCGATGCGCGCTCCAGATCCGGGGCAGCTGGGCTTCCCCGAGACGGACGCTGTTGCCCAGCAGCAGCTGCATCATCCGGCGCTCGATGGTGAGCTCGAGCAGCTTCTTGACCAGGGGGTCGAAGAAGGGGAGGCGGTGCAGGACCGCGGTCGCGGCACGGTCGGCGGGGTGCTCGTAAGCCTTGGCGCTGATGCTCGTGAAGGGCGCCAGCGCGGGTGCGGTGGTGGGCGTCTCCGGGGCCATCGGTGTGCGCGACCTCCTTGAGCGCCCGCATACCCGGCGGGCTCGCGGCGTGCAGCCGAGTATATGCCCACCCCAGTTCGCCCTCTGAGCCGGTGCCGGCGGGCCGCCGGGTGTCGGAGTTCAGTGACTCTGTCCGGCTAACAGTTCCGTGATTTTGGCCGGTTCACCGGCGCCATGGGTGGTTG
>Ga0209415_10011497_pt1 | contig 14898 bp, 11 predicted proteins | sample PeaSoiSIISIP2007_FD_187696 | JGI IMG/M metagenome (GOLD analysis project Ga0209415, IMG submission 187696) | Peat soil microbial communities from Weissenstadt, Germany - SII-SIP-2007 (SPAdes) (version 2) | ecosystem: Environmental > Terrestrial > Soil > Wetlands > Peat | place: Germany...
ATTTCGGTCAGTTTTTTGAATCCCACCGGCTGATTTTTCAGCACCCAGCCGGTATCGGCGCTCGACTCGCTTTGTTCGAGCGCTGATTTGTCGACGCGCCAAGACTGGGTTTTACCGGCAAAACGCGACTTGAGCAAATCCTTGTTGACGCCGTTGCCGATCGAAAGCTGGGTAAATACGAACGACTCGACCATTTCGTGCTTGTCGCTGTACATGCGCGCGCGCAGCGGCAGGCCGGTGGCGAGCTCGGCGCAGAATTTGTGGCCGTAGCGCAGATTGTCCTTGGGTTCGAGCGCGATCACCTGGCAGTCAAATCCGGCTACGCGGTCCTGATCGCCCTTCTTCACCACGTAATTGTCGGAAATGCCAGAGAGCTGTTCAGGCAGCAGCGCCGGAAACTGGCGTGCTGCGCGCTTTTCGATTACCACGGTCTTGCTTTCCGGCAGGTAGCAGGTGACGTTGTCGTTATTGCGCACGATTTCCCGCGGCGGCCCGTCGAGCGTTTCGAGTTTTTCGTATTCGCCGCCGGCATCGATAAAATGCGCGATGCGCGACGTCTCGACCTGATTGCCGTGCTGATAGACGAAAGTTCCGGCGTAATTGTTCTGGCGTGACGCGACGGCGATCTTTCTGAGCCAGGCTATTGCATCGCCACCCGTTTCGGCCACCGCGTAGCCGGTGCAGCCGACGCTGCCGAGCAGCACCAGAAACGCCGGTAAAGCTGACCGCATGCTGCCCTTACCCTACTGGTCGCTGTCGGCGTGCGCTACCGACACGGTTCGTACGTACGGCGCGACGCCTTGCAATGTCGTACTGGGCGAAAACTCCTGGTGCGCCATCAGATATTCGTTGACCCTGCTCTGGTTTGCTGCAGGCACCGGTTGCGGCAGCGCCGCAGTCTGTGCGACTTGGGTAGTTTCGGGTTTGGGGACTGCTGCGATTTGGGGTTGGGGCTTGAGGGGGTTGTCGGTAAGGACCAGTGTCAGGACGACGGCAACTGCGGCGATCGAGGCGGCGGCGGAAAGCGCGAGGTTCGCTGACTTTCGCCAGGTCATGCGCGGTGCAAGCAGCGTCGGCTCCTGTTCCATGCGCTCGTGAAAACGCAGGGTGAAATCGTCGCGTAACACGGGATCACCGCGCATTATGTCGCCGATCAAATGGAAGGTATTCCATGTTTTGCTGCATTCGTCGCTATGCTTCAGGCGCAAGACCGTCTGATGCGATTCCTGCCGGCTTGCTTCTCCGTCCATGAAAACCGAGATTCGATCCATTACCATCTCCTGTCTTTCGGGGTGCCGAGCTGCGGGCGCAGCCGCTCGGCGATTGCTTCGCGCGCGCGGAAGATCCTTGAGCGCACAGTGCCGATCGGGCAGTTCATTATCTGGGCGATTTCCTCGTAACTCAAACCGTCGATTTCGCGCAACGTAATTGCAGTCCTTAATTCCTCCGGCAGTTCCTGCAGCGTCTGGTTCACGGTTTCGGCGATTTGCCGGCTCATCATCTGATGTTCCGGCGTGTTCATATCCTTCAGTTGCTCGCCTTCCTCGACATTTTCCGCCTCTTCGTGATCGACCTCGGTCATGGTCGGCGCACGGCGCCCCATCGCAACCAGATAATTCTTCGCCGTGTTGATGCCTATCCTGTATAGCCAGGTATAAAACGCGCTGTCGCCGCGGAACGACGGCAGGGCGCGATATGCCTTGATAAAGGCCTCCTGCGTTACATCCTCGACTTCGCCGGCATCGCGGATGAAGCGCGATAACAGCCGCGCCAGCTTGCGCTGGTACTTGATTACCAGCAGCTCAAATGCATGCTTATCACCGCGTTGCGCCCGCTCGACCAGTTGATGGTCGACTTCACGATCGCCCATGAAACCGGTCCCTAGGTTCTTATGCTTCGCAGGCGCTAAGCCTGCGAAAACAAAGCGCTAAGTATACCTTAGGCCGCATTCCATGAAACCCGACGCGCAACTGTTAAGCGACAGACAAGTGAAGCTGTGAATTAGTTCACCGATGAATGGGGTTATAGCCGTTTGGGCAGGCTCCGGGCCGGCCATCGGCCACCACCGATGCTATAGAATGCCGACTTTTATCCGCAATCCTCCGATGGCGCTTCGTTTTGACGTCCTGATCATAGGCAGCGGGTTGGCTGGGCTGACGCTGGCACTCCACCTCGCCCAAACGCGCAAGGTCGGATTGGTCACCAAAAAACAGCTGTTGGATGGCGCCAGCAACTGGGCCCAGGGCGGCATCGCAGCAGTGCTGGCCGGCGACGATACCACCGACAGCCACATTCGCGATACTCAGGTCGCAGGGGCCGGGCTGTGCGACGAGGCCATCACCCGCTACGTGATCGAGCGCGGACGGGAGTGCGTCGAATGGTTGATCGGCCAGGGAGTGCCGTTCACGCGCGATGCCGCCAGCGACACCGGCTACCATCTGACAACCGAAGGCGGCCACAGCCATCGCCGCGTGATACACGTTGACGACGCAACCGGCCATGCGGTGCAAACAACGCTCGAATCCAAGATCAAGGCGCACCCCAACATTACGCTGCTCGAGCAGCATAATGCGATCGACTTGATTACCGGGGCCAAACTCGGCCTGTCAGATAACCGTTGTTACGGCTGCCATGTGCTCGATACCGTCGGCGGCCGGGTCGTAACTGTCGCCGCACAGCATGTGATCCTCGCGACCGGCGGCGCCGGCAAGGTGTACCTCTACACCACCAATCCCGACACCTCGACCGGCGATGGCATCGCCATGGGCTGGCGTGCGGGCTGCCGGGTGGCCAACATGGAATTCATCCAGTTCCACCCGACCTGCCTTTACCATGCGCACGCCAAACCATTTTTGATTTCGGAGGCGGTGCGCGGCGAAGGCGGCATCCTCAAGTTGCCCGACGGCGTGCGCTTCATGCCCTCGCACGACGAGCGGGCCGAGCTGGCGCCGCGCGACATCGTGGCGCGCGCAATCGACTTTGAAATGAAAAAGCGCGGCCTCGACTGCGTCTACCTCGACATCACGAGCAAGCCGGCCGATTTCATCAAACAACATTTTCCCAATATCTACATCCACTGCAAGGAACTCGGCATCGACATCACGCGCCAGCCGATTCCGGTGGTGCCGGCAGAGCATTACACCTGCGGCGGCGTCATGACCGACCGCCGAGGCCGGACCGATATCCCGGGGCTGTATGCAATTGGCGAGACCGCGTGCACCGGGCTGCACGGCGCCAACCGGCTCGCGAGCAACTCGCTGCTCGAATGCCTGGTGTTCGGCATGGCAGCGGCCAGGGACATACTCGAACAACCGGCAGCGCCTTCGCCCGCGTTGCCGGAGTGGGATGAAAGCCGCGTCACCGACGCGGACGAGGAAATCGTGATAGCGCACAATTGGGACGAGCTGCGGCGCTTCATGTGGGACTACGTCGGCATCGTGCGCACCAACAAGCGGCTCGAGCGCGCGCTGCACCGCATCAAGCTGCTCCAGGACGAGATCCACGATTACTACAGCAATTTCCGCGTAACCAACGATCTGCTCGAACTGCGCGATCTGGTGCAGACCGCCGAGCTGATCGTGCGCAGCGCGCAATTGCGCCATGAAAGCCGCGGGCTGCATTACAGCCGCGATTATCCAGGCATGCTGCCCGAGGCGCGCTACACGGTGCTGGTGCGTTAGCGCTCGACGGGTTTGTTTGCCGATGCGCGCAGTCCGCGCGGCACCAGCCAGCGCTCGGCGAAGCCGAACCCCGCTTCGGTAGTGATCGCGAGTACCGCCGCCGGTATCGCGCCGGCGAGCAGCAGCGCGCTGTCGTTGACGGCAAGGCCGGCGACGATGCGCTCGCCGTAGCCGCCGGCGCCGATGAATGCAGCGATGGTCGCCGTACCGACATTGATCACCGCTGATGTTTTGACGCCTGCAAGTATCGTGCGCGAAGCGAGCGGTAGCTCGATCAGCCTCAGAATTTCCCTGCGTTGCAGCCCGAGCGCTGACGCGGCCTGTATGAGCCCCGCTTTAATCTCCGCCAGACCGGCCGCGGTATTGCGCACGATAGGCAACAAGCCATATAAAAACAACGCGACCAGCGCCGGCAGCGTCCCGATCTGATTGAGTGCCGCGATCAGGAAGGCAAGTAAAGCGAGCGACGGTATCGTCTGCAGCACGCCGACGGAGGGAATGATCACGCGACGGGCGGCGGTCGATCGCGCGGCCCAGATGCCGAGCGGAATGCCGATGAGGCAGCTTGCGGCGAGCGACACGAATACCAGCAGCAGGTGCTGCCCGGTCAGGCGCAGGAAATCCTCTCCAAATAACTGGCCTGGAAAGCCGCGTCTCTGAGTATTGTTTCGGGCCAGACCTTTCGAAACAAAATCGTCGGCTACTTGCGCGAACGACATGCCGTCAAGTTCGGCCGCCGCGTTCATCGCTATCATGCGCTCGGCCGGAATCTTGCCCTCCAGCGCAGTCAGGGCCGCCCAGGTAGTCGGCAAACGCTGCGGCAAGTCGGCGCGATGCAGCAGCAGCGCCGTGTATGGCGGGAAAAAACTGCGGTCGTCGGCCAACACGCGCAAACCATAGCGCTTGATCTTGGCATCGGTGGTGTAAACGTCCATCACGTCGATGCGCCCGGTCGCCAACGCTTCGTAAGCCAGCCCGTGATCGAGCCCGCGCGCAACGAACGGCAGACGGTAAAACTGCTTCAATGCAGGCCAGCCGTCCCTGCGGTTGAGAAACTCCTGCGATAGCCCGAACTCCAGATCAGCGTGCTGAGCGAGATCGGAAATGCTGCGTATGCCGTGGCGCTGCGCCGCCTTTTCTGTCATCGCCAGCGCATAGGTATTACTGAAACCCAGCGGCACCGATGCCGCAAGCCGGTTCGACGCCAATGCGCGGTTGATGTCATCGAGCGTATATCCGGATCTGCCCCCCAGCAGTTCGAATGCGATGGTACCCGAATATTCGGGGTAGACGTCGATCGCGCCGTTTTTCAATGCCGCAAACACGACCGCAGTGCTGCCGAGGCCCGGCTTGAAAATAACGTTCGATTCGCCTGCTTGCCGTGCCGTGCGCGCGATGATCTCGCCCAGGATGTAGGATTCGGTGAAGCGCTTGGAGCCGACGACAAGTTCGGCCGCACAACAATGACTGCTTATCGCGACATGCATCAGCAACGCAACCAACGCCAGTTTCGATAATCGCTGCATGAACCCTGCCTCTGTCGTTCGTTTTCCCCGGCGGACTTAGCGTTTCAAAATCAATAGTAGCCGAATCGTTGCGGGCGCGGCAAAATAGCGACTGCAACTTTGGGCCGACAACCATGCAACCGCGCGATTACGATCTCGAAGCATTGTGGATGCCGTTTACCGCCAACCGCCAGTTCAAGGCCGCGCCACGCATATTCGTCGCGGCCAGGGACATGCACTACACCACCGAGGACGGGCGCCAGGTGCTGGACGGCTTTGCCGGGCTGTGGTGCGTCAACGCCGGTCACGGCCGGCCGCAGATCGTCGAGGCGATCCGGGCGCAGGCCGGGCTCATGGATTACGCGCCGCCGTTCCAGATGGGGCACCCGCTGCAGTTCAAAGTCGCGCAGCGCCTGAAGGAGTTGCTGCCGGGCGATCTCGATTACACGTTCTTCACCAACTCGGGCTCCGAATCCGTCGAGACCGCGCTCAAGATCGCACTTGCCTACCACCGGGCGCGTGGCGAAGGCAACCGTCGCTGGCTGATCGGCCGCGAGCGCGGCTACCACGGCAGCAATTTCGGCGGCATGTCGGTCGGCGGGATACCGGCCAACCGCAGGGCGTTCGGCAATCTGCTCTCGACGGTGGACCATTTGCCTCACACCCATGATCTCGAGCACAACTCGTTCAGCCGCGGTCAGCCCGGCTGGGGTGCGCATCTCGCCGACGCACTCGAGAGCCGCATCGTCGCGCTGCACGACGCGTCCAATATCGCAGCGGTGATCGTCGAGCCGCTCGCGGGCTCCACCGGCGTGCTGGTGCCGCCCAAGGGTTATCTCGAGCGGCTGCGCCAGATCTGCGACAAATTCGGCATCCTGTTGATATTCGATGAAGTCATCACCGGCTTCGGCCGGCTCGGCGCGCCGTTTGCCTGCGATAAGCTCGGCGTCATTCCCGACTTGATCTGCCTCGCCAAAGGACTCACCAATGGCACCGTGCCGATGGGCGCGGTGATGGTACGCAAGGGTATTTATGAGGGGCTGATGGCTGCCGCACCCGAGAACACTATCGAGCTGTTCCACGGCTACACCTACTCCGGCCATCCGCTGGCGGCGGCAGCAGCGCTGGCGAGCCTCGAAGTATTCGAGGAAGAAGGCCTGTTCAAGCGCGCGGCCGAGCTTTCACCTTACTTCGAGGATGCGGTGCACTCGTTGCGCGAGCTGCCGCACGTGATCGACGTGCGCAATATGGGCATGGTCGCGGGAATCGAGCTTGAGTCGATACCGGGCAAACCGGGAGCGCGCGCATACGAGGCATTCCTGCGCTGCTACGAGAAGGGGGCGCTGGTGCGCTGGACCGGGGACATCATTGCGCTCTCCCCGCCGCTGATCATCAGCAAAAATCAGATCGACGAGCTGGTCGGCACACTGGCCGGCGCGCTGCGCGAAATGGGCCGGCAGTAAGCTGGCGCAGTCAACGCCTCACACCCGCTGCATCCGGCGTTTGCCAAGCTTGACCAGGCAGTGGTCGATCCACTCGGCGGTGAGCTTTTCCTGCACCGAGTTCTGGCGCAGGCGCTGATCGAGCGCATCCCAGTCCACGCTGTCGAGTGGCTGGTCCTGGTTGAAGCACGAGAAGACATAAGTGGTCTTGCCGGTCTGCGGATCGACGTGCGGCTGCAGACACTGCGCGCAGATTTCCTTCATCATGCACTGCATCGGCGAGTTGATCGAGCCGATCGCGAAAAGGCGGGGCTTGAGGAACGGCTTGAGCTCTGCGTGACGCGCGCGCGCGACCGCCGCCATCATGCGATCGGAACCGATGGCGATCAAACGGTCTGCGCCCTTGAGCGCGATCGTCTGGACACCCAGATTGCCTGCGGCATAGGCATGCATGGCCTGCACGATATTGCCGACAAAAGTCTTGTCCTGCGGCCGGTCGGGCGTGAATCCGGGTTCCTCATCGCAGCACCACACCACGAGGTCGGCTGCCGCTTCGATTTCGGCAATCTTGTAGCGGTCCATCATGTGCTTGTAGCCGGCGAAATAGAGCACTTTGCAGCCCGCACGGCGCATCGCCTGCCCGATCGAGAACAGCACCGCATTGCCGAGGCCGCCGCCTGCCAGCACCACGGTTTCGTCCGTCGGGATTTCGGTCGGCGTGCCCGTGGGGCCCATCAGCACGACCGGCTCGCCGGGCTTGAGCAGTACGCACATATCCGATGAGCCGCCCATTTCGAGCACGATGATGGAAATCAATCCCTGCTTGGGATCGACCCACGCGCCGGTCATCGCAAGACCTTCCATCGCGAGCCGCGTCTCCTCGGCGGCGAGTGCGCTCGTTTCGTAATTCTGCAGCCGGTAGAACTGGCCGGGACGGAAGCGCCGCGCGGCAAGCGGCGCACGCACCACGACTTCGACGATCATCGGCGTGAGCCGGATAACCTCGTGCACCGTCGCGCGCAGCTCATCGTTGAACCACGCAAGAAATTGCTCGTCGCTCATCTTCGCGGCAGCGTTGACTTTCTGCAGCACGCGGCTCACCACCGGATAGCCCTGCTTGGCACCGCCGATGGCTTTGACCACGTTGCCGAAGAACGATGGATGCACGTCGCCGAAGTAACTCATGAAACGGCCGTCGTCGCGCCGCGACAGCAGCACCCTTACGTGCTCGGGCTTGGCGATCGACTTTTCCGCGGCGACCGGCTTGCCATCTTCGTCGCAGGCGCGAAAATATTTGCCATCGAGCATGAAATGCGCGACATCCTCGCGCGCAAGCACCGTGTTGGGCTGCGTGCCTGCCGCTATCAGGATGGTTTTCGCCGGCAGCTCGGCCTGTCGCGTCTCGCTCCACTTGCCGTCCTCGCCGCGCGTCTGCACCGAGACGCGCAATGCCTGTGCATGGCCGTGCTGGCCGATTTCGACCTTGAGCGGCGTCAGGCCTTCGGCAAAGCGGACGCCTTCTTCGAGTGCTTTCTGCACTTCCTCGTGGTTGAGCGTATACGACGGGCTGTCGATCAGGCGCCGGCGATAGGCGATGGTGACGCCGCCCCACGACTGCAGCAATTCCAGGATGCGCGCTTCACGTCCTTCTGCCGTCGCCGCCCGGCGCTCCGAGCGAATCGTGCGTGCATGCGCAAGAAATTCGTCAGCGACTGCGCGTTCTTCTTCATTCCAGGCGATGCGCGCCGCCGTTTCGCCGTGCTCGCGCGCGAGCGCTTCATAGCGCCGCAGGAATTTCTCGACCTGCAGCGGGTAGTAAGCCAGCGATTCCGTCGCGGTGTCGATCGCAGTCAGGCCTCCGCCGACTACTACGACCGGCAGTCTCAGCTGCATATTGGCGATCGAGTCGGTCTTGGCTGCGCCGGTTAATTGCAACGCCATCAGGAAGTCGGACGCGGTACGCACTCCGCGGGCAAGTCCGTTCGGCATGTCGATCACCGTTGGCTTGCCGGCGCCGATGGCGAGCGCTACATGGTCGAAGCCCAGTGCAAAAGCATCATCGACCGTCAGCGTGCCGCCGAAACGCACGCCGCCGAACAGAGCGAACTCGTCGCGGCGCTCGAGCAGCAGTCGCACGATTTTGAGGAAGTTTTTGTCCCAGCGCACCGTAATGCCGTATTCGGCAACCCCGCCGAAGCCCGCCATCACGCGCTCGTCGAGTTCTTCATACAGTTCGCGCACGTCGCGGATCGGCTCGAACGGCACGCGCCGGCCGCGCGCATCGACGCCGGAAATCTGCGCCGGCAGCGGTTCGATTTTGAGGCCATCGATGCCGATTACGGTATGGCCGTCGTTCATCAGAAAATGCGCCAGTGAAAATCCGGCCGGTCCCATGCCGGCGATCAGCACGCGCTTGCCCGACGGCGGCTTCGGACAGGGCGTGCGCAAGTTGAGCGGATTCCAGCGCGTGAGCAGACTGTAAATCTCGAAGCCCCACGGCAGCTCGAGCACGTCCTTCAGCGTGCGTGTTTCCGCCTGCGGGATGTCGACCGGCTCCTGCTTCTGGTAGATGCATGCTTTCATGCAATCGTTGCATATGCGATGGCCGGTCGCCGCGACCATCGGGTTGTCGACGACGATCATTGCGAGCGCGCCGAGCGCGACGCCCTCGGTCTTGAGCTTGTGGAATTCCGAAATCTTCTCTTCGAGCGGGCAACCGGCGAGCGTGACGCCTAACGGGCTCTGCTTGAACGCTGCCGCCCCGCCGCCGCTCGCGCCTTTTTCCTTGAGCCCTTTCGAGCACGAATCCTTGCCCTGCTCGTGGCACCAGATGCAGTAATGCGCCTCATCGAGAGCGCCGGTCAGATCGGTTCCGGTGTCTGTGAGCTTGAAACCTGCGCGCCGTCGCCGACGGGAAACGTCTAGTGTATAAGTGATGTAACCGGCCGATTGATCCGCCACCAGCGGCACCAGGCGCTGGTAGTCGAGCTTGTGCGGCACCTCGAACAACACCCCAGATGCGTGGAACGCCTTGCCGGACGGCGTTAGCGCAGCCCATGCCGCATAACGCAACGCGAGATCCAGTTCACGCGCGTGCGCTGCTTCGTCTTGCTGCCAGGCCATTACCTGCCGCGCAAAGGCGAGCTCGCTGAAATCGCCGATGGTGAGCGGCGCAAGCTCGGCGCGCAGAGCCGCGCCGTCGAATTGAGCCGCTTCGCCGGCCTTGTACTTGTGCATGGCCTTGCGCTGAACGAACAGGCGCTTGCAGCGGTAAAGCGGCGCGAGCTCGTTGTGGCGTTGCGCGAGTTGAGCGACCCCGCTTTCGATGCCAAACAGCTCGGCGACGAAGTCTTCCAGGTGCGGCGCAAGCGCGATCAGCAGCTCGGATTCCGGTTTCACCGCCAGCGTATCGGGCCGGGCGCGCGCCGCGAGCAGGCGCTGGCATAATGCACTATCGCTCGCTGCGAGCGCGCGCACGAACGCAGCGTCGAGGCGCAGCAACCCGTCGCGGTGGTAAAGTTCTGCGAACGATAATCCGTGTGGCAATTTCAGCATTGAGATCGTCTTGCGTGACGCGCCGCGCAAAGCGCGCGAACATAGCACAAAAAAGTCCCTCGATGTCAGGTCAGAAACGGCTGCGGAATCCGCCGTAAGCCCTTTGTGCGATAATGATTTTATCCCAGCCAGCGGCGACTGGCTGGTGAAGGACAGAGGCTCTCATCATAGATTCAGCAACTACAAGCGGTTCGGGCTGGCGGACGCCGGCTGTAATTCTTGCTTGCGGCAGTCTGGTGCTGATGCTTTCGCTCGGCTCGCGCCATGGCTTCGGCTTGTTCCTGCAGCCGATGACGCTCGACCTGGGCTGGAACCGCGAGACCTTCGCGTTCGCGATCGCGCTGCAGAACCTGGTGTGGGGCTGCGCGCAGCCGTTTGCCGGAATGATCGCCGACAAGCTCGGCGCCGCGCGCGTAGTGATCGCCGGCGGCCTGTTGTACGCGTTCGGTCTGGTGTTGATGGCGTACTCAACGAGCGGCTTCATGTTCGATTTGAGTGCCGGCATCCTGGTCGGATTGGGTTTAAGCGGCTCCGGATTCGGCGTCGTGATGGGTGTGGTCGGGCGCGCCGTGTCCCGGGAAAAACGCAGCGCCGCGCTCGGGCTGGTCGGTGCCGCCGGTTCATTCGGGCAGTTCGCGATGCTGCCTTACCAGCAGGGTCTCATCAGTCACTTTGGCTGGCTCAACGCGCTGCTGCTGCTGGCGCTGTCCTCATTGCTGATCGTGCCGCTGGCGAGCGCGCTTGCCGGCAATAACCGCGCCGTGCACACCAGCGATCAGAGCCTGAGCGCGGCGATCCACGAGGCGGCGACGCACCGGGGATTCTGGTATCTGACCGTGAGTTTCCTGGTCTGCGGCTTTCAGACAATTTTCATCATGGTCCACCTGCCCGCCTATCTCGTCGATAAAGGCCTGTCGCCGACCGAAGGCATGACTGCGCTGGCACTGATCGGCTTCTTCAACATCGTCGGCTCCTACGGCAGCGGATTGCTCGGTGGGCGCTACAGCAAAAAAAATCTGCTGGTATGGATTTACGGCATTCGTGCGGTCGCGATCGCACTGTTCATCACGCTGCCGCTGTCGACCGCCACCATCTGGGGGTTCGGCATTGCGATGGGCCTGACCTGGCTCGGCACCGTGCCGTTGACCAATGGTTTGGTCGCGCAGATATTCGGCGTGAAGTATCTATCGACGCTGTTCAGCATCGCATTTCTCGGCCATCAGATCGGCAGCTTTTTCGGCGCCTGGTACGGCGGCTATATGTTCGACCTCACAGGCTCCTACACGGTGGTATGGATCTTCTGCGTGGTGTTGAGCGTAATTGCGGCAGTGTTATGCGTGCCGATCGACGAGCGCGAAGTTGCGACACTGCGCGTCGGCAAGAGTGGGGTATGACGCAACAGTCGCGGCGCTTGCTGGTATGGGCGCTGCTGCTGGCGCTGCTTGCTTGCATGAGTTATCTGAGCTTCAGGGCTTACCTGAGCCCCGAATTCCTGATCGGCTTCGCCAATTTATTTTCGTGCTGAAAATCAACCACCAAGGAGGCAGCCATGGCAGAACCAGCCGCTCGTAAAAAAGTAACCATCCCGATGCTGATGGAGAAGAAGAAAAAAGGCGAACCCATCGTCCAGCTCGCGGTATACGACTACGAAACCGCAATCGTCGCCGACCGCGTCGGCATCGACATTCTGTGCGTATCCGATACCGGCGGCATGGTGCTGTTCGGGCACGAATCTACGACTTCGGTGTCGTTCGAAGAGGTGATGTTCATGGCGCAGGCGGTCAAGCGCGGCTCGCAATACGGGCTGCGCATGGTTGACATGCCGTACATGAGCTTCCATCTGTCGGCGCAGCAGGCAGTCGACAACGCCGCCAAGTACGTATCCCAAGGTGGCGCCGAAGTCATGAAATGCGAAGGCAACCAGCACCACGCCAAGTACATCGAGGCGATCGTCAAGGCCGGCATCCCGGTGCAGGGCCACATCGGTATCACGCCGATGCGCATACCGCAGCTCGGCGGCTTCGCGGCGCAAGGCAAGACCTCCGATCGCGCCAAGGAACTGGTCGACGACGCATGGGCATTCGTCGATGCAGGCTGCTTCTCGATCATGACGGAAGTCGTGACCTCCGAAGTGTCGCAGTATTTGACCGAAACGCTGCCGGTGCCGGTAGTGAGCCTGGGGTCCGGCAACACCTCTGACGGCGTGCATATCATCGGGTCGGATTTGTTCCATTTATATGAAAAACACACGCCGCGCCATTCCAAGATTTATTGCGACCTGGTGCCGATCATCGAAAAAGGCCTGACCGATTATCGAGACGAAGTCAGGAAGCGCATATATCCCGGCAAGGAGCACACCGTCTTCATGAAGGAAGACGAGCTAAAGAAATTCAAGGAAAAAGTGGGCTGGAAGAAGTGAAGCGACAGGCCGCTGCGGCCACCGTTTTCAGATGAGCGCCAGGGGCATGAGCACATGCCCCTCTCTTTTTTTATAGACCATGACCGAATTTGCCTGGCTGCTGCTGACCGCGTTCGGGGTGGGCACGCTGATCGGCGCAGTCGGCATTGGCGGCATATTGCTGATCCCCGCTCTTACCGCCTTTGCCGGCCTGCCGATCCATGCCGCGATGGCGACCGCGCTCTTCACGTTCGCCTTCACCGGCGTCACCGGCACCGTCATGTTCCAGCGGCGAGGCAGCATCGACTGGGTGATCACGCGGCCGGTGCTGGTCGGCGCGATTTTTTTTGCGTTCGTCGGCGCATGGGTGAATTCTCTGACCGGGCCGGGTGCGCTCGCGATCATACTCGCCGCGATCATCATTTTCGCCGGTGTTTACACGCTCGCGACGTGGCACGGGATGCCCGAGCCGGCATTGCATGGACGCAGGCAGGCGCAGCAGATGCTGCTGCTTGCGCTCGGCGCGATCGCCGGTTTCGGCTCCGGATTGACCGGCGTCGGCGGCCCGGCGCTGTCGGTGCCGCTGATGGTACTGTTCGGGTTCCCGGCGCTGACCTCGATCGGCACCAGTCAGGTGATCCAGATCGTCGCCGCGGTTTCGGGCACGCTGGGCAACCTGAAGTACGGAACCATCGACTTCGGCATTGCCGCTACCGTCACGCTGCTCGAGATTGCCGGCGTGCTGCTCGGCGCGCGTATAGTCCATGCCGTCGATGCAGGTTCGCTGCGTAAATTCGTCGCCGTATTGTGCATTGTGGTAGGGCTCGCGCTGATAGCGCGCGAACTCGGATGGTTCAGGTGACGCCAGCATTTGCCGGTTTTTTGGCAACCCGCAGCGCGGCGACACTGATAGTTGCGCCCGGCATCACCACTCCGCGCCGCTTCAGCGATACCCGCCGCGAACACCTGGCCACACGCCGTGCTGCGGGCCTGTTCGATTTCTCGTTCATGGGGTGCTTCGAAATCACCGGCGCAGCGAGCCCGGCTTTCATTAAATCGCTGCAAACGCGAGCGCTGCATGGATTGCAGTCCGGGCGCATCGCCTACACTTTGCTGCTGCGCGACGATGGTTCGGTGCTCAACGACGCGACCGTATGGCGCCTGGCCGGCAACCGCTACTGGCTGTTCAGCGGCAGGCGCAGCGATTTCGAGCACGTCGCGCGCTGCGCCGAAGGGGCCGACGTCGGAGTCAGGAATGTCTCGCAGCAACTCGCGGTGATCGCCATTCAAGGCGCCGCGAGCTGGCGCGTCACCGAGCGTTGTTTTGCCGGCCAGCGCCTCGCGGCCCTGCCCTACTACGGTTTCCAGCGACTCGAATTCGCCGGCAGCGATTGCTGGCTTGCGCGCATCGGCTACAGCGGTGAAACCGGTTATGAATTGGTGATTGCCGACGGCGCGGCTCCCGCGCTGTGGCAGGCATTGCTGGCGGCGGGCGCGGACACCGGGCTTACCGAATGCGGTTTCGACGCGATCGATTCACTGCGCATCGAAGCCGGTCATATTTTGTTTATGCGCGAACTGGCGGCGCGGGTCACGCCGTTCGAGCTCGGGCTTGCGCGACTGGTCGACTTTTATCGCAAGCCGTTTCGCGGTGCGCTGGCGCTGCAGCCGCAGCGCTGGCGGCAGCCGCCACGCCGCCTGGTAGGCTTGTTGCCCGCCTCGGATGCGGCGGCAGACCTCGAATTACCTGAGCGAATCGCCCCCGGCTGCGCGGTGATGACCAGCGCTTGCCGGTCTCCGCTCTATGAGCGCTGCCTCGGCATTGGTTTCGTAAATGTGGAAGATGTTCATACCGGCACCACGGTGAGATTGCGCAACGGGGTGCGCGCGCAGGTAACGCGGCTGCCATTCTACGACCCGGCCAGATGTTTGCCCCGCCAAGCGCTTTGAGCTGATCAAATGCCGGCAATGCGCTCGGCTGCAGTCACCGTGTTTGCGATCAGCATTGCGACCGTCATGCGGCCGACGCCGCCGGGCACCGGCGTGATACGCGACGCAACGCGGCTCGCGGACGCGAAATCGACGTCACCGGCCAGCTTGCCTCCCGGCAGCCGGTTGATGCCAACGTCGATAATGACGGCACCCGGCTTGATCATGCTGCCGTCGATCAATCCGGGCCTGCCTGCGGCGACCACAAGAATGTCCGCGCGCGATGTGAACTCTCGAAGATCGAGGGTATGAGAATTGCAAATGGTGACCGTAGCGCTGCGCGCGGTCAACATCAACGCCAGCGGCTTGCCCACGATGATGCTGCGGCC
>Ga0209415_10011498_pt1 | contig 14896 bp, 15 predicted proteins | sample PeaSoiSIISIP2007_FD_187696 | JGI IMG/M metagenome (GOLD analysis project Ga0209415, IMG submission 187696) | Peat soil microbial communities from Weissenstadt, Germany - SII-SIP-2007 (SPAdes) (version 2) | ecosystem: Environmental > Terrestrial > Soil > Wetlands > Peat | place: Germany...
CCGACCCCTCGTCACGCTCGGTGACGCCCGCCTGCGCCGCCGCGGCGACCGCGTGCGGACCTTCGACAAGACGCTCCACCGCCTGCTGGATGACATGGCCGACACGATGCGTGACGCGCCCGGCGTGGGCATCGCGGCCCACCAGGTCGGCGTCGTCCTGCAGGTCTGCGTCATCGAGGTCGAGGGCCACCTGCACGAGCTCGTCAACCCGCGGCTGGTCAGCCGCGGCGGCGAGGAGAACGATCTCGAGGGCTGCCTCTCGGTGCCCGGCTTCTATGCCTATCGCAACCGTGCCGAGCGAGCGGTGATCGAGGCGCAGGACCGCAACGGACGGAAGGTGCGGCTGGTGGGTACCGGCCTCCTCGCCAGGGCCATGCAGCACGAGTACGACCACCTCCAGGGTGAGCTCTACCTGGACGCGCTCGGGCCCGATGCCGATCTCATCCCGGCCGCCCGGCTCCGCGAGGCCGACGAGGCTGCGGCCCGCGGCGAGGACACGTCCGGCCTGCAGGCAGGGCACGTGCGTTCCGGCGTCGCCGAGGCCCTCGCGGCGGTCGAATGAGCCGGCCGGTCCCGGCCGTCTTCTTCGGCAGCGGCACCTTTGCCGTGCCCATCCTGGAGGCGCTGGCCGACGCCCCGGAGACGACGCTGCTGGGGGTCGTGACGGCCCCGCCTCGGCCGGCCGGGCGGCACCACGATCTCACGGAGACGCCGGTCGCCCGCCGGGCGGTCGCGCTCGGCGTGCCGGTCCACGTGGACAGGGCGGCCGCGGTGGCAGCCGAACTGATCGTCCTCGCCGACTACGGTCGCCTGTTGTCCGCGACGCTCGTGGACGCGCCGCCGCACGGGGCGCTCAACCTGCATCCGTCCCTCCTGCCCCGGTGGCGTGGGGCGACGCCGGTCGCCCGGGCCATCGCGGCGGGCGATGCGGTCACCGGGGTCAGCCTGATGCGGATGGACGCCGGCCTGGACACGGGCCCGCTCGTCGCGCAGCGCGAGGACCCGATCCGGCCCGGCGATACGACGCCGCAGGTGGAGGCCCGCCTGGCGACGCTGGCCGCGGATCTGCTGCGCGACTGCCTGGGGCCCTGGGTGCGGGGCGAGGCCCCAGCGCGGCGGCAGCCGCACGTCGGGGTCACCCTCGCGCCGCCGTTTCGCCGCGACGACGGCCGTGTCGCGGTCGGGCGCCCCGCGGCCGTGCTGGACCGCCAGGTGCGCGCCTTCCAGCCCTGGCCCGGATCCTTCGTCGAGACGCCGGCCGGCCGCCTCACGCTCTGGCGGGTCCACCCGGAGGACGCGGCCGGGGGCGATGGCGCGCCGCCCGGCACCCTCCTCGCGAGTGGCCCCGGGCTGGCCCTCGTGGTCGGCGACGGGCTGCTCCGGCTCGACGAGGTCCAGCTCGCCGGCGGCCGCCGCATGGCCGGCGAAGCGCTTCGGCGCGGCCACCCGGGCCTCATCGGTACGGTCGTCGGGTCCGCCGGGGAGGCGCCCGCATGACCAGGCCGGGCCTCAGTGGGCTGACGCCGGAAGAGCTCGTGTCATGGATGGCCGATCGCGGCGAGCGAGCGTATCGCGCGCGCCAGGTGGCGGACGCGCTGTGGGGCCGGCACGCGACCTCGGCGACCGCGCTGCACACGCTGCCGAGCGGGCTGCGCGACAGCCTGGAGGCTGCCTTCCGCCTCGACACGCTGGCTGACACGACCGTCACGCCGACCGACGCGGGCCTCACCGAGAAGGCGCTCCACTGTCTCGACGACGGTCGCCTGGTGGAGTCGGTGCTGATGCGCTACCCGGCTCGCGGGGCGCGGCGCGAGCGGGCCACCGTGTGCATCTCGAGTCAGGCCGGCTGCGTGGTCGGCTGTCCCTTCTGCGCGACCGGCGAGCTGGGCTTCGAGCGCGACCTCGAGACGGCGGAGATCGTCGACCAGGTGCGGTTCTGGCAGCGTCGCCTGGCGCGCGAGGGGCGGCGCCTGACCAACGTGGTGTTCATGGGCATGGGGGAGCCGTTGCTCAATACCGAGCGCGTCCTGGCGGCCGCCGAGGCCCTCACCGACCAGCGCCGCTTCGGCTTGGGAGCGCGCCACCTGACGATCAGCACCAGCGGCGTGGTGCCCGGCCTGGCCCGGCTCGTGGCCGCCGCGCCACCCTACACGCTGGCCGTGTCCCTGCACGCGGCACGCCCCGCCCTGCGGGCCGTCCTCGTCCCCCTCAACCGGCGGTATCCGGTGGACGAGGTCGTGGAGCTCGCGACGGCCTATGCCGCGGCGACGGGGCGGCGCGTGAGCTACGAGGTCGTCATGATCGATGGCATCAACGACACGCCCGCCGACGCGGCGGCCATCGCGGCGCTGCTGCGCGGCCGGCTGGCCCACGTCAACCTGATCCCCATGAACCCGGTGGCCCACACGCCGTGGCAGCCGAGCCGGCCGCCACGCCTCGCGGCCTTCGCAGCCCTCCTCCGCGGGGCCGGCCTGCCCACCACCATCCGCCGCAACCGCGGCCTCGAGATCGGGGCGGCGTGTGGCCAGCTGGCGGCGGAATCGGCCGGCCGGCCGGCGCCGGCCGCGGTGGCCCTGCGTCGGGAGCGGCTGGCGCGCGAAAGCGCGGCGGCCCTGGGGGCCTGAGGTGCGCGTCCTGTTGCAGCGGGTGACACGGGCCGCCGTCCGCATCGAAGGGGAGGTCGTCGGTTCGTGCGGCCCTGGTCTGCTGATCCTGCTGGGGGTCGGTCGTGACGACGACACCACCCTCGCCGCCAGCGTCGCCGGCCGGGTCGCCGATCTGCGCATCTTCCGCGACGAAGCGGGCCGCACCAACCGGAGCCTGCTGGAGGTCGGCGGTCAGGCCCTCGTGGTCAGCCAGTTCACGCTCTACGCCGACACCCGGAAGGGGCGGCGCCCGTCGTTCCTGGACGCTGCCCCACCGGAGCTGGCGATCCCGCTCTACGAGCGGTTCACGGCCGAGCTGGAGGCGCGCGGCGTCACGGTCGGGCGCGGCATCTTCGGCGCGGAGATGGAAGTCGAACTGGTCAACGACGGACCGATGACCATCTGGCTGGACAACCAGGCACGCGAGGCGGATCGCCTCGGCTAGGTCTCAGGCGGTCTTGCGCAGGGTCCGGCGGCAGCGGGTGCAGGTCAGGGCGGTCACCGACCGGCCGTCGCGCTCGAACTGCAGCAGCTGCAGGTTGGGCTGGTACCGACGGTGGGCGCGGACGCGGTTCATGCCGCTCGACTGGGGGTTGAAACCGCCCATCGAGACCTTGCCGCAGATGGCGCAGGAACGAGCCACAGGATCCTCTCGGGAAGGGGAGACGCACGAGATCGGCGCGAGACCGCCGGTCGGCTGCGTACTATAGCACCCGATGCCGCCCCCACGCGCCTGCGACGGGGAGGGTCTGCTGGCCGCCTTCGAGGAGGCCGCGGGGCACCTCCAAGCCCATGTCGACGAGATCAACGCCCTCAATGTCTTCCCCGTCCCCGACGGCGACACGGGCTCGAACATGGCCGCCACCGTGCGCGCGGCGCTGGACGAGGCGCACCGCCTGCCGGTGGCCGAACGCACGCTGCCGGCCGTCGCGGACGCGCTCAGCTTCGGCGCCCTGATGGGCGCTCGCGGCAACTCCGGCGTCATCCTCAGCCAGATCTTCCGGGGCATGAGCGCCACGGTCGCCGGTCGCCCCAGGTTCGACGGGAGCGACTTCGCGCGCGCCCTCGCCAGTGGCACCGAGACGGCCTACGCCGCGGTCGTCCGTCCGGTCGAGGGTACGATCCTGACGGTCGTCCGCGAGGCGGCCGTCGGCGCGGGTGAGGCCGCGGCGCACGGCCCGGACACGGCACGCATCCTCCGCGCGGCCACCTCGTCGGCGGAGAGCGCCGTCGCCGGGACGCCCGCCCTGCTGCCCATCCTCAAGCAGGCCGGCGTCGTCGACGCCGGCGGGCAGGGCCTCTACCGGCTCCTCGAGGGGGCCCTCACGGCGACCCACCGGCGACGGCGACGACGTGGCCGCCGCGCGCGCCCCGCTCAGCCGGATGCGATGCCTGCAGCCGCGGCACGCGTCGCGAGGCCCCTCGGCGAAGCAGCGAGCGACGCCTTCGGGTACGAGACGATGTTCCTGGTCGAGGCACGCGACGGAGCAGGGCTGGACCTGAGGCTCATGCGCCGCCACCTCGAGGAGATCGGCGGATCGGTCCTCGTCGCGGGGGATGAGCGCACGGTCAAGGTCCACGTCCACAACGAACAGCCGGACCAGGTCCTCGCCCTGGGCCTGCGATGGGGCCACCTGAGCCGTATCACGGTGGAGAACCTGGATGATCAGGCGCGCGGCCTCGACGAGCAGCGCGAGATCCGCGCCGAGGCTTTCGCAGGGCTGCCGCCCGCGCCGCCCATCGCACCCGATGCGCCGGTCGCAGTGGTCGTCGTGGCGACCGGTGAGGGGCTGGCCCAGGCGTTCCGAAGCCTGGGCGCGCAGGCCATCGTGCACGGCGGCCAGGGTGCCAATCCGTCGACCGCGGAGCTCGTCCGTGCCATCCGGGACGTCCCCTCGCGCCAGGTCGTCGTCCTGCCCAACAATCCCAACACCCGCCTGGCGGCCGAACAGGCGGCCGCCCTCATGGCCGACCGGCACGTCGCCGTGGTGCCCACCCGGAACGCGGCCGAGGGTCTGGCCGCCCTCATGGCCTGCGACACCGGGCGCGACGCCCTGGCCAACGCCGGCCCCATGCTCGACGCCGCACGGGCGATCCAGACGCTCCAGGTGACGCGCGCGATCCGCGATGCCCGCCTGGGCCGGCGCCGGGTGCGGAGCGGCCAGCTGATCGCCCTCGGACCGGACGACGGCATCGTTGCGGCGGGCGACGACCTGACGACGGTCGTCCTGCAGGCCGTCGGGGCCCTGCGGCCGGGCTTCGAACTGGTGACGATCTACTACGGCGCGGACGCCCAAGGCGCCGCCGTGGAGGCCGTGGCCGAGGCCGTGCGAGCGGCCCATGACCGGGTCGAGGTCGAGGTGCTGTCCGGCGGCCAACCCTTCTACGACATCCTCCTCGCGGCGGAGTAGCGCGGTGGCCCGCCCGGCCGCCGCCCCGCCCGCTCCACCGGGGCCCGACACCCCGCTGGCCCGCAGTGGGCTGGTGGCGCCTGCCCAGGCGCGGCGCCTTGCCCGCCTGGGCCTGCAGCGGACACGCGACCTGCTCTTCCACCTCCCGCGCCGGTACGACGACTTCACCCACCCACGCTCGTTGCGCTCGTTGCGTGAGGACCCGCCGCAGGTGCCGGTCAGCTCGACGGTCACCGTCGTGGAGCTGCATACCGAGCGCACCTTCCGACGGCGAGTGGAGAAGACGACGGCCCGCCTGCGCGACGCGAGCGGGGAAGGGGAGGCCGTGTGGTTCGGCCGTCGCTTCATCGACCGGCGCCTGAAGGTCGGCGATGAGATCGCCGTCTCCGGACGCGTCGTCGTCCGCGGCTGGCTGCCGCAGTACCAGGGCCCCGACTTCGGCCCGGTCGGCGGCGCCGCCCTGCACGCCGGACGGATCGTGCCCGTCTACCGTCTGACGGAAGGCGTCAGCCCGGCCGCACTGCGGACCGCCATGCGCCGCGCCCTCGACGCGGTCGGCCGCCACTACCCCGACTACCTGGACGGGCCACTCCTGGCGGAGGCGTCGATCGGCGAGAGCGCGGCCCTTCCGCCCCTGCCCCAGGCGCTGGAGCAGGCCCACTACCCCGACGACTTCGGGGCCCACGCAGCGGCGATGCACCGGCTGGCCTTCGACGAGCTGCTGGCGCTCCAGATCGGGATGGTGGCCCGGGACCGCCAGCGGCGCGGCCTGGCCGGCCCGCGGGTCGGCGTCACGGACGATCGGCTGGAGGCGGCCGTGACGGCCGTCGAAGGCGCCATCACGGCGACGCTCGCCCGGCGCGGCGAGACGGCACCGGCCCGCCTGACCGATGACCAGCGGGCGGCGGTGGCGGCCATCCGGCGCGACCTCGCCGGCCCGCGGCCGATGCTCCGCCTCCTCCAGGGCGACGTCGGCTCCGGCAAGACGGCCGTGGCGGCCCTGGCGCTCGCCTTCGTCGCCGACAGCGGCGCCCAGGGGGCCCTCCTGGCCCCGACCGACCTGCTGGCACGCCAGCACGCCGCCACCCTGCGCGGGCTCCTGGAGCCCCTGGGCCACCGGGTCGAGCTCCTCACCGCCTCGCTGCCGGCCGCCGAGCGGCAGGCGGTCCTCGGCGTGCTCGCTTCGCCGCCTGCCGGACCCGGACCGGACGGCCTGACCGCCGGCCGCGTGGTCGTCGGCACGCACGCCCTGCTGTCGGCCGGCACCGCCTTCGCCGATCTCGCCCTGGCCGTCGTCGACGAGCAGCACCGCTTCGGCGTGGCCCAGCGCGAAGCCCTGGCCGGGAAGGGCCGCACACCCCATGTCCTGCTGATGACCGCCACGCCGATCCCACGCACCCTTGGCCAGGTCTTCCACGCCGACCTCGACGTCTCCGACCTGCGCAGCGCGCCGGCGGGGCGCAAACGCGTCGTGACGGGCACGCGCGGTTCCGGTGAGCTCATGCAGGCAGGCCCGGACCCGACCGTGGGCACCTGGCCGCTCGTGGTGACCGAGGTCGCGGCCGGCCACCGCGCGTTCGTCATCGTGCCGCTCGTGGAAGAGGGGGAGGGGGACGCCGCCCGATCGGTCGACCAGGTCGCCGACGAACTCGGCGGGTCGCTGGCCGAGGCGGCGCACGCCGCGGGCCGCCCGGGCGGCGAGGCCGCGCCGCGGATCGGGCGGATCCACGGCCAGCTGCCTGCGCCGGCCCGCGACTCGACGATGGAGGCCTTCCGCCGCGGCGACCTGGACGTCCTCGTCGGCACGACCGTGCTGGAGGTCGGCGTCGACGTGCCGGAGGCCACCGTCATGGTGGTCCTCGATGCCGACCGCTTCGGCCTCGCCCAGCTGCACCAGCTGCGCGGGCGCGTCGGGCGCGGCCCCGACCGTGCCTACTGCATCCTCGTCAGCGACACCGACGACCCCGTCGCCCGCGCTCGCCTCCAGGCGCTCGTCGACACGCAGGACGGGTTCGTCCTCGCCGAGCGCGACCTCGAGCTGCGCGCGGAGGGCGACCTTCTGGGCCTCCTCCAGAGCGGCCTGCCACCGCTCCGCGTGGCCCGGCTGCAAGCCCCCGAGGACCGCGCCCGGTCGCAACGCGCGCGGGCCATCGCCGAGCGGCTGGTGACCCCCGACGGGACCCTCGTGCCAGGCCACGAGGCGCTGGCGCACGAGCTGGCGGCCGGCTGGCTCAAGGCGGTCGGGGCGGGCGAAGCCCTGGCTGGTGACGAGCGGACGGAGCCGGAGGAGACCACCGGTGGCTGACGCCGGCCGCGTGATCGGCGGCACCGCCCGCGGCACGCGCCTGCTGGCCCCGGGGGCCGGGACGCGCCCCCTCACCGATCGCGTGAAGGAGGCGCTCTTCGGCATCCTCGAGGGCGCCACCCTCGCGCCGTGGCCCGCGCCATTCCTCGACGCCTTCGCCGGCAGCGGCTCGGCGGGCATCGAGGCGCTCAGCCGCGGTGCCTCGCGGGGGTTGTTCATCGAGCGGGACCGGGCCGCCTGCCGCGTCATCGAGACCAACCTGGGGCGGGCCGGGCTGGCCGGGCAGGCCCGCGTCGTCGCCGCGGACGTGGCACGCCTGCTGGACACCGGGGCGCCGGAGGCGCTCGGCGGTCCGTTCGGCGCCGCGCTGCTGGACCCGCCGTACGGCGACGCTACACTCGAGGCCGCGCTGGAGCGCCTGGGCCGTGCCGACCCGGGCTGGTTGCGCGAGGAAGCGGTGGTGGTGGCCAAGCACTTCTGGCGCGACCTCCCGGCCGAGCGCCTGGGCACGCTCGTGCGGCGACGGGAGCGTCGCTTCGGCGAAACGCAGCTCAGCTTCTATACGAGGGAGGCCTGATGGCCACGGCGCTCTATCCGGGCAGCTTCGATCCGGTCACCAACGGGCACCTCGACGTCATCGCCCGTGCCGCCAACGCCTTCGAGCGGATCGTCGTCGGCGTCCTCAGCAACCCGCGCAAGTCGCCGCTCCTCGACGAGGCGACCCGCGTGGCGGTCCTGCGCGAGGCGATCGACGCGGCCTTGCCGGCCGGGGCCGCCTCGCGCGTCCGGGTGGCCACGTTCGACGGCCTGACGGTGGGCTTCGCGCAACACGTCGGGGCGGCCTTCGTCGTGCGTGGCCTGCGCGCCATCAGCGACTTCGAATTCGAGCTGCAGCTCGCCCTCACCAACCGCAAGCTGGCCCCCGACGTGGACACGGTGTTCTTCATGACCGCCCTCGAACATGCCTACCTCAGCTCCACCCTCGTCAAGGAGATCGCCGGTTTCGGCGGTGACGTGAGCGGCATGGTGCCGCCCGCCGTGCTGCGCCGGCTGGGCGGGGGCCCGGCCGTCGGCTAGAATGGCGCGTCAGGTCCTGCCGACGGAGGCCCAACCCATCGACATCATGTTCCTCGTGGAGCGCCTCAACGCGCTCCTCGAGAACGGCCGCAAGCTGCCGCTGTCCAACAATGTCGTGGTCGACCAGGCGGCCGGCCTCGACCTGGTGGAGCAGCTGCGCCTGGCCGTGCCCGAGGAGATCAAGCAGGCGCGACGGATCACCGAGGAGTCTGACCGCATCCTGGAACGCGCCCAGGAGGAGGCCGATCGGGTCGTCGCCCGGGCCCAGGAACAGGCGGCGTTCCTGATCGAGGAGCGTGAGCTGACCCGGGCGGCGGAGCAGCGCAGCGCCCAGATCGTGGCCGACGGGCACGCCCAGGCCGACGAGATCCGGCGCGGCGCCGACGAGTACGCCGCCGGTGTCCTCATCCGGCTGGAGGGCGAGGTCGTGAAGGTCCTCCAGAGCATCAAGCACGGCCTGGCCCTGCTCGACGACCGGACCCCCGTCCCGACGATGACGGTCGACCAGGCGGAGGAAGCCGACGTGGCGGCCTCGGGTGCTCAGCTATAACGTCGCGGGCCTGCTGCGCTCGACGCCCGGCACGGTCCGCACCTACCCCGTCCGCCTGCCGACCCTGGAGATCGCCCCGGACCTGCGCCTGACGGCTCCCGTGGAAGGCGAGGTCCGCCTGTCACGGACCGGCCGCAGCATCCTCGCCCGGGCGCACCTGGTCACCGCGCTCGAGGAGACGTGCAGCCGGTGCCTCGCGCCGATCTCGGCGAGGGTCGCGGTCGAGGTGGACGAGGAAGCCCTGCCGTCGGTCGACCTGCTCACCGGGGCGCCCCTGGACCTGACGGTCGAGCCGGACGCCCTGCGGGTGGACGAGCACCATGAGCTGGACCTGAGCGAGTCGGTGCGTGAGGCCATCTCCCTTGCCGAGCCGATCCGCCCCCTCTGCCGTCCCGATTGCCGGGGCCTGTGCGCCACGTGCGGCGCCGACCTCAACGCCGATCCCGCCCACCACCACGACGATCCGCCGATCGACCCCCGACTTACCGCCCTCGCCGCCTGGCGAGGGCCGGCCGACCCCGCCTCCTGACGACCGACGAGAAGGAAGGAACTGCGCCCATGGGAGTCCAGAAACGCCGCGTGTCCCACGCCCGCCAGGGTGACCGGCGCGCGCACCACGCCCTGACCGTGCCGGACCTCGAGCCGTGCCCCCATTGCCACGAGCCCAAGAAGGTGCACTTCGCGTGCCCCAACTGCGGCTGGTACGGCGGACGCGAGACGGTGCGCATCAGGGAGCGCACCAAGCCCGAGCAGCGCAACCCGTAAGCCCGGGGCCGGTCGCTCGGGCCGAAGCGCACCGTGGATCTCGCCACCGTCTCGCGCCGCCTGGACCCCGACGCCCCCGGCCGTGTCCGGGTGGCGGTGGACGCCATGGGCGGCGACCACGGCCCTGAGGAGGCCGTCCGGGGCGCCATGGGCTGGGCCCGGGCGCATCCCGAGACCGACCTCATCCTCGTCGGCGACGAGGCCCGGATCTCGCCGTTCCTCGAGGGCGCGCTGCCGCCCCACATCTCGCTCGTCCAGGCCACCGAGCTGGTGGGCATGGACGAGCACGCGGCGCAGGCGGTGCGGCGCAAGCGCGACGCGAGCATCAACGTCTGCATGCGCCTGGTGCGCGAGGGCCGGGCCGACGCGGTCGTGACGGCCGGCCACACCGGGGCGGCGGTGGCCTCGGCCGTCCTCCACCTGGGCCGCCTGCCCGGCGTGGACCGCCCGGCGCTGGCCGTGCAGGTGGTAGCCGAGCACGGCCCGTTCGTGCTGCTCGATATCGGCGCGACCACCGACTCGACGGGCCACAACCTGTACCAGTACGCCCGCATGGGCGCCATCTTCGCGGAGCAGGTCCTGGGCGTGGACCGCCCTTCGGTGGCGCTGCTCTCGATCGGCGAGGAGGATGGCAAGGGCGAGACGCGGGTCCAGGAAGCGACCGAACGGCTGCGCGCGAGCGATCTCAACTTCGTGGGCAATGCCGAGGGCAAGGACCTCACGACGCACCTCGCCGACGTGGTGGTCTGCGATGCGAGCGTCGGCAACGTGACCATCAAGTTCTTCGAAGGCCTCAGCCGCTTCATCTTCGACCAGCTCGCGACCGAGTTCAAACGGCCGCCCTGGGGGCCCATCGGCTACGCCTTCATGCGGCCCGGCATCGCCCGCATCCGGCGCCTGTTCGACTACGAGCAGCTCGGCGGCGCCCCGCTGCTGGGGGTCAAGGGCACCGTGCTCGTGACGCACGGCCGGGCGCGCCGCCGGATGATCGGCTATGCGGTGGCCATCGGCGCCACGGCGGCACGGGCGCGCATCCCCGAGCGCATCGCGGCCGCGTTCGCCTCGGACGCCCCGCTGGCGCCGGTCGAGCCGGCGCTGCCGCCGGCCTGAGTGGCCACGCCTCGCGCCACCGCCAGCCGCCACACGGCCGAGCAGGAGGGGCGCCGGCTGGCGCTGGCGGCGGTCTTCGAGGCCGAGTTCGGCCAGCGCACGGCGAGCGCGGCGCTGGAACGCACGCTGGCCGACGGCGCCGTCCCGCCGGCAGGCGCCGCGTTGGCCCGTCACCTGGTCGACGTGGTGGCGCGCGACCGCGAGGACCTGGACGCGCTGCTGGGCCGGCTGGCCCCGGCCCACCCGGTGGTGAGCCTCGCCCGGATCGATCGGGCGCTGTTGCGTTGCGCCATGGGTGAGGTGCTACACTCGCCCGCGACCCCGATGCGGGTCGCCATCGCCGAGTGGGTGGGATTGGCCCGCACATTCAGCGGCGAACCCGCGCGGCGCCTCGTCAACGGCGTGCTCGGGAGGGTCGCGTCGGAGGTGGTCGGGACCGACAGCGCGACCGACAGCAATTGAGCCAGCTGGCAGGCAGGGCCGCCCAAGGAGGGAGCACGTGACCGATTCGACCTACGACCGGCTGAAGAAGATCGTCGTCGAGCAGCTCGGCGTGAGCGAGGACGAGGTCAAGCCCGAGTCCTCCTTCGTGGACGACCTGAACGCCGACTCGCTCGACCTGGTCGAGCTGATCATGAGCCTCGAGGAAGAGTTCGGCACCGAGATCTCCGACGAGGATGCCGAGAAGATCCGCACCGTCCAGGACGCTGTCGACTACATCGACGAGCACACGAACTCCTGACCCCGCGCCGCCGGATGCCCCTCCGGTGGCCGCGCTGGCAGCATCACTCGGCCTGGCCCTCCCCGCGTCCGGGCGCCTGCGCGAGGCCCTCGTCCACTCCAGCTACCCCAACGAGCACCCCGCCGCGGGACTCCCCTCCAATGAACGCCTGGAGTTCCTGGGCGACGCGGTGATCGCGGTGCTCATCAGCGACGAACTCCACGGACGCCACCCCGACGAGAACGAAGGGCAGCTGACCGCCCGCCGGGCCGCCCTCGTCTCGACGGACGCGCTGGCGCGCTTCGCCCGGCGCATCGGCCTGGGGCAGCACCTGCTGCTGGGCGAGGGCGCCGATCGGGCCGGCGCCCGCGAACGTCGCAGCGTCCTCGCCTCGGCGTTCGAGGCCCTCGTGGCGGCCATCTACCTCGACCTGGGCCTCGCCGTGGCGCGCGAGTGGTTGCTGGCGGTCGCCGCTCCCGAGCTGGCCGACCCTTCCGACGCGACCGCCTACCTGGCCCCCAAGGGGCGCCTCCAGATGCTCGCCCAGGCCACGTACGGCCGGCCACCCGAGTACCGCGTCGTGGCGCTCGAGGGCCCCGACCACGCCCGCCACTTCGTCATCGACGTGCTGCTGGACGGTCGGGTGGTGGGCCGCGGGGAGGGCAGCAGCCGCCGGGCCGCGGAGACCCGCGCCGCGCACGAGGCGCTCGAGCGCCTCGGCGGCGGTGACGGGCCATCCGGCCGGGCCACGCCATGAGCGGCGAGGCCCGCCTGCGGACGCTGCGGGTGGTGGGCTTCAAGTCCTTCGCCGAGCGGACCACCCTGGAGTTCGGCCCGGGGATCTCGGCCATCGTGGGCCCGAACGGCAGCGGCAAGAGCAACCTCGCCGATGCGCTGCGCTGGGCGCTCGGCGAGCAGGGCCGCACACTGCGCACGCATCGGTCGGAGGATGTCATCTTCGCCGGCTCGGCGACCCGGCGAGCCATCGGGCTGGCTGAGGTCACCCTGACGCTAGAGAACGGTGACGGCTTGCTGCCCGTGGCCTACACGGAGGTCGCGCTGGCGCGACGGCTCTACCGGTCGGGCGAGAACGAGTACCTCCTCAACGGCCAGCGCGTGCGCCTGCGCGACCTGCTCGACCTGCTCGACGGCGCGAACCTGGCCGACAACGCCTTCCTCTTCATCGGCCAGGGGATGGTCGACCAGGCCCTCTCGCTGCGGCCCGAGGAACGCCGGCCGCTCTTCGAGGAGGCGGCCGGCGTCCGCCGTCACGAGCGACGACGGCGTCAGGCCGAGGCTCGCCTCCTCGAGGCCGATGCCAACCTGGCACGGGTGCGGGACATCGCCGGTGAGTTGCGCCCCCAGGTACGCCGGCTGGCCCAGCAGGCCGAGCAGCAGGTCGCGCGTCAGGGCGCCGGCGCGGCCCTGGCCGGCGCCATCGTGACGATCGCTGCCCACCGCTGGTCGTTTGCCGCCGCGGCCCTGGCCGGGGCGGAGACGGATCTCCAGCTCGCGCGTGCTCAGGCCCAGGCAGCCACCGACGCCCTGGCCGCGACCGACGCTGAGGCGCGCGACCTGCTGGCGGCTCTGGCCGATCGCGCCACGCGCGCCCGCGGCCTGCGCCAGGCCCTGGACGACGCTCGCCAGCGGCTGACGGAGCACCGCGTGGCCGACGAACGACGCGCGGCGGACGCGGCGGCCATCGAGCGCGAACGAGCTGTACTGGTGGCCGAACAAGCCACGCTCGAGCCGCGCCTGGAGGAGGCGCGCCGTTCGATGGCGCTGGCGGACGCTGGCGGCGCCGTCGCAGCGACGGCCGAGCTGACCGCGGAGGTCGCCGGCCTCGATCGCCAGGTCGCCCAGGCGGCGGCCGAGCTGGCGGCGGTGCAGGATCAGCACCGGGCGATCGATGCCCGAGCCGCGTCGGAGGCGCGGGCGCGGCGTGCCGGCGAGGATGAGCTGGCCCGTCTCGCCCAGCGCGCAGCCGTGGCCGCGCAACGCGCCGACGAGGCGGCCCAGGGCGCACAGGAAGCGGCCGCGGCCCTCGCCCGCGAGACGCAGGCACTCGAAGACCTTGCCGAGGCTGCCCGGATGACGACCGACGCCGAGACGGAGGCCCGTTCCGCCCAGGCGGCCGCGGACGCGGAGGCCAGGGCAGCGGCGCAGCAGGCCACCGAGACGGCCGCCGCCCGCGCGGCAGCCGAGGCACGGCACGCCGCCCTCAAGGCCCAGCTGGACGCGCTCAGCGCCCCGTCGGATGCCTCGACGGCCGGCTGGGTCGAGGCGGCCACGCGTCGTGGTGGCCGGGCGCTGGCCCGGGGACTCGAGGTCGCGCCCGAGTTGCGGCCGGCAGTGGAGGCCGCGCTCGGCGCCGCGGTCGAGGCATTCGTCGTCGACGAGGGGGAGGTCCTCGCCCTGCGCGAGGGACGAGGCCACCTGGCGGTGCGCCTGGCGACCGCCGCGCCCGATGTGCCGGGCCGGGCCCTCATCGAGCGGGCGCGCGAGGCCGGCGGCGGCGCCCTCACCGACGCGATCCGGCGCGACCCGACCGGCGTCGCCGGGCAGCTCCTGCGGACGACCGTCTGGCTGCCCGGCCTGGAGGCGGCGCTGGCGCTGCTGCCCCGGCTTCCCGAGGGCTGGCAGGCCGTGAGCGTCGCCGGGGACATCGTGACGGCCCAGGGGCTCGTCAGGGTGGGCCGGCCGGACGCCGCCCTGGAGCGGCGCGACGAGATCGAGCGGCGGACGCGCGAGCTCGCCGCCACGGAAGCCATGCTGCGGCAGGCCAGCACAACCCATGACGCGGCTGAGATCGCCCGCGCCGAGACGACCGCCGCGCTCGCGCGCGCCGAGGGAGCGGTCGGCGAGGCGGTTCGTGCCGCACGCGCGGCCGTCGAGCAGGAACGGGCGGTCCAGCGGCGCCACGAGGCGTTGTTACGGGAGTCGGCGTGGGCCGCCGCACAGGCGGAGCGCCTGGCGGTCGAGCAGCGCGCGGCGAACGCCGCGCTGGACGCCGCGACGCCCGACGCGGCCAAGGCGCTCGAGTCGCTGGAGGTCCAGCCCAGGTCGCCGACGGCCGCCGCGGACGCTTCTGCCGCAGAGGCCTGGCGGGCCCGGCTGGAGGCCCTGCGCGCGCGCCGGGCCGTCCTCGAGGCCGAGCTCCGCACCGTGGCCCAGGTCGAGCGCGCGGCGGATGACCGCCGCCGCCGGGCGGAGCTGGCCGTGAACGCTCACGAGGAGCGGCTTGCGGCCGCCGTGGCACGGCTGGCCGAGGCCACTGTCCGCCTCCAGGCCCTTGACGCGGCGGGTACGGCG
>Ga0209415_10011500_pt1 | contig 14896 bp, 12 predicted proteins | sample PeaSoiSIISIP2007_FD_187696 | JGI IMG/M metagenome (GOLD analysis project Ga0209415, IMG submission 187696) | Peat soil microbial communities from Weissenstadt, Germany - SII-SIP-2007 (SPAdes) (version 2) | ecosystem: Environmental > Terrestrial > Soil > Wetlands > Peat | place: Germany...
GTGCTCTTGGGTCTCCCAGGCAAGGAAAGCGGAACTTTCGAGGCTTGCTAAACTTTCGAGGCGCGTCCAAACAACCAATTAGAATCTGCGTAAGGTATTCTCTCAGATGGCATTTGTATGGTCAAGCACTTATTGCGCGCAACCGGCGAATTGGACCTCCTGGAGCGGATCGCCAAGCGTGTCGCCTTGCCCCAAAAGGCTGGCCTGGTCCTGGGGATCGGTGACGATTGCGCCATTTTCAGGCCGCGAAGCGCCACCGAAGATCTGCTGTTCACCACCGACATGCTGATCGAGGACGTGCACTTCCGCCGCGACACGCATCGCGCGGAAGACGTGGGGTGGAAGGCGCTGGCCCGCGGGTTGAGCGACATTGCGGCCATGGGCGGCGAGCCGCGCTTCTGCCTGCTCTCGCTGGCGGTTGCGGAGTGGGCCTGGCCGCGATGGGTGGACGGCTTCTATCGCGGCCTGTTGCGCCTGGCCGGCCGCGAGAAGACGCCGCTGATGGGTGGGGACCTGGCGCGCGCTGGGAAGTTGATGTGCGACATCGTGGTCTGCGGGGCCGTGCCGCGCGGCCAGGCCCTGCGGCGCGATGGAGCGCGCGCGGGAAACGCGATCTGGGTCTCCGGCAGGCTGGGAGGATCGGCTGTCGGGCTGGCGGGAGGCGGTGGAGCGGCGCGGAAGCGGCACCTGCGTCCCGAGCCGCGCGTGGCGCTCGGCCGGTTTCTTCGGTCGGATCTGCGCGCCACCGCCGCTATGGATTTGAGCGACGGCCTTTCGCTCGATCTGCACCGCCTGTGTCTGGCTTCGGGGCTCAGCGCACAAATCGCTGCCCCGCCGCTGTTCCCGGGCGCGACGCTGGAGCAAGCCTTGCACGGCGGCGAGGATTACGAACTGCTGTTCACGGCGCCTGCGCGAACCTGCGTGCCGGCGGAATTCCAGGGCCTTCCGCTCACGCGAATTGGTACCATGCGAAAAGGTCCGCCGGGCCAGGTGGAACTGAGTGGAGTTCTCCTGGCGCCGCTGGGCTTCGACCATTTCCGCCGCCCATGAGCCTTCCCGATCCCGCTCCCGTTCGCGATCTGATCGAGGCATTCCGCCGATCGAAGACGATGTTCGCGGCCGTCTCGATGGGGATCTTCGACCGCCTGCACGCCGCTCCCGCGAGCGCACCGGATCTTGCCGCGGCGCTGGGCGCCAACGCGGACGCGCTCGAACGGCTGCTCGACGGTTGCGCGGCGCTTGGCCTGCTATCAAAGCACGATGGGGTCTACGCGAACCATCCGGTAGCCGACGCCTACCTGGTGAGCAGTAGTCCCGATTCGCTCTACGGGTACATCCGGTATTCCAACGAAGCGTTGTTTCCGATGTGGCGCAACCTGGAGGACGCGGTGCAGGAAGGCACCCACCGCTGGAAGCAGACGTTCGGGTTGGACGGACCGATCTTCGATCATTTCTTCCGCACCGAAAAGGCGATGCGCGATTTTCTGCGCGGCATGCACGGCAACGGCTTGCTGACGTCCGCCAAGGTGGCAGCGGCCTTCGATCTGGGCCGCTTTCGCCGGATAGTGGACCTGGGCGGCGCCACCGGCCACCTGGTGATCGCCGCGTGTGAGCGTTATCCCGGGTTGCGCGGCGTGGTGTTCGATCTGCCGCGAGCCGCGGCACAGGCGCGTGAGTACGTGGCGCTTTCGGCGGCCAGCACGCGGATCGAAGTGGTGGCCGGAGATTTCTTTCGCGACGACCTGCCGGCGGCCGACCTGTATGCAGCCGGGCAGATCCTCCACGACTGGTCGGAGGAGAAGATCGGCGTGCTGCTGCGCAAGGCTTTCGCGAGTCTGCCGGAGGGCGGCGGATTCCTGGTGGCGGAGAAGCTGCTCAACGAGGACGGCGTGGGGCCGGTGGGAGCGAACATGCAGTCGCTGAACATGCTCATCGTCACGGAGGGCAAGGAGCGCAGTTTGAGCGACTACACGCGGCTGCTGCGAAGGGCGGGATTCTCGCGGGTGGACGGCGTTAGAACGGGGGCGTACCTGGATGCGATCCTGGCGGTGAAGGGGCCGCAGGAATGAAGTTCGAGGTCGTTGGCTCGATAGTGAGCGTTGAAACGATCGCAGCCGGCCCCTGGGATCCGGGTTCGCTCGCACCTCAACAAGGTTTATGGGCGTGCTCGCTGGCTCAAGATGAAAGGCACCGCTACTGTAAGGCTCCGGAACGGTGCTCTCCGCTCGGTGGAGTTACACTGGTACGAGGCCCACGGTATCGGCAAAAGGGACCTCAAGATCAAACGGTATTTGGACGAATGATGAAGGCGCAGACGAAGTCTTTTGCTCTTTGTGTCGATAACGCCGGCTACCAGGCGTCTCTCATCCTCGGCAAGGTCTACCCGGTTCTTCCCGATCCGCGGGCGGCGAGAGACGACTTGGTGCGGATCGTTGATGAGAGCGGCGAGGACTATCTGTATCACCGCGATCATTTTGTGTTTGTCGACTTTCCGCCTGCCGTGAAGAAAAGGATCCTGGCACTGGAGCGGACCGCGTAGCCAGCGTCGGGCAACCATACCACGAATAGCGGAAAATGAATATGCCCGGTGACCCTGCCCAAAGGAGGCGCCTCCCTTGGAACCCTGCCGCCAGGGCGCGTGCCGCCCCCGCACCCCTGCTTTGATCCAGTGCGGTCACATCCAGCCCAGCGCGGACGCTCGTTATGGTGCATCCGGCTTGGCTTCGTTCCCCGTCCCTGCCACCCGGATTGCGTGTATTGGCGTGGCTGTCGCCAGTCTTTCGGACGTGACAATGCAGCCGTTCGGGGGTAGAGTTACTCTATAACCGTAGGGGCTGCCTCATGACGTTCCATCTCGACATTCCCGAATCCATCGCCCATAGCATCCGGCTGCCTTTGCCGGAGGTTGAGCAGCGGCTTCGAACCGAGCTAGCCATTGCTCTCTACGCCCAGGGTATTCTCTCCTTCGGTAAGGCGGCTGAGCTTGCCGGCGCCTCCCGCTACGCTTTCGCCGAGCTCATTGGCGACCGCAATATTCCCCGCCACTACACCGCTGACGACCTGGCCCAAGACCTGGCTTATGTCCGCCGCCGTCAGTAACACCTCGCCGATTTCCAATCTCGCTTTTATCGGCCGCCTCGACCTTCTCAGATTGCAATTCCACGAACTGTGGATTCCCCCCGCCGTCGCCGCGGAATTGAAAGCCCACCCCGATCCGGTCGCCCTTGCCGCCATCGATACCGCCATCCGCGATCGGTGGATACGTATTACGGCGCCGCAAGACACCCCGCTCCACCGAATGCTCCTGCTACAGGTTCACCCGGGCGAGGCCGAGGCGATCGGGCTCGCCACTGACCTTAAGGCCGACACGATTGTCATCGACGAACAGGAAGGCAGGGGTCTTGCCGCCCAGGCCGGACTCTTCGTCACTGGCACCCTGGGTATCCTGTTGCTGGCAAAAAAGAGCGGACAGATTTCAGCGGTCAAACCAGAGGTTCAGGCGTTGCGCGCCAAAACCCGTTTCTTCCTGTCCTCAACACTTGAAGCCGAAGTGCTCGCGGCCGCCGGCGAGTAACGCCCACTGCCACCCTTGCGTTCAGCGGGAACCCCTCCGAACTGCGGAGCACCGCCGACCCCCACCGCTTCATCTGGTCCGGCGGCAAGACCGGCGGCGTTACCGGAGTAGCACCTTCAACACGCCACGCTCGGCCGCCCGATCGAAGGCCGCGGGGGCATCGCTGAGCGCGAAGCGGTCCGAGATCATTTCCTCCACGGGGATCAGATTGCGCTCCAGCAGCGGCAGGGCCGCTTCGAATCGCCCGCAGCGCGATCCGACGAGCGTGATCTCGTTGACGATGATCGGGGCGGTGTCGATGCCCACGATGCCGTGAACCGTCGATTTGAGAATGACCGTGCCGCGAGACCGCACCATGGCGGCAGCGCTGCGAAGCCCCTCCGGGGTGCCGCTGGCGTCCACCACCCAGTCGTATTGGGCGATGGGCAACGTCCCGTCCGAGAGTTCGGTTGATACGCCGGCCGCGGCGGAAATGCGGAGCTTCTCCGGGTGCCGGCCGAACTGGCGGACCTGGTAGCCGTGCACGTTGAGCACGAGCGCGATCAGCAGCCCGAGCTTGCCATCGCCCAGCACCGCGACCTCCGCGCCGCAAGGGATCGCAACCTGGTCGAGGATCTCGCACGCTGCCGCCAGTGGCTCCGTGAATACGGCGCGTTCCAGCGGCACGCCCTCGGGCAGCACGTGCAGGTTGCGCTCGGGAAGCGTCAGAAACTCGGCGAAGGCCCCCGGATGCTTCACGATCCCGAGCACGGTGCGGTGCGGGCAGTGCCGCCCGAGCCCCTTGCGGCACCACTCGCAATCGGCGCACGCCAGGTTGATCTCCCCAACTACGCGCTTGCCCACCAGGGACGGCGTATCGGCCGCCACCACCTCGGCCACGAATTCGTGCCCGGGGGTGCCAGCGAATCCGTAGTAGCCGCGCTGGAGCTCGAGATCCGTGTTGCAGATGCCGGCCACCAGCAGGCGCAGCAGCGCGAAGCCTTCGGGCCGTTGCGGCACGGGAACCTCGGGCACCGTCACGGCGCCATTCTCCAGGTGGACTGCCAGCATCCCTCCTATAATAGAGGCTTCATGCCAGCGGAACTTGCCTGTTTCGAGGAGCGCTGCCGCGCGCGCTTCCCGATCACCGAAGTAATCTACAACTGCCCGAAGTGCGGAGGGCTCCTGGAGGCGGTTTATGGAAAGCCCGAGCAATCCCCGGCGGAGCTGAAATCCGTCTGGCGCAACCGGCGCACCTCGAACGCCCCACTCGACCAGAGCGGCGTGTGGCGATACCGCGAGTTCCTGCCGTTCCTTTCCGACTACAGCCGAATCGTGACGCTCCGCGAAGGGAACACGCCGCTCCTGGATGCGCCGCGCGCCGCGCAATTCGGCGGCCTCGATCGCCTCGTATTCAAGCACCAGGGTTTCAATCCGACGGGCTCGTTCAAGGACAACGGCATGACGTGCGGCGTGGCGCAGGCCCTGCGGCTGGGCATGACGCGCGTGGCCTGCGTCTCCACCGGAAACACGTCGGCATCCATGGCGGCATACGCCAGCGCGGCCGGATTGCAGCCTATCATTTTTCTGCCGCACGGAAACATCTCGTTCGGCAAACTGGCGCAGGCGCTGGAATACGGCGCTCACACCCTGCAGGTGGAAGCCAACTTCGACCAGATTCTCGCCCTGGTGCGGCGGCTCGCCGAGGACCTGGGCATCTACCTGTTGAATTCCGTCAACCCGTTTCGCATCGAAGGGCAGAAGACCATCATGCTGGAGCTGATGGACCAGCGCGACTGGCGCGTGCCCGATTGGGTGGTGCTGCCCGGCGGTAACCTGGGCAATACGTCGGCGTTCGGCAAGGCGTTCCGCGAGATGAAGGAACTGGGGCTGATCGCCCGCCTTCCGCGTCTGGCGGTGATTCAGGCCGCGGGGTCCGCTCCGTTCTATGAGCTGATGCGCGCCCGCGACCAGTCGCATCTGAACCCGGTGGAGCATCCGCAAACGCTGGCCACAGCCATCAAGATCGGCGATCCGGTGTCCTGGCCGAAAGCCCGGTTCGAGGTCAGCACCTCGTGCGGTTTGGCCGAGACGGTGACCGAGCAGGAGATCGCGGATGCCAAGGCCACCATCGGCCGCTGCGGAATCGGCTGCGAACCGGCCTCCGCGACCACGCTCGCCGGCATTCGCAAACTGACCGCGGATGGAGCGATCGCCAAGGATGCGGACGTGGTCGCAATCCTGACCGGAAATCTTTTGAAGGACCAGGACTACACCTATCAATACCACCAGGGCGAACTGAAGACATCGGACGGCATTCCGATCGCGCCGAACTTCGGCAATCCGCCGGTGGTCGTGCCCTACGATCTCGATCGCATCACGGATGTCTTGAACTCGCTGGCCTAGTAACATTTCGCCCCCGATCGTGTTTACGTTTAGAAAGATGCGCCTCGGTATCGCCCTCGTTGTGGGTCTGGTGTCGGCCTATGCCCAGACGTGCGTCCCGGCGCGCATCCTGCCGGTTGGCTCGGTCTCCGGGACGGTCGATAATTCGAGTTGCCTGCTTCCTGATGGAACGGCCTACGCCTCCTACCGGCTGGATCTTCCCACGCGCGGCAAGATCCAAATCAACCTCAGCGCCTCCAATGCGAGCCTGATTCTGCGCGATGGAACAGGGGCGGGAATCGGCTCCGGTAGCAGTATTCAGCGAGCGGTCGAGGCCGGCAGTTACAGTCTCCTGGTGAATGCCGTCACGCCGGGCGGAGGGTCCACCGCATATTCCGTACAGACGGCGTTCACTGCCGAACCCGGCATGATGTGCACCAGCTTCCCCAATGCCGGCCTGAATCAATCGATCACCGGCACGCTGGGAGCTTCGGGCTGCACCGCGTCCGACGGCACTCCCTACGAGGGATATCTCGTGAGCACATTCGGAGCGGGCACCTTGACCGTTTCGGTGGCCAGCTCGAATTTCACCACCGTTCTGACCGTGCGCAACGCGGACGGATACGCGATCGCTTCGGATCCGGCACAGGTTTCGGTTTCCGTGGACCGTGACGATCGCTACGAAATTGTAGTGGCCACCGCCGACCAGGCCGGCTCTTTCCAATTGTCCACCAGCTTCGCGCCGGACCCGAGCGAAACCTGCCTCCCGATGCAGACGTTCACCGATTCCGGAAGCGACACCGCTTCGGTCACCAACAACAGTTGCATTGCGGCGATTCAGCAAAGCGGCGACCTGGTGTCTTACAACTACTACACCTTTACGGTTCCCGCAGCGGGATTGGCCGACGTGACCGTCTCCAGCACGGACTTTGGCGCCACGTTGACCGTGTTGGACGGGGGCGGCAACGTGCTGGCCACGGATACCCTCGGCTCCGGGCCCAACCAGTCGGAAATCCGCCTGCAACTGAGCCCGGGAAACTACACCGCGCAGGTCATCAGCTCGGTTCCGTCCGGCGGCGCCTACACCTTCGGCTATCAGTTTACGGCCGGACCTCCCCAGCCCTGCGTGCCGGTTGCGGCCAATCCGGGGGGCTCGCTCGCGGGCTCGCTGGGGGCTTCCAGTTGCCGCACCAGCGTGGGATTGGCGGATCTCTATAGCTTCACTTTGGCAGGGTCCGGAACGCTCGTTATCAGCATGACTGCAAGCACGTTCAACAGCCTGCTGGCCATCCGCGATGCCAAGGATAACCTCGTGGTGCTGTATCAAGATGTGGAAGGACTGGGGGTTTCTCAACTCACGGCGGGTCTGCCGGCCGGCGCCTACACCATTGTCGCCGCCGCCGCTACCGGTTCGGGAAGCTACCAGGTGGCATCGCAGTTCACGGCGCAGGCGATCGCCCCGTGCACTTACGCGGAGGCGCTGGACATCAACGGCGGCTACATCCAGAAGCTGGGACCTGCCAGTTGCACCGGAGCCAATGGCCTGCCGGTGGACCTCTACCAGTTCACATTGCCATCCGATGGAGTGGTTGCGGCCTTCATGACATCGAGCCAAGTCGATGGTTTCCTCACCCTGGCGGACAGCGCCGGCAATTTTCTGCGCAGCGACGATAACAGTTACGGCGACAACGATCCGATGATCGTACAGTTTCTTCCCGCCGGCGCCTACCAGTTGGCCGCCCGCGCTGCCGGGAGCACGGTTGGTGGCTACTACGAAGTGGACCTGCGGACGATTCCCGGGCCGCGGCCGCCGTTTTGCTCTTCCCGAGGCAGCCTGGCGCCGGGGGGCAGCATTAACGGCACCTTGACGGTAGCGTCCTGCCAGTACATCGATGGCACGTTTGCCGATCTCTACCAGATCAACCTGGCGAGCGACACGACCATCGATCTGCGCCTCAGCTCCGGCGATTTCGATGCGTACATGGTGCTGTTGGACGCTAAGGGCAACGTGGTGGATGAGGACGACGACGACGGCGGGGGCACCAATGCGCGCGTGAACGAGTTGCTGTCCGCGGGGACGTATTACGTGGTGGCCAAGCCCTTCAGCGGATACACGAACGTGGGGGCTTATACACTCTCGCTGGCGCAAGCGCCGGGGCAGTAGGAGACACCGCTCCCTGAACGCGCGCGGCTCTGTAAGGGCGATAATAGAACGGATGGCCACGGATACGGTTTGTCCGAAGTGCGGCGGCACCGGCTTTATCATTGTCGAGGGCGCGCACGTCACCGGCGCGAAGCGGTGCGACTGCGGATCCCAAGGCCGCGCCGGCCGCATGGAAGATCGGGCGCAGATTCCACCGCTCTACCGCAATGCCTCCTTCGAGAACTTTGTGGTGCCCGGTCCCGACAATCCGATCGCCCGCAGGGAGCTCACCAACGTTCTGATGACCGTGAAGAACTACGTGCGCGACTTCCCCAGCGAAGCCCGCCCCGGCCTGCTGCTCCTCGGCGAGCCCGGTACGGGCAAGACGCACCTGGCCGTGGCCGCCATGCGCAAAGTGATCGAGAAGGGCTTCGAATGCCTCTTCTGCGACTACCAGAACCTGCTGGACCGCATCCGCTCCGGCTACGACCCCAGCTCCAATTCCTCCGACAAAGAAGCCTATCGCATCGCGCTGGATAGCGAAGTGCTGGTGCTCGACGATCTCGGCGCTCACCGCGTCACCGATTGGGTGGAAGACACGGTGACCTCGATCGTCACCTGGCGCTGCAACCAGCGCAAGCCGTTGATCGCCACCACCAACCTGCCGGATGGAGATGCCGGAAGCTCCGTCGTCGAAAAATCGGTCCTCGGCAAGCCCGAGTACCGAATCACACTAGCGGAGCGTATCGGTGCGCGCGCCCGCTCGCGTCTGTTCGAGATGTGTACCGTCATCAAAATGCCCCTGGTCGAGGACTATCGTTTGCGAAAGGCGCGGACTTATTGATGCGCCGGCTCGTCCTGCTGTTGGCCCTTGCCAGTGCATTGCCGGCCGCTCCCGCGCCCAAGTCCGAATACGTGCAGGCGGTGGAATTCCCTTATTACCTCTATCCGCGCGCGCTGTGGGAGCGTGAGCTGGTCTGGCTCAAGACCATCGGCGTGCGCACCGTGGAATTCTCGATCCCCTGGAACTGGCACCAGGTCGAGCCCGGGGAATTCGATTTCACCGGCCGCACCAGCCCGCGGCGCGACCTGATGGCCTTCATCCGGCTGCTGCGCAGACTCGACCTGCGCGCCTGGGTGCGCCCGCTGCCGCCCGTCCCGCAGTGGAGCAACAATGGAAGCCCCACGCCCTCCGACGCCCGCGCGCAGCGGGCATGGCTCAAACAACTGGATCAATTGCTGGCCACCCAGACCGCCAGCCACGGCGGTCCCATTGCCTACGTGGAGGGCCGCGCGCTCTCCATCGATGCCGCGCCTCCACCGGCGCCGGTGACCACCATCCCGGCCAACGACCCCGCCGCGCTGGCACGGAGCCGCGAATCCATTACCGGCGGTCCTTCCGGCACGCGCGGCGCACTCCTGTGGACCGAGGTGGAAGACGCGCTGTATCCCGCCGGCTGGTCCGCCGATGGAAAGACGTTTCTGCGCAAAGGCGCCGTCGGGCTCAGCGGCGACGAGCGCGTGACAACGAGCGCGCTGCGCCGGGACGCGGCGCTGTTCCGCAACTGGTCGCGGCTGCTGACGTCTCTACAGCCGGTGACACTGCCCAAACCCACTGCCGGCAAGTTTCCCGCCGGTGTCAGCGCCATCGAGCTGGTCTCGCCTGCCGCCTCCGCCGTTAGTATCACCAACCGCGGTGCGCAGCCGTTTCACGACGACTTGCGCACACTGGAGCCTGGCTCGAAGCGCGTGTTGGTGATTCCGGGAGTCACGGTGGCGGCGGGCGATTCGCTCTGGCTCCCCATCAGCGCGTCGATCGGTCCGGATGGCCTGTGCACGGAATGCTCGAATTTCTCCGGCGCCGAACATGTTGTCTACGCCACCGCCGAGCTGCTCTCCATCGAATTCGAAAACGGCATCCTGGCCATGGAATTCGCCGCTCCGCAACCGGGCGAGGTGGTCCTGCAACTGGCACGCAAACCGGTGGGGCCGTTCCTGGCCGCCGGCAGGCCCACGGAATTCGATTGGGACGACAAGACGCTCCGCGCGCGCCTCAAGATTCCCGGCAGCCAGGCGCCTGACAACCACGTGCGCATCGGCATCGCCATCGAAGAGCCGGAGACTTCTGGTTTCTTCAATGAGGCCCGGCGGCTGATCATCGGCCAGAAGAATCTGGTCTCCACTGCTTATTCTTCGGCGGAGGTGGCTGCCCGCTCGCGCCTGCGACTGCCGGAAGGGTTCACCGCCGTCCGCAAAGGCAAATCGCCCAACGAAATCGACTACGAGGTCAGCGTCCCCTCCGACGCGCTGCACGGCGATTGGGTCAACCTGGCCCTGGAGGCGGATGCCATGCTTCTGGGGCGGGCCCACCTGCAACTGCTTCGGCCAGCCTCCATTCGCATGATGGAAGCGATACAAATTCACTTCGGCGGGCAGACGGAACTGACGCCCGACCCGCCCATCGCTCCCATCGAGCCCAACGCCGGCGGGAACGTGGACATCTCCATCCGCAATAACGACCCGGAGATCCGCACCTACCACCTGGAGGCCTCGGGCGAAGGCTTGGAATTCTTCCCGCCCAAGACGGAAATCAGCATCGCCGGCACCGAGGAGCGCCGCATGTCCCTGCGGATCTTCTCTCAATCCGCCGGCGCGGGTCTGCACGACTGGCGGCTGCACGTGACCGGCGGCGCCAATGTCGATCTCCCCATGCGAGTCCTCCTGCTGCCACGCGGCCGAACGGTGGCTTGGACGGCGGACCTGGATGGGGATGGCTCTCCCGAATGGGTGCTCGAATCCCAGAAGGTGCGTGCGGTCTTCTCCACGCAGGATGGCGGCCGGTGGATGGAGCTCAATGCCAAGGACCTGAACGTGAGCTTCCTTCCCGAGCAGGGTCTTCTCAGCGGGCCGGGCGCGGTGGAAGTTCGCGCCAACGGGGATACACTGGAGTTCGCCGGGAAAGGCTGGAAGCGCTCCGTGCGCCTCACGGAGAACACGCTGACGATCGAGCAGACCTCACCGCTGCCCGCCGACGGCCTGACGTCCGACCGCCGCGGCAACGTGAGCCTCACGATCGCGCATCCATCGCCCACGCGTGCGGTGTACACGCTGCAGTAGCAAGGGTGCCCAGGGAAACGGGGGCGCCGTGGGCTATTGTCTTTCGCCCTTCCCGGTACCTGACGGAGATCGGTCGGTTTTAGTTCGGCTTATGTGTTTTACGGCCTTTTGACGGCGGTCCTGCCGCCTTGGGCTCTCGTCGGCTTCGGCTTCGGCTTCGCGTCGTAACCAGGTGGTCATAGAACGCTCCCTCGCACGAGTAAGCTTGATCGGCAACAAACTTCTAGTCGGCCCTACTACGCAGGAGGCCGGCAAATCTTTGATTTGAATTGTGCGGTGAAAGAGAAAACTGCCGAAACCCACACCTCCAGATGTGTCCTTGCCGGCGGCCAGAAACCGATTCCCAATGGTACGGTTGCGATATGCGAACTAAAAACCCGGCTTAATCAGGAAGCCAACTCGGCCTCACGCTCTCTCCCCCACAAAGCCAGCTCCGTCCGGTTGGTGACGCCCAACTTGCGGAAGATGTGAAAGATGTACTCCTTCACGGTACCGACGGTGAGGCAAAGCTGGTAAGCGATCTCTTTGTTGCTTTTCGCCTGCTGAATCAGGTAGACAACCTGCTTTTCGCGAAAGGACAGCCTCGGAGCAGAGGACGCCGCTCGATCGGCAGGAGCCAGTTTGCAGTATGTGCAAGCGCACTCACGACCGAGCGTGCCGAAACCCCGCCCACAGCGGGAACATGTCCTTGGAATCAAGACTTTGGAAAGATGTTCAGATACTTGGAGTGACATTCTTATTAAAAGCTCCTCAAGCGTCCTTATCGGCCCTTCGGCTTAAAGTCCGCCGAGCCTGCGAAACGTACAATTTTGTCTGGCAGCTAAAGACGTGCAGTCTTTCTGCCAAACGCGTAAGCATAAGAGAATTCAGGGTGATCTTCTGGCCTCCCCGGCTCCGATGGTGTGAAAACAAGCACTTTTTACCTGAGCTAATCCTATGCATAAGCACTTTTTATCTACTAGTTAAGTGTGCTTTCTTATTTTTCTTCTTAACCACAATGCGGGGATCTCGAAGGAACACGTGCGGGGGGCAATAGGAATTACCCAACCCAGACGGGAATCCGGGATGCGCAAGATGCAATTATTGCGTGAAGGGCCGGGATTTCCACCTTTATTTGCGCCTTTATTTGCGCCTTTATTGGCTAACAGGCTCGACGGCCAGGGTGACTTTATTACTGTTGAACCAGTGGCCGTCGGGTGTCGACACATCCAGTTGGACAGGCACCGCATCGCCGGACATCGCTGCATTCGGAATGTGAACCTGGATGGTATACAGGCCGGCATGCCCGGAAACAGCCTGAACCGAGTCGACTTGTGCATAGACGTCGCCCAGTTTGACCGACACGGCCCCAAGCGTGCCGGCAGCAGTACCCAAACCGGTGGCCCAGATCAGGATCGGATCGCCTGGTTGCGCGGGATGTGCGGGGACGCGGAAGTTCCGGTCCATGGCGATATCTGTAGTTCCAACGAAGGAAATCAATCCCTGATTTGCCGCCGCTCCCTCCAGCGAGAAAATCCGGGGCGTTGCCTTCTGCATAATGGCGGTCAGGCGATTGCTTGCGGCCGACTTGGTTTCGACAGCCACGGTGATTGGGGTGCCAGCATCGAGATCCGGGCAAAGGAATTTCACTAGAGTCTGCGAACTGGAGAGAACAGACACGTATTGGTCATTGACCTTCACCTTGGTGCCACCCAGATCCGTCGAGTTCCCGGAAGGATCGGAAAGCATGGCGCCGGGCGCGGCCAGCCATTTCCCGGTCAGGTCGGCTACCGAGCCTGGACTGCACGCGAACCTCTCCGAGTGAGTCAAAACGGGCAGTCCCGAATCGACCTCTATGGTCACTTGCGCGGTCGAGGACTGGCTCGCCGAATTGGTGGCTGCAAAAGCGACGTGGTACGTGCCTGCCTGTAAGGCGCTGGGGGTCCACTCGAAACGGCCGGTGGCCGGATCGAAGGAGGCGCCCGCTGGAATTCCGCTGGCAGCCAGTTGAAGCGGCAGATCGGCCGGATCGACCGCGGTGACGTTGAAGGTGAGCAGATCGCCGAATCTGGCCATCTGCTTTTCCGGAGCTCTCAAGACAGGACCTGCGGCCGGTGTTACCAGGATTGTGTCTTGAGCAAGACTGTCGCCGAGGGTCGCGGTAACCACCGCCGACTGTTGTTTGGCAGCGCGCTCGATCGAGGCTTGGAACGTCAAGCTGGACTGATTCGGACGAGAGAAAACGACCGCAGGGATCTTGACCTGGGCACTGCTGCTGGTTAACTGGAATTGCGCCGCCACCGGGCCTGCGGTCATTCGCAATTCACAGGTAGCCTGACCGCCGGCATTCACGGTTCTCGGCGAACAGGATAGCGCGGACGCCGCTGGGGTAGGATTACGGGCCGGCAGGGCACTAGTCGACCTTGGGGAGGCCGAAGCGCGACTTCCCGGTTTGGTGGCCATCGCGGAAATCGCCATACTCGTTAAAGTGTTAGTCGTCAACGTGCCGCCGATCGCGGTATTCATGTCGTTTTGGATTTGTTCTTGGGAGAGTGCCGTCGTGTAAATCCGTAGTTCATCGATGGTGCCGTCAAAGTACTCTACGCTAGAACTCTTTCCAATGGTTGTGTTCCCGCCAATGGTTGTGTTCACGCTGACAAGAGTCTGAGACTTCGGCACTGCGCCATTCAGTACTCCGTCATCGAGGAGGCCATTGACATAGATGTCCAGGCTTGTGGAGGCCTGGTTGTAGACTCCGGCAACGTAATACCATGTGTTGAGCGAAGGGATGGTGTTGCTGTAGCGCTGGGTTTGTCCATTGCCATTGGACGCGATGGCGATCGCGAATGTGCGTGCGCCAGTGTCGGAGCTGGTCTTGAGCTCCCACCCGGCAGTGCCGGTAGATCGGGCTACGATCTGGGCGTCCTTGGGCGGATTGGCGGTAATGAAAACCCAGGCGCTCCAGGTCATGCTCCCGGTTGTCTGCAACGATGCCGGATTGCCAAGGTCGACGTAGCTGCTGCTGCCATCAAACGACAAAGCGTTCCCATACCTGCCGCTGGTCCAGCCGGCTCCATGGATCTGGCCGGTGTTGGCGTTGCCGGAGGCGTCGGCGGTAGTAGTGCCAGTGCCCTCATTGAATCCATAGGCCGCCCCGAGACCCGATGATGCTGCTGTGAACACGACGCTGGCGCAAGTGCCGCCCCCTGGTGCGGGATTGGAGACCGTGACCTGCTCCGTTCCGGCGGTAGCGATATCCGCGGATGAGATGGCGGCTTGCAATTGTGTGGCACTGACCAAACTGGTGCTCCGGGCGGACCCATTCCAGTTGACCGCCGAACCGCTGACAAATCCACTCCCGTTCACCGTCAAGGTGAAAGCGGCGCCGCCGGCTGTGGCGCTGGACGGGGCGAGGGAGCTGATGGAGGGCCCCGCACTGCTGACGTTGAATGCAGAGCTGCCCGAAGTGCCGCCAGGGGCGGGATTTGATACCGTCACTTGGGCCGTTCCGGGGGTGGCCACATCTGTAGCGGCGATGGCCGCCTGCAATTGTGTGGCACTGATCAAACTGGTGCTCCGGGCTGACCCGTTCCAGTTGACCACCGAACCGCTGACAAATCCCCTGCCGCTCACCGTCAAGGCGAAAGCGGCGCCGCCGGCTGTGGCGCTGGACGGGGCTAGGGAACTGATGGAGGGCCCCGCACTACTGACGTTGAATG
>Ga0209415_10011501_pt1 | contig 14895 bp, 11 predicted proteins | sample PeaSoiSIISIP2007_FD_187696 | JGI IMG/M metagenome (GOLD analysis project Ga0209415, IMG submission 187696) | Peat soil microbial communities from Weissenstadt, Germany - SII-SIP-2007 (SPAdes) (version 2) | ecosystem: Environmental > Terrestrial > Soil > Wetlands > Peat | place: Germany...
ACCCGTAGCTCAACTGGATAGAGCACTGCGCTTCGAACGCAGGGGTTGGGAGTTCAAGTCTCTCCGGGTCCACCATTCCGCACTGATCGCGCTTCAAACTGAGACGTTGCAAGCAACGTCTCTACAGTAGTTGTGCCTCTGTAGAGACGTAGCTTTGCTACGTCTCGGGCCGCTGCGATCCAAGACGTGTTTTTGGTGTTGAATATCGCCGCCTCCCAAACCAACGCGGCAGCGGTTGTGTCCCTTTCATCCCGCGGCATGTCGTCTTCTACAATGCGAGAGTGAAGACCTGGGACGTGATCGTTGTAGGCGGCGGCATTATTGGACTCTCACTCGCGATTGCTTTGCACAAGCGGGGTCTGCGAGTTCTGCTAGTGGAGCGCGGAGAACCTGGCCGCGAAGCTTCCCACGCTGCCGCCGGAATGCTAGCCGACTGCACCCTGGAAACCCCAGTTGCGCTGCAAGCACTGGCTACCGCGAGTGCGCGAATGTATCCCGAGTTCGTCCATGAGTTGCAGGACGAATCGGGAATGAAGGTGGATCTGCGTGATAACGGCACGATCTTGGTCGGTACACAGCACGTTTCTGATCAGTTTCGCGCAGAGAATCCGCTTCCCGCGCCGCTGGCCGAACTGGAGCCGGCTCTGTCCGACGCGAACATTCCAGCCGTTTTTCTAAAAGAGCGAAGCGTCGATCCGCGCGCTCTGGTCGCGGCGGCATTAAAGGCGGTCAAACACCGGGGAGTCGACATTTCCTCAGGCACCAGCGTGACCGACGTGATTCTCTCGGAGGGACGAGTCTCAGGCGTTCGCACGGATCGAACCCATTACGCTGCGCCGTGCATGGTGAATTGCGCTGGCGCGTGGGCGGGAAGCTTTTCTACGTATCGCTTCCCTGTCCGCCCGGTCAAAGGTCAGATGTTGGCTGTAGCCTGCGTCCAGCATGACGTGGTGCGTCACGTGATCCGCGCTCCCGAGGTTTACGTGGTACCGCGCAGCGATGGACGGGTCGTGATCGGCTCGACCCTGGAAGAGGCTGGTTATGACAAGCGAACGGACGCAGATACCATTCATTGCATGCATCAAGCGGCGATTCGTTTAGTTCCCGCGCTAGGGCAGGCGCGGGTTCTGGAAGCATGGGCCGGACTCAGGCCCGGAACTCCGGACGATCTACCCATCCTTGGCGTCACCAGCACTCCGGGATACTTTGTGGCCACCGGGCACTTTCGCGACGGGATCTTGCTCGCACCGGTTACGGCTCATGTTATGGCGCAGGTGATCACAGGCGTGCAGCTTGATCACGATATTTCAGCGTTCTCGCCGCTGCGATTTTTGTAGCGCCGCCGTGCCGGCGGCGCTACAAATACTTCAGCACCTATTTGTTTTGCTGATTAAGCGCGTCGAGCGCTTTGCGCGCTCCCCCGAGTTTTGGATTGAGCTGAAGCGCCTGCTCATAAGCGGCCCGGGCTTCCGCAATGCGGTCGGCCTGCTGCAGGACTTGGCCCAGCCGCAAGTACCCTTCGGCGGATGGGGACTCGGCCACATTTCGCATGGCATTGGAGAGCTCCACTTTCGCTAACCCGTCCCTGGCATCCGAGCGATCGGGGTCGATCCTCAATGCCTGTTGGTAACTGGCACGCGCCTTTTCGTAGTTTCCAATCTCCGCATACAGCCTTCCGAGAGTGTTGTAGGCCGGGACCAGCATGTTGGGATTTGAAACCAGAGGAATCGCAGTTTCGTACTCCACAATCGCGTCGCGAGGACGGTCGATCAGAGCGAGATCTCCGCCCAGATTTAGATGGCCTCCCGCCTCGAAAGGCTTGAGCTTCACTGCTTTCTCAAAATGTGGCAACGCCTCCTGGTAACGGTCCGAGGCGAGAAGCGCAGCGCCCAGGTTCTGCTCGGCAAAGAAATTGTCTTTCGTGACGTCGACAGTGTGCGCCCAGAGATCGACGGCACTTCGCCAGTATCGGAGCTGATCGCAGGTGAAGAGCACAAGAATCCCCAAAACGATTGCGGCAATCCTGGCGCGCGACCGGAAGCTCAGTCGCCTGCGGTCTGCCAAGTCGGCCGCGCCCCAGACCATCATCACGAAGATTCCGATCAGCGGGATGTAAGCGTAGCGGTCGGCAATTGCTTGCTGGCCCACTTGAATAAGTCCAATGACGGGAACGAGAGTGCCGAGGAACCAGAGCCAACCAGTGAGCAGGTAGGGCCGGGCAGCGCGCTGTCGCCAGACTAGGATGGTCACGGTGAACACAAAAAGCGCGGCCAGTCCGATTTGCCAACGAGCGAGCGCGGCACCAGGATGGGGATAAAATACCGCCAGTCGCGCCGGCCAGAATGCTTTCCACACGTACAGCGCATAGGCGTAGATGGCGTTTTCCAAACGTACGCCAAGGGGAAGCACCAAATTCATGGCGCCGCCCGAACGCTGCGAAAAAATGGTGATTGCGCCATCAGCGGCAGACAGTGCCAGGAGCGGCAACTTCTCAAGTATCAGGCGAGAGAAGCGAGCTTGAGGCACGGCAAATGCAGCGTCAGCAGGTAACTGTACCCAACCCTGGATTCGCCTCAAAGGCCAGAAATCGAGCAGCAAGAGCACGCAAGGCAGAGTGACGACCATGGGCTTCGCGGCGAGTCCTAGCACAAAGAGAATGACCACCGCGACGTAGCGCTTGATCTCCGGCTTAAGCGCGTACCAGCCATAAGCACCGAGTGTGAGCAGGAAGAAAAACGTACTGAGGACGTTCTTGCGTTCGGCGATCCATGCCACCGATTCCACATTAAACGGATGAACCGCGAACAGCGCCGCCACCAGTATGCTGCGTCCTGCGGCACCGGTTACGCGGGCTAGCAGCAGGAACAGCAGCACAACGTTAAGCATATGGAACAGCACATTCGTGAGGTGGTGCCCGGAAGGATTCAGGCTATACAGAGAGCAATCCAGCGCATGGGAAAGCCATGTCACTGGATGCCAGTTTGTGTCGGTCGACGTCATGGCCCAGCTGACCGTCTCCCACACCAAGCCAGCCTGCACATGTGAATTGTTCGTGATGTAGTTGTCGTCGTCGTAGTTGAAAATGAACGGATGCCAAATGGCAGGACTGTACAGAGCGAACGTTGCAACTGCCAGCAGCAGGCAAATTGCAAGATTGCGTTTCCGCGGAGACGCTAGCAATTCGCTCTCAACTTTTTGTCGAATGCCTGTTGACGTTGGCGCAGCGGGCTGTTGTCTAACCTCCGACCGTTGGTTGCCGGATCTCATCCTCACAGACATGTCGACCCCAGAAACACTGTGCACCGACTCCCAAACAGAGGGCATTGTACATGGCGCTGGCGTTCTTTCGGGGAGATGGTCTCAACCATCTCCAGAATCGGTCAATCTTAACCGCTAAGTCTCCCGGCTGTAACCGGTGCAGTTGAGGACCGGCAGGCGAGGATATTTGGGAAAGCTCGGATCTGTACCCGAGAGTTTGCAACGATAGAACGTCGATCCGCGATCAGACTGAATTCGCTGTGCGTTCACGCAATCGAAGCACAACCCTACGCGGCGTTGTTCATCCTTTGTACCTGCAGCTTCCGTCACATCCTGCAGGATAACGTACCGCGAAACTCGCATCACGGCTTCAGGTATACTTATCGGTTTCATACCAACTCAACCTCACAGACCAAGTCCGAGAGAAAGGCACATCTATGGCTTCCCCAGCAGTGGATTACGCTCGTTCGAATCAACAGCGATTCTTGAATGAACTCAAAGATCTGCTTCGTATTCCCAGCATCAGCACCGCGCCCGAGCATAAGTCCGACGTGCAGAAGGCCGCCGACGTGGTGGCCAACGAACTCCGGCGAATTGGCATGGAGAATGTGGAACTCATCTCGACCAAAGGCCATCCGCTGATCTACGCGGATTGGCTGCATGCTCCGGGCAAGCCGACCGTGCTCTGCTACGCGCATTACGATGTGCAGCCACCCGACCCGATTGACGAGTGGATCAGCCCGCCGTTTGAGCCTACGGAACGCAACAACAACATTTATGCCCGCGGCGCCGTGGACGACAAAGGCCAGCTCTGGATGGAAATCAAGGCCATCGAAGCCTTGATGAAAGGCCACGACGGCAAGCTGCCTTTGAATGTGAAGTTCATTATTGAGGGCGAAGAGGAAGTCGGCGGCGAGTCTATCGCCGAATATGTGCGTAAGCAGAAAAGCAAGCTGAAGGCCGATTTCGCATTGGTCTGCGATACCGAGCTGTTTGCGCCCGATCTTCCGACTCTGTGTGTAGGGCTGCGCGGGCTCGTGTACACGGAAATCGAAGCGTTTGGTGCGAAGACTGATCTGCACTCCGGCATGTACGGCGGCGCGGCGCCCAATCCGTTTTTCGCCTTGATCGAAATCATCAGCAAGCTCAAAGACGCAAAAGGCAAGGTCCTGATTCCGGGCTTCTACAAGAACGTGAAGGCCCCAACCGCTGCCGAGCTCAAGGCATGGAAGCGCCTGCCATTCAATGAAGAGCACTACCGCAAAACCGAAGTTGGTTCCAAGGTGCTGACGGGAGAGCCTGGATTCTCAGTGCTCTATCGCACCTGGGCGCGTCCGACTCTGGAAGTCCACGGCATGCCCGGCGGCTTCACCGCACCCGGCGCCAAGACGGTGATCCCGGCGAAAGCCGCCGCGAAAGTTTCCATGCGGATGGTTCCGAACCAGGACCCGGACGACATCCTTAAACGCTACACGGCCTTCGTGAAGAAGCTCACGCCGAAGGGCATTGAGACCAAGATCAAAGTGTGGAGCAAAGGCCCGGCCTGCGTGGTGGGCACCGATAACAAGTATGTGAAAGCGTCCACCGAAGCCATGCACGAAGTGTTCAAAAAGGACACAGTCTTCATCCGCTCGGGCGGGTCGATTCCCATCGTGACCGACTTTCAGGATGTGCTGAAAATCCCAAGTGTGATGATGGGCTTCGGATTGCCTGATGACAACCTGCATGCTCCGAATGAGAAGTTTCACATTCCGAACTTCCATCGCGGGATCGAATCGATCTGTTTGTTCTTCGAGAAGCTAGGCGTGTAGGGCGGCAAGAATCACGTGGGGACAGCCGCCCTCGGCTGTCCCAGCCGAGCAAGCCTCGGCAACCCTGTCGAGGCTTTTTCTTCTCATGCTAGAATCGGCTTGTGAAGCGTAGTCGCAAATTCACGGTCGTCATTGAGCGCGACGAAGATGGCTATTTTGTCGCGACAGTTCCTAGCTTGCGAGGTTGCCACACCCAGGCGAAGAAGCTCGACACGCTCATGAAGCGCACTCGCGAAGCGATCGAACTGTGTTTGGCAGAAGAAGACGATCGGGGTGAAGCCGGCCCGTTGGAACTCATAGGCATCCAACAGATTTCCGTATGAGTCGTCTTCGCCGACTGAAAAGAACTGCGCTAGCACTGGGGTAGTGGCTCAGTCTAGTTTCCACTGGACGTGCACTGTGCAATATTCCGTGGCATGATGAACATGTGAAGGCAGCCCTCAAGCTTGTGCTTGTCCTCTGGGCACTAGTCTCGCTGTTCAGCTTTGCCGGACTGGTTTACCTCTTTCCAAGTTACGTAATAGTGGGTGCGTTAGCAGAAGGATTCAAGACCCACGAGAATCCCGATCTGCTGCACTGGTTCTACGGGTGTGCGATGTCGCTCACAATCGGCGTCATTATCATGGCTTTGCTTTGGCGAACACACCGGAAACATTACGGTAAGCTGTGGAAATCAAATTGACCCACCGCACGCATTGCGGAATCGTTGTTTTCCCTCGCCTTTTGCGTTAGGCTTATTCCGCTCTCGCGATTCTTCCCTTCCTTCTTCCTCTCCACCCATTTCACACGCCAATGCTGCATTGTGTGTGCAAAATGACGTGGTTGTGCAAAAGGAGACCCCATATATGGTGTTTTATTGCTTGACCCCGGCGCAATTTCACCGTTACAGTAGCTCCAATCTGTGCCCGCCCTGTCCAGCCACAGGTAGGTATTTTTCGGAGCGAGCTGTGGAGGAATCTAATTGGTTAACCAGTTCCCTAAGGAGTAGAAGTTGCTCAAACTGAAAAAGCTTCAGATTCTCGGTTTCAAATCTTTCTGCGACCGCACCGAACTCAAGTTCCACGGAGACGGCATCGCGGCCATCATCGGTCCCAATGGATGCGGCAAGTCCAACATCGCGGACGCGATCTCGTGGGTCTTGGGCGAGCAGTCGGCCAAGACTCTCCGTGGCTCGCGCATGGAGGACGTGATCTTCGCGGGCACGCGCGACCGCAAGCCTACCGGTATGGCGGAGGTTGCCCTCACCTTGATCGATCCGGAAGTGTACAGCGGGCCGGACGCGCACGATCCCACCGAGATCGACGTTCAGAATGACTTACCGGCAAATGCGGACGACTGGGACGAAGCTGAAGTCCGTGCCAAAGCCGCCGAGGAAGTCGAGCGCCTGACCGAAGAAGCGCAGCCAGGAGTTTCCGATGGAGAGATGGCCGTCTCGCCCATCGGGCCGGGCGAGGACGCCCGGACCTCCATCGAATCAGGCCCGCAAGTGGTGCTCAGGATCCGCCGCCGCAAGTTTCAGCAGCAATTCCGGGCTGGAGAGATCGCCGTTACTCGCCGGCTATTTCGCTCCGGGGACAGCGAATACTTGCTCAACGGCAAGCTCTGCCGCCTGCGGGATATTCAGGAGTTGTTCATGGGCACCGGCCTCGGGCCGGAATCCTACGCCCTGATCGAGCAAGGACGCATCGGACAGATCCTGAGCAGCCGCCCGACGGATCGCCGGGCCATTCTCGAAGAAGCCGCAGGTATCACGAAGTTCAAGACCAAGAAACGGCTTGCCGAAGCGCGTCTGGAAGATGCCAAGCAGAACCTGTCACGGGTCAACGATATTTTCGAGGAAGTTACTCGGCAGATGAATTCCCTGAAGCGGCAAGCCTCGAAGGCCGAGCGCTATGCCAAACTGCGGGACGAGATGCGGGCCAAGTATCGTGTCGTGCTGGCCAGCAAGTTTGCGCAACTGGATCGCGAAAGCATTGAAGTGGACGAGCGGATCAACGTGCTATCGGAGGAAATGCGCCACCGCACCGAGACGGTTCAGCAACTCGAAGTGGAGCATGGCGAGCGCACCCAGCGTGGATACGCCATCGAGACCGAGATTCGCGAAAATCGCGAGCGCCTCAACCAGATCAAGCTGGAGAGCGAACGGGCGCACGCTCAGCGCCGTCACAATGACGAGCGCTGCGCGGAACTGGTAGTGCGTTCCGCCGCTTTCGAAGCGGAATTGGCGCAGGCGCAGCATCGGGTCGCTGCTCTTGAAAGTGAACGCGACTCCAATCGTCAACTGCTGGAGTCGGCTGCAGCGGACTTCCTTGCGGCGCAGCGGGAGTTGGCACACTGCCAGCAAGAAGCCACCGACGCCGCTAACGCGCTGGCAGAGCTGGAATCTCGGCAAGAGGCATCCCGCAGCGCCATCATGGAAATAGTCGCGTCCGCATCCAACTTGCGGAACATGCTTACGCAAGCCGAAGAACGCTTAGCCGCCGTAGGCCGCGAGGCGCAGCGTTTGCAGGTGGAAATGGCGACGGCGAACTCTCAAGTCGAAGCTTTCGGCGGGCAGCGCGGACAATTTGCCCTCGAATTCGAGTCTGTCTCCCAGCGCGTTGCGGGATTGACCGAAGAGATCTCGCAGGCGCGCCAACTAATCGAGTCCAAGCGCCGTGAAGAAACGGAAGCCAAGAGCCGCCTGGACAGCCTGCGCGCCGAATATGCTTCCGCGATTGGAAAGAAAGGATCGCTCGAAGCTGTGATCGCCGAACACGGCTACTCGACGGAGTCGGTTCGCCGCCTGTTTCAATCGGGGGTTATGGATGGCGGATTCGCTCCTGCCGGAGTCCTGGCCGATTTCCTTGAGGTTGAGCCGCGCTACGAAGGCGTGGTCGAAGACTTTCTTCGCGATGAGTTGAATTACGTCGTGGTGAAATCCTGGGACGCGGCCGACGAAGGTTTGCGCCTGCTGCGAACTGACGTGGATGGTCGCGCGACATTCCTGGTACACCCCGAGGATTCCCAGGCAAAGTTTTCCTTCGCGGTGGACGAAGTGGCGCGCGCGGCAAAGCCGGGCCAGTCAATCGTCCCGCTCAAGCATGCGATTCGTGTGCTGAATGGCTTTGGACGATCTCTGGAAGTCATCCTGCCGAAACTGCGCGATGGCTACATCGTTCCCGAGCCAACCTCCGCACGCGAGCTTGCGCTGTCGAACCCCGACGCGTTTTTCCTTTCGCAATCGGGAGAGTGTTTCCATAACGTAACTGTCACCGGTGGCAAACAGCGTGCCGAAGGACCACTCTCGATGAAACGCGAGTTGCGCGATGTCATGCGCCTGTTGAATGAGTTAGAGGCGGCCCTGCGCAACGACGAACTGCGCGTATTGACCTTGACGCGTGAGATTAAAGAGCTCACTTCGCGCCTCGATCGCCTGGAGACTGAGAAGCGAGAAGCCGAAAAGCAGGCGATGACTTCTGGTCATATGTTGCGGCAGCTGGATTCAGAAATGGTTCGAGTGAGCGAACGTTTGGATATCTGTCATCACGAGATCCAACGCCTGAATTCTGAGCGCGCCGAACAGGAAGCATTGATCAGTTCGCGGCAAGCGGAATTGTCGACTCTGCGAAAGCAGCGTGAAGAATTGGAAGCGCTGGCAGCTACGGCGAACGAAGCACTGGCGGCTACCCGCGAGCGGCGCGACTCGGCTGCGCAGAATGCTTCGCAACATCTGGCGCGGGTCGCGACCCTCGAGGAACGGCATCGGTCCGCAACGGCTGTGCTGGAGAAGATCGAAGCCTTAGTCGTGGATATGAACACGCGAGCGAATTCCCTGCAGACGCAGATCGAATCCTCGGCCGTCGAGAAACTGCAACGCGAGATCGAGAATCAGCAGATGATCTCCCAACTGGAAGAGCTCGAAGCGGAGCGCAATACAACCGAAGCACGCGATGGACTCCTGCAATTTGAGTCCGACCAGGTGCGCGCCCGCTTGGCGGAGATCGAGGACGCCCTGCGCGAGGCACGCCAGTTACTGGATCAGGCTCGAGACCGCCGTGGTGAACTTTCGGCAACTGCAGCCAAATTGCAATCGGACGCGCAATATATGGCGGAGACCTGTCTGAACGAATTGGGCATGCAGCGTCACGAATTGATGGCCGACAGCACAATTCCGATCATCAGCGGGGATCCTCTAGCCGCAGAAGACCAGCTTTACCGCGAGATGCGCACCCGGCTCGATGCCATGGGCCCGGTGAACATGATGGCTCTGGAGGAATACAAGGAAACCTCCGAGCGTCACGCATTTCTCGACACCCAAAGAAAAGATCTGCTGGATTCGATTGAGAACACGCAGGCTACCATCAAGGAGATCGATATTTTCTCGCGGCAGAAGTTCGAAGAGGCCTTTCACAAGATCAACGAGAACTTCCAGACCACGTTCCGCAAGCTGTTCGGCGGTGGGCATGCTTTCATGCGTTTGACAGATGAAGAGAACAGCGCGGAAAGTGGCATTGACGTCGTAGCTTCGCCCCCGGGCAAGAAGCTGCAGAACGTACTGCTGTTATCCGGCGGTGAGAAAGCCCTGACCGCGTTGGCCCTGCTGGTGGGAATATTCCAGTATCAACCCAGCCCGTTCTGCATTCTCGATGAAGTCGATGCGCCGCTCGACGAAGCCAACATCGGGCGCTTCACCGAACTGGTGAGAGAGATGAGCATACAAACCCAATTCGTGCTGATCACTCACAGCAAGAAGACGATGAGTATCGCCCCCGTGCTGTATGGCGTCACCATGCAGGAACCGGGAGTATCCAAGCTGGTCTCGGTGCGCTTCGGAGCCACCGCATAATAACGTCGTGACGGCAATTGGTTGAAGGCTAGCGGCGTTTTCTCCTGTCCGAGTTATCCTCTGCTATCCTCAGCTTTTCCACAAACAGAGTTCGACGAAGAGCCGCGCCAGCAGCCTAATCTCAGGGCGCTTACCACCGTCAACACTTTTTCTTTCAAGCGAATGCACAGACTTGGCCTTCGACTGTAACTTAAGTCGTTGACAAATATTTCTGGCAGGTTAGAATACGCGACGTTTTCTGACTGTAAAATTCAAACATGAGCCCCCAGCTTCTCGATTCCGTTTTGCTGCGCACTGACTTCCCAGAACTCAAGCTCCACGCCAGCGGTAAAGTCCGGGATGTGTACGATCTCGGTAGCGAACATCTTCTATTCGTCGCGACCGATCGCATCTCCGCGTTCGATTATGTGCTGGCCACCGGCATTCCCCACAAGGGGCGGGTGCTGACCCAGATTTCGCTTTTCTGGTTCAACTTCCTTCGCGACGTTGTCGCCAACCATGTGGTCACGGCCGATGTAGAAAAGTATCCTGCAGCGGCGCAAAAGTATGCCGATCAATTGCACGGTCGCTCGATGATGGTCATGCGCGCTGAGATGATCCCGGTTGAGTGTGTGGTTCGAGGATATGTTTCCGGATCAGCGTGGAAAGAATATAAAGCCAGCGGGCGGGTGTGCGGAATCGAACTTCCCGCCGGACTCAAGGAGTCAGGTAAACTACCGCAGCCTATTTTTACGCCTGCCACCAAAGCGACCACTGGGCACGACGAGAATATTCCTTTCGATGAGATGACGCGGATCGTGGGCGTGGAGCTAAGCCGTCAACTCCGGGATCTCACATTGAAGATTTACAGCAAGGCGGCGGATTACGCCCTTCAGAGGGGCATCATCATTGCCGACACAAAATTTGAGTTCGGGATGACCTCCAAGGGGATCACCCTCGCGGATGAAGTGCTCACCCCCGACTCGTCCCGTTTCTGGCCGGCGGACAAGTATCAGCCCGGACGGGCACAAGAATCATACGACAAGCAATATGTTCGGGATTACCTTGAACTAATCCGCTGGAACAAGCAGCCGCCTGCACCCGCTCTCCCCACGGAGGTGGCGCGCCAGACCAGCGAGAAATACCTGGAGGCTTTCCAACGGCTCGCCGGGCACGAACTGGATGTTTAGCGAAGCGATCCGTTGGAGAACGCGATGACGGGTGCTGACTGGGTCATCGTGGCTGTGATTGTGGTCTCGGTAATTCAGGCCGCGATTTCCGGCTTCTTTCATGAAGCCTTCGGAATCGCGGGCTTGGTTTTTGGGTATCTGCTGGCGGCCTGGAATTACCCGCGGCTGGCAGCGCGGTTTGCGCCTCATCTGAAGTCTGAATGGTTGGGCGAAATCGCGGCGTTTCTGATTATTTTTCTGGCGGTGCTGGTGGTGGCTGGAATCGCAGGCCGGATCACCCGCCATATCGTGCAAGAGGCTGGACTGAGTTTTTTTGACCGGATTTTAGGCGGAGCGCTGGGGCTGGTGCGCGGAATTTTGATGGTGGCAGTCATTCTCATGAGTATGGCTGCTTTCACGCCTGCGTCGCAGTCGCTGGAAGGTTCGCAACTGGCGCCTTATTTTCTGGTCGTAGGACGCGCCGCCATTTGGTTGGCGCCTTCAGAATTGCGGGCCCGCTTTTATCAGGGACTCGATTTGCTGCGCCGTGAGGAGCAACACAAGTAAACTCGCGGCTGCGGCGTACGAAACGGAATCTGGCAAACAGAGAAAAGCGCAGCTGGCTCAGAAGCAGCTTTTCAAGAGAAAGAGGGATGCCGTGAGAGATCAGCTCGAAGCACTCATCCTGCAGATGTACAAAAGCAATATTCTGTACTCGGAGGCGGTGCGCGAATTCAAAAAGCGGTTCATCCTCACCGTTCTGCAGGAAAACAACGGCAATCAGTGCCGCGCAGCGCGTCAACTGGGGATGCATCGCAACACGCTAAGCCGCACCATTTCAGAATTGAAGATTGACATACGGCAACTGCGCGCCGGAGTCAAACGTCCTCCCCGCAGCGCTCGTCCTACCGCTTACGATAAGAAGGCCGTCCGTTGAGAATCCTGCTGTAGCCTTTACGAAATCCCAACCAAGAAATAAGGGCAGCGTCGGAACGCTGCCCTGCTCAATTAACAATTTCCGCGCTCAGTGCGAGGTGGAATGGTGATGAGGGGCGGGTTTTGGTGCAGCCTTGGTCAGCAGCGCACCCTTTTCCATCGTCATCACAAACGGACTTGGCGTGTAGGAAACAGGCGTGCCTTCGAAGTCCAAGGTAGAACCTTCCTGCGGCATCAACTTGGCAGGAATGGTTCCGCCCATCGTGATCACAATATCCGCCCTCTTCGCGTCGATGTCGTCCTGACTGGCCGCGATTTGTAGCTCGGTCGGAGCCGCTTTGATGACCGTGCCTTCCATCTGCAAAGGCACACCCTTGATCGCAGACCAAACTTTCTCTGCATCGGCCGGTGCACCGGCGGAGAGGACCAACTCCCACTCGGCGAAGCTCATATCTTTCGGAGCTTTGCTCTTGACCAGATCCGCAGCTTGCTGGGCCGGGGTAGGAGGAACGTATTGCTTGATGGTGAATCCCGGCGGCGGCAGCGGCGTGGTTGCGGTCATGGCCAGGAGTTCGTTCCAACCTTCCTCCGAGCCATGATATTTCACGTACTTGGCGTGGCCGAATTTCGTAATCTGCGCCTTGCCCGCCGGGTCCTTGACCAGGTTGATGGCGCGGGCGATGAAAAACAGCCCGTTCACGTCATCTTCGGGGGTGGCAGTGAGGCTGGCGAGTGCCAAAGGGTAAACGTTTTCGACATTGCTTGGGTCGGCTTCCACGGCCGCGCGCAGGTCCTTCTCTGCGGTGGCGTTATCTTTCAACTGGAGGGCGGCAAAACCGGCCACGCTATCCAGAAGAGATCCCAACTGCGTCTTCGTTTTCTGGAAATCCGCGTCCGAAGCTCCGTCCGGTTTAGTCATGCTGTCAAGAGCTGCCAAACCCTGTTCAGCGTGTTTCTTGGCATCCGCCCATTTTTGCGCGGCACGCTCGCTATACGCCAGTAAGGCCAGCGCGCGAACATTGTTCGGATTAACCGTCAGCAACCGGTTCGCGGCGTCTATCACTTTGGCCTGGTTGCCGGTCTGCTGGTAAGCTCCCATCAGTATTTCCAGCGCATCTTCCTTCATCACGCTGCTGGGGTACTGCGTGAGGAAAGCCTCCAGGCCGCTGATCTTGGCGGTCGGATCCGTCTGCTGCAGTGCTCCGACGTAGGCGTTGTACTCCGCCGGATTCTTGATCTCTTTCTTCTGTTGGGGTTGTGATGCGGCGGGTTGCGCCTGTGCGGGCGCCGCGGTTTGCGTTTGCGGTTGCGTTGTTGCTTGCTGACTCGAGGCTATTCCAGCAAACATAATCACAATCGCAACTAGACTCGTCTTCATTTTGAAATGGCTCCTTGAATTTTCGGGAAAACAGACGGCGTTCGTACCCGGGTATACCCAAGCCCAAATACCCGGCTTGCCAGGAGCATGAGCCTGCGCTCATGCGACGGCCGGAAAAGCCTAACGCCCCCCGGGTAACGTCAACCGGGCCAAGATACTATTTCCGGTGAGCCGGATTATAAGTATGTACCTCGACTAAGGCAAGCTTACTTTCGCGGACGTTCCTGCCAATCTTGTAAGATGCGACAAGGTGCCCAACCGTTATCGGGCACGCCAACAGAACAATCATAGCGCAAGAGGTCCGATGAACGAGACTACTAATAACGCTAGTCTGGCTGGCCAAGTAGCCGTGATCACAGGTGCGGGGCGCGGCATCGGCGCCGCCATCGCCGCCAAACTCGCCCGTCTGGGCGCCACTGTCGTTCTTTGCGGACGCACCCGCGGGCCGCTCGATTCCACGGCTGGCGCGATTTCAAAAGCCGGCGGCCGAGCCGAAGCACTGGAGTGCGATGTAACCGATCTGCACTCCGTCGAAGCCGTGGCCGCGCACGTGGACAAGACTTTGGGCCGACTCGACATTCTGGTCAACAATGCCGGCGTGGGCGGATTTGGCGGTCCCTTGCACCAACTACCGCCTGAGTCCTGGGATCAGGTGTTGAATACTAATTTGCGGGGAGTCTATTACTGCATTCGCGCTTTTGCTCCCATGATGATTCGCGCTCGTACCGGACACATCATTAACATTTCCTCGCTCGCCGGTAAGAACGCGCTGCCCAATGGAGCGGCCTACGCCGCGTCGAAATGGGGACTGAATGGGTTGAGCTACTCAGTCGCCGAGGAGCTGCGCACCTACGACATTCGAGTGTCCGTTGTGTGTCCCGGTTCCGTGGACACCGAATTGAGCCCGCACGCGGGAAAGGATAAAACCAAGATGCTGCAGGCAGACGACGTGGCCCACGTTGTGTCCATGCTAGTGACGCAAGCCCCGCAATCGTTTGTCAGTGAGGTTCTGCTGCGGCCGACTCAGAAGCCGTAGGGGCTTTGCTCGGTTCCGCGATTCCGGCGAATTCAAAGACGGTGCGAAGGTCGCGCCAGTTCTGACCCACGGCTTGCGCCGTGGGCTGTGTTCTTTTGCCGCTCCGCGGCTGGTTCTATCTTTACACTTTCCTGGGATGCATTTACCTGTGCCGGTTGTGGCTCGGCTTTGGTTTCTCGCTGGGCTGGGGCTTTTGCGGCCACGCGGGCGGGGGCGCCCGCGCTACACGGGCCTGGTTCGGCCTCGCGGACAGGAGTGTCCGCGCCACACGAGCTTATGGGGGGGCCGAATTCGGGGTGTTCGATCAGGTATTGGCGGGCGTAGTCGGGGACTTCGCGCACCATCGGTTGCTCGCTGTCCCGGTAATGCACGTCGTCGAAACGAACGTTTTTTGCGTTCCTTGCGGCGATGCGCAGGGCTTGGATGATCAGCCGGGCGCGGGTTGGGTCGAGAGTGCCTTTGATCAGCCCGTCGACTACGTGCATGATCGAAAGCTGGAT
>Ga0209415_10011502_pt1 | contig 14895 bp, 8 predicted proteins | sample PeaSoiSIISIP2007_FD_187696 | JGI IMG/M metagenome (GOLD analysis project Ga0209415, IMG submission 187696) | Peat soil microbial communities from Weissenstadt, Germany - SII-SIP-2007 (SPAdes) (version 2) | ecosystem: Environmental > Terrestrial > Soil > Wetlands > Peat | place: Germany...
CACGGCGCAGCGTTTCCGCTGATCGCGCGGACGGTCGCCTCAGAGGCGCGCACCCGCGAGATCGCCGGATGCGGCGCCACGGGCTTAATCGGCGCGGAGCGCGAGATCGAATCAGGGCCGGGAGTTTCGGTGCTGGTGTTCGGCGGCGACGCGATCCACGCCAAGCGCCTGTTCTCCGCTCCCTTGCGCGGGCGCGCAGCGCAGGCCGCCGGCGAGATCGCGGCCGTCGCCAGAGCGGCGCCCGGCGCGAGCAAGCTGCTCTGCCTGTTCCCGGATACCTACAACTTCGAGGCCGAGCCGTTCCTGTCCACGATTGAGCGCGAGCTGCCCGGCGTAACGATCGTCGGTGGCGGAGCCAGCGAGGACGGCTCGATCGGCGAGACCTTCCAGTTCTCCGGCGATGCGGTCAGCTCGAACTCGATCGCCGCGATGCTGCTGTCGGGCGACTTTGACCTGAATATCGGCGCGTCGCTCGCGTGCGCGCCGATCGGCGCAGCGCATCGCGTGACCGCCGCGCGCGACAACATCCTGATCGAGCTCGACGGCCGCCCGGCCTACGAAGTGTTCGCCGAGGCCGCCGGTCCGCTGGCCGAAGATCTGCGCCGCGCGCTCGCCTTCGTATTCGTCGGCATCCCGCTCGATCCCGGCGCCGAACGGATCGAGCGCGGCCGCTACCTGGTCCGCAATATTATCGGGGCCGGTCCCGAGCAGGGCGTCCTCGCCGTGGCCCATCGGCCCAAGGTCGGCGACACGATCGCGCTGCTGCTGCGCGACGGCGAACGCGCCCGCAACGATTTGAAAGAGACGCTCGCCGAGATGGCCGCGCGCGCCGTCAAACCGCCCGCGTTCGGACTCTACTTCGATTGCGTCTCGCGCGGCTCGGGGCTCTATCACATGGCCGATCACGACTCGGCATATATCCGGCAATATCTCGGCGACTTTCCGCTGGCCGGATTCTTCACCGGCTGCGAGATCGGACCGCTCGGCGGCGCGACCAGATTGCTCCAATACTCAGGCGTGCTGGTGCTGGTCTCGGAGAAGGGGTGAGCGCCTTCACTCTGCCCACGCGCAAGTTTGGGCGAGTATCTAGGACGTGACTCTTGGGCGAGTGGCCCGCACGATGAGCAGCGACGTGACAGGTCGGATTGCGCGTCGCCCCCTGAAATTGCAGAAGTGCCTTCCTCAGCTAGCGGGCCGGATGCTTCATGCCGGGGGCGTATGCGCAATCGTAAGTTCTGGCTCGGACAGGCCGGGGTTCTCATGGCCCTGCTTCTGGTCCTAGGTGTTGTAGTTCGAGACTTTCGGGCCGGGAGCGAAGTGGCCTTTGTAGCGTCGCGGTTGCCCTTTTATTTCGGCGAGCTTCAGAAAGATGGGGGCGTGCGGGAAATAGCACCAAGAAAAGCGGTCTCGTGCGTGCGCCCGATGGCATCGCTGTAGGAGACGCAGCCATAGCAGATCAGCGCTCTCCTGGCGTTCCGAATATCATCCATATCCAGAACACCCGACCAGCCTTCCTTCGAGTCGGTCGTGATCAACAAGGTTTCGCCGGCTGCCACCGCGCGGAGCGGCGGGAATTTCTCTTTGCATTCGCTGAAGTCGCCCTTAGCTGGATACCTGTCTACGTGATTGAGGCGGATCAATACCCGGTCGATCAGTGCCGGACCTTTCCCGAAGTTTTTGAAAGTGAACTGCGCTTCCGTGTTTTCTCCGGGAATATCGTCAAACCCCTTCAGTTCGGCCTTCGCGACCAAAAGATAGGGCCGCTCAGCCCGAAGGGCGAGCCTTGCTGTGTAAACTTGGGCGGCGGCAGCGAGAAACTGAAGACCCGCAGCGACGACCAAGAGTGCGGTGAAGAGGGCTATCTTGCGTTCGATGGATACAAGCTCGCGCTCTATTTGATCGCCGCTGTTGTAGTCGGCCTGACCGCCGGACTTCTGGAATGCTGTGGGCTTGGGCTCTGCATGAAAGGTTGGCGTGCCAGTGGGGTGGCCCTTATCCTGCTCGCTGCCGCGATCATACTTTTCGATTTCGCCAGCGTGGGCTTTGGCGGTGGTCCGTGGGCTTGGGATTGGACTTGGCTGCCGCGGAGTTGGTGATGCGCTTGCGGTCGCTACCCCCAAAAGCAGGAGCAACGCAACGGCGACTACGCGGGCCATTTCTTGCCCGCCGCTTCGGCCTTCCGCCGCGCAGCGAATCTGCGCTTCTGCGCGGCAAAGTGCGGGCTCGTTTTCAGTTCGTAGTCCCTACACGTGTAGCAGTGGAAGTGGACGATCTTCTTTTTGGCCTCAAATTGTCGCCTCCCAGGTACGTGGAGTAGAGCAGCGCCGTGCCGCCGGCGTTCAGCTTAGTGACAAACGCGTTGCTCACCCCAACGGGCCCACCAAGCCGGGCCTGGAAGGTGCCGGGGGTGGTGGGGAAATCGGCCGAACCGGTCACGCCCGTGACGTAGGCATTGCCCGAGGCATCAACTGCGATGCCGCTAGCCACGTCGCCAATTTGATCGCCCTCCACGTAAAAGCCACTGCCGCCCAAGTACGTGGAATACAGCAGCGTCGAGCCGCTGGCGTTCAGCTTGGTGACGAACGCGTTCCCGCGGCCGCCAAACGCGGTCTGGAAGGCGCCAGGAGTGATAGGGAAATTGGTCGAGTGGGTAGAACCGGTGACGTAGGCGTCGCCTGCGCCATCAACTGCGACGCCCGAACCAGAATCGCCTGTCCCCGAGCCAGGATCGCCGCCGCCACCCAGGTAGGTGGAATAGAGCAGCGCCGTGCCGCTGGCGTTGAGCTTGGTGACGAACGCGTTGCTCGCATCAGGGCTGCCGAGTGTCGTCTGGAAGGCGCCAGGGGTGGTGGGGAAGTCGGTCGAATCAGTAGAACCGGTGACGTAGGCGTTGCCCGAGCCGTCAACTGCGATCCCAGAACCCCCGTCGCCGCCGCCGCCGCCCAAGTAGGTGGAGTAGAGGAGCGCCATGCCGCTGGGGTTGAGCTTGGTGACGAACGCGTCGCTCGCGCCAGAGCCGCCAAGCGCGGTCTGGAGGGCGCCGGACGTGGTGGGGAAGTTGGGCGAACGCGCAAAGCCGGTGACGTAGGCGTTGCCCGACGCGTCAACTGCTATGCCGCTGCCCCAGTCGTCAATGCTGCCCCCGAGGTAGGTCGAGTACACCAGCCCCGGATCGATAAACAGTGGGCGGCTGCGGTCGTAGGCCGCCACGCGAAAGCCCACGGTGTTCCTGCCCGTCAACACACACTTGCCATACACCCTTTGTCGCCGCCCGCCGTGGTCCTGGTAAATCAGCGGAGCATGATGGATCACTTCGCCGCCGGCAAGCGCCAGAACCAGATCTCCCTGGTCGTTGAACCGCAGGTGGTCGGCGCCCTCGAAGCGCAACCGGATCACATCCGGGTTCGCATTGCGTGCGAGCACGAAGTCGTATTCGAGTTGGCTTTGGTTGGCGCCGTAATAGAGCTGGTCGATGCCCGCATAGACATTGCGCAATCGCACACCGGCGTAAGTCGGGATGTTGGTGCGCCAGTGCTTGGGGTCTTTGCCGAGGAAGTAGTTGGCCCTGCCGGGCAGCGGCTCGATCCCGTCGATCTGTGGGTTGCGATTCGCGCCCACCAGCCTCACCCGCAGGATCGATACCTCGGGCCCTTCCGCTGCCCTGGCGGCAAGTCCCCTAAAAGCGCTCTTCGCGACAGCGGGTGGCGTGAGATTCCCCACGGCTCTCGGAATAGCACGGTCCAGTCGCTTCTTGCCCGGCCTTTGCAGAGCCAGGAACGCCTCAGTCGGCGTGAGAAAGAGCGAGTAGCCGGGACCGCGCGACAGGAACCTAACGCGCTTATCGGCTTGGCCCCGGTTAGGCTCGAAGCTCAGCCGCAGCTTGCCGTAGTTCAGGTCGATGTGCGGGCGGGCTCCGACTTGATTGACGACCGGCTGAGGTCGGTCAGCGTCAGCTGCCCGCGTGTCCGGGGCCGGGAATTTGGCGGCCGGTCGCGGACAGCGCCACGAGGGCAACCATGATGCCCGTCGCGCATCGGAGAAATGTCGTGAACGATTTGTGAGCGAGCCCCATTTTGTTTCCCCGCTCCTTCGAGATCGATAGCCTCCTATTTTCTCGCGAGTTTGCGCCCGATCACCGTTGCCGTGCGATGTGTGAAGTATAGCTCGCCGTCGCGACGGAACGGATGCGTGCCGCTCAGGTCGCGGCGCAAATCTTCTTCGAGCATCGCGCGGGTCTGCTCGGCGCGATCGGGCGCGGTCTGCGCGTTGGCGAGCCACAGATCGACCGGATTGACGATTCGATCCGAGTGGAAGCGCACGATCTCGAGGCCCGCAGCCGCCATCGTTTGCGCCAGCTCGCTCAGGGGCAGCGCGCGCGTGTGCGAGGTATCGCGCAGCCGCTCGAAGCGGTTGTGATACTCGGCGCGCTCCGGATGCTCGCTCGCGATCAGATCCTCGATCGCCACCGAGCCGCCGACACCGCATACGCGCGTCATCTCGGCGATCACGCGCGCAGGGTTCTCGAAGTGATGCACCGCGAAACGGCAGACGGTGACGTCGAACTCGCCGTCGGTAAACGGCAGATGCTCGGCGTCGCCGACCTCGAAGCGGACGTTGCCGAGCCCGCGCTCGCTGCTGGCGCGATTGGCGATCGCGACCGGCGCTGCCGTCAGATCGAGCCCGATAACTTCGCGGCATACTGCCGCAAACGCCATCGCGACGTGTCCCGGACCCGTCGCGACCTCGAGCACGCGCGCATCGGGGCGCGGATTGACGGCCTCGACCAGGCGCCGGAGCCGATCGGGGTCCTTGATCGGAGCGGCGGCGGCGTAGGCTTCGGCCTGGCGGGTAAATTCCTCGCGCACGACGGCTTTGTGATCGGCGCTCTGGTGATCGGCCCTCCGATCGTCGTTGTGATCGGCCCTCTGATCGGAAGGCCGGCGATTGTCGATTGAATCAGAAGCCATGTCGGGTCACCGAATTGCCAGCATATGCCGCCGCATCCGCACTTGCACGGTCGAAAGCGTTAGTGGTAGCTGAAGAATGGATTTCAGTGCCGCCCGGCGCGGGATACCATCGGCCGAAAAGGGCGGCCAAGTACGGAGGAAGCTAAAGTTGGACTTCGGATTTTCTGAAGAGCAGGAGATGTTGCGAGACGCGGCCAAGCGTTTTCTGGCCGACAATTGCCCGACCACTTTTGTGCGCAAGATGATGGCGCACGAGACCGCACACGACCCCGACTTCTGGAAAAAAATCGTCGGCCTCGGCTGGCCCGCGATTCTGATCCCCGAGCAATACGGCGGACAGGGGGGAACCTTCCTCGACATGACCGTCGTGGTCGAGGAGGCGGGCAAGGTCCTGCTGCCGGGCCCCTTCTTTACGTCGGCGCTGATCGGCGTGCCGCTCGCGATCGAGGGCGGCAGCGAGGAGCAGAAAAAGCGCATCCTACCCCTGATGGCGAAGGGCGATTTTATCGGCACGCTCGCGCTCGCCGAGGCCGCCGGCCGTTTCGACGCCGGTGGAATCGAGCTCAAGGCGATTAAGCGCGGCTCGGATTATGTGATCAGCGGCGAGAAGTTTTTCGTGCCCGATGCGCATGTCGCCAACGGGATGGCGGTCGCGGTCCGCACCGGCTCGGGCTCGAATCCCGAAGATGGAATCACGATCCTGACCGTGCCGACCAACGCCAAAGGCGTAACCATCACGCAGCTCAAGACCGTCGATATGACGCGGCGGCTGTGTCACGTGAAGTTCGACAATGTCACCGTCGCCGCCAACGACATCCTGGGCAAGGAGAACGCGGGATGGCCGATCCTGCGCCGCACGCTCGACATCTGTACCGCGGCGCTGGCGGCCGAGATGGTCGGGACGGCGCAGAAGGCGCTCGACATGTCGGTCGAGTACGCCAAGACTCGCGTGCAATTCGGCAAGCCGATCGGCTCCTTCCAGGCCGTCAAGCACAAGTGCGTCGATATGATGGTCGCGGTGGAGAACGCCCGATCGCTCACCTACTACGCCTGCTGGACGGTCGATGAACGCGTGCCCGAAGCGGCTTCGGCAGTCCCGATGGCCAAAGCGTACGCCTCGGACATGGCCAAGAACGTCACCAGCGAGGCAATCCAGGTGCACGGTGGAATCGGCTTCACCTGGGAGCACGACATGCATCTGTTCCATCGGCGCGCGCTTTCCGGCGAAGCCAACTTCGGCAACGCCCCGATCCATCGCGAGACCGTGGCCAAGTCGCTGCTGGGGTAGCCGCCGCAGGCAAGCGAACATAGCGCGCCGGCGCGCAGGGGGGCTTTGTGGATTGACGCCACAGCACTTTCGCTATATGTTCGCTCCATAGGAGCAGCGACCTGTGTCGGACCGAAGCCAAATCGAATGGACCGACGCAACCTGGAATCCCGTGCGGGGCTGCACCAAGGTCAGCCCCGGCTGCAAGCACTGCTACGCCGAGACCTTCGCCGAGCGATTCCGCGGCGTGCCGGGCCATCCGTTCGAGCAGGGCTTCGACCTTCGGCTCGTTCCCGAGAAGCTCCAGCAACCGCTCTTGTGGCGATCGCCGCGCCGGATCTTCGTCAACTCGATGAGCGATCTCTTTCATCCGTACATTCCGATCGCGTACCTCGCCCAAGTCGGCAGCGTGATGCGCGAAGCGAACTGGCACACGTTCCAAGTCCTCACCAAGCGGCACGAGCGCATGCAGCAATTGCTGAACGGAAAACTCTCCTGGCTCGCGCGGCTTCCTAACGTCTGGTTCGGCGTGAGTGTCGAAGATCGCGAGCACGGGCTCCCGCGAATAGCAACTCTGCGCGACACAAACGCCGCAGTGAGGTTTCTCTCGATCGAGCCGCTACTGGAAGACTTGGGGCGGTTGAACTTGGCACGGATCGATTGGGTAATCGTCGGCGGAGAAAGTGGGATTCGCCATCGCCCCATCGCACAGCAGTGGATAACGAGCATCCGCGATCAGTGCCTGAACGCCGGTATACCATTCTTCTTCAAACAGTGGGGGGGCCGAACTCCGAAGGCGAACGGAAGAACGCTCGACCGCAGGACTTGGGACGAGCTTCCGATCATAGCCGGAGCAAGCGGTGAAACGGCCATCCTGACTCAGTGAGCATCCTCGCGAGTGACGGGCTACGTGCCCGAGAGAGCGGCGCGTGGACCCGCGAAAAGCTTACCTATCTGGGTAAGTACGCGGCAGCCTTCATGACCGCGATGGCGCCGAAGAGGCGCGAGGGGAAGTGGGACCGCCTCGTATACATCGATCTGCTCGCGGGTCCGGGCATCTGCAAGGACGAACGCGGCGAATTCCCGGGTTCTGCGTTGATCGCGCTGGGCGTCAGGCCGGCATTTGACCACCTATTCCTCGGCGACAAGTCAACCAGCAACGTCGAAGCGCTCAAGCGACGCGTACCGACCGAGGATCAGAAGCTAGTAACCTTTCTTGCTGACGACTGCAACGATGCCGTCACAAATGTGATCGAGAACCTCTCAAGCAAGACGCTCGGTCTGGCATTCCTAGATCCCGAAGGCTTAGACGTAAAATTCAAGACTCTTCGTACGCTGGCAACTCGCCGAGTCGATATTGTCTATCTCTTTCCGAGCGGTATTGGAATTCGCCGCAACCTGGCGCGGTTTGCGCGCGAGCCACATAGCCGAATGGATGACGTCTGGGGCGGTAGAGAGTGGCGCGATCTGCCACTGGCCAAACACGCACTTGGCGAACTCACCAGTCACGAAGAGATGCGGCTGGACCGGGACTGGATTTCCTCGTTCAGGAGAAAGGTCGGAACGCTGGGCCTCAGCTATCACGACGAATCCGATCCCGCGATACGCAACAATCAAGGTGCAGTGATGTATCACCTGTTGTTCTTCTCCCATGACAAAGCTGGATTGACAATCTGGAAGGGGATCAAAAGGATAGCCCCCACCGGTCAACGCGAGTTCCGATTCTGAGCCGTACTCCGCGGTCTGCCGGGCGAGCCCATTCGCCCTGACCACGCGCTCGCACAATTGAGGCGCGTCGCCGTGAGTTGCGACCGGTGCTAGCATGCCGGAAATGGTCAGGTTGCGGGATGCGGATGCGGCCTAACGGCGAGCACGCGATCGCGTCTGCGTGAATGGTGACGAAGCCCGCAGCTGGCGTAGCAGCCTCGAGTCTGGCGGCGACACCGCGCAGGCTATATCCCGAAGCCGCGGGGCTCTTGCTGCTGGCGCTGGCGCTCGTTTTCGGTGCAATTTTGCTCGCGCCTGAGGCGCGGATCGAGCGCGTCCCGGTAAACGACTTGCCCTTTCAGATCGGGGCCTCCCAGCGGCTTGGGGAAAGCCTCGCGCACGCTGAGCCGTTCCTCGATCCTTGGGTCTCCCAATGGTCGCTCGGGTTTCCGCTCTGGCGCATCTATCAGCCGCTGCCCCATCTTGTCGCCGCGGCGGTAATCGCGGTCTGCCGGCCGTTCGCCTCACCGGCTGCGAGCTTCGCCGCCTTCTACTACCTGCTGTTGGTATTGTTTCCCGCCAGCGTTTATCTCGGCGCGCGCCTGATGGGTCTCAACCCAATAGCTGCCGGGCTCGCCTCGATCCTGATTATTGCGCCCAACGAAGCGGGAGACTTCGGCCGCTACGGCCTGAGCTACGGCGCGTTCGTCTGGCGCGGTTCAGGCCTCTTTACGGAATTGGTCGCCCTGGAGGTGATGCTGCCGGCGCTCGGCCTGGCGGCGCGCGCGATCGACACCGGCAGAAGGCAGACCGTTGCCGCGCTGGGACTGGCGCTGACCGCGCTCTCGCACATATTTTTCGGCTACGTCGCGTTCGTCTCGGCGATTGTGTGGGCGCTGGTCACGCCGCGCGCTGATCGTCCGCAAAGCATCGCGCGGGCGGCATCGATAGCTGCCAGAGCAATGCTGCTCCTGGCCTGGTTCGTGGTGCCGATGATGCTGGCCGGCGGGGAGATCAACCGCAGCCGATGGGACCCTGCGTACAAGTTCGATTCCTATGGCGCGCCGGTAATTCTGCGCGAGCTGTTTTCAGGCAGGTTGCTCGATTTCGGGCGTGCCCCGGTGCTTTCCTTGATGGTCGCGCTCGGAACCCTGGCCGCCGCATTCCATCTCAGGGATTCGCTGCCCAGGCGCTTACTCGTCCTAACCGCCGTATGGCTCGGACTTTTTTTTGGGCGCGAGACCTGGGGCCACCTGCTGGTCCTCGCGGGAATCCCCGGCCAGTTCCATCTGCATCGCCTGGAGGCCGCTTTCGAACTGTTCGCGGTGTTGCTCGCCGCATGGGGACTCGAGCGGGTGATTGCGGCGGCGCGGCGCGGTCCGGGGCTTGTCACGGTTGCGGCCGGCGTGGCGCTGGGCGCGGCAATCCTGATGCTCGCGGTTGACCGCGCCGAGTTTCTGAAGATCAACACGCTCTGGGGCGAAGCGAATCTGGCGGCGTTCCAGTCCGAGCGTGGCGACCTGGAAGCAGCGCTTGCCGACGTGCGGGCAATCGTTGCCGAACGCCCCGGCCGGGTCTCGGCCGGGAAAGCCGCGGAATGGGGAGGGAGCTTCAAGATTGGCGACGCCTGGGTCTACTCTTTTCTCAGCCGCTACGGCTTTGACGAGGCGAGTTTCCTCTACCACTCAATATCGCTGAGTTCGGACTACATGGTGCTGCGCGACGAGAACGATCCCGTACACGAAGATCTCTTTGGGATTCGGGCGGTGGTCGCGCCGGTTACGTTGGAGGTGCCGTCCTATTTTCGCAGGCGCTCGGTACACGGCCGCTTCGCTGTATACGAGGCCTCGGCGGAAGGTTACTTCAGTCTGGTCGATATGGGCGCAAGCTACCTCGGGCGGTCCTCGACCTGGTTCGATCCGATCTCCACATGGCTGCACAGCTCGATGATTAGCAGCGGCGAGGTGATCGCACTTGACTCGCGACCCTTGCCCGGAGTCCCGGTTATCCAGCGATGGCAACCGCTTCCCGACCCGGCCGTGCAGTTCATGACACCGCGCGGGCGAATCCTGGCGGAATCCAAGGCAGGCGAGAGCTATCGCGCGACGATAGACGTCCAACGGCCGTGCTACGCGTTGATCAAGATCACTTACTTCCCAAGCCTCGTAGCGCAGGTCGACGGCGAGCGGGCACCTCTAGTTCGCGTCTCTCCCGATTTCGGAGCAGTCCCGCTAACCGCGGGGCATCATGAGGTCGAAGTTCATTACCAACCCGGGCCGCTGAAGCCTCTTCTATTCTTGGCCGGGATCATCCTCTTTGTTCTGCTCGCCCGACCGTCGCTCGGGACAACTTGGGAGCGGGGCGAGATGTGGCTCGGGCGGCGGCTCATGCTGTGGGGCGAGTGGCTGGCGACCGATCGCGCAAGGACCGCCCTCGCGATGGCTTTGTTGATCCTTCTGTTCACGCGAGGGCTTTTCAGAGGTCAGCTCATCGACGGCCATGACTCGACCTGTTATCCGCCGCGGCTGACGGAATTCGCCCGAGTGATTGGCGATCGTCAATTTCCGCCGGTGTGGGCGCCGGACTTGAGCAACGGGCATGGCCAGCCGCTTTTTGAATTCCAACCGCCGTTGATTTACGCGGTGGCGCTGCCCCTTTTCGAATGCGGGATGAATCTGGCCGATTCTTTTCAGCTCGCGCTGGCGGTGCTGTTCGCGATCGGAGCGGTCTGCGTATACCTGATCGGGCGAAATCTGTCGTTCTCCAGGGCCGCCTCGATCGGGGCCGCGGCGGCGTGGCTTTTCGCGCCCTACCAGGCGATAGATGTCTACGTGTCCGCCCGCTTCGCCGAAGCCAGCGCGCTGGCGGTGACTCCGATCGCATTACTCGCTCTGCTGGCCGTGCTCAGGCGCCCGACGCTCCCCAACGTCACGCTCGGCTCGTTCGCGATCGCATTGGTGCCGCTGGCGCACAACGTGATCGCGCTGCTGGTGTTTCCCGTCTTCGCGGCGATCGTCATCGCACGCGCTGCGATCTCGAAGACCCGCTTGCGGACTGCCGCGGCCGGCGCTGCTGCGATCGCGGGCGGGCTCGCGCTGAGCGCCTTCTTCTGGATTCCGGCGTTGCTCGAAAAGGACTACGTCAAGGTCGAGCTTCTGCTGCAAGGGCTATTGAATTGGCGGGTCCACATAATCTCGCCGATGCGGTTGCTGTGGGGACGATGGGCCTTCGGTTACTCTCCGGACGGGATGTCCTTTGCGCTCGGTCCGGCTCATATTGCGCTCGCGATAGCTGGAGTCGCGATCGGCATCCGCGCAGTGAACCGCAGGCGGCGCCTCGACGCGTGGGTCTTCGCCGGCGCGGCGCTGGCCGGCGCGCTGATGGCCACCGAATGGACCGCGCCGATTTGGGCGCGAATCCATACGCTTCAGTACCTGCAATTCCCGTGGCGCACGCTTTTTCTGCCCGCGCTGTTCATACCGATCCTCGCGCTCGGCGTCTTCGAGCGGATCGGCGCCAAGGCGACCGCGGCGGTGATCGTGATCATGGTGTTGTTCAACCTCAATCACACCCAACCCAAGAGCTACCTGACCTACGACGAGGAGTACTACTACCCTGCCTACATAGCCCGGAACGGCTTGAATACCACCACGCGCGAGGAGAATGAGTCGCGATGGGTCACCACGCGGATGTCTTACGCCGGCGAGGGTCTGTTCGACGGGCAAACCAGGCTGCCGGCGACTGAGTTGTCATCAACTTCGACGCGGCATGTGTATCGGCTTGAGACCGCCGCCGCGATTAGTGTGATGGAGCCGACATCCTACTATCCCGATTGGACCGTGCTGGTCGATGGGCGCGAAACCCCGATCACGCCGGCGTCAGGCATCGGAACCATCACCTTTCCGGTCCCGCCGGGACAGCATGTCATCACGGTGGAGTTGCGGCCGACCAGGATCCGCCGTTTCGCGCTTATGGTTTCGATTGTGGGACTGGTGATGCTGCTTCTAGCGCCGCGGCCGTCCGCGTACGGCCTGTGGGCAATGTTGCGCCCTGACGAATCCGGTCGAATTAAAGCACGTCGCGGTACGCTGTGACCGATGATAGCATCCTGGACATGGTCAGGGTGCGGGATGCGGATGCTGCCGGGCGGCGCGATCGGATCGCGCTATGGCTTGGAAGCCTCGCATTCGTCGCGGGTTCGCTCGCCCTGCCCTGCCCCCACTCATCGGCCTACGCGCAGACCGCCCCGAGCGCGTCGCCGTCGCCGGTTCCGATCATCGATCACATCACGATCGTCCGCCAGAACGTCTTCGACGCTGAAGAGAGGCGGGTGGGAATCATGGGCGACTCGCGCCTGTTCATCGCGCATCCGTGGGGCGTGAAGCTCGCGACTCTGACCGGCCCCGATGACCTGGATATCGCGGGATGGGCGAATCGGATCCACATAAAAACCCGCCCCTGGCTGATTCAGTCGGACCTTCTCTTCAGAACCGGCCAGCCCTTGGACTACTCCCTTTTGCAAGAGACCGAGCGCAATCTCCGCGCGCTGGATTTTCTGCGCGACGCTTCGGTGACCGGCCAGTTGACCAGTCCGGGACACGCCGACGTTACGGTACTGACCCAGGACGCGTGGACGCTGGTCCCGGTGGTGGCGGTTTCCGATGTCGGCGGCACTCATATCATCGGCGCGATTGGGATAAGCGAGACCAACCTGTTCGGATTCGGCAAGTACGCGGAGTACTACTTCAGCGGCGAGCACTACCGCAATGTGAACTACGCCGGTTATGAGGATCCCGGGATTTGGGGTACGCATTGGCATCTGGCGGCTCAGGGCAGCGAGGACAGCGACGGGGAGACTCGCGGCGCGCTGCTCGAATATCCGTTCTGGTCGCTCGGGATTCCAGATTCGGTGGGCGCCTCAGTTGAGCATATTTCGGATCAAGAACACCTGTTCTCGCAGGACGGCGATCAGTTCCGCCGCTGGCAGACCGGTGCGAGCTTCGACGCCCAGCACGCATTCGAGGCCGATCAGGAATTGGTGCGCCGAATCGGACTGCGTTACCAGTACTGGACCGACAGCTTCGCGAATCCTCCGGCTCCCGCCTCCAATCCTGCCTTGGGATTGGAGCCCCGGCGCACTTCAGCGCTCGAACTGTCGCTGACCGAATGGCATCCCGATTTCGTCAAGGCTTTCTACCTCGACGAGCTGGGCCATCCCGAGGATCGCGACGTGGGATGGGCTTTGCAGACGCGGCTTGGATACTCTCCGTCGGTTCTGGGCGCGAGCCGCAGCGAGTTGGTGATGGGCAGCTCGGCCAGCCTGGGAGGGCACCTCCGCGACGAGACTTACGGATGGCTCTGGCTGCAAACTTCGGGACGCGAGGGCGGTGGAAAAGTGCGCGACGGCTTGGTCACGCTCGAGGGTATCGGATACCAGCGGCTCGCCGATTTTTTCCATCATGACCAGACGCTGGTCGCCGACGCACGGGCGGACTTGTCCAGCGGGCTCTACCGGGACCATGAATTCGTAATCGGCAGCGGGGACGGCTATCTGCGCGGCTATCCAGTCAACTATCTGGCGGGTACGCGCCGGATGCTGTTCCATGTGGAGGATCGCGTGGAACTGGTCGAGGATCTGCTGCACCTGGTCTCGCTGGGGGTGGCCGCATTCGGAGACGCCGGTGAAGTATGGGGGCGCGGCCGCTCGCTCTCCGGCTCGAGCATGCTGGCGTCGGTGGGAATCGGACTGCGTTTCTCCTCGACGCGCCTGGGAACTCAGATTCCATTGCGGCTCGACTTCGCGATACCGCTGTTTCATCACGCCGGCGTCAGTCCGGCGGATTTCTCTACCGGCGGCGGCCAGGAGTTCGGAATTTTCGGACAGCCTTACGCAAATGACGAGAACTCGATCGCCGACCCGGAACATCTCGCCCCCGATTCGGAAGCCTCGCCCTATCCCAACGCTTCTCCATTCGCACTCCGAGGCAGCAGTCTCTCCAACTACTAAGCGGCGCACTCTGCCCTCGACCGGGGGCAAAGTGTCGCTCTGCATCGACGTGTATGAAAAACTTAAGAGTGCCTTCAAGGCCGGTCGGGCAAAGGAGTTCACGCAATGAAACTCGGGATGATAGGACTCGGCAGGATGGGCGCGAACATGGCGCTGCGCCTGATGAAGGCCGGCCATGATTGCGTGGCCTTCGATCTCAGCGCGGAGGCCGTCAAGGGTCTGGCCAAAGCGGGCGCGATTGGCGCGTCTTCATGGGACGACCTCGCGGCCAAACTCAGCAAGCCGCGCGTTGCCTGGATGATGGTCCCGGCCGCGGCCGTCGAGCAGACGCTGGCGAATCTCGGCAGCCGGTTCGAACCCGGCGACATCATCGTCGACGGCGGCAACTCCTACTACGTCGATGATATCCGGCGCGCCAAGGCGCTCAAGGCGAAGGGAATCCATTACGTCGATTCCGGCACCAGCGGCGGCGTATGGGGCTTGGAACGCGGCTTCTGCCAGATGATCGGCGGCGAGACCGAAATCGTAAAGCATCTCGATCCGATCTTTGCCGCGCTCGCGCCGCCTTTCGAGTCGGCGCCGCGCACGCCGGGCCGCGAGAAGGCCTCCGCCGGGACCGCCGAGCACGGCTATCTCCATTGCGGACCCAACGGCGCCGGCCACTTCGTCAAGATGATCCACAACGGGATCGAGTACGGGATCATGGCCGCCTATGCGGAAGGCCTCAACATCCTGCGCCACGCCAATGTCGGCAAGCAGCAGGGCGCCGCCGATGCCGAGACCACGCCGCTGCGCGAGCCGGAGCTGTATCAGTACGAATTCAACCTGACCGATATCGCGGAGGTCTGGCGCCGCGGCAGCGTGATCGCGTCGTGGCTCCTGGACCTCACGGCCGGCGCATTGTTCGAGGATCCGGAGCTCAAGAAGTTTGCCGGCCGCGTGTCGGG
>Ga0209415_10011503_pt1 | contig 14894 bp, 14 predicted proteins | sample PeaSoiSIISIP2007_FD_187696 | JGI IMG/M metagenome (GOLD analysis project Ga0209415, IMG submission 187696) | Peat soil microbial communities from Weissenstadt, Germany - SII-SIP-2007 (SPAdes) (version 2) | ecosystem: Environmental > Terrestrial > Soil > Wetlands > Peat | place: Germany...
AGCTGGACTTTTTTCAGGCCGCGCCTTCCTTCAAGCCGCAGCCTCGGCCAGTTCGCGCTCAAAGAAGGCATCCACTAGATTGAGGATTTGGGGCGCCTCGGTGGCCTTGTAGATTTCAACGCGCAGTTTCGCCCCGTTCCGCACGCCATGCGTAAAGTACGTTGCGAACTGTTTCATCTTGCCCACCGCATCCACGGCGCCGCGTTCGCACAGCATGCCGTAATAGGTGCGCATGATGTCGTAACGCTGGCGTTCGGTCGGATGCTCATAGCTCCCAGTCGCGAGATATTGCTCGATTTGGCGGAAAATCCACGGGTTTGACGAAGCCGTGCGCCCGATCATGACGGCGTCGCAACCGGTCTCGCGCACCATGCGGACCGCGTCCTCAGGCGTCGCAATATCGCCGTTGCCAATCACCGGGATGCGGCTCACCGCGGCCTTCACTTCGGCGATGCGGCTCCAATCCGCCTTTCCGCTATAGCCCTGTTCGCGCGTGCGCGGATGCAGCGCCACTGCTTGCAGTCCGCAATCCTGGGCAAGCTGCGCCATTTTCACGGTCACCAGTTCCCGATCGTTCCAGCCGGCACGGAACTTCATCGTCAGCGGAATCGAGATGGCCGCCCGCACTTTGCGCAGAATCTCTTCCACCAGCGGCAGATCACGCAATAATCCCGAACCGCCGTTGCACTTCACCACTTTGTTGACTGGGCAGCCGAAATTGATGTCGACGATATCGAACCCGAAGTCCTGGCAAGCCTTGGCGGCATCGGCCATCACCTGCGGATCGGATCCGAACAGTTGCGCGGAAATCGGACGCTCTTCGGGCTCAAAATACAGATAGCGGAACGTCCGCGTGGACTTCCCGGTTTTGAATGACGTGCCCCGCAACGTCGCCACCACGCCGTGCGAGCTGGTGAACTCGGTCATGATCAAGCCGCAGCCGCCTTGGTTGCGGATTAGGCGGCGGAAGACAGTATCAGTGACGCCCGCCATGGGCGCCAGCACGGTGGCAGGCGCGATGCGGACCGGACCAATACGGAATTCGCCGGGAAAATCAGACATCCTAAGCCATTTTAACGGTTCGCGTTACGAAACGTAAATGACGCGCCTTGCGTTTAATGTTGTAAGCGCAAAGGACGGGACGCGAATATGAATTGGAAACTGGTGTCGGCGTTTGCCACCGGAGCCGTGCTGTCTTCGGGGATCGTGTATTATGCAGTGCGGCCGCAGGAAGTTGGCGGTCCAAAAGAAGTGGCCAAACAGGTCACTCCGACTCAGACAGACTCACCGCCCGCGCCGCCGCAGGCCGCTGCCGCTCCGCGGCCCGCGCCCGTCGCTCCAGCCCCGCAGAAGGCCGCCCGCGTTCCAGCGCCGGTTCGCGAGAAGCCATCGCCGATGCCACCGCCGGTGCGCCGCCAACCAGAAGAAGTGGTGATCGCACGCAACGATCCGCCGGCCGCTCCGCAGCAGCCTGAACCGGCGCCGCCTGTGCAAACGGTGGAAGCGCCGCCGCCAAGCCCCGAACCAGCGCCCCCGCCGGTTCCAGTCGAAAATGTCTCATTGCCTGCGCCGAATGTCGAAACCCGCGTTCCGCACACCGTCACACTCGCGGCCGGTACGACACTCTCGGCCCGCATCGGCGAAACGATTTCTTCGTCGCGCAATCAGCCGGGCGACAGTTTCCTTGCCACTCTCATGCAACCGCTGGTGATCGACGGGTTCATCATTGCCGAACGCGGCGCTCGCATGGAGGGCAGGGTAGTGGAGGCAGCGCAAGCCGGACGCGCCCGGGGCAGCTCCCGCCTGGCGGTTTCCATCGTGCGGCTGGCAACGGCTGATGGCCAGAACATCCGTATTCGCACCGAGCCTTTTACCAAGGATGGAGCTAACCAAGCGGCGACCGATGCGGCGAAAGTCGGGGGCGGCGCGGCCCTGGGAGCGATCATTGGAGCCATCGCGGGCGGCGGTAAAGGCGCGGCGATCGGCGCGGGAGCGGGCGGCGCGGTGGGTGCCGGCGACGTAATGCTGACGCGCGGCAAAGCGGTGGAGATTCCGGTGGAAACGCGGGTCAACTTCCGTGTGCAGGACCCGGTGACGATCACCGAGCGATTGGACTAGCCCGCTCGCTATTGCGGAAATCCGATGTCTTCCTTCACCTTCTCCATCCAGTTGTAGACGATCGGGCAGTACGCGGCGCGATCCAGAAATTTCCACATGCGGCTGGCAATCGATCCGGTGCCGCGCACCACGTGTGGGAAGTTGGCGCAGTTCAGCGGACGCGCCTCATAGACGCTGCACAGATTGCCCTGCAGGAACACGCAGCCGCCCTCCCCGCGCTTCAAGATCAGCGCGCCCGCATCATCGCGCTGGGTAAATTGCTGCCTGAATTCGTTCTGACTCAAGCCGATGAACTTGGCCAGTTTTTCGATGTCGCGCGGTGTAATGCCGACCTCGGTGACGCGGCAGCAATTCGCGCATTGCGTGCAGTCGATGGCGGCCTCGATCTCCTCGCCGAAACGCCGCAAGCGGCGATCCGAATGGCGGTGGCTTTTCAGGTAAGCTCTGAACTTGGCGTTCTCGCCCCTCTTCTGGTGTTCGAGCCGGCGAATCTGGACGAGGTCGGTAATCATTCCTTTGAAGTGGCCTTAGAATCAATTATGACCTCAACCGACGAGTTCTATCGCATTCAGAAACTGCCGCCCTACGTCTTCGCCGTCATCAACGAGATGAAAGCCAAGGCGCGGGCCGCGCAACTGGATGTCGTGGACCTCGGAATGGGCAATCCTGATGGCGCCACGCCGGAGCCCATCGTTAAGAAATTAATCGAAGCGGCTCGCAACCCTCGCAATCATCGCTACTCCGTGTCGCGGGGCATTCCTCGACTGCGCGCCGAGATCGTGAAGCGCTATCGGACGAAATACGGCGTCACGCTCGATCCGGACACCGAAGCCATCGTCACCATTGGCGCCAAAGACGCGCTGGCCCATCTGTTGTTCGCGGTCATCGGGCCGGGCGATGCCGTGGTGTCGCCGAATCCCGCCTACCCGATTCATCAGTACGGCGTCATCATGGCCGAAGGCCACGCCTGCATGCTGCCCATGCCGACGCCTGCGGAGTTCCTCAACCGCCTGGAGCATCTCTATAAAACTTCTTCGCGCAAGCCGAAGATGATTCTGATTTCGTTTCCGCACAACCCCACCACGCATTGCGTCGATTTGCAGTTCTTCCGCGACATCGTCGCGTTGGCAGCGCGCCACGGCACCATGATTGTGCATGATTTCGCGTATGCTGACCTGGGCTTCGACGGCTACGAGCCACCTAGCATTCTCCAGGTGGAGGGCGCCAAGGAAATCGCCGTTGAGATTTACTCCATGTCGAAAAGTTTCAACATGGCGGGCTGGCGCGTGGGCTTCTGCCTGGGCAACAAAAAGATGATTGGCGCGCTGGCGCGCATCAAGAGCTATCTCGACTATGGCGTCTTTCAGCCCATCCAGATTGCGTCCATCATCGCGCTACGCGAATGCGCCAAGGATACCGAGAAGATCTGCAACGTCTATCAGAAGCGGCGGGACTTGCTGATTGCCGGGCTGGATCACGCGGGCTGGCCGGTGGAACCGCCGCGCGGGACGATGTTCGTCTGGGCGCCGATCCCGGAGAAGCATCGCGCCAAAGGGTCGCTCGAATTCGCGAAACTGCTCATGGAAAAAGCGCTGGTCGCCGTCTCGCCAGGCATCGGATTCGGGCCGCTCGGTGAAGGCCACGTGCGATTCGCCCTCATCGAAAACCAGCATCGGACCCGCCAGGCGCTCAAGGCGATCCAGCACTTCTTGAAGAAGTAACACGGCGGCTAAAACCAGCGGATGACTGCCAAAGCCCTATTGCGACGCCTGATCGTCACCACATCAGTTCCCCCGGTGGTCGGGGTTTATCGTGCTGTTTACAGGCTCCTGATCCGTGCGGCGGTATGGCGGTTGAAGCAGGCGGCCTCGATTCGCGCGATTTATCTGCGGCGAGGCTTGGCGGCGGGCGAAGGTATCCCGGGCATCAGCGACATCGATCTCGCCGCGGTCGGCGATTGGGACACCGAAGCGCAAGCCCGCGTGACCGAAACATATGAGCGGCTGGCGCGCTGGTGCCCTCTCTACGACCGCACGGTCGGAGTCTACACCCCCGCCAGCATCACTGAGCTGTTCCAATCCGATCCGTTCCATCGGCATCGGCTCGCCGAAGGACAGCGCGAATGGAAGCTGCTGTTCGGTCACGATTGTCTAGGCCACCTGGGCGCCGTTCCCGAGGAGGAAGCATCTTATGGCTACGAAGCCGAAATGAAGTTGTGGTGGACCTATTTCGCGCGCTGGGCCTACTCGCCTGGCCAGCCGCCAGACCAGATTTTCCTGAATAGCTTGTGCTACAAAGTGGCCGTGGAATGTTTTCGCATGGATTGCGGGCTGCGGCGCCAGCCGGTTCCGCTCTCGCGCCAGCGCGCCATTGAGCAAGCTCTCGCGGATGCAACCGATGAAGCCGAGCCGTTTCTCGCTAGAATTCGCAAAAGCGCAAACGGACGCCATCTCCGCTATGACGGCGACGTTCTTGAAGATTCGCAGTCCTATGTGCTCGCGCTATTGGAGCAAGCTTACTGCCGGTTGGGAAGTCATTCGGGCTGGCGTGAAATTCCCGGCGTGAGATTGCGGATCGACGCGCCGGACGATGAGCGGATGCACTCCTTTGAATGGTCCGAGGCCTCGGGATTCCGCGTCTCATCCGCCTCGGCAGCCGCGTTCGCCATGGACGAGTTAGTGCTGCTGTTCGAACCGGTCGCCGGGGAGATTCCGCAAGCCGCCGACTTGCAAAAACTCGCCAGCACTTACGCCAAGGCGCTTTCTCCCAGCCGCAGCCGTGTTAGCCTGTATCTCCGGCTTCCGAATGCCTGTTATCAGTTTTATGCCTCGGATTACTTTCGCGGCTGGCAAGCTGTTCTTTCGCCGCGATTCAATCCTGACTTGTTCCTTAGCTCCTGGACTCGTCCTGCCGCCGAATTCATGCGACGGGAGCGGCAACTCATGGCCCAGGCGCTGGACGACCGCGTGGTGTACAAAGCCAACAATCTCGATTTCATGCGGAACTTTTGGAAGTTTCTCGAACTCGCTGTAATCGAAGCTACTTCGAAAGGCCGCGAAGTTGTTTTCGCGCAAACGCCCGAGGCGGTCGTGCGGGGCGTCGTCCAGTCGAATCTGCCACGCGCGCCGTTCCTGGAAGCATTCGCTGCCGCCTATCGCGAAGAAGTGCGGGGCGCTCAGGCGGACATCGGCAGGCACGTTAGCGCGGCCATCGAATATCTGAAGAACATCAATCATGCCCTCTGAGCCTAGGCTAACTACCTCCATCGTGGTCATCACCAAGGACCGTCCTCAACTAATCGGCGAACTCTTTGAAGCGCTCACCGTGCAGACGCTTGCTCCTGACGAAGTGGTGGTAATCGACAATAATTCAGCATCGAGTTACGCCGACGTCTTCAACGCCTATCGCACGCGGCTGCCCTTGCGTACCTTCGTTGAATTGACGCCTGGTATTCCCGCGGCGCGCAATCGCGGCATCCAGGAAGCGCGCCACGAGATCATCCTATTCACCGACGACGATTGCGTCCCCCAGCCGCGCTGGCTGGAGAAGATGGTGGAACCCTTTTATCGCGATCCGCGTATCGGAGCCGTTGGCGGGCGCACCACATACTACGGCGCCACCGGCACGCTAGTGGAACGCTATTATCGCGCCGATCGCCAGGCGGTGGAAGGATGATCATCGACATCACGCGCTGCAACTATGCGCCGGGATATCTTCCCAAGGCCACCCAAGGTTTCTTCAATCCATTCTTCGCCGGCGCGAATGTCGCATTCCGGCGTGAGGCGATTCGACAGACTGGCGGGTTCGACCCCAATTGCCAGACCGGCGAAGACGTGGACATCTCAATTCGCGTCTCCCGCGCCGATTGGGAGCTGTGGTACGAACCGGAGGCGGTGGTGAATCATCAGGACCCTCACACCTTCCGTCAATTGTTGCGGCAATGGTTCGGCTACGGCCTGGGTCACGCCTATGTGTACAAGAAACACGTGGGCAGTCCGCGATTGCAAGTCTATTGGCCGGGCGGCAAAGCAGGCGACTCCAGACCCTACGGCGCGCGCTGCTTGATGGATCTGCCGTTCCCGTTCTATGGCGTGGTTTTCCTAAGCGCCTATCATCTATTGCATCTCGCACTACTGGGGTTAATGATTGGCGTCTTAGCGCACTACACCGTTGCAGGCATCGTGGCCGGTCTAGTCGCGTTAGCAGCCGGAATCAACTACGCCACCATCCGTTTTAATCGGCGCCGGCCCCTTTTACTCGCTCGCCATGCTTGGGCTGCGCTACGCGGGCGATACCGCGTTCGTGACTGGCGCATTGCTGGGCGGCCTACGCGAGCGTGCGTTGTTCCTCCAAGCGACGCGGACGCGCTGAGGGCTAAGCGAAGAGCTTCTGCGCGAATTGCAATAGCGTGCGCGCGTTCAGCTCGGCGTCGCGGCCAAGGTGCACACGAAAGAGCCTCGAACGGCGCAGGAGCTGCCGGCAGTTCCTCATGCGCGATAGCCCCAGTCCGGTCTTCTTGAACAGCTCCCATGGGCTCGATTGCAGGATGAACTCCAGGCCCTGGAACAACCCCAAACCGATCACGCCGTTCGCGATCACCGGCCGCAGCGCGGCTGCCATTCCGATCTCGTCAATGCTGCACTCCGGCAGTAGCGTGCGCGCCCCAATGAAGACCGCGCCTGGCTCGGCCGAGTCGCAAACCCGATCCTGAAAATAGCTGAAGTTCACCAGATGCTTGGGGCCGAATTCCATGCGCTGAATCACCCGGCGGTGCTGCGCCGGGATGGACTGCTCGGAGCCAGGCAGCAATCCAATACGTAGCGGGTAGGCCAGCACCCGGCCAGTGCGGTCGATCCATGGCGAATCGTCGGACAGCAGGTGCGCGCCTGGAAGATTCATCAGGTGCAATGCCAGGGTGCTCTTTCCGCCACCCATTGGCAGGAGCACCAGCACCGCGCGACCGTTCACTTCCACGCCCAGGGCATGCAGGCGATGGAAACCGCGCTGATCCAAGCCTTGGCCGATGCGAGAAAGCAGAAAAAGATAAGCGGCTTCGTACAGCAGTTCCGTGTCTTCGCTATAGAGCTTCAGGCTCGACGAGGCCTCATTGAGTATCCCGAGTCCGCGGCCGTGATAGTCGATGTAGCGCTTGCCGCCGGCCCGGTACACCACGTTGCGCGGAGTGTAAATCAGCGCGTCACCCGGCGGCGCATGGTCCAGTGACGGCCGTTGGCGAAGGAGCTCCACCATCGTCTCATCAGCTTCCAGGACCGATTCCGATGAAAAATAGCGGAAGTCTTCGCAAATACCATCCACCGCGGCTCCCGCGTGGCCTTGCACCGAGAAGCGAAACCCGTGGACGTTGAAAGCAGCGCGTATGGTCTGGCTCTTCGCCGATGTCGTGCTTGGGGCCGGCGCTGGGCGCATGGTTCAGTATGGCTCGCCGTAAGGCATCCCGGCAAGCGGGAACGCTATAGTGGGGAGTTGAAACATTCCGGCGCGTTAGTGCTTTTTGACATCGATGGCACGCTCATTCGCCGCGCGGGACCGCATCACCGCGAAGCGTTGGTGGACGCCATCCGGCGAATCGCCCACGTCGAGACCACTACCGACGGCGTCCCGGTGGCCGGCATGCTCGATCGCGATATTCTCACTACGATGATGCTCCGTGCGGGCATGCCGCGCGTCGAGATCCGCCGCGTTCTGCCGGAAGTGATCGAGCGCGCGCAGTCCATCTACGTTCGCCGCGTGCCGGACCTTACGAGAAAAGTCTGCCCCGGTGTCCGAGGCCTTTTGGGCCGTTTGTCCCGGCGCGGCGTCGTGATCGGTCTCGTCACCGGCAATCTCTCGCGCATCGGCTGGCGAAAAATGGAGCGCGCGGGACTGCGTCCGTACTTTCGATTCGGCGCTTTCGCCGAGATGGCTCACAACCGCGCGGGGCTGGTTCGCATCGCCATACGCCGTGCGCGGCAAGAGCGCTGGATCGCCCGCGATAGCAGCATCTCGCTCATTGGCGACCATCCCAACGATGTGCTCGCCGCCCAAGCCAACGGCATTCGCGCCGTCGCGGTGGGCACCGGCATCGTTTCACTCGATGAATTGCAATCGCATTCGCCGCACATTGCGATTCCGGATCTACGATCGCTCGTCTTAGATGACTTGTTGTAACGGAATCTTTATATCGGCATGGGACAATCGGGAGGTGTGCCGACTGCCACTCTTGCTCCTGCTGCTATCTTTCCGAATGGTTGCTCAATCAGACGCCCCGGCCGACGGGAATGCCTCGGCCGTTGACCCAGAGACCTGGAACCTCTACTACCAGGCCACGTCCATCGGCCAGCATCACGGAACGTTCACCTCTCCGTATGAAGGGCCGCTGAGTCTCCAGAACTATCCCGAGAGCGATGTGTCGATCACTACGACCCTGTTCTTCGGCCTTCGGCTCGGCCAGGGCACACAGTTCTTCTTTGATCCCGAAATTGCAGGGGGGAAAGGATTTAGCAATGTTGACGGGCTAGCCAATCCTTCCAACGGTGAACTGCCACGAGTTGCATCCGCCACTCCCAAGCCGTACATCGCGCGCCTCTACATTTCGCATGACTTCGGTTTTGGCGACGCAGTGGAGCACTTCGACAGCGATCAGAATCAGCTAGCGGGCGACCGCCCCATGACGCGCTTCACGATCACTGCCGGGCGCTTTTCCAACACCGACTTCTTCGATGGCAACAATTTTTCGCACGATCCTCGCACGCAGTTCATGGCTTGGGGGCTGATGTACAACGGCGCTTGGGATTACCCGGCGGACGTGCGCGGATACACGTGGGGGATCGTTAGTGAGTTTCATACCAGGAACTGGTCGTTTCGCTACGGGGCGTCCGCGGAGCCTACGGTCGCCAACGGCGGAAGGTTTGACCGGCGGCTTTTTGTCGATCAAGGCCAAACGTTCGAAGAGGAGCGGCGCTATTCGGTGGGATCCCACGCCGGCGCCATCCGGTGGCTTCAATATCTCAATCGCACCAGATCCGGCAGCTATGTCGACGCTGTACACCTTACTGAACAGACAGGGACGACGCCCGTCGTTCAAGCAATCCGCCGCCCGGGGACGCTCAAATACGGGACCGGCGTGAGCTTCGATCAGGAGCTTTCCAGCGACGTCGGCCTCTTCGCGCGGCTGGGATGGAACGACGGCAAGACCGAGGACTTCGCATTTACGGCCATCGATCGCCTGGCCGAAGCCGGCGTGTCGCTGAAAGGCACGCGCTGGAAGAGAAAGGAGGACGTGGTCGCCACAGCCTTCGCGGCTAGCGGACTTTCGGGCGCTCACGCCGTTTATCTGGCCCAAGGCGGACTGGATTTCCTGATCGGAGACGGGAAACTCAACTACGCTCCGGAATACCTGTGGGAAAGCTACTACAACGCGCGGATCGTTCGCGGCCTCTCCGCCACTTTCGACGTGCAGCACTACAACAATCCAGCCTTTAACCACGATCGCGGGCCGGTTTGGGTCGAGTCTATCCGGCTCCACATCGAGTTCGGAGTGAAACCGCTGCAAGCCAAGTGAATTGAAGTAGCCTATGAAAATGAGCCAATCGGATCCTGCCCGTCAATTGTTGCGCCACGCCGTCGCCACGCTCGCGTATCGTGGGGGCAAGACCGTACGTGGAGCGCCCGATTCGTTTGGCGAGTATCACGCATCGCCCGAGACCCGGACGCCCGGCCAGATCCTCGCTCACATCGGCGATCCCCTCGATTGGGCCTATTCAACCGCGCGCGGCCAACAGAAATGGCATGAATCGGCGCCTCTTCCGTGGGCAGAGGAAGTGGCCCGCTTCTTCACGGCGCTGGAGGCCTTCGATGCCTATCTTGCTTCGGAGAGCCCGCTCCACGCCCCCGCCGAAAAGCTGCTGCAAGCACCGCTCGCCGATGCGCTCACGCACGTGGGGCAAATCGCAATTTTGCGGCGCCTGGCCGGCCTGCCGATTCGCGCGGAAAACTACTACGTCGCGAAGATCACAGCGGGATGCGTGGGTGCCGATCAGCCCGCGCCTGTGTACGAGTTTTAGGATGCTCGACGACGTTCGTCTGAGTTTTCGGACTCTGTGTAAGAATCCCGGCTTCTCTGCCGTGGCCGTCGCAACGCTTGCGCTCGGCATTGGCGTCAATGCCACTGTCTTCACGGTGACGAACGCCGTACTCTTCAAGGGATTCCCGCTCGTGGACCGGAATGATCGCCTCCTCTACATTAGCAACGGCGGTTGCTGTATCTCCTACCCCGATTTTGAGGACATCCGGGCGCAATCGAAGTCGTTCGAGGGGATGGCGATTGTCCACGGCGTGGGGAAAATCCTCGGCGATGGAAGCGGCTTTGCGGAGAACCTTGACGTGACCGAGGTCAGCGCCGGTACTTTCAGGTTGGTTGGCCAGCGGCCCATCAGGGGCAGGGATTTTACACCCTCCGATGAGACACCTGGCGCTGCCGGCGTCGCGATCCTGAGCTACGGCTTCTGGGAAAGCCGCTACGGAAAGGATCCATCCATCATCGGTCGCGTAGTACGGATGAATGGCGCACCCACCACGCTCATCGGTCTCATGGCCCCCGGGTTTTCCTTTCCGCAAAAGGCTGATATGTGGGTTCCTCTGGTTGAAACCGCGAAAGTCAGAAACAGAGATAACACCGACACCTGGTTCGCCTTCGGGCGATTGGCCCCGGGCGTGACCTTCCAGAGCGCCCGCGCCGAAGTGGAAGCCATCATCGGACGATTGGAGACTGCCTACCCGCTTACCGATCGGCGCTGGCATCTCTCGGTACAGAATTTCCACGAGTTCTTCATAGGTCCAAACGCGACCGCGCTGTACGGGTCCATGTGGGGCGCGGTCGGTTTTGTGCTCCTGATCGCCTGCGCCAACCTGGCGAATCTCATGCTGGCTCGGGCGATGGGCAGGTCCCGCGAAATCTCCGTCCGCATCGCACTCGGCGCCGGGCGTTGGCGGATCATCCGGCAACTCCTGATAGAGAGCGTGATGCTCTCTGGGCTGGGCAGTTTCTTCGGCTGGTGGATCGCCAAATGGGGTGTGCGCGCCTACCAGCTCGGGATGGCGCAGAAGTCGTCGTGGCTAATCATTGATTACTCCATGGACCAGCGCGTTCTTGGATACCTCATTGCGATTTCGATAGCTACCGGTTTGTTCTTCGGGCTGGCGCCCGCGCTCCGGCTTTCGAAGCTCGACGTGAATATAACGTTGAAGGATGGTGGCCGTAGCGCGACAGGCGGGGTGCACGGAAAGCATCTGTCCGCGCTTCTTGTGAGCGGAGAAATGGCGCTCACCGTGGTGCTGCTTGCGGGAGCGGGGGTGATGATCCGCAGCTTTCTGAAGGTTCACAACGCCGATGTGGGCGTGAAGACAGCAAACCTCCTCATGGCGCAGATGGCGCTGCCAGCCGCCAAGTATCCGCATGCGGAGGCCCAGATCGCCTTCTACGATCGTCTCAAAACGGGCCTGGAAGCGATCCCGGGTGTGGAATCCGTGACAATCGCGGACTCGCTTCCAGCCGACGGCTCACGGCACCTTCCGTACGAGCTGGCAGGCACCGAGCAAGCCTACAAAGCGTCCCACCCAAAGATTTCCGCGTTGGTAATTGGTCCGGGTTACTTCCGGACACTGGGCGCGCCGGTATTCTCAGGGCGCGAGTTCAGTGACGCCGATGGAGTTTCGGGAATTCCCGTGGCGATCGTGAACCAGCGGTTCGCGAGCAAGTATTGGCCGGGAGAGAGTGCTCTTGGCAAACGTCTTCGCTTCTTCGCTGAAAACACGCCGGGGCCGTGGCTGAGCATTGTTGGCGTAGTATCGAATATCATTCAGAACGATGCCACCCGGCAACAGTTCGATCCTTTGGTGTACTTGCCCTATCGGGAAAAACCGGGAGGTACCATGTGCGTTATCGCGCGAACTCGCGTCTCTCCCGGAACTCTCGGCCCTGCTTTTCGGCGTGAAGTCCAGGCGTTGGATTCCGATCTGCCTATTTATGGCCCCTTCGCCGCTGATCACTGGGAGAGGTATTCGAACAGCCGATTCTACGGAAGTCTGTTCCTGATCTTTGCGGCGATGGCGCTGCTGCTCGCTTCCATCGGCATGTACGCCGTCATCGCGCATTCGGTGAGCCAGCGCACGCAGGAGATTGGAATTCGGATGGCGATTGGTGCAACGGCAACCGATATTCGCAGACTCATTCTCATGCAGGGAATGCTTCCCTTGGGAATCGGACTGACAATCGGACTGGCTGCGTCATTTGCCGTCAACCGCCTGCTGAAATCCGAGCTAGTCCAGGTGTCACCGGCTGACCCAGTCACGCTCGTCGTCGCGTCCGCCGTGCTGGTCTTGTCCGCTACGCTCGGGTGTCTGATTCCGGCTCGACGCGCGATGCTGGTTGATCCTATTGTCGCGCTCCGGCACGATTAGCCTATTCGTAAAACACAGGCGCCTTCTTCAGCTTCGCGTTACCCAAAAGATCGTGCTGGATCCACAGCTGCGCACCCGTCTTCTTCAAGAAAACCTCGAGCTCCGCGCGGGATGCTGCCGTCTGATCTTTATTGAACTCGGCCACCGGCAGCCGCTGCAGCGTGCGCTCCTCGGGATAATGATACAGATCGCCGCTCAGCACCACGGGCCCGGTTTTGGCGAGCTTCAGAAACAGCACCTGGTGGCCTGGCGTGTGCCCGGGCGCGGACTTGATGATGACCGTTCCATCGCCAAAGACATCGTATTCGTCTTGGTCGATAATGACGGTCTTGCTGTTCTTGAGCAGGCTGTAATTGGCGGGGTCGGACCGCGGAATCGGCTCGCCGGAGAACATGCGGTCGCGCTCCACTTTGCGCACCAGCCACGTGGAGCCGGCGAAAGCATTCGCGTTCGCGACGTGATCGCCGTGATAGTGCGACATCGCCAGATAGGTGATGTCCGCCGGCGTGTAGCCCACGGCCGCGAGTTGCGGGAGCAACGGCTTGTCTTGCGTGACGACGCCCGCCGACGCAGGGCCCCCACCCGGCGGAAACGCGCGATCGGGAATGTCGCCGTTGTCCCACATGAGCGTTCCTTTGGGATGCGTCACCAGGATGCAAGGAATCGCCATTTCCGTCGATCCCACCTCTTCCTTCTTCAACGAATAGGCATCCACAGTGGCGGTGTGAATGGTCCCGCAATCGAAGATGTAGAGGCGAAGAGTTTTGGGAGGTTTCGGCGCGGCGTGCAACAGCGTGGCTGCGAGGCACGCGCCGAGGAGGATCGCGGTGGATGTCGCTAGGGTTGGTCGAGGCATTCAGTTTCCGCCAGGGTATAGTCTACATCTTCGTAGAGCTGCTGATCGACGTCCACACCCGAGTCGCAAGCACGGGTGATAAACTCCCCGCATGGCAAAAATGAGCAAGTCTGAGATCGGACGGGTAGCAGCAGGCAAAGCCTGGTTCAATATGACCAGCGAAGGCGGCGTTCATTTCGCAGGAAAGCGAGCTCTTTATTCCGATCTCTTCATGTTCGCGCGGGGAGACGGTCGCAAAGTTGTCCTTCGACCGGGCGTTACGGTAGAACAGGCCTTGACTGCATCGGCGATACGCAATTCCCCGAGGATGCCATGGGGCTTCTGGAAGGAGGGATCCAGCAAAGGTTGAGTACGGCCTATGTACGCGATGCAGATGCGCGGCGGCGATGTATCGAGAAGTACGGGACAAAATGCTTCGTCTGTGAATTCTCATTCGGGGCGAAATATGGGCAGGTTGCGGATGGATTCATCCACGTGCACCACGTTCGCCCGCTTTCGGAGATTGGCCAAGAGCACATTGTCGATCCGGAAAAAGACCTTCGCCCCGTTTGTCCCAACTGCCACGCCGTACTGCACATGAGGAACCCTGCTTACAGCATCGAAGACGTGAAAGACTTCTTGCGTTTGTAACCGTATACCGATCTGCTCTCTGCCCGGGGCCACTGGGCTCCGAGTGGCCAGCTAGTTTCGACCCGTTGTCCCCGCCTGCTCCTTCTTCGCTTCCGCCTCCACCGCGCGCATCACCCGCAGCGTATTTCCGCCATAAATCTTGCGAATGTCATCGGCTGAGTAGCCCTTTTCCAGCAACGCCCGCGTGAGATTCGGAAACTTCGACACGTCTTCCAGGCCCACGGGCGTGCAGGATACGCCATCGAAATCGCTCCCGATTCCCACCGCGCCGATGCCGCCGATCTTCACCGCGTGATCGATGTGCGCCACCACGTCCTCGATCGTGGCGGGCGGCACTTTCTTCTTGTACTCAGCGATAGTGGCGTCCTCGCCTTGCGCGCCCGGCAGCTTGCTTTCTTGCACGTTCTTCGCGGCCGCCGCTGACTTCTCCGACAGGAATCCGCAGTTGAAGTTGATCTGCATCACGCCGCCTTTCTTGGCCAGCGCCGCGATCATTTCGTCGGTCATGTTGCGCGGAACCTTGCAAAGCGCGCGGCACGACGAATGCGATGCGATGATCGGCGCGCTGCTAGTCTGTAGCGCGTCCCAGAATGTCTTGTCCGCTGTGTGCGAGATGTCGATCATCATGCCCAGCCGGTTCATTTCGCGTACCACCTGCTTGCCGAAAGGCGTCAGCCCGTTGTGATGCTCGACGCCGGCTTTATCCACATCGCCCGATGAGTCCGCCCAATTGTTCGTATTGGTGTGGGTCAGCGTCATGTAGCGGATGCCCAGATCGTAATAGTCGCGCAGCAGGCCCAGGCTGTCTTCAATGGCATGTCCGCCTTCGATG
>Ga0209415_10011504_pt1 | contig 14894 bp, 17 predicted proteins | sample PeaSoiSIISIP2007_FD_187696 | JGI IMG/M metagenome (GOLD analysis project Ga0209415, IMG submission 187696) | Peat soil microbial communities from Weissenstadt, Germany - SII-SIP-2007 (SPAdes) (version 2) | ecosystem: Environmental > Terrestrial > Soil > Wetlands > Peat | place: Germany...
CAGATCGAGTGAACTGTCGCGTTCCACAATTCCGCCGCCGGGGATGCGTCCGGTGGTGGGATGATTCACTTGCTTCGAGTTGCCATGACCTCCCGCCGTGTACCCGCCCAGCGTGAGGGGACCTTGGGCAGCCGCATAAGTCTTGCCATCGGCGGCATAGAGGGGCGTAAGCAAAAGCAAACCTCCCGACAGGCTTCTGGCATCTCCCGCGGATCCAACGGTGACATCGATGCGAGTTCCCGGGGTGGCGAATGGAGGCAAGTTGGCAGTCACAAAAACTGCGGCGACATTCTTGACCGTCACCGTCGCCGGCGGGATCTGTACCCCCATGTGTTGTAAAACGTTGGCCAGGGTCTGGGTGGTGAAAATCGTCTGCTGACTGTCCCCGGTGCCTTTGAGCCCCACCACGATCCCATAACCAACGACGGGGTTATCGCGCACACCTTCCACGGAGGCAACATCGCGAATCAATGCCTTCTGCAAGGTTTCGTCCGCTCTCAACGCCGACGGGCTTAGCCACAGGAGAACCAGCAACGAAATGAGGGTGCGATTCATGGCAATTCTCAGAAACCGAAAATTCGCAACAGAGTGCGGATCACCACATTGGGCGGACGTGTGCCGTCGCTGAGCACGCCCTTGCCTTTGAGTTCCAGTTCCAGATTGCCAATGGCATTGGACGCGACAGTGTTATTGGGGCCGATATCGCCACTCCGGACCAGACCGCGTAGCAGGACAGTCTGTTTCTCATTGTTCATGGTGAGCTCGCGCTCCGCCTCGATCACTAACAGGCCGCTGGAAAGCACGGCCATTACCCGGCCGCTCAAAGTAGTTTGCAGGCTGGAGGTGGTGGCAGCCGTCGATTGGCCGGTTAAGGCCTGCGAGGAATTGGGCGAGAAAAGCTGTTGTACGCCGCCGGTTTTTAGCTCCCCAGCCAGTGCGGTTATGCCAGAACTGGCTGCCAAAGTCCGGGCAGTGGCGACACTGTTGGCATTAGTGGCCGCAGTGTCGTGTACCACTACGATGGTGATCAAGTCACCGACCCGTCCGGCTTTGAAGTCGCCCGTCAGAAACGCCAGGCGGCCATTGTCGGCCCAAAGACTCCCCGGACTGCCGGAGGGCAACCCGGCACCTTGGGGCTGCATGCGCTGGATGTAGGCGGCCAAATCCTCGCGCTGAATCTTCTTGGCTTTTCCCAACGCAAACGGGGCCATCAGAAGAATAAGAACGATGATCCGCCCTGCGATCCAGCATTTTTTCGACATAAGTCCTCGAATCAAAGATGCGCCATCAGGGTTCCGGCGCCGGTGACTTCCGCCCGGAACACCCGACGAGTGACGGGATCCATGGCGCGAACCTGTTCGCCCAAGATACCGCTCTGCAAGCAGGTGACCAGCAACTGCATGCGCAGAGGGGGGTCGTCGAAAACCAACATTACGCGCTGGCCGGATTTCACCAGCATGTCGCCGTTTGTTTTCTGGGGCGCAGTTTCTGCGGCAGAAATCGGCGAGGTGGAAAGACGATGCAGCCGCAGCGCGGTGGGAACACTAACCAGGAAACTGGGACAAACTGCGCGTTGGACACAACGCAGCCGAATTTGCAGAGCTGGCCGAACTGGATCGGGGAGCGCTTGCTCGACCTCCAATGCCGGGTTTTGCTGCGATGCGTAAATGACTTCAGACCAGTGCAGAGGTAACTCCGCCAAAGCCGCGTCTTTCTGTCGTGCGAATTCAGAAATCGCTTGCTGAACCGCCTCACGCCGGATGGGAAAACATGCGCGTTGCACCGAGACCGGACCGGAAACCGAAAGACCCTGAAGCACCGGCCATGAGGAAGTTCGTTTTTCGATGTCAGACGGCTCAAAGTACCGAATGGTGTGGCACTGCGGCGTTGCTCCGAGCTCAATCTGTTCGCTGGCCTGGCGCATGTTGATGGAAGTTTCCGGCGGCAAGAGATCGGAAAGGCGAATGGTTCCGCGCGACACGCTGGCCACCCGGAGCAGAACCGCGGTTTGGGCCGCTCCGTATTCGGAGGAGAGTGCCAGTGCAGCCAGCAGTGTCCACTCCCGCCACGAGTTGTAAAACGTAAGTTTCACGACGGGCCTCAGCGTGAGATGTTATTGAGCTGTTGCAGCATTTCATCGGCTGATTGCACGACCCGTGAACTGGCTTCGTAGGACCGTTGGGCCACAATCATGTTGACGAATTCCTGCACCACGTCCACGTTGGACTGTTCCAGGAAGCCTTGCTGAATCGAGCCCAACCCGTCGCTCCCTCCTGGAGTACCAGTGACGGGATCGCCTGACGCAGTGGTGACAAGAAACAGGTTGCTGCCAACGCTGTTTAGTCCTCCGGCATTGGGGAAAAGTGCGAGTTGGATGGTCCCCACTTGCTGCGCCGCCTGCTGGCCGGCTTGGGTCACGCTCACCGTGCCATCGGAACCGACGGTAACGGACGTGACGCCGCTCGGAATGGTAATTGCCGGAGAGAGAGGATTGCCGTCGGCGGTCACTACATTGCCTTGTGCGTCCTGGTGAAACTCTCCACTGCGCGTGTAGGCGGTTTCACCCGTGGGTAAGGTTACCTGAAAAAATCCATTGCCTTGAATTGCCAGATCCAGGGGATTGCCAGTGGCGCTCAAGTCGCCTTGCAGTTGCACAACTTCGGAAGCGGCGGTGCGAGTCCCTAACCCGATCTGCAACCCCGCGACCAGCGTAGTTTGCTGAGTGGCAGCGGCGCCGGGCATCACCAGGTTCTGGTAGATCAGATCCTGAAACTGCAAGCGCCGCGCGCGAAAGCCGGCGGTGCTTGAGTTGGCCAGATTGTTGGCGATATTGTCCAGGTTATTCTGCTGTGCGCTCATGCCGCTGGCGGCGCTGTACAAGGCTCGTAACATTGGTTCCCCCTACACATGTGGAAGATCGTTGGCTGCGACCTTGTTGAAGGTGGAATAGAACGCTGACATCGCGCGTTCCAGCATTTCCGCCCGGCGCTGTATAGCCAGGAGGTCCACTACGGCCATGACCGGACTTACGTTTGAAGCTTCGAGCATGCCCTGCCGAACGGATGAATGAGCGGCAGGCTGCAGTGCATTGTTGGGCGCTGAGTAGTAAGACGCACCCACCGCAACCGGCGAATTGCCGGGCGCGAGTTCGACCAGCCGTATCGTGTCCACCACTGCGCCGTTCACGGATATGGTGCCGTCGGCGCTGATCGAAAGCGGCCCGCTGGGGATGGTGATCGGCCCTTGTTCCCCCATAACCGGGTCCCCTGCCTGGGTCAGCAGTTGGCCAGTAGTGGAGATCTGGAAGTTGCCATTTCGCGTGAATACCGGCCCGGCTTGGGTCTGGACCATGAAAAAACCCTCTCCTTCAATTCCCAAGTCGGAGGCATTGCCCGTCGCCTGCAAACTTCCGCTGCTCAAGTCCGTCGTAGTGTTGCCCAGGACGTTGAAGTTGTTGAGGGCGCGATTCAGCGGATTGGTGAACTCTCCGGATGCACTGACCACCAGAGACTGAAACGTCTGCTGCTGGGCGCGATAGCCAGTGGTGTTAAGGTTGGCGACATTGTTGGCGATCAAATCCAGAGCCTGAGTCTGTGCGCTTAGCCCGGCGCAAGCTGCGTAGTATCCACTGTCCACTTTGCTTTCTCCACACGAGTTCCAGCACGCTATGCGCCAAAACTGTTGGTGCGGGCTAGCGCGCCAATTGTTCTGGCAGTAGTGGATTTCTGTGATGAGGATGACGAGTCAGAAGTGACAGTGGCATGCAGGAGGAAAGTCTTGCCGGGAGGTAGGTGTCAGGCGGGCAAGACCTGCCCCATCGAACGTGAGGGTTAGCTATGAATTTCGACGGCGATGGTCACTGGCGCCCCTTCGAAGATGACCGTCGCCCGCAACGGGTCAGTGTCAGCCATAGAGCGGCAACGGTAGTCGGAACCGCTAACCACCGTGGGAACCGACAACATGCATTTGTCTGCGATGCCCGTCAGTTTGTTCTTGAAGTTGCCGGCGACCATGTTAGTGACCTCGCCGATGGCATCAAACATCTGCTTATCGCCTGGCTGGATTTCCGTTCCCAGCATGCGGGACGCCATCGACGCCGCTGACTTGGTGGTGCACCGCAGGGTGACCAGGCCGCAAAGCTGTCCCGCCAAACCCACCATGGCCGTGAGTTCCCCGGGTGACGTTCCCGGCTGCCCGCCGCTGTCCAGTTTGCAGCTCAGCATGATCTCAAACACTTCCCGGGCGGCCAATTCCAGCAGAGGCTGCCATTTTTGGAATGCATTGGGCGAGGACGTAGCTCTTGGGCTGGCGCTGCTCATTGCTTTTTTTCCAGAAGAGGAATCACGTGTTCCTTTACCTGTTCGGGAGTAAACGGTTTGCGGATGTAGCCTCGGGCTCCGAGAGAGAGGGCCTGCACCACATGAGACTCACTACCCTCGGTGGTGATCATGACCACTGGAACCCCTTTAGCGTGCTCCTGCCCTTGAAGCTGGCGGAGGAATTCAATCCCATCCATGACCGGCATGTTGATGTCGCACAGAATGAGATCGACGCCGCTGTCTTTCAATGCTCCCAATGCTTCCGCCCCGTTGCCAGCTTCCCTGACCTCGGCGAGATCGAGGCCGGCCTGGCGCAACGAACGTTCCACGATTTTCCGCATCACCGAGGAGTCATCGACGATAAGCGCGCGTACTTTGTCCATGGGCCTTCCTAGGGTGATTGCACTGGCCAATCTGGCGTCACCCAGAAACAGGGAATGTTGTCGCCAGAGTTTGGCTGTCCCCTAGCTCCATCGGCGGTAGGTAAGAAAGCTTTATCCGGTGCCGGCGAAAGGAATGGAAGGAATAGAGGGAAGGTCGAACCCTAGGGTCTCGGCCGATGAGATGTTCCGAGGGCGGTGGAACAACAGATTGGCAACGTCCTTACCTTTAGAAAGACGCGCCCAAATAAAGCTTCCGCAGCCCACCAAGCGAATGTCGTCTGCGCCCAGTTTAAGCACATAGCCGCAGGTAATCCGAGCCAGATCGGAAGGTTCTCTCCAGCCATCGAACAGCCTGTCCCCGGGGCGGCGCTCGTGCCCAAGCTGCTGCAAAGTCTGGGCCACCGCACTGCGGGTAGCGAGACAGGGTTGGGTGCGGCAATCGAGCATCCGTTCAATCGCATAGAGCGCGACGTAGTCAATTCCGTCACAAAACGCCAGATGGAAGGTGCGCGTCGAGGCCACAAACTGCACCGGCAACATGCGAGAACTTTCCAGCAGACAGTAGGGAAGAAGCCGGGCGCAAGCCGGATCACAATTGGCGGTAGGCGTCAGCACCGGGCAGGCCCACTGCCGGGCAAGCGCTGCGGTGACTTGCTGCTCGGTGGCAAAGCCTAGTTTTTCCAGCCATTCTCCCAAACGGTGGCGGCCGTCCACTCGCTGCGCTTCCAGCGCCGACCTTAACTGCGGGTTGGTTAACTGCCCGCGGGAGATCATGAGCAGCCCAAGGGGCACGCGGTGGCGTACCGGGGGAGCCGAAAGGACAGTTGCGCACAAGCGGGCAAAATACTGCCGGGCTGCCGATTCGAAACAAGCAGGAGCACAATACACAGAGCCGTGCAGGCGGATGGTACCGTGACGCCAGCGGAATCGTCGCCACAACCTTCGCTTGAAGCTGCAATCCGGTTCGCCACAGGGTGAAACCGCGCCTTCGCAGTGGCTGCGGAAGGATGAGGCCCAGCTGCTTGCACTCGCCATGCTATGCCTCGCCTCGCAGTACCCCGGCCGCCGGAGTAATCACTTCCAACACGCGTAGGCCATAATTGCCGTCCACCACCACCACCTCGCCGCGGGCTACGATTCTGCCGTCCAACAGCAAGTCAGCGGGTTCCCCGACCTTGCGATCCAGTTCCACTACTGATCCCGCACCCAATTCAAGAATCTCCCGCAACAGCAGATTGCGCTCGCCGAATCGCAGTGTGACTTCGAGGGCCACATCCATCAGTAAGTCGAGATTACCCTCGACCGCAGGGTCGCTCTTGGGCAGCCGATTAGGGGTTGTAGCGGGCGCATCCGCGGGTGCATCCGCCTTCGGTTGCGATGCGGCGACCAGCGCAGCATGCAACGCCGCACTCAATTTCCACTCCACCCAGACTCGGCAGGGAGTAGAGCCTGCCGATCCCAGCCAGCCGCTGGCGCCGGCAGCCCACGACGGTGCGGCCGTCGTTTCCACCTGGAATTGCACTTCCCCCCAGCGAGGTTTCGCCCCAGTGGCCACGTAACCTGCCACCTGGCGCACCAATTCCTCCAGGGCCTGGCGGTGATCGGTCGTCATCTCGACGGCGGCATCCTGGGCTTCTCCTAAGAACAGTTGCGCCAAACCCAGGGCTGACACCAGGGGGATCCGCAGACTCATTTCGCCGCGCAGCGCCCCCGCCGCCACCACTAGCAATTGCAGGTCGTTGGCGTCGGGTGGCGGAACATCCGTCGGCACTTCTGCAAGATTCTCGACTGGCAGGGGGGTGCCTGCGATTTGACCCAGCACCTGCGCCAGGCTGTCGGCCCATACCTGAGAAAATTGACGACCTCCACCCTCCGGGGGAGGGCTGGGAGAGGCGGAAGGCGGAACCACAGGGTCGCCGGTCATGGGGTTACTCCGTCGGGCTGCTCAGCGGGGTAGAGCTTGATGACCTGGGCTACCCGGGAAGAACCCCGTCGCGCCGGCATCGCGATGAACATGGGATGCCCCGCCGCACGCAATTCTGCCGGCTGTTCCACGGACGTGCGCAGGAGCAGCAGGCGGCCCGGGGACAAACGCATCAGGTCGGGTAGCGGAACGTTCTTAATCTTCGCTCCAAGTTCCATGGTGAAGGGGCATTCCAACAAGCGGGCCCGCATCCGCTGGGAGTCGGGTTGGATGCGGCGCCGCGCGCGGCTGAGGTCGGCCGCCATTTTCCGCAGCAGCGCATTGGAAACGATCGCGGGAAAGATCAGGTTCAGTGTCCCCCGGCTCTCGGCTACGGTGAGTTCAAAACTAAGCGAAAGCGTCCGCTCCTCCCCTGGCATCAGATGCTGCAACTGGGCAGCTTGCTGGCGCTCCTCAAAGGCGAACTGCAGGGCAAGGATTTGCCACGCCGTTTGCAGCTCGCGAACTATGATGCGCATCACGGTTTCCAGTATCTGCTCTTCGATGTCTGTGATCTGCCGTTCTGGCGGCTTGCCGCGACCTTCCCCGCCCAGCAGCACGTCGATCAAGGGAAAGGCCACCGTCAAGTCCAACTGCAATAGCGCGGTCGCCCCCACCGGCGCCAGGGTACAGGTGGCTAGGTAGGTCACCTCCGGAACCCGCTGCAGAAATTCCCGGTAGGCCAGGTGCTCGGCCGACACCAGCGCTGCGGTGAATGCGACACGCAAATAAGCGGCTACGGCGTGGGTCAGGTTGCGGGCAAAGCCTTCGTGCAGATCGCTGATAGCTTGCACTTGCTCCCGCCGCATTTGGCCCGCTTGGCGTATGTCCCAGGGAGTGGTCACGGTGGGCTTGGCCGCCCCTTCGGCCGCGCCCCCGCGGGCAACCCGCACCATGGCATCGATTTCTTCCTGATTGAGGACCTTTTCCATAATGCCTCCAGAGCTTCACACTTCGCCGCCCGCGCTTGCCGAACGCTCGGTCTGGGGGCGCAACCGGGTGAGTTCCGCCAGACGGGCGCGTAAACGGATCACGGCCACCGAGTGGATCTGCGACACCCGGGACTCTCCCACTCCCAGCACCACTCCCACTTCCTTCATGGTCAGTTCTTCGAAGTAGTAGAGAGCCAGGACCTGGCGCTCTTTTTCCGGAAGCTCCTCGATGGCGCGGGTCAGCAATTCCTTCATTTCCGACCGCAGACATTCGAGCAAGGGCGTATCCTCGGGATCATTGGGCAGGTATTCGCAAAGATCCTCTTCCCCGCCGTCCCGCGGGGACACCACTCGCAGGCTGCCCACTTCGAGGCCGTCGATTTCTCCCAACAACGATTGCAGTCCCGACAAATCGAGACCCATGCCGGCCGCTAATTCCTGCTCACTGGGATGGCGGCCCAGTTCCGCGCACAGGCGATGGTGAGTCTCTTCCAACTGCCGCGCCTTGCGTCGCAGGTCGCGTGGACTCCAATCCATCTCCCGCAGACTGTCGAGAATGGCGCCGCGAATGCGGAACTTGGCATAGGAGCCGAATTGCACTAGCTTGCTGCGATCGAATTTGTGCAAGGCATCGATCAAACCGATCACCCCGGCATGCACCAGGTCCTCGAAGGGGACGTGCCGAGGCAGGCGCTCGTGGATGCGGCGCGCGATGTAAAGCACTTGTGGAAGCTGCTCCAACAACAGACGCTCCCGCTCCTCTTCACTCTGCCAGCAGGCATACGCTTGTTTGCTGGCTTGTTTGCTGGCTTGCTTGTGGGCTTCCCCCATAAGTTTTTCCCTTCCGCCCGGACTGCTTTCCATCGCTTTCATCGCACCACTCCCAGTGACTGCACCGAAACCACCGGGGGAATCTCGCCCGGCGACAGCACCACCAGCTTGGGCAGAAAAGGCTCCAGCAGACGCTTCAGGTGAAAACGGGCCGGCGTGGAACACAGCAGCACGGGACTGGCCACCGCCACTTGGTCGCCCGCCAGACGCCGCAAGCCCTCGAGTACCCGCCGCACCAGAGAGGGCTGCAAACCCGCCGTGGCGGTGGCCGAGGGCGAAGCGCTGAAGGCGCGGGTCAGTTCCTCCTCGATGGTGTGGTCGAGGGTGACTACTTTCAGCTGATTTTCTTCGAGCAGCGGACGCACCAGCGCACGCCCTAACGCTTGCCGCGCTGCCTCCACCAAAAGCACCGGGTGTTTGCTGACTCCGGCGGTGTCGATCAAGGTCTCGAGAATCGAGGCCAGGTCGCGAATCGAAACCTGCTCCCGCAGCAATTGTTGCAAGACCTTGTGCACTTCTCCCAGACTCAGCAGCTTGGGCACGAGTTCTTCAACCAGCTTGGGATGACTCTCCGCCACCCGGTCGAGCAGACGCTTGGCCTCCTGCCGGGTCAGCAGTTCCGCGGCGTGCTGCTTGATGATCTCGGCCAGGTGAGTGGCCAGGACCGAAGTCTGATCCACCACCGCATAGCCCTTGGCTAAGGCTTCACTCTGCAGCCCGGCGACGATCCATAGGGCGGATACTCCGAATGCCGGTTCGCGCGTGGGGCTGCCGGCCAGAGGCGGAGGCACAGCATCGGAACTGATGGCCAGCAGCGAGTCTTCGTGCAATTCCCAGCGGGCAATTTCCACTCCCCGCAGCGAGATCACATACTCGTGAGGCTTGAAGCGGGCATTGTCGGTGATATGCACGGGCGGCACGATGAAGCCCAGTTGCTGGGCCAGGTTGCTGCGCAGGGCGCGCACCCGGGCGAGCATCTGCCCGCCACGCTGGGCATCCACCAGCGGCACCAGCGCATAGCCGACTTCGAGACTGAGTTCGTCGAGCTTGAGCAGGTCTTCCAGGGTCTCGCCCGCCGGCTTCTTGTCTTTGTTACTGCTACTGCTACTGCCATCGCCATCGGCGCCCGGTTTTTCAAGCAGGCCGCGAGGTGTGCGCCAAGCCAGCGTTCCCACCAAAGCAGCCAGCAGAAGAAAGGAAAACTTGGGCAGTCCAGGAACAGCTGCCAGCGCGGCCATGACCCCAGCCGCAATAAACAATGGGCGGCGTGCAGAAAACATCTGCCGGCCAAGGTCGCTGGCCAAGGTGGTGCCGGAGGAAGCGCGAGTGACGACGATGCCTCCGGCCATCGAAACCAGCAGCGAGGGGATCATGGTGACCAGTCCGTCCCCCACGGTGAGTACGGTGTAGGTTTTCAGCGCTTCGCGAAAGGGAATGTCGAGCTGGAAGACTCCGATCAGGAATCCGGCCACGATGTTGACCGCAGTAATCAGCACTGTGGCCAGCGCGTCACGCTGATTGAAGCGGGCGGCGCCGTCCATGGCGCCGTAGAATTCGGCTTCGTGAGCCACCTGCTCACGGCGGGCGCGCGCCCCGGCTTCATCGATCAACCCGGCATTGAGGTCGGCGTCGATGGCCATTTGTTTGCCCGGCAGGGCATCGAGGGTGAAGCGGGCGGTCACCTCGGCGGTGCGCACCGCCCCGTGGCTGACTACGATGTACTGAATGGCGATCAGTGCCAGGAACAGCACGAAGCCAACTACGTAGTTGCCGCCCACTACAAACTGGCCGAAGGCCTCGATCACCCGCCCGGCGGCGGCAGCGCCTTCATTGCCGTGCAACAAAATGCGGCGGCTGGACGCCAGATTGAGCGAGAGCCGAAACAGCGTCAACAACAGCAACAAACTGGGAAAGACCGAAAACTGCGCGGGACGGAGAACCTGGATGGCGGAGAGCAGGACCAGCACCGAAACTGCGAAGCTGGCGGCCAGCAACAAATCGAGGACAAACGAGGGCACCGGCACCAGCATCACGAAAACCAGGGCCACGGCCGCGATCGGAACTGCCCATTCCACCACCGGATTGTGGGCTGGCGACAACGCGTTGGGAGTCGCTGGCATGGCTTAACCGCCTGCCCTTTCCGCGCTTCCACCGGCGCGCGTCTGCGCCCGGTAGATGGCGGCGAGCACCGCCGCGACCACTGCGTAGAGCTTGGGAGGAATGGATTGCCCGATTTCGACCGCCCGATACAGCGCGTGCGCCAGGGGCGGGTTCTCCACCAAGGGAATGCCCTGCCAGCGCGCCTTCTCCTTGATTTGTTGCGCCAGCAGATTGCGCCCTTTGGCCACCACCCGGGGCGCCGGCATGAGCGGGCGATATTCAAGAGCCACGGCGAACTCGTTGGGATTGGTGATGACTACCGAGGCCCGCTTCACCTCATCCAACATGTTCCGCCGGCGCACCTGCCGCCGCAGGCGGCGAATGCGGGCCTTCACTGCGGGATGGCCTTCCGTCTCTTTGTATTCATCCCGCATATCCTGGCGGCTCATGCGCAGTTCGGTGGATAGCTTGTGCCGCTCCAGCGTGAAGTCGACCGCCGACCAGCCCAGCAGCAGCAAAGCCGATTTCCAGGCCACCTCGAACAGGTGGCGCGACAGGGAAGCCGCCACCGCATGGATGCTCAGCCAGGACAAGTGCAGCAGGTTCGGCCACTCCCGCAGCAGCAAAACCGCCGTCAGGTAAACCATGGCGGCGCCGGGGACGAGTGACTTCACCAGTCTTCCGACGGAAGGCAGAGAGAAAAGCTGTTCCATTCGCGACGCCGGATTCATCCGCGAGAAATTGGGCTGCAATGCGGTGGGCGCAAACGCCACGCCGCCCTGCGCTACCGCACCCAGCATGGCCGCCATCCAGCTCAGGCCCACCACCCAACTGACAGCCCCACAGACTCGGGTCGCGATCGCAGCCACCAGCGGAGCCTGGTTCTCAAGATCACCGGCGGCGGCAGCGGTCAAAGTTTGGTGCAGCAAACCGCGCCACTGCCCGACAAAACCGGGCACTTCGGCCGCCAGCAGCAATACGCAGGTGAGGACGGCCAAGCTGGAAATCAGGTCGCGGCTGCGCGCCACTTGGCCGCGCTCGCGCGCCTTCTGCCGTTTTCGCGGGCTGGCCTGCTCGGTCTTGTTCTGGTCCGCCATACGTCCTTACCGCAACCCATGCAACAAGCGCTCGCCCAGCCCGACGGCGGCAGTGAAGCGGGTCTCGAAAATCTTCGGCCACAGCAGCAGCGCGCCGCCCAGGACCAGCAGCGACAACAAGGTCTTGATGGAAAGCCCGATAAATAAAATCGGCATCTGCGGCGAAGCTTTGGCCAGGAAGGCCAGGCCGACATCCACCACCAGGGTGGCCACCACCACCGGCGCTGCCAGTTGCATGCCCAGCAGCCACATCCCGCCTGCCGTCTGCAACAGGCTGGCGCCCGCCTGCAAGCGCGCCAGGGCAGCCCCCGCGGGCAGGTAGGTAAAGCTTGCGGCCAAACCCCGCAACAACCAGTGGTCAACCCCGAGTTGCAGGAAGAAAAGCAGCGCGATCAATTCGAAAAAGGTCGACATCACCGGCGTATCCGCCTGGGTTTGGGGATCGAGCAGCGTGACCAGGGAATACCCGGCCTGAAATCCGACTAGCTGTCCTGCCACCTGCGCGCCCTCGACCACGAACTGCGCCGCCAATCCGAGCAGCAGTCCCAGACCAGTTTCCGCGATCGCCATCTCCACCCAGCCGATTTTGTCCGGGGCCAGGGCGGGGTGGCCGCTGACGGAATAAAGCAGTGCCGTCAACGCCAGCGTGAGTCCAGCCTTCTGCGGAAGCGGTATGCCCGGGTTGCTCAAAAAAGGTGCGGACAACATAAGCCCACCCACTCGCAGCCCCACCAGCAACGCCGCCATCACCATCGCGTCAAGATGCAGAATGCCCATGTTTCTCCTAGCGCAAGAAGGGCCGGAAATCGGAAAACTGCAAGATGGTGAAGACGGTGAGGCGGCGCACCATCCAGGGCAACAACAGAAACAGAGCCGTGGCGACTGCCGCCAGGCGGGGCACGGTGGCCAGTGTCGGCTCCTGCAAAGAAGTCAGCACTTGCACGATGTTGATCAGCAGGCTGACCAGGGTGGCCACCACCAGTAGAGGCGCAGCCATGCCCAGCGCGGTTTCGAGAGTAAGACGGCCCAAGGCTACGGTCTGTTGTGGAGACATTGCTCTCTTCCTCAAGAAAAACTTTTCAGCAGCGAACCCACCAGCAGGTTCCATCCGTCCACCATCACGAACAGCAAAATCTTGAGCGGGGTCGAGATCACGACCGGCGGCAGTTGCAGCATGCCCACCGAGGTAGTGATGGCAGCCACCACCATGTCAACCACCAGAAAGGGGAGATAGAGCGCCGCTCCGATCTGAAATCCCGCCTTGAGCTCGGACAGAATGTAGGCGGGCACTACCACTCGCATGCTGACATCCTCGGGCCGCGCCGGGCGGGGCTGTTGCGCCAGCTCCAGAAACAAGGCCAGATCTTTTTGCCGGGCGTAGTGCAGCATGAACTGGCGCAACGGTCCCGCTCCCAGTTCGATCGCGCCCATGACGTCCACCCGGCCCTGCTCAAAGGGCTGGATCGCGCTTTGCTCAATCTTGGCCATGACCGGTTGCATGAGAAAGAGCGTAAGAATGAGCGCCAGACCGATCAGCGTCTGGTTGCTGGGCGTGGTCTGCGTTCCCAGGGCCTGGCGCAAGAAGTGAAACACCACCAGCAGGCGCGCGAACGGAGTCATGGCCAGCAGCAGCGAGGGCAACAGCGTGAGCAAAGTAAGCACCACCACGATGTTCCAGGGCACGGATCCGCTCGTTCCTCCCACTCCGAGGGTGATTCCCGCGTCGGGATGGGCCGGCCGCAGGTTCACCGCCCAGGCGTGCGCCGGCAAGAGCGTGAGCATCCCCGACAGCAGTGTCCGCGTGGTCATGGTCATTCCGATTTTTCGCGGGCCGGGTTTGATCTCAACCGCAGAGCACATCTTTGGTGAGTTCTCCGCCCACAAACTTGTACGTGGGAACATCTTCGCCATCTTTCTTTGGCTTGGGGGCGGCGGTCGCCTCGCCTTCCAGTTCCGCCAGCACCGCCACGGAATTGGCGCTTCCCCCAACCAGGAATCTCTGTTGCCCACACTCGACTACGCTTAGAAAGCGGCGCTCGCCGAGCGCCAAGTTCTCGCACAAACGCAACTGCCGCTGCCGGCGAGCGCCCCAGGGGCGGCCACGAACTGCCAGCCAATGCCAGACTCGCCGCAAGAAATCACTGCTCCTTCGGACACCTTCTTCTTTCTGCTCTTTCTGCTTCACGGTTTTGCCTCCGGGTTGCCGGGCTTCACACCAGTTCAGTCAGACGAATGGCCAATCGGTCGCCTGTAACCTCGAACTCTCCATGGGCAAGCAGTGTGCCATTCACTCGCAAGGGGACATCCGCCCCCGCGCGCCAATGGGCGTGGATCACTGAGTCTGGCTGCAAGCGCAACATGTCGGCCACGGTGAATCCCGGAAAAGGCAAGTCCACCGTCAACTTGCAGCACAGCAACAAGGCATGCGCCCAAGTTTCCGAGCTCGCCGCAGCGTCGCTTTCGGTCATCACGGCAGTCGCGGTTTCAGCCATAAATAGTCTCGAATCGGAACCCACGCACCCGTTTCTGCCCGCATTTTCGTTCTTCACAACCCAGGCATACCGGCATCAAGGAAGCGGTGAAGCTCCAACTCCGATCAGGACTGCTGGTGCACGTGGTTGGCCGTGGGCTGAGATCGAAACTGGGGTTTCGAAGCGGTTGTCAGGAGCGGAGATTGGGACTCGCTTCGAGGGGGCAGGGAGATTGTCTCGCGGGCAACTTAGAGGGTTTTCATTAAACCGGCCACAGAAACACGAATCCTGCCCTCAACTTTTGAGGGCAGGATCCTCCCGAGATTGCTTACGATTGTTTCAGATTGATGGTGTCTTGTTCGATTTGGTCGAAGGTGGTGACGGCCTTGGCATCGGCTTCGAAAGCGCGCTGCGCCACGATCAGGTTGGCGAACTCGGTGGAGATATCCACATTGGAGAGCTCCAGTGAGCCCCCGACCAGGCTGCCCCTTCCACCTGTGCCTGGGGCTCCCACCACGGCCTGTCCCGAAGCCAGGGTTTGGGTATAGTCGGTGTTGCCTACCTGCTCCAAACCATCGTCGTTAGCAAAGCCAGCCAGCGCCAACTGACCCAACGCCGCCGTGGTTCCGTTGGTGAACGAACCGGTAATGGTGCCATCGGCACCAATACTGAAGTTGGTCAGTGTGCCGGCACTGGAGCCATCCTGCTGGGTTGAGGAGGTGCTGCTGGGTCCGGCGACCTGGGTCACTACCGGACTGGTCCCACTGAGCAGGTCCCAGTTGAAGGTCGAATTATTGG
>Ga0209415_10011505_pt1 | contig 14893 bp, 16 predicted proteins | sample PeaSoiSIISIP2007_FD_187696 | JGI IMG/M metagenome (GOLD analysis project Ga0209415, IMG submission 187696) | Peat soil microbial communities from Weissenstadt, Germany - SII-SIP-2007 (SPAdes) (version 2) | ecosystem: Environmental > Terrestrial > Soil > Wetlands > Peat | place: Germany...
GGCCGCGGCGGGCGATCGTCCTACACGTCTTTCTGATCACGCACGCGCGCTGCCTTGCCAGCCAGATCGCGCAGATAGAACAAACGTGCGCGCCGAACCACGCCCTTGCTCACGATCTCGACCTTCTCGATGCGAGGCGAGTGCGACAGGAAGATCCGCTCCACGCCGACGTTGAAGCTCACCTTGCGCACCGTGAAAGTGCTGCGAGCCCCGGCGCGGTGCCGCTTGATGACCACCCCCTGGAACACCTGCGTCCGCTCCTTGTCCCCCTCGACGATCCTGTAGTGGACGCGCACCGTGTCCCCCACGCGGAAGTCGGGCAGATCGGACCGGAGGAGCTGCGACTCGAGCTCGGCGAGCTTGGGCGAGGTGTACATGGGGGCGATAGGGGAAAGCGAGCGGCGGCTTAAAGCACGGGGCACGGGGCGCGTCAACGCGCGACCCACTTGACCCGAGACGGGACGTAGCTAGAGTCCGCTCCCCCTTCGATGAACACGCAACCAGGCATCTTCGGCCGGAAGCTCGGCTGCACGCAGGTCTTCGAGCAAGACGGAACCGTCACCCGCGTCACCGTCATCGAGGCCGGCCCCGTCGTGGTCGTCGGCAAGCGTACCCCCGAGAAGGACGGCTACACGGCCCTCGTCCTCGGCCTCGAGGAGCGCAAAGAGAAGCACACGCCGAAGTCGGCTGCGGGCTACTTCAAGAAGGCCGGCACGACGCCCAAGCGCGTCGTCAAGGAGCTGCGGTGCGACGCCGAGTTCGCCGCGAAGTGGGAGGTCGGCCAGACGGTGAAGCTCGACACCATCTTCCAGCCCGGGATGCGCGTCGACACCCGCGGGACGACGCGCGGGCGTGGCTTCACGGGCGTCGTGCGTCGCTGGGCGTTCGCGGGCGGCGTCACCACGCACGGCACGCACGAGTACCGGCGGCACGGTGGGTCCATCGGCACGAACATGACGCCGGGGCGCACGCTGCCCAACCTGAAGATGGCCGGCCAGTACGGCAACGAGACCATCTCGGTCCTGAACGCGAAGGTCGCGCGCGTCGACGCAGAGAAGCACCTGCTCCTGATCGAGGGCGGCGTGCCCGGGGCGACGAACGGCTTCGTCCTCGTGCGTCAGGCCGTGAAGGCCCCGAAGAAGTCGACGAAACGCTGAGCCGCTGAGCCGCCGCGCCGCGGATCAGGCAGCGTCGGCGACGAAGCCGAACGCGGCCACGCCGCGCCGTCGCAGCTCTCGACGGATCCCCTCGGTGCGCGACGTCGCGCCAAGAACGCGTGCCACGAGACCTGCCGACCACTCGTCGAGGGTGGCGGCGCCGCACGGGCCGAAGTCCTCGCACTCGCCGCGCAGGATGCCCTGCCAGGCGACCACGAGGCCGGTGAACGCGGGGGTGCGGGCGATGCCCCGGTCCGTCCGGACGACGAGCCCACCGGCGACGAGCGCCTCGGTCGCGCTCTCGTCGAGGACGATCGCGTCGAGGCGCGACTGACCGAGGAGCGCCCGCAGGCACCCGACGGCACGAACATCCGCGCCGCTCGCGGAGGCGACGTCCACGAGGATGCCGGCGAACGCCTCGAATGGATCCGTCGCCACCGGGGGGTTCTGCTCATCGACCCCACCCTCCCAGTCGGCGGGACCAAGCTCGTCGACCGGCTCCTCGAACGTCAGCTCCTGGACAACCTCGATGGTCCCCGCCTCGTCCTCAACCTCGGGTTCGACGGGATCGGGCGCCCGCAGCTCGCACGAGGGGGCGGCGCCGATCGGTTCGCAGAGCCAAATGGCCCCTTCATGCAGGGCCGGGTTGTCGTTCGGAAACTCGGAGCAGCGTGCGACGCGCATGGCGACCGTTCGCCGACGGTAAGAGCTTCCCGCGGGGCGGCCAAGAAATGTGGGCCTCGTTCACCGGACGCACTTGACCCACGCGCTCGTGAACGCGTTCCAGCCACTCGTCGGGTTGTTGGCGCCCGTGAACCCGTCGCAGAAGTCGATGCCCGCCTCGGTCGCCGCGCGGCGAGCGACTTAGAGGAGTCGCGCGCAGCACGGGAATCGGCTCACCGCTTCTTCTCCGCCTCGCGGGCGGCGTGCTTCTGGATCGTCGCCATCGCCGCGTTGACCGCGGCGCCCATGAACTCTGCGGAGTGCTCGGACACCCACCCGAGCGATCCCTCGCGGCCGCGGTTGGCTCCGTTGAAGCGCGGGAGCACGTGGCGCGCGAAGAGCTCGTACGATTTCTTCGTCGCCTCGAATGGGGCCCAGTTGTGCGCAAGCAGGAGGAACGCGCCGAAGTGGCCCTGCTTCTGCTCGAGCTTCTCGATCAGCGCGATGGCGTCGTCGGGCGTGCCAATAGCGGCGCGCCCCGACGAGACCATACGATCGACGATGTCTCCCTCGCCCTCGATCCCCTGCAACGTGAGAGGGCTGATCTTCGAGAAGTACTCCACCCACTTGTCGATTCCGAAGCGCACGTCCTTACGGGCCTCCTCGCGGGTCTCGGCGAGGTGCATCGGGCCGACGAGCCTGAGACGGGCCGGGTCCATCTTGTCGCCGCGCGCGGAGGCGACCTGGTTGGCGACGCGCCAGTTGACGTCGAGCGCGTCGTAGCCCTTCGCGACGGTCGCCGCGACGCAGAGCATGCCGAGCCCGTACTTGCCCGCTGCCTGACCGCCCGACGGCGTCACCGAGCTCGCGACGGCGACCTCGGGCATCGGCTTCGTGTACGGGAGCAGCTGGCAGCGCGCGCCGCGCAGATCGTACCACTCGGTCTTCTCGGTCACGGTCTCGCCCTTCATGAGGCGCAGGATCACGTCGAGCGCCTCCATCATCCGGTCGCGCTGCTGCGCCACGTCGATGCCGAGCATGAACGCGTCCGACGGCAGGAGGCCCGGGCCGACGCCGAACATCACGCGCCCGCGCGTCATGTGATCGAGCTGGATGATGCGGTCCGCCACCATGAGCGGGTTGTGGTACGGCAGGCTGACGACGCCGGTCCCGAGCCGGATGCGACGCGTGCGAACGGCAGCCGCCGCAATGAAGAGCTCCGGCGACGAGATGATCTCGAAGCCGCCCGAGTGGTGCTCGCCGATCCACGCCTCGTCGAAGCCGATCCGGTCGAGGTGCTCGACGAGATCGATGTCGCGGTGCAAGGCCTCGGTGGGGTCTTCGTCGAGCGGGTGGAAGGGCGCGAGGAAGATCCCGGCGCGCAGCTTGAACGGTCGAATCATGGTCACGGTACGAGTAGTACCTTGCCGACGGCCTTCCGGTCGTGGATGAAGTGGTGAGCCGCCGGCGCCTCGTCGAAGCGGAACGTGCGGCACACGTGGGGCTTGATCTGACCGGCGTCGTACATGGCCAATAGAGCGGCCGCCTGCGGCCTCAGGACATCCGGCCGCGAGAAGAGGTGCCCCATGTTCGTGCCGCTCACGGTCTTGTTGTCGTCCATCAGCTTCATGGGGTTGTATCGCTTGACCTTCAGGACCTGCATCCCCGCGTGCAGGAGATTGCGCGTCTTCGCCGAAGCCGCCGACGACATCCCGTACGCCACGATGCGCCCGCACGAGGCGAGCAGCTCGTACCCGATCGTCCACGACTTGCCTCCCACGGGATCGAGGATCAGATCGACGCCGCGCTCGCCCACGACGGCGCGAACGGCGGCTGCGATGTCGCCCGCCGAATCGATCGGGTGCTGGACGCCCTGCTGCCGCAAGAAGTCGTGCTTGCCCGCAGACGCGACGCCGAAGATGACGCAGCCGCGTGTCTTCGCGATCTGGATCGCCGCGAGGCCGACGCCGCCGGCGGCCGAGTGGACGAGGACGCTCGAGCCGGGATGAAGGGTGCCGGTGAAGAGCATCATGTGGTGCGCCGTCAGGTAGACGACCGGAAGGGCCGCGCCCTCCTCGAAGGTCATCTTCTCCGGCATCGGGAAGACGTACCCCTCATCGACGGCCAGCGTGTCCGTGTAGCCTCCGAACTTCGGCATGGCGACGACGCGATCGCCCACCTTGAAGCCGGTCACACCCTCGCCGACCCGGTCGATCGTGCCGGACACTTCGTAGCCGACGACGCAGGGGATCTTGGGCGCGTCGGGGTAGAGGCCCACGCGAGCCATCAGATCGGCGAAGTTGATCCCCGCGGCGCGGACGCGTATGGCGACCTCGCCCCTCTTCGGCTCGGGGTCGGGGGCCTCACGCACCTGGAGGACTTCAGGGGGCCCCGCTCGCGTGATCCAGACCTGGCGCATGGCGCGTAGGATGCCCCGGTTTGCGCCGGCGTTGCCGATCTACCTTCGCCGCCGCCCTCCGACGACGGCGATGCCGGCGAGCGACAGGACGATCATCGCGCCGGCCGCGGCGAGGCGCCAGCCGTGCGCCCGGTTCGACTCGCTCTCCTGCCGGAGGCGGTCGAGCTCGGCTCGCGCGCGGGCGTTTTGCGGGTCGAGGGCCAGGGCTTGCTCGAAGGGCTCGGTGTCCGCGATCCCGCGCGACAGCAGGTCCTCGCCCTCCAGGTAGTGGATCTCGCTCCGCACCCGGGCCGACTCCGGTCCGCTTTCGTCGATCCGGAGCGCCTTGCGCAGGTACGCGAGCGCCGTGGTCCGGTCGCTCGACTCGAGCGACTCGCCGTAGCTCCTGTAGGCGTCCACCATCTCGACGCCCCGGTCGAGCAATGGCTGGCGAGCGAGGGCGGTGTCGAACGCGGCGACCGCGTCCTTGAGCTTCCCGTCACGCTGCGCCGCGATCCCCTGGTCGACCAGCGCGTAGACGTCCCGCAGGCGGTAGCGGTCGTACGCATCGAAGAGCTTCTTCGCCAGGGCCGACGCTGCCATCCCCTCCGGGGCGGGCTCTCCCGTCAGCGCGGCGTAGGCCTCGCGGAGCTTCCAGATGCCGTCCTGCCCGTAGGCGAGCGCGGCTTCTCGCGCCGCCGTGCGGACCTGGACGCGGTCCGAGTTGACGAACGACAGAACCACCGGCAGGGCGTCCAGGTCCTTGACGCCCGCGTACGCGCGGAGCACGTCCGCCACGACCTGGTTGTCCTTCGTCTGCACGGCGTCCCCCGGCGTCCGCTTGCCCAGCGTCTCGAGAAGGCCGCTCGCCCAGGCGCGCGTCTCGGAGGACGGGTCATGCCGGGCCTCGATGAGCGCGGGCACCGCCCTGTCCGAGAGGGCCTTCATCTGACGGGTGAGCTCCGGCCGGAAGACACCGGCGACATCGGGCGCCACGAGGATCATCTGCCTGACCGCGGCCGTCGTCCCCGCGTGGGCCAGCGCGTGAAGGAGGCTCGCCACGGTGAGGGCGTGGCGCGTGCCTGCGTCGGGCTTCAGGGCGAGGAGGGCCTCGACGAGGTCGAACGTCGCCGCCTTCGACACCCGCTCGCGGAGCCCCTTCACGACGGAGAACGCGCCGTCGTCCGTGCCGCGCCGGAGCTCGGCGAGCTTGCGCCCGATCGCGCCCGTCGCTTCCGAGCCCAGCGACGTGATCGCGGCCGCCGCCGCGCGCCGTTCGTCGATGGCCTCGCTGCCCAGCGGCGCCAGCATCCGATCGAGCTCGGGGCCCGAGAGGCCCTCGTCGGCTCCGGCGCCGGGGGCGCTTGCCGCCGGCGAGCTCGCGCCACGCGCCGGAAAGGAGAAGCAGACGCTCGCGGCAAGCGCGAGGACTGGCAGGAGGCGGCTCACTCGACGATGCGAAAGTCCGAGAACTCGCCCGTGTAGCCGCGCCAGCGCGCGTCGACGCTGTCGACGCGGGCGGCCGAAGGTCCGTGGTGCGACCAGGAGATGATCTCCTTGATGGCCTCTTCCTCCCCCTCCGCGACGATCTCGACCGAGCCATCGCCGCGGTTCTTGACCCATCCAGTGATCCCCAGCCGCCGCGCCTCGCGCTGGGTCGCGGCGCGGAAGAAGACTCCCGACACGCGTCCGCGAACGATGATGTTCACTCGCTTCGCCGACATGATGCCCGTATCCGTCTAGCGAATCGGGCGGGCTCGGGCAACTTCGGGCACCGGACCCGCTAAGCTCGCCCACAGCGTGCAGGAGGAGATCGTCCGCGGGGTCGGGCTTCATACGGGGGCGGCCGTAGCCGTCCGCTTGGTTGCGCGCTCGGGGCCCGTGTGCCTCCGGAGCGGGCGGGCGGAGGCAGCGATGCACGAGCTCGTCGTCGCGTCCACGATGCGCTCGACGACCGTGGAGGCTTGCGGCGGGCGCCTGCGGGTCGGGATGGTCGAGCACCTCTTCGCCGCGCTTGCCGGAGCGGGTGCGTACGACGGGCTCGTGATCGACGTCGACGGGCCCGAGCTTCCCCTGCTCGACGGCGGGGCGTCGGCGTGGTGCGGCGCGATCGCGCGCCTGCCGCTGCGTCGCTCGCGACCGCGCCTGCGTATCGCCCGCGAGGCGGTGATCGTCTGCGGTGAGAGCCGCTACGAGCTCGACCCGGGGGACCACCCGGCGGTGGAGGCACGGCTGGTGCTGGCGGACGCTCGGCTGGCGGCGGACGCTCGCTGGGCGGGGGACGAGGACGATTTCCGCGAGCGCATCGCTCCGGCGCGGACGTTCGCTCTGGCGGGCGATGTCGACGAGCTCGCCGCGATGGGCCTGTCACGGCACGTCGATCCCGCCAGCGTCGTCGTGGTGGCGCCCGACGCGATTCACTCGTCCGGGCGGCCGTTCCACGCGGACGAGCCCGTGCGCCACAAGCTGCTCGACCTCATCGGAGACCTGTACCTCCACGGCGGCCCGCCGCTCGGCCGGGTTCGCGCCGTCCGTCCAGGGCACGCGGCGAACGCGCAAGCGTTTCGCCGTGCGCTCGAGTCCGGAGTCTTCGCCCCCGCCTGACGAGAAGCATGGCGCACGCGGACGCGGACGCCGCGAGGCACGCCGCGGACGCGAAGACGAAGGCCCCTCCGCGCTCGTGGTACGCCCACCCCCAGAGGAGCATCCCGACGACCGATCCAGCGCCAAACGCCGTCGCGAGCAGACCCTGCGCCGTGCCGAGCGCGTTCGCCGGCGCCCTCTCCTGTGCGCAAGCGACCGCCGAGAGCCACATCAGCCCGAACGACAGCGCGTGGAAGGGTTGCAGGGCGAGCAGGACCGCCGGAGCGCGGAGGGACGCGAGGAGGACCCAGCGCAGCGACGCGCCGGCGAGCGCCGCCGCGAGGAGCGAGGCGTGAGCCAAGCCGCGAAAGGCGCGGCTCGCTGACGCCATGAGCGCGACTTCGCAGGCCGTGCCGATGGCCCACGCCACACCGACGGTGCCGCGCGACATTCCGAGGTCGAGCAGGCGCAGCGTGAAGCAGAGGTCGTAGGCGGAGTGAGCGCACTGGCCGAGGAATGCGGCGGCGAGGAGGATCTTGAAGTCGCGGGAGGCGAGGAGCATTAGGACGGTGCGGCGATCCCCTTGTCGGGGCAGACCGGCACGGCCGGCGACGCACAGCGACGCGAGGAGCGTGACGAAGAGCGCCGCGCAGGTCACCACCGGGAAGGCCAGCACATCGCGCGGATCGACGAAGCGGGCAGCCATGAGGACGGCGGCCATGAAGCCCAGCGAACCCCAAAGGCGCAGCCCGCCGTAGGATGTCCCTCCGGCCCGCGCGCCCTCGAGCGCGCTCACGTCGGCGAGCAAGATCATCGGAGCGCGGAACACGGCGAGCCCGATGGCGGCCGCGAGGAGGGTGACGAAGCCCAGCGGCGCGCCCAGGACGGCCGCGACCGTGAGCGCCCCCCATGACACGAGCGCCCCGACGCATGCGGCCTGGAGGAGTCCCCGGCGAGGCCCGAGCGCGTCGGAAATCGCGCCGGACGCCGCGGGCACGAGGGCGCCCACCGCGGGGGCCGCCGCCACGACGAGCCCGAGCCGGATGCCGTGCATCCCGCGCGCCTCGAGCCAGCGGGGGAAGAACGGGATGTAGATGCCCCCCACGGCGAACGCGGCCACGTAATAGATCCGCAGTGGCAGCGCGCGACTCATCCTCGAGTCGGTAGTCGTAGCCGACCCGGAGCACGGCTCGCCATCCGGCGGCAGCCGGGCGCCGCAGTTTGTGGCGACAGGCCCGCGCGAGTAAAAGCGGTCCGTGAGTAGGTGCCTGGCGGCGCTCATCTCGGCGGCGTGGATCGTGATCGTCGTCGCTCCGGCCCCCGCACGCGCCCAGCCGAAGGCGTTCGACGATCCCGACGCGCTGCCGTACGCGCCGCGTCCCCCGACCCTGCCGGAGCTCACGCACCCGGAGATCGAGGCGACGCTCGAGACGACGGCGGGGGCGATCGTGCCGAGCTCCGGGGGCCAGATCACGCACGGGTACATGCAGAGGCTCGCGGTGGAGGCCCCGATCGGACCGCGCCGGTGGTTCGTGGGCATCGACTACGAGGTCGCCGCGGGCAGCACCCCGCTCGGATTCCAGACGGTCGGGGGCAACGTCGAGATCGAGGGGCGGACCCTCTGGGCGACGCGCACGGGGCTCGCCTTCGGCGGCGGGCTGGGGCTGATGCTACCGACGGCGACGGCGAGCAGCGACGACGCAACGACGGCAGGAGAGGTCGCGCTCCACGCCTTGGCGCTCCGACCGTGGGACGTGACTTTCTTCGTGACCAACGCGTTCGGAGCGCGTCCCTTCGTGGACGTACGGACGATCGACGGCCCGTTCGTGGCCCAGTTCCGGCAAGGGCTCGACCTCGCGGTGTCGACCGCGGCCATCGCCGAACGGCGGATCTACGCGACGACCGGCGTGTACTTCGGCCTGCGCATCACGCCGGAGGTCGCGGCAGGTATCGAGGCCTTCGAGGCGTACGCGATCGCCGTACCGGACGTGAACGACTCGGCGCGCGCGTCGGTCGTCGTGTCGCCGAGCGTGCGGCTCGCCCTCCCCTGGGTCGAGCCTGCCATCAGCGCGTTCACGAACGTCGGCACGCCGCTCGAGGGCGCGAGCGAGCGAATATGGGGCTTCCGGGTGGCGTTCACCCTCGTCTACGATCCGAACGCCATGCTCCGGGTCAAGTCTCGCTGATGCCGGAAGACGTCCTCTCTCGCCCGCTCACCGAGCGGTTCTCGGACGCCGTGGCGCTTGCGTGCGCGCTTCACCGGACCCAGACGAGGAAGGGCACGCAGATCCCGTACATCGCCCACCTCCTGGCAGTGGCGTCTCTCGCGCTGGAGCACGGCGCCGACGAGGACGAGGCCATCGCGGCCATCCTGCACGACGCGGTGGAGGACCAGGGCGGCGCGTCGACCGCGGCGAAGATTCGCGCGACGTTCGGGGATCGCGTGGCCGAAATCGTCCTGTCGTGCAGCGACACGGACATCGTGCCGAAGCCCCCCTGGCGGGAGCGCAAGGAGAGATACGTCGCGCACCTGGCGGAAGCGACGGAGTCGGCGCGGCTCGTCTCGGCGTGCGACAAGCTCCACAACGCGCGGGCCATCGTGGCGGACTACCACGAGGTCGGCGAGCAGCTCTGGGAACGGTTCAGCGGCGGCCGCGAGGGCACGCTCTGGTACTACCGCGCGGTCCTGGAGAAGCTCCGCACGGCGCCGCCGGGCCCGAGCGGGCAGCGTCTGGTCGGCGAGCTGGAGGGGGCTGTCCAGGCCCTCGAGGCGCTCGGAACCTGAGAGTCGCTCTAGCGCCCGGCCTTGCCCGCGGCCGCGAGGGCTTTCTTCTGCACGGCGTCGAGCGCCATCTTCACCTCCTCCTCCGTGAACGGCATCTTCTCGATCTGCGCCTTCTCGTCGGCGAGCGCGGTCTGCATGTCGGCGAGGGCGTCGCGGGCGCGGGTGATCCACGCCGAGGAGTCGCTCGTCCGTTCTCCCAGCGCGACGGTCTGCGCCATCTCGCGGAGCCCCTTCTCGAGGAGGATGCGGTAGCGGATGTGCATGAACGCGTAGAACATGTCCTTCTGACGCTGCGTCTTCGACGTGGCCGGCGGCGGGATCTGCATGAGGTCCCTGTGCAGCGAGCGGTACATCTCGCCCACCCTGTAGCCCGACATGGCCGCCAGATGCGGGTCCACCGAGCGGACGGCCTTCGCGTAGGCCTCCTGCGCCTCGAGCAGGTCGGCGCACCGCTCCTCGAGCTTCGCGATGAAGTCCGGAGGCAGCGGGTCGAACTTGATGCGCTCGGAGCGGATGCGACGCAGCTCTCCGAGGCCGAACCGGAGCTGGGCGACGGCGACGGGCAGGACGTCGCGCTCGCCGTAGTGGAGCTGATCGGCGCGATCGAGACCCTCGTGGATGTCCGTCGACCCGGCCATGTCGTCGTCGAGCTCGACGCGCGCGAGGCCCCGCGCCCCGAGGGCCAGGATCTGGTCGATGTCGTCCAGATCGTCGCGCGCGAGGAGCGCATCGCCGATCGTCCCGAGGGCCTTCCAATCCTCGAGGTACGCGTCCAGCGTCGCAGCCCGCACGAGCGCGGCGCGGGTCCGGGGGCCGCCGGGAAAGCGTCGCGCGAGCTCGAGGAACGTGTCGCGAGCCCTCGTCCGGTCCTGGAGCCCCTCGAAGGCGAGCCCGAGATCGAACATCCGCTCGGAGGCGTGGGGTCCTGCGGGGTCCACGGCGACGAGGGTGGAGTAGGCGGTCACGGCATCCTGCCAGCGCTGCTCGACCAGCGCGCGCTCTCCCTTCTCCTCGAGCTCGGCCTCGGTCGTGACCTCGTCCGGGGTCACGATCCTGGGCTGTGCATCGATGTGCTCGGGAACGGGAGGAGCCGGCGGCCTCTCCCGCGACGGCGCGCATCCCCACGCGACAAGCCCCGTAACGACGAGCGCCGTCCAGCCCCAACCCATCGAGATGAAAGAGTAGCCGACGGCGCGGCATGTTCCGGGAATCGGCTGCCGAGGCTGGCTGCTATCCCCGGCGAGCGCTTCGTGTGAGGCGCCGTCTTACTTCACCTGAACACCCGCGTCCGTTGACTGACCCTGCAACGGGGCGAAAGCTGGAAAGCGAGCGGCGGCTCGTGCCCGTACCGCTCTCCGAGGAGGTCAGGATCCGATGAGGCAGATCGACGTCCGTGAGCTCGAGATTCGTCGCCGTACGCTCGAGGAGCAGATCCACGAGATCGAGCGGCGCGGCATTCACATGACACCGGAAGAGCACTTCCGGGCGGTCCAGCTGAAGAAGCGGCGCCTGGTGACGAAGGACCGCCTTTACACCCTCGGCCGAGCTTAGGGCTCGCGCCCACCGCGGGGACGCAAACTCTTCTCTTCCCGCCCCGCACCCTCTGCCTCTAGCCTACGCGGCGATGAAACCCCCCTTCGCCGTAGCCAGTGTTTTGTCCATCGTCGCCGCGGCTTGCGGCGGACAGCCGCCGCCTCCCGCCGCCCGTCCGCCGGTCACGGCGAGCAACGCCGACCTGCCGCCCTCCACCAAGGCCGAGGTCAAGTCGGATCCTACGTTCGCCTCATGTCACAGCGCCTTCAAGCCGGCGACCAATGACAAGGACGTCGCCGCAGACGTCGACGCGATGGCGAAGGGCTGCGCCGACGCGACGAAGATGAAGAAGGCGGGGGACACGCTCTCGGGCGACACGCACGAGGGCGCTCCCCCGTCGCTCTTCCCGTTCGGCGCGCAGGCGGGCAAGTGCTACCGCGTCTACGGAATGGCCCAGAGCACGATGCAGGACTTCGACGTCTCGTGGGTGGACTCGGGCGGCGGTCTCGTCGCGCAGGACACGACCGACGACCTGAGCCCCGTGATCTCGGAAGACGGGAAGGTCTGCTTCAAGGTGTCCGACGCGACGACGCTCCGCGCGAGCGCCGGAGCGGGCGCAGGCAAGTTCGCGCTGCAGGTCTGGTCGGACTAGGAGCTCGCTACTGATCGTCGGGCTTCGGCGCGGCCTTCTTCTTCGCCGGCGGGGGGCTGTCCTTGCTCGCGGGGGCGTCGGTGCCGGGGGCGCCCTGGTCCACGTCCTCGCCGGATTTGCTCTTCGTGGGCGCCGTGATGTCGTTCGAGAGAGCCTCGACGCCGGAGGTGTAGACGGCCTCGTTCATTTCTCGCAGCGCGTCGTTCAGGCGCTTCACGGAGTCGGGCGGGATCGAGCCGGGCGTCTGCTGCTCGATGGCGCTGGCCATGCCGAGCCAGTGCCTCGCGTCGATCCGGTAGCCGATGCGGTAGTCGGTCATTCCACGCAGGTACGCGTAGTGGGCCCGGTCGCTCGTGCCGAGGCGGCCCATGTCCGGCTCGAGGGCGCGAAGGATCGCGAGGGCGCGCTCGTGCTCGCTCGCGTCGAATGCCCGCTGGCTGCGCGCGACGTCTTCCTCGTAGGTCGCGCAGCCGGCGAGGCCGGCGAGGGTAGACGCCGACACGACCGCCAGCCCGACCACGAGGGACCGCATCACATGCCCAGCCTACCGGCGGCTGCGCCCGAGGATCAACCCCGGCGAGGCCGCCGTCTCACCGTGGAGAGCGCAAGGAGGCCCGCCACGGCCAGACCAGCCAGACCCGCGCCGCGCGGCGACCCGCCCGCGAGAGGCGCTCCGACACCGCAACGGCTCGTCGTCGCGGGAAGCGGCGCGGGGCGCGACCCGACTCCGGATGGCGCCGGGGGAGTCGCCGAAGGCACCGCATCAGCCGGTGCGGCACGCGGCGTGTCGCAGTCCCAGGAGGCGCCCTTGCGAAACCCGCAGCGATCGATCTCTGCGCCGTCCGGACGCCGCGCGACGATCCGGACCTCGTCGCCCGACGTGCGGACCTCCACGAAGTGGTACGCCGACAGGGCCTTGCGCGTGGTCGGCAGCGTCCGCGTGATGGCGTAGAGCGGCGAGCCCGCACCCCCCGACACGATGTACTTGATCGCACCGGCGTCGCCCCGCTGGTAGGTGTGGTCGTGGCCCGAGAACAGAAGGTCGATCTTGTGAGCCGCGAGCAGGTCCGGGACGTGGCCTTCCACAAGCCTCCGGCTCGATCCGTGAGGTCCGGCAGACCAGGGGCCGTCATGGACGACGACGAAGCGCCACAGCACTCCGGCCTCGGCGTCGCTCCGGCCGAGCTCCTGCTCCAGCCACGATCGCTCGTCGCCGGCCGCCCAGTCGTGCTCCGCGTTCAGGAAGAACAGGCGCACGTTGCCGAGGCGCACGGTGCCATAGGGTCGCGCGGTCCCGCTCGCGTCGCGGAACCCCAGGTACCGAAGGAAGGTGGCGCCCGAGGGGTCGTGGACCGACTCGTGATTGCCGAAGGCCGAGAAGATCGGCCGGCTCCGCAGGAGCGTCCCATTCACGTCGAAGAAACTCTGCCAGTCTTCGGCGCTCCCTCCCGCCTCGACGAGATCCCCCGTGTTGATCACGAAGTCGGCCGGGACCTGCTCCATCGCATGGACGACGCTCGTATGCGCGGCGACGTCGGTACGGCCGTCTCCGTACACGAGGAACGTGAGGGGGGCGTCGCTGCCGCCCTTCGGAGCCGTAACGAACCGCCCGTCGCCGACGGGCGCCCCCCCCGACCGGACGGAGTACCGGTACGTCACCCCGGGCTCGAGCCCCTGGACCGCCACGTCGTGGAAGGAGGCGACCGCACGGCTCTCGACCACGCGAGCAACCGCGGGCGGGACAGCCGGCCCATCCCCCGTGACCTGCACCGTGGCGGCGGCCGGGGCGGCGAGCTCGAACCTGATGACGACGCCGCTCTCGGAGAGGCCCGTGAGGTACGGGCCCTTGAGCGCCGGCCGGCCCGCGAAGGCATCGCCGGCGCACGCCATCCACGTCGCGACGAGAAGGGCCGTGACGGTGGCTCTGCCGCCGTGGAGCATGGTCGCGACTTTGATAGCCTACGGGCGTGTCGCTCGCAGGCCTGCCATCGCGTCTCGGAAAATATACCCTCGTCCGGCGGCTCGCGACCGGCGGCATGGCCGAGCTCTTCCTGGCCGTGCAGAAGGGGCCCTTCGGCTTCGAGAAGCTGGTGGTCATCAAGCGCATCCTTCCGGCCCTGACCGGCGATCGCGTGCTCGTCGAGATGCTCCTGCACGAGGCGCGCATCGCAGCGACGCTGTCGCACCCGAACGTCGCGCAGATCTTCGACGTGGACGTCGTGGACGACAGCTACTTCATCGTCATGGAGCACGTTCACGGAGAGGACCTTCGCTCGATCGTGCGCGAGATGAAGGCGCAGGGCATCCGTGAATTTCCGATCGAGCACGCCCTCTCCGTGGTGCTCGGGGTATGCGGCGGGCTCGCCTATGCGCACGAGAAGCGCGGGATCGACGGTGCGCCGCTCAACATCGTCCACCGCGACGTCTCGCCGCAGAACGTGATCGTGGCGTATGCGGGCGAGGTCAAGCTCGTGGATTTCGGCATCGCCCAGAGCGATGCCATGTCGCTGCGCGAGACGAGGCCGGGGCGGCTGAAGGGCAAGATCCCGTACATGTCCCCGGAGCAGGCGCGAGGAGAGCCGATCGATCTCCGAAGTGACGTCTTCGCCGCGGGAGTGATGCTCTTCGAGCTGACGACGGGGCAGCGCCTGTTCAAGGGCGCGAGCGAGCGCGACACGATCGAGCTCATCTGCGACCGCGACTACCCGCGGCCCTCGGCCGTGCGGCCCGACTACCCGCCCGAGCTCGAGGCGATCGTGATGCGCGCGCTCGCGAAGGATCGGGCGGATCGCTGGCAGACGGCGGGGGAGATGCAGGCGGCGCTCGAAGGCTTCGTGCGACGAGAGCGCATCGCGGTGAGCACCATCGCCCTGTCCGAGTTCATGCGGTCCCTCTTCGCGGAGAAGCTCGCGAAGCAGGGAGAGGAGCTCGCGCGGGACGTCCGGCAGCTCGAGCCCGCGCCCACGCCGGAGCCTGCGCCGACGTCGGCCCCGCCGTCGAGCATCGGCCCGACGTCGTCGCGGACGGGGAGGGACGCGAGGGGGGGATCAGCGGGGGTGCTCGCCATTGGGCTCGGAGCACTGGCGGGTCTGGTCGTCGTCGGCGAGGTCGTCTGGTGGAGG
>Ga0209415_10011506_pt1 | contig 14892 bp, 10 predicted proteins | sample PeaSoiSIISIP2007_FD_187696 | JGI IMG/M metagenome (GOLD analysis project Ga0209415, IMG submission 187696) | Peat soil microbial communities from Weissenstadt, Germany - SII-SIP-2007 (SPAdes) (version 2) | ecosystem: Environmental > Terrestrial > Soil > Wetlands > Peat | place: Germany...
AAAGCCGATAGCGAGCAGGATCTTACCAAGTGGGGGCCGATTCTATTGGGTCAGATGAAGGGCCTGCCCGGTTTGCAGGACGTAAGCTCAGACCAACAGGACGGTGGCCTGGATTTGCTGATGAACTACGATCGCCTCACTGCGGCGAAGCTCGGCTTTACCGCACAATCGTTGGACTCGGCGTTATACGACGCCTTCGGCCAAGCGGAGGTGTCCGTCATCTATACCCAGCTAAACCAATACTACGTCGTCCTGGAAGTTGCGCCGCAGTATTGGCAGAGCCCGGATGGATTGAAAGACATCTACCTTCCCAAAGCTGGCGGCACAAGTTCAAGCAGCGCAAGCTCCGCCAACCCGAACTCCGCCATCACGAACATTCCGCTGCTCACGGTGGCTAAGGGGAAAGCCAACACCACACCCCTGGCCGTCAACCACACTGGTGTGTTTCCCTCCGTCACAGTGTCTTTCAATCTCGCGGCCAATGTTTCGATGAGCCAAGCTACGGCGAGCATCGACCAGATGCAAAAGCGGCTCGGCACGCCTTCCACGATGACCGGATTTTTTGCCGGAACCCTGCTGGCATACCAGCAATCTCTGAGCACTGAGCCGGTGCTGATTCTGACGGCGCTGCTGGCGGTATACATCGTTCTCGGTGTTTTGTATGAGAGCCTGGTTCATCCGCTGACGATCATCTCCACTCTGCCGTCGGCGAGCGTGGGCGCCATGCTCGCATTGATGCTCTTTAAAGAAGATCTGAACATTATCTCCATCATTGGCATCGTGCTGCTGATCGGAATCGTCAAGAAGAACGCCATCATGATGATCGATTTCGCTCTCCAGGCGGAGCGCATCGAGGGAAAGAGCACCACCGAGGCGATCTTTGAGGCGTGCATGCTCCGCTTCCGCCCGATCCTGATGACCACGATGGCTGCGTTGCTGGGCGCACTTCCGCTGGCGTTGGGAACCGGCACGGGGTACGAGCTCCGCCGCCCCCTGGGCATCACGATTGTCGGAGGACTGATCTTGAGCCAGCTGCTCACGCTCTACACGACGCCGGTGGTTTACCTGGCGTTCGACCGGCTGCGGCTACGTATGCAGGGAAGACGGAGCGAGGTCCCCAGCCACGAGGCTGGAACGGCTCCCGCTGCGATTTGATAACGGAGGAAAAACGTGGCCGATAACGATGCGTCGAACAGCGACTGGGTAAACAAGCGGTTTCGATGTTCTCTGCCCAACGTATTCAAGGATCTGACGTTACAAATCGAAGAGGACGTAAAGATTCGCAACGGTCTTCGCCCCGCGAATTCTCCTTATGAATTCTCGGCGATGGCGCATGGCGACGATTTTACGGTCGTCCTGGAAACCGAAGCTATCCGCAAGGCGGTGATATTCACCCGTGAAGAGCACGCCATTGTCGTCCGGGACGATCATGGCAAAACCATGTTTGAAGTGACCCTGACGTTCAATGACCAGGGCGAGTGCAGGTTCCATGTGAATCACGAGGAGCGCGAGCTCTGGCAGGTGCGACGGATGGCTCTTGAAGGGTTATTGTTTCAAGACTATTAGAATGAATGTCGGACCGGCCCCTAATTCCGGGGAGCGCAGTTGCGCGTGCATGTGGGCGGAATCGTGAACGTATCCTTGATTTTGTCTCGAAACGCGGGATACGCGGTTTGCGCTCCGCCGAGCGCGGCTTCTTGTGGAATGTGGTAAAGCTTCATCATTTCTTCGACGAGCGGATTCTCCCCCGGAAGATAATGCGGAACTGTGCCGCTCGCTACCCCTTCATCCCCCGGGATACAGGGCATACCGGCGGAGTTGATGACCGTGGGGCTCGGCACAAAGCTCCGCGTTATATAGTAAGGCTCGGTTAGATAAACCGGGTCATCGAGCTGCGCCGCCAGCGTCAGAATATCTCCGTGACGAATAAAATGCGTCGTGATCGTAGCCTGATCGCTGGTCATCGCGCCATTGCGGCGAAGATACCCGGTCAGCATGTGCGTGGTGTAAGCGGTGAGCACGTCACCCTCCCAAACCCCCGTGGTGAAACCGCTCTGAGTGTGCGGAGCGTTCTTGCCCGGATGCGGACGTCCGTCCATCCAAATGATCATGGCATCGCGATCTTCCCATGCGCCCACCACCCAGGCGACCGTCTTTCCCGACACTGGATCGGCTTGGTTCCACATCTTGATGCCGAAGGTCCCGATCATCATGTGCCACTGCGAGTAGAAGGCGCAAATGCGTTCCGGCATGGAGATTTGCGATTGCTTATAGCTCAGGGCTTTGGCCCGGCCCGCGTCATTGAAGGGGATTCCGGTGAAGTCACCGGGGTTCGGACCGGCGCCGCGCTCCAGCGCGTCTTCGTGGTTCTTAGAGGCCCAGGATCCAGATAGATCGATCTGTGCAAGTGCGGGAAGGCCCATGCAGAGGAGTATCGCCACATTGAGGCTGACTTGATTGCGGGTCATATTGAGTGAGCTCCTTACCATTTTACGGTGCACGGCGTGGGTTTCCACCCGGCATCGCCATCCTGTTTCTTGAAGTGCGAGGTGATGATAAACGGTTCGTGCAGATACTGGGGGTCGGTCACGACGATCGTGACCACCAGCATCGTATCGCCGTTATGCTCCTTGAGCACGTCGTAGTATTCGGTGAGATCCGCGTTTTCGCTATAGGGAACGCCGTTCTTGCGCAGGTAGCCGGCTTTCAGATTCGAGGTGACCACCTTCAGCGATCCATGCGGCGGAGAACCACGCGCCGGGCGCGCCGTTTCCCACAGGGCTACCGAATTCCCTTGCAGCGTCGGCGGACCGGGGGGAGCCTTCCAATCGCCGAAATGAAATACGCGGGTCTGCGTTCCAGTATCGGTGTCCATGCGCAAGGTGCGGTCATCCTGCCAGGTGATGTGAAGGTGTTCCGGCTGGCGCAGGATCGCCGGCGCACCGAACGCCCTGCACAGATCTCCCGACGCTTCATCTTTGGCGGGATCCCAGGCGTCGGCGAATTTGACGGCGGCCGGCGTCATGGGAACACCTTCGTAGTCCCGGGGCGGGGGTACAACCATGCGGAAGCGCCAATCCTCGTCCACAATCGAAACCCAATAGCCGGTCAGGTCAATCGGCGCGGCAGCTTTGGGATTGTCGGGCGGCGGAGCGGCTCCGCCCCGTCCGCCTCGCCCGCCTTGCGCCGGCAGCAGTAGCGGAAGCGCCAACGCGATCGTCAGCGGAAATAGTGTCCTTGAAATTCGTGGCTTTGAAAATCGATGTCGCATGCTGGTTTCTCTCTTCTGCAAAGCGCTATTTCTTGGCGGTCAAGCTCTTGTAAATGGCCTCGACAAACGCGCTGGTGGAACCCTCCTGCGTGCCATATTCGGTTTCATAGGGCAACGCGGGATGGGCGGCCTTGATTTGATCGAGCGTTTTTCCCTGTTTGATCAGGTTCGCAATCACATCGCGAACCTCCACCACCATGTCGCGGTAGTCGACAACGTCCAACTGCTGGCAGAGCCGTCCGTGGCCGGGAATCACATAGGTCCCGACACCGTTATAGATGAAAGGAATCGGCACCACCGTCAGTTCGATGATCCTGTTCAAGGCGTCGATCTCTCCCTGAATGCTGCCGCCGTTGGCAATATCGATTACCGGAAAGCGGGTGGTGTCCATGATGTCGCCGGCGACGACGACATCGGCCTGGCGGAACAAGACCAGACTGTCCGCATCGCTGTGCGCCGCGGGCTGGTAAAAAATCTCGATGGCATCGTCGTTCATGCGAAAGGCGTAGCGCTTTGCCAGGAACGCTTCCGAGGGCCAAGCGTCACCGGGATAAGACGGTTTGGCATTGCGAGCGCTCATCTTGGTGAGAACGCTGTCATGCGCAAGAATCGCCGCACCGGTTTGGCCGTTGAGCACGTTCAGTCCGGCTTTGGCCAGCTTCGCGTTGCCGCCCACGAATTCAGGGCCTGCGTCGGTGTTGATGATATATCGGATCTGCGAGTCGGTCAGTTTTTTGATGGCCGCCAAGACCTCGTTGGTTGCAGTCCCGTTGCCCGAGTTCACCAACATGACCCCGTCCGAGCCGATCTGCACCCCGATGTTTCCACCGGCTCCGGCGATCATGTAGAAGTTCTGCCGAACCTTTACCACGTCAAGTCCGCCAGTGTCTGGCTCCGCGGCCTGGATGGAGACCGCGCTGCACACGACCAGTCCTAAAGCGGCGGCCACGGTCCCGCGGGTTATCACGTTGGTGAAACTTTGCCTCAATGTGTTCCTGGAACGCATGTTAACACTCTCCTCAAGCCGAGCAAAGGTATGCCGCCGTTCGGCCGACCTTACAATAGACCTTACCCACAGTCCTCGATAGTATATTGGAGGAGGTGTTCCGGGCAACCCCCCTGGACGCTGCGGCTTCGTCATCACAGCCGACATCCGACCGTCTACCCAAGAGCAGTAGTTGCCGCGCTGCCATGATGCCAAACGCGCTGAGCGATCTCGCAAAGTACACGCTTCTCGTTGTGGGGGCCCTGTTTCCGATCGTGAACCCGATCGGGAATACGCCGATCTTTCTGTCGCTAACCCGCGGATTGACCAGCCAAGGCCGGACTGTACTGGCAAGGATGATCGCCTTGAATGGGTTGGTTCTGATCCTCGCCTCCATATTCATTGGCACCCACATCCTGACTTTTTTCGGGATCTCACTGCCGGTGGTCCAGGTTGGCGGAGGACTTGTGGTGATCTCGACCGGATGGACGCTCCTGCGTCAACCGAACGATGACACTCCCGGCGAAAATGGCGCCCGGCGTGAGTGCAAAGAGACCGACTACTCCGGTCAGGCATTTTATCCATTAACGCTGCCTCTGACCGTGGGGCCGGGTTCAATCTCGGTAGCGATTACGGTGGGAGCCAATCGACCCGAAGGCTCGGAGTGGCGGTGGCCTCTGATCGGCGGGATGTTGCTGGGCTCGGCTCTGATTTCGGTGTCCATCTATTTGAGTTACAGATTTGCAGAGCGGATCGGACGCACACTCGGCGACTCGGCGATGAACATCATCATCCGCCTGTCGTCGTTCATCCTCGTATGTATCGGAGTCCAGATTCTATGGAACGGATTAAGCACCCTGCTCCGAACGATCGTTCGGTGAGGGGATTGAGTAGCGCGGCTGGAGGCGCGGCTCATCCCACCGAAAGATAATCCGGCCGGAGCGGTCCGGTGCTGTCGCCGATTTTTTCGACGTGCACGCCGGTTTTGTCCAGGATGGTGACCAGCAGATTTGCCATGGGCGTGTTTTCGGGATAGCTGAGGTGTTTCCCGGTGGTGAACTTGCCGCCCAGTTTCCCGGCCAGCACGCAGGGCAAATCGGTGTGCCGGTGCAGATTGCCGTTGCCCATTCCGCCGCCGTACATAATCAGGCTATGGTCCAGCAGCGATCCGTCGCCGTCGGTAGTGTCGCGCAACTTCTCCAGGAAATAGGCGAACAACTGTGCATGATACGTGTCGATCTTGGCCTTCTTGGCGATCAGATCCGGATCGTTGCGGTGATGTGAGACAGCGTGATGTTGCTCCGGCACGCCGATGAAGGGATATGTGCGCGAGCTCAACTCGCGCGCCATCACCATACTGAACACGCGCGTGGCGTCGGCGCGATACGCGAGCACCTGTAAATCGAACATCAGCTTGGTATGCGCATCGAAGGAGTCGGGAATGTCGGTGGGGCGCTCGGGAAGCTCTACGGACTGCGCGCCACGCGTTTCGGTGTTCTGGATCCGCTGCTCGATCTCGCGAACGGAATCCATGTACTCGGCGAGCTTGGTGCGGTCGCCCGCGCCCAAAGTTCCTGCCAAGCGGCTCACTTCCTGGGTCACGGAATCGAGAATGCTGCCGGTGCTCTTGGCTAGCGCGAGCCTTTGTTCCGGGCTGCCGCCATCGCCGAACAGCCGTTCGAAGACCACCCGCGGGTGGGATTCGGCCACATTGGGTGTGGTCTCATTGCGCCAGGAGACGGTGTTGACGTAGAAGCAATCGCCCGAATCGCAGGCGCCCTGGGTGGGATTGTCGACGTTCATCTCAAGCGAAGCCAGCCGCGTGTCCTTGCCGATTTCCCGCGCCGCGATTTGGTCCGCGGTAACCGCCAGCCGCACTTCTACTCCCGGCCGGGTTCGATCCCAGGCATGCACTCCGGTCAACCATACGGCCGACGCACGAGGATGATCGCCGGTGCCGTCGCCGAAGGTGTCGGCTTGCAGGTGCGCCATGCCGCTGAGGATGTTGATGTGCTCGCGCAGGGGCTCCAGAGGCTTCAGGATCGGAGTGAACTCGAACGCCTTACCGGTGGTGGCGGGGTTCCACTGCTCCTGAATGACGCCGTTCGAAACGTAGACGAAGCCGAGCCGCGGCTGCGCGACGGTGGCGGCGGAAAGAGCCGGCGCCATGGCGTCCAGCATCGGGAGAGCTACGGCCGCACCCATGCCCCGAAGAAAGGTCCGGCGCGGCAATGCTCGCTTAGCGATGAAAGTCATTGGAAATCTCTCATTGGTCTTTAGCTCACTGCGCTTGCCTCATTTGAAATGGGGTGCTCTTCACGATGCCTTGGACGAGCGACGCGAAGGTGTAGTTGTCGCGAGCGGCCTCATGCACCACGGAGCGTATTGATGGTTCGTCATAATACTGCAAATTGCGCCCCACACCGTACATCATAAGCTTCTCGGCAACCGTGTGGACGAACTGCTCGGGATGCGCCAGCAGGACCTTCTTGAGCCCGGCGATTCCATCGAACTTAGCGCCGTCGGTGAACACTCCGGACGTATCGATGGGGTTGCCGTTATCGTTGTCGCGCCACCGTCCCACGGCGTCGAAATTTTCCATCGCGAATCCGATGGGGTCCATGCGCGCATGGCAGCTCGCGCAACTGGGATTCGCTCTATGCTGCGTCATCGCTGCGCGCATGGAGAGCGTCTCGCCGGCCTGCTTTCCCTCGGTCTTCAGCGCGGGGATGTTGGGCGGAGGCGGAGGCGGCGCGGCATTGAGGAGATTCTCCAGAACCCACTTGCCGCGCACCACGGGCGAGGTCCGGGTGGAATAAGAAGTCAGCGTCAGGATGCTGCCCTGGCCCAGCAATCCTCCGCGGGGACTGCCGTCGGGAAACGTATATCGCCGGAAGTAGCTGCCTTCGATGTTGGGGATGCCGTACTGCTTCGCCAGCCGGTCATTGATGAAGGTGTAATTCGCCGTCAACAGATCCAGCACGCTGCGATTCTCGCGCAGGATGCTGTCCAGGAACAGCTCGGTCTCGCGCTCGAAGCCGTAACGCAGGCCGTCGTCGAAATCCGGGAACAGCAGCACGTCGGGTTGCTTCAGCTCCACGTCACGCAGGAACAGCCACTGCGCGGCAAAGTTCGTCACCAGCGACGCCGAGCGCGGATCAGCCAGCATGCGCCGGGTCTCGCGTTCCAATACAGCGGGGTCCTTCAGCTTTCCGGCAGCGGCGGCATCCAGCAGATCATCGTCCGGGATGCTGCTCCATAAAAAGAAAGAGAGTCGCGAGGCGAGCTCAAGATCGCTGATGCGATATGCCGAGCCTTTGGCGATGCCCGCCGGTTGGTGTTCGATACGGAACAGGAATTGAGGGCTAACCAACAGACGTTCGACGGCCTTCTGAATCCCCATGTCGAAGCTGCCACTTCCTCGGCCTTCGGTGTAGAACGGCATCAGATCCGCGAGATCGGCGTAGCTGACCGGACGCCGGTAAGCTCTGCGTGCGAGCGTCGAAAGAATCTTCCGCGCGCAGGGCGTTTCGTCTTCAGCGCGCGGGGCGGCGTTCGCCGGACGGCACACAAAGATGCGCTGCCGCGAGGCGGTGTCGCCGGGACCCTTGGCATCGTAAGGGCCGGCGATGGTCACTGTCAGCAGGGCGGGCTGCGAACCTCTGCCGCGCATGCGGGGCCGGACCGTCGCTTCATCTCGGGCTTCGTCGCGCTCCACGAATGCGACGCCGATCAGCCTGGACCCGGCCTTAACGGGGATGCGCACTTCGAGCGGCTTGTCTTCTTCGCTCCCTCCACGTCCTCCGCCGCCGCGTCCGCCTCTTCCTCCACGCCCTCCACGGCCTCCGCTGGCATCGCCGACAGTTACCAACTGCATCCGCTCGCCATCCACGCCGATTTCGATTTGATGAGGTTCGCGCGCGGCCCCGGCGAGTTCAAATTTGATCGAGTAGTCGGCGTCCAGAGGGAAATAGGTACGCACGCCCAACCCGCCGCGAGTGCCGAACGGCAGCGCATCCACGCGCGTATCCTGAGTCTGCTCGGGTGAAAGGCGGTACGAATTGACCATCACAGGCAAGCTGGGATCGCCCACCGCGAGGCGGCTGATTTTTCGCGCGGCATCCAGATACCGCTCCATGATGGCGGGTGACACGAACAGCAGATCCGCGATGTTGTCGAAGCCGCTGCTTGAATTATCGGGCGGCAGCAGGAGCGAATAATCCATTTCTTTGGGCAAGGCGTCCAAAGCCAGAAGATCGCGGATGGCGTTCTCGTACTCGGTGCGGCTCAGGCGATGCAGCAAAGGAAGCGTTCCGGGATTCGGCTTAGCCGCGGCCGCGCGGTCGAGCTCGGTCTCAAGGTACGTCGCCACGGAATTGTACGTTGCCTGATCCGGCCGGGGCATGCCCGCGGGCGGCATGGCGTTGCTGCGCAACTTCGCGACCACTTTTTCCCACTGCTCGGGCTTGGCGTCGACGTGCGTCAGATCCACTGGATCGAGCACCAGGCCCGCCGTTTTGAGCCGCGCATTGTGGCAAGTCGAGCAGTATTGATTCAGCGCCGCAGCAGGAGCCGCAGGCTGCGCAAACGCACTCGCGCTCAACGTGCCGAGGATCAGGGACCAGAGCTGTACGCGGCTCAACACGGACCAATGATATCTCGGCCGCGGTCCGTTTGAAAGGGGCGAGCCGTTCATGACTACGTAGCCTCTCCACCGCCGCGAGGCCGGGACGGAAGACCGCGGGCCTGCCCCGTAAATTGGATTCGTTTTTGAGGGCTTGAGCGAGTTTGAACTGTTGACGCAACCCATCTCTTATGAATCAGATCCTTTCAAAAAAGGGCCGAAAAAGCCCCCAAAATTGGCTTCGGTTAAAAAAATCGCGGGACCTCCTTCCCGATGCGGCGGTCCGATGGGCTCCGGAGTGTGGGCGCGATTGGCTTGTATTTGACGTTCAGTTGCCATTTCCGATCCCATGGTAAGCGGAGGCGGCATTCCGGGGGTTGCGTCAAAGCGGGAAGTGGTCGAGAAGAAAGGAGAAGCGTTTGGGGCGCGAATGGGAATGCGGAACGTTGGATCTCGGGTAGCGATGCTTTAGCGGGGAGACTGGGTTCAGTCGATGATATCCTTGGGCTTCGTCAGGATGACTATAGGCCCAAGAAAATGCTTCTCGCGACTATCATCCTTTTGAAGGTCGATGATGTCCTTCCAAAATGCAGCCACGTGCTTCTTTATCCACGCTGAAATGCAGGAACAACCAGCTTTGCTCGCTCGTTACCCCCCAAGAGTTCGCCAATATTCTTAGACGTTGGATGGAAGGTTGTTTTTGCCATTGCCGCTCCTCTGGAACAGCCATAATATCGGGGATGGTCGTTTATAGTCAACGGACGCCCCCGCGTGCTGAGTCAAGAATATCGTCGCCATCGGGGAGTGGCCGGGGGCGGATCAAGGACGGCTTGTCGGCGTTTGAAGGCTGGGGGTCCAGCCTCGACGCCTTTAGCGATCACCCCCCCAGCGGGGCGAGGCCGTCGAGGGCTTCCTTCACGAAATCGAGGATGGCGGAGGGTCTTTCGGAGTGTGGGGGCAGGGGCAGGCGGAGGACGCCGGCGGGGGTGAATTGGGCTCCGGGGACGGAGGAGACGAGGGACATGAGGCGCTCCGGGGCGATTTTGGAGGCGGGGTGGAACTTGATGTTGAGCGCGCCGCCGCGGCGGTCGATGGCTTCGACGCCGATGTGCTGCGCCTTGGTCTTAAGCAGAGCGAAATGGACCAGCGTCTCGACCGCTTCCGGCGGAGGGCCGTAACGGTCGGCTAAGCCGCCGCGGACGCGCTCCGATTCCTCGGCGTTATTTACTCCAGCGATGCGTTTATAAGCCTGGAGCCGCTGCTGCTCATCGGCGATATATTCGGGTGGAATACGGATATCCAGGCCGAGATTTAGAGAAGAATGCACTTCCAAAGGACGCTCCTCGCCCTTCAAATCCTGAACCGTTTCCTCGAGCAGGCGCAGATAGGTATCGAAGCCTACTGACGCGATGTGGCCGTGCTGTTCGCCTCCGAGCAAGTTGCCTGCGCCGCGCAGCTCGAGATCGAGGGCGGCGATTTTGAAACCCGCGCCTAAATCCGAAAATTCGCGCAACGCGGCCAGGCGCTTGCGGGCGATTTCGCTGAGCTCGGTATCGACGGGGACCAGCAGGTACGCGTAGGCTCTGCGATTCGACCGGCCGACGCGGCCGCGCAGCTGGTACAGCTCAGAGAGGCCGTAGCGCTGGGCATCCTCGATGACCATGGTGTTGGCGAGCGGGATGTCGAGCCCGTTTTCGACGATGGTGGTGCAGACGAAGACGTCGTATTCGTGATGCATGAAGGCGAGGAGGACGCGCTCCAACTCTTTTTCGTCCATCTGGCCGTGGCCCACGCCGATGCGGGCGGCGGGAACCAAGTCCTGGAGCCAAGCGGCTCGGGTGAAGATGGAATCGACGCGATTGTGGATGAAATAGACTTGACCGCCGCGAGAGAGCTCCTGCTCGACTGCGGCGCGAACCAGCTCCTTGTCGAAGTGGGCGACAACCGTGTGAATGGCCAGGCGGTCCTTGGGCGCTGTTTCGATGACGCTCATGTCGCGAATGCCCAGCAGGGACATATGCAAGGTGCGCGGGATGGGCGTGGCGCTCATGGACAGCACGTGGACGTTCTTGCGCATCTGCTTGAGACGCTCCTTGTGGCGCACGCCGAAACGTTGTTCTTCATCGACGATGAGGAGGCCGAGGTCGTGGAACTCGATGTCCTTCGAAAATAGACGATGGGTGCCGATGGCGAGGTCGATTTTACCGGAGGCGAGTTCTTCGACAGAGGTCTTCAGTTCCTTGGCGGGACTGAGGCGGGAGAACATGGCGACGCGCACGGGGAAGGGAGCGAAGCGGCGCTTGAAGGTTTCGAAATGCTGGAGCGCGAGCACGGTGGTGGGCGCGAGCACGGCGACTTGCTTGCCGTCACCCATGGCCTTGAACGCGGCGCGCATGGCCACTTCAGTTTTACCGAAACCGACGTCGCCACAGAGCAAGCGGTCCATGGGATGCGGCGATTCGAGGTCCCGCTTGATTTCCTTGGTGGCGCTGATTTGATCCTTGGTCTCAGTGAACTCGAAGGAGTCTTCAAATTCGCGCTGCCAGTTGGAATCGGGAGAGAAGGCGAAGCCTTCAGCCATGCGGCGTTCGGCGTAGAGCTTGAGAAGCTCATCGGCCATGTCGCGCATTTTGGCTTTAACGCGGGATTTGCGCGCGGTCCAGGTGGAACCGCCGAGGCGGTCGAGAGGCGGCGCGCCCTCGCCTCCGCCGCGATATTTCTCGACCAGGTCCATGCGCGTGAGAGGCACGTAGAGTTTGGCTTCGGCGGCGTATTCGAGGAGCATGAAGTCCCCTCGTAGGTCACCTTGTGCGATCTCTCGGAGACCGACGAAGCGCCCGACGCCGTGGGTGGTGTGGACGACGTAGTCGCCGGGCTTGAGATCGGCGAGGTCGGAGGCGAAGGCGGCGATCTGTTGCTTCGAGCCGCCGGGGCGCGCGACGAGATCAGAGGCGTCGAACAAATCTTCGGAACCGATGAAGGCTACTGAGGAGTCAGGAAACACGACGCCTCGGCGCACCTGACCCTTGATCAAATACGTGCTGGCGACGGGACCGGCGAGATAGGCTCGGTCGGCGAGATACGGCGAGGCGGCTTCATTGGGAGCGAGGCCGAGCTGGAAGGGCACGGAATATTCGCGCAGGATGTCGGCGAGACGTTCGAGGTCGCCGAGGGTGGGCGCGAAGAAGGCGACGCGAGAACCGCGCTCGACCATGGTGCGGGCTTCGGCGACCGCAGCCTGCATGTTGCCGTGGAAGGCGAGCGAGGGGCGAGTGGCGATATGGGGATGGGCGGGATCGAGATCAAGCTCGCGGATTTCGAGGTGCGAAGCCCCGCTTGTCGATTTCGCGAGCGCTGCTTCGAACTCTTCCCACGCGAAGAAATTGGCAGAGGAAAGCGGAGACGGCTGTTGATCGAGACGCTTCCACAGACGCTCCGAGGCGGCGCGGAGCTGCTCGGGCTCGTCTAATACAACTAAGGAGCTGGGAGCGAGATCGAGGAGCGAGTTCTCGCGCGGCTCGGCCAGAGAGGCGGCAAATTCCCAACCGGGAAAAATGTCGCCCGGGCTGGCGACGCCCTCGTAGTCGAGCTTCTCTGCGATGGCGTGCAGGAGCTGGCGGGAGCGAGGCTGCTCGACGAGCGGGAGCACCTGAGCTTCGACGATTTTCAGCACGGAGCGCTGGCTTTCTACGTCGAAGCGGCGGATGGATTCGATCTCGTCGCCGAAGAATTCGACGCGCAGAGGGCGGGCGCTTTCGGCGCCGAACACGTCCAGGATGCCGCCGCGGATGGAATATTCGCCGACCATCTCGACGGGGTCGCGGCGCGAGTAGCCGATGGATTCGAGATGCGTCGCGATGGCGTCGAGCGGCAGTTCTTCGCCGGTGCGGAGATCGAGAGCGAGCCGGCGATAAAAGGCGGCGTCGTGAATGCGCAACAGCGCCGAGGCGACGGGGACGACAGTGATGGGCGCCGTGGAGTTGGCGATGCGCCACAGGCCGATGGCGCGCTGCTCGGCGATTTCGGTGTGGGGAGAGAGGTGCTGCGCGGGGAGCACGTCCCAGGCGGGTAGAAGCTGGGGGCGTCCGGTTTCGGGGCGCGCGACAAGAAGATCGAAAAATGTTTCGGTGAGCTCGGTGAGCAGCTCGGCGCGCTGATTGCCGTCGGCGAGGATCAGCAGCGGGCGCTCCGTGGCTTGCCAGATCAGGACCAGATAAAGCGCCTTGGCGGCGGGCGTCAATCCGGAAAGCGCGAGCGTGCCGGAGTCGCGGCGCACTAGCTTGGCAAGGACCTCTTGAAAAGCCTCATGCCGGCTGAGAGTGTGGAAGAGATCGCGGACGGCGGGGTGCGTCACGGACGGACGCGGGCGTGGGGCTGCCGCGCCAGCAGCTCCTGCTCGATGTTAGTGGTGGAGAATCCGGGTTCGAGCGGCAGCAGGATGACCTTGCCGCCGGCGGCCTCCACTTCTTCGCGACCGGCCACGAAATGCGCCCAATCCGCGCCCTTGACCAGAATGTCGGGCAGGACGGCGGCGATGAGCTCGCGCGGCGTGTCTTCGTCGAAGAAGGCGACGGCGTCGACGGCGGCGAGCGCGGCGGCCATGCGCGCGCGTTCTTGCTCGGCGATGAGAGGCCGCGACGGGCCCTTGAGACGGGCAACGCTCGCATCGGTGTTGAGGGCGAGAATCAAGATGTCGCCGAGGGAGCGGGCGCGCTCCAGCAGCCGGACGTGGCCGGGATGAAGAAGATCGTAACAACCATTGGTGAAGACCACGGTCTTGCCGGCGGTGCGCCAGCGCGCGCGCGCCTGGACCAGTTCAGAACGAGTGTGGATGGTTCCCATGTGTGCGGATACCTTTTTATTGTACGCGGGGTTAAAATGTTATCAGGATGTTTCAGCCGCATCAGAATCTCAGCGACCGCATCAACGGCAACATCATCCGCAGCGAAATCGAGGGCGGAGTGTATTTGAGGGATTTGCCGGACCAGGCCGAGATTGAAGTGGTGACGCAGAACCGCGGATACACGCTGGTGGTGCGGAGCGACGGATCGGCGTTGATCTGCGGGCATCCGGAGTTCTGCCCGACGCCGGTGCTGGTGCGCATCACGGGGTCCAACTGGGGCGGGTCGATGCTGAAAGCGGCGTTCATCGGGCGGGGAATGCACATGGAGTTCCGGCATCCGGATTATCAGGGGCCGATCATTACCTCACGAATCGTAGACATACGAATGCGGGACCAGGCGGCGTAGGAAGCTAGTCCCGCGCGGTGCGTACCCGAAGATGTGGTACCGCTGGGGGGTTGCTCGGTTGCTTACGGTGTAGTAAAGTTACATCACCATGACTAAGGTGCTTAAGGCTTCCGCGACAAGCCTGGTGGTGCTGGTTTTTAGCGTCTCGGCACAAGCTGCTGTTTGCGCTGAGGCGAGGGGTTGTGTGACAATGCCCGAACCTGGCACCATTCCCGAACTCGTTCTATGCTTCGCCGTGTTAGGCGGCTACCTTTTATGGCGCCGGCGCAGGCGGGCGAATCTCAAGAGCACAGCGGTCCCACCCGCTGAGTAAAACCGCTCCCTCTCGTCACGGTTCAGCCTGGTCCAAACCGGGAACATGGGTGATCGGCTAGAGTTGCAGGACTGTGCGCAACCCTTCATCGACGGAGCGCTGCAGACGGGGCGGTAGTGTACCGGCATGCTCAGCCAGCAAACTGCGGTCGAGAGTCAAGAGTCGGGAGACATTCACCGTTATACCCGGGCCGGCGATCGCAGGATTCTAAGAGAATAGGTCGCGCAATAATAGAACCACCTTCGGCGATAGGCATTCGTCGAAGAGGAGCTTCGTTCTCAGCGCAAGGGGAGTCCGAGTTTCAGCGGCTGGGGCAGGAGTCGTCTTGCCTTTTCCGATGGATCAAACGTTCAGAATCTCGAAGCACCGTTCCAGGCTCTTCACTGGATCATTACCCATCGCAGGCCGCCACTCGTGGGCCACAAATCCGGTGTATCCGAGATCGGCGAT
>Ga0209415_10011509_pt1 | contig 14886 bp, 11 predicted proteins | sample PeaSoiSIISIP2007_FD_187696 | JGI IMG/M metagenome (GOLD analysis project Ga0209415, IMG submission 187696) | Peat soil microbial communities from Weissenstadt, Germany - SII-SIP-2007 (SPAdes) (version 2) | ecosystem: Environmental > Terrestrial > Soil > Wetlands > Peat | place: Germany...
AGCGATTTCGGGATTGACGCACCCGCATCCGCATCAACTTCTTCCTGTACGCGCGGGGCCACAAGCGGATTGACGGGCTTCCCGTGAGCCGCGTTGCCGTTGCCCCCGTTGCTCCCGGAAGTTGGTTCGAGTCCGTTCAGGTTGAGTTGTTTGTCGCCTGCCACCAAGTAGCGTTTGACGAATGCCTCTAACTCTTTCAGATTTCCCGGCCAGGAGTGATTCTGGCAGGCAGCCAGTGACGTCGGGGAAAATTCCCGCGGGGGAAGGCCATAATACCGGGCCAGCTTGTGCATGGAGTGACGCAGAAGAATCTGGATTTCGTCCCTGCGCTGGCGCAAAGGAGGTACATGGACAGTGAACGCGCTGAGACGGTAATAGAGATCCGCACGCAGCCGTTTTTCAGCGAGCGCTCGATCCGGCTTTTCGCTGCTAGCCGCGAGAATGCGGACATCGACCTCGACCGGTTTGTCCTCGCCTGTGCGAACAAATTGTTTGTCCTGCAGCACCTGCAGGAGCCTCGATTGCAATCCCAGTGGCATTTCCGTGATTTCATCCACCAGAAGTGTGCCCTTTTCACCAAGTTCAAGCTTGCCCAGGGTCGTCCGACCAGCACCTGTCGAAGATCCGTTAGAGGAACCATGCTCTCTACCGAACAATTCGATCTCCAGCAGGTCTCCCGGCATCTCCGCGCAATTGACTCTCAGGAACTTGAATCCCGAGTAGACCGACAGCTTGTGGATCAGACGAGCGACGGTACCTTTTCCACTTCCCGGCTCTCCCAGAATGAGCACAGGAACATCTGCCTGCGCGAGCAGTTCCGCCTGCGCGCGGATCTTCTGCATCACGGGGCTGACACTGAGGAAGAACTCATCCTCTCCCAGTGATTCGATATCTTCGCTCGCCATTTCCGCTTCGGCCTCGTCGCTCGAGGACCCGAGATGTGTTTTGATTAGAAATTCGAGTTGGGCTTCATTGAAGGGTCGGACCAGGACCTCCTTGGCGCCCAGGCGGGTTGCTTCTCTTTCTCGGCCCGCGTCTTCAGGGTGGCAAAGCACGACAACCGCAAGATCGGGGCGAAGCCGGCGCAACCACGGCAAGAGGTGCAGGCTGTCGGTGTCGCCGCGAGGAAGATCCAGGAACAGAAGGCTTGGCGTTGCGTCGGATTGCACCCGCTCCATTGCGTCCCAGCCATTGGCCACAGTTTCCAGATGCCAGGAGTTGGAGTCTGCGATGGACCAAAGCAGGCGAAGGACGGACGATTCCCTGCTTACGGCCAGCAAGTGAACGGTTTCAATTGTATGTGGAGACATGAGTGAAGGGTCCTTACTTACAGAAAGAGGGGAGCTATTTCTGGGAACCAACTTCAGGAGAGCTTCAGGCAGGTTCGACTTCGTATCCTTCTACGCGAACCGACAGCGATCGCTGGATCGCATCTACGGAAATAACCAGAGTGCGGTCTCCATTGCGCGAGACCAGGATGCCTTCCATACCGTCAAGCGCTCCGCTCCGGATGCGCACGCGCTGTCCGATCTTGAGGTAGGGATGAGAAGACCAGGGTAGCGGTCCTTCTATCAGACTTCGAACCGAATCGATTTCCCCGTCCGGAATCGGTGTGCCTTCGCCCCGGGCACCGACGAGCCCGAATACTCCATCCACGCGGAGAACGCGTAAGCGGTCGGCTCGGCTGGGCACAAACTTGGCGAACACATAGCAATGGAATAACGGCATCTGTACTGACTTTTTGCGGTCACTCCAGCGGTGCACTTCGGTGACCAGAGGCAGGAAAGTCTTCACGCCTCTCTCTTCAAGTCTCTGCGCCACAATTTTCTCGTGGCGGGGGCGGGTCTGCAGCCCGTACCAGTTTTCAGTCTCCGCTTCAACTAGCGGAGCCGGGTTCGGTGACGCCAATGATAAGCTGCTGACGGCCATAGCTTCGCCCTCTAAGTCACTGCTCGCAGTGACTCCGAATCGAACACAGGACTATTTGCTGTCGAGATCTCAACAGTGAGATCCAGGGGGGATACCACTTTGGGCAGGAAACCGGGGGGAAAGCTAATTTCCTGCTATTGCCTTTTTTCTGTAAAGCTCGTTACCGTCTAATTGCCATTTCTATTTCCAAAACCACGTTCAACCAAAACGTCAGGATGCAATCAAATGCAATCCCTACTATTTCAATAGTGATTGTAGCATTGTCGATTGTCCTGTCAATAGAACCTTCTTGCTACCTAATATCAGTGCCGAAACCAAACGGGCGGGGGAACCACCGATGCCAACCTGATAACTGGACTTGCCTTGTTGACAACTATGGTACATGGGAGCGCAGATCGCTGCAAGGGGTACACTCACCCAACTCCATACTTCTCATAGAATCGTAGGTGTCATGTCTCTAGTTATAGAGAATAATGCACTAGAGAATGACCTCTCTAGTGCCCCGCCGAACTCGGCGCCCAAGCACTCCCCCAGAGCTCCAACTCGGAGGCTGCGAATCTTCAGTAAACCACTGATTCTATAGCTTGTTACTGTGGGCGACGAGAAGCTCTCATGCATCCGTGTCTTCCGAATAGATGCGGCTGCCCCACAAGTGAAGCCCGGTAGCGCATGATGTGCAGAGACTTGCAACTGTGTCGGTCCAATTGCAACCCACAGGAAACGCAAGGGTTGCATTGTTAAGGAGCGAGGCGATAAAATCGTCCCCGCTTTCCATTTCGAATTCTCACCCCAGAACTCATAAGGCGCCTTAGGAATTATTGCAAGATTCTGAGGCGAGAGGGCCAATGTTCAGCGATTCGGACCCTCGGAAAAACAAAATCCGAGTGCTCGTTGCCGACAGTTCCCGAATTCACACCCATCTGCTCGCGGACGCTCTGAAGCGCGACCCCCTGCTGGAAGCGATCCCTTTCGATTCAGATTCTCGCAGCCTGGTTGCCGCAATGATGGGGTTGGATATCGAGGTACTGGTGATCAGCCCCAGTCTGAACGAGCAGCCTTTTCGCGGCCTCGAGGTTCTGCGCGAGTTGCGCGCAGTGCGCCCCGTTCGAGCCGTAGTGCTGCTGGACTCGATGAAGGACGAAGCGATTCTGGATGCGTTTCGCTCTGGTGCGAGAGGAATATTCAGCAAGAGCCAGCCGGCCGATGTCCTAAGCAAATGTGTCCGATGTGTATATCAGGGGCAGATATGGGCCAATAGCCATGAGCTGGCGCTGGCCGTAGAAGCATTGGCCAGCGCTCCAACCGTCCGCGCCGTGAATGCGAGCGGTATGAGCCTGCTTTCCAAACGGGAACTGCAGGTGGTTCGCTGCCTGGCCGAGGGGTTGACCAACCGCGAGATCGCCGAACGCCTGAAGCTCAGTCAACACACCGTCAAGAATTATCTGTTCCGAGTCTTCGACAAGCTGGGCGTTTCCAGCCGCGTTGAACTCTTGTTCATGACTCTAAGCGCTGGATCGGGCGCATCGCCGGTGCTGGGTGAAGCCAAGGGCTCCGATCATGGTCTCCACGATGAATTCGCCATACTTCAGAAGGCGGCCGAGACTGGTCTGCCGGCGGCGCAACTGGCCCTGGCGCAACTCTACCTGGTTCGCCGAAAAGATCCCCAGGACATTGTTCACGCCTACATGTGGTACCTCATCGCGCTGGAACGCGCATCACAAGGCGGGAAACATATTACAGAGATGCTCACTGCGGAGCAGCTCGACGAAGCTCAAGAGAAAGCGAGCGTCTGGCTTTTGCGCCTGAAGGAAATCTCGCCGATGGCGTCGGAAAGTGAACTGGGGCCCCAACCCTCCGCCCGCGGCGTTACGAAGACCACAAAGACAGATCACTGATTTAGGCAAGAAATGAGCGTAACCTGCGAAGCCGGGCTGCCTCATGGCCGAGAAGAGTCTTGGTCTCTCAACCGGGAGTCGCATATTATCGAAGAGGATCAGATTGCAACGAAAACGGCGTGCCTGGTTCGGCACGCCGCTGTGAATTCGAATCGCTAGTCGCTAGTGGCTTTCGGGCAAAGACATTCGCCGCCGTGACCGCAAAACCATGGCCCCGAGGCAAGTAAAGCCAGCCAGCAACAAGTACGTTAGAGGCGTCCCACCCTCAGGAACGGCCGCGCATTTGCTGCCTTTGCCGTCTTTGTGGTCGTCGTAGCTGTCGTAGCCGCAGTGGCCGTCCTTGTGGTCATCGCCGTGGTAAAGCTCGTTGCCCGAGGTGAACGCGAGGGCCAAAAAGCTCGAGGGCTCGTAGTTCAGAACGGTGTGCGCCGCGCCAGTCGTCTTAGTGTTCGCCGTGCCTTGACCAAAAGCGCCAGGCAGGAAACACACGAGAGCGGCAAAAGCTACCAAACCCGATAATCTGCAGAAAGACTTCACGTTTAGAACTCCGCTTTAAGGATATCGGGGGAGGGCCGCACACCAAATCCCTGCTGCGTACCGCTACAGGTCTCACTCTAACGCGAAACCAAAACCTGTCAAGAGTGATAATTTCTGCGACCGGCTGCAAGTTATTGCAACACTGCGATTTACTGATTGTTCTCAGCAAGATAGCCTGGGTCTGATCGCCTTGGCAAGGCTCGCCGACACATTCCTCAAGACAACCAGCTTCAGCCGGTGGCTGGAAGATTTTCCACTTCGGTGAGAGGACGTTTGCACGCGATGGCAATGGCGAATCCTGCGCCTGAGTCCAACCGCTCCACGCGCACAACCTTGCCCTTGCCCAGTAGTCGTATAGGATGGCGTAATCGCGGATCCTGCACCGCCATCGTCAAGCTTACCCGAGTACGAATCGGCACCGGATCGTCAACTCTTAAGAGCACACCGCCAATGCTTATGTTCCTGCTGATGCCCGCGAGTTCCCGAACCGCACCCTCAGCGGGAAAACTCAGCGAGACCGGAAATTGAAGGTCAAATCGGCGGTGGCGGCGCTGTGTTCTGGGCGCGTCGAAATCTTGGGGAAGGTTCATAAACATTCGATCCTGAGCCAACTTCTTGGCCCGACCACTATGGAGCGGGAATCTTGGCTTGGGTAACGTTGGAATATCCACTCTCTCCGCTCGGATCCACAGCCGTGGTCGCGTAGCAATACGTCGTTCCGTCGGCTACTACGCTGTCGGTATACGCCGTTGTGGAACTCGGCGAGGACCCGATGTTCGAATAGGAACCGCAGGAGCTCGTCCCGAAGACGGCGCGGTAGACGTTATAGCTGGTAACCCCGGTTGTAGTACTGGCCGTCCACGTCAGGCTGACCGTGTGAAATGGCGCTGCCGTGCCCGTGCCCGACAGACTTCCCGCGCTTGGCGTATTGGAGGCAGTACTGACAAATGAAGCCGAGGCCGAGGCAGCTCCGGTTGCCGCGGGCGTGAAGTTCACTGTAAACGCAACTGGCTGGGTCGTCGTGACTGTAACTGGGAAGGTGAGGCCGCTAATCGAAAACTCCGACGGGTTGGTACCGCTCAAGCCGACCGAGGATACGGATACGCTCGCACCGCTGGCACTCAGCGTTCCCGTTTGAGTTCCACTCGTCCCGATAACGACGCTTCCAACGTTGACGGAACTGACGCTCAACGTGCCTTGACTTTGCGCAACCGCGGATCCGCTCAGGGATACGCTCAGTGAAGGATTCGAAGCATCCGAGGCGATCGCGACACTTCCTGTGAAATTGCCCGCAGACTGCGGAGCGAAGGTCACGCTGAAAGACGCGCTCTGCCCTGGGGTCAAGGTCAGCGGTGTGGAAATCCCCGAGATGCTGAAACCCGTACCCGCGACGGTCGCCTGGGAGATCGCCGCACTCACGCCCCCAGTATTCTTCACCGTTTCGGTTTGCGCCTGATTCTGACCGACCGTGATGTTCGTATACGTCAGGCTCGTTGGCGTTGCGGTTAGGGTAGCCGGCGTAACTCCAGTTCCAGAAAGAGCAATATCAAGCGTACTGCTCGATCCGCTTGCGGTGATCGAGAGCTTGCCATTGCTGGCGCCTGCAGCGGTTGGCGCGAAAACCAGGCCAAATGTCGTGCTTTGGTTTGGCACCAGGGTAAGCGGCAGGCTCAGACCCGTATAGCTGAAACCCGTACCGCTAATTGTCGCTTGGGAGATTGTGAGATTCTCGCCGCCGGTGTTCTTCAAGGTTTCGGTCTGGGTCTGATTCTTGCCCACCTGAACGCTGCCGAAGCTGAAGCTGGTCGGACTGCCCGTAAGACTTCCCGCCCCGACCGCGGTCCCAGAAAGTGCGATGTTTAGCGGGCTGCTTGAGCCTTCGGTGGTGACTGCCAGAGTCCCGCTGGCGCTGCCGACGGACTGAGGGGCAAAGACAACCTTAAAGTTCGTGCTTTGTCCCGGACTCAGAGTCACAGGGAAACTTAAGCCGTTGAAACTAAAGCCGGTCCCGGTGACTGCTGCCTGCGTGATGGTGATGGCGCTACCGCCAGTATTGCTCAGGGTATCGGACAGGGTTTGACTGGTCCCGACCTGCACATTCCCGAAGGTCACGCTCCCCGGCGTCGAACTCAGAGTCCCTGGAAGGGGATTCTGGGTAGTTTGCAGGCTAGATTTGCTCGTGCTCACTCCCTGGCAGCCCACCATCGTGGCCAGAGCCAGAACAACGACGAGCGCATTCCAACGAGTAGGGAGGTGGCTCATAAGTGATTGAATAAGCTGTGTTTCGTCGGTTTCTAGTTGAAAAACTAGTGTGCGCTGGCACATTCGCTCCGTAAAGTTCCCAAAGGGCAGTGGGGGAGGGGCCAGAAGGACTACAACCCGGCTGGAGGGCGGGCGGCATGGTACTTGCCCTACTGCGGAGGAGAACTGTGCCCGGTTTGGCAACTACTAAGGTAAGTTCTGGGCGAGGCTAGCCTTGCGGCTAGAAGGCTAACTGGATCTGTGGGTTCGAAGTTTTTGTTGAGGACGAGCTCCGCTTAGCACCAGTTCGCAGAGACGGTCGACAAAATCAGGAGTCAGTTTGTCGTGCCGAATTAGGAATCGCATGTAAATGGGGCCATAGAGGGAATCGAGAAGCAGGTCCATATCCACATTTTTGCGCAGTTCGCCGCGTAGAATCCCGCGCCGGAGGGTGGCGTAGGCTTCCTGGCGGCGTGGCCAGAGGAAACGCTCACGAAATGCGATGATGAGGTCCCGATCGCTCTGGCCTCCGCCCAGAATCGCAGAAACGATGCGTCCCCGCCGACTGCAGAAAATCTTGATCACCTGGCGCATCTGCTGGCTCATGTCGGTGAGGACCGACCCCGTATCAGGGAAGTGGAGTTTCCGGGTTGTGCTGCTGGCAAACGCATCCGCGATGAGGGCGGCTTTGTTGGGCCACCAGCGGTAAACCGTTGCCTTGCCAACGCCGGCGTGAGCTGCAACGGCTTCAATGGTCAGTTCGGAGAAGCCGTTTTTCCCCAGGAGCTGCAACGTGCTGCGCAGGATGGCCAGACGGGCCTGCTCACTGCGCGGGCGCCCCGGAGAACGCTTGCCGCGGCCTGCACCGCGTTTGCCATGAGCCGGAGACTTCTGGCGCATAACCCTACCCTACCATATAATCGACTGCGGGCTTTAGAATCCAATACGCCTAGTATCGAATCTAAAATCAGGTCTGCGGATTCCTCGTCGCGTGCGGGCAGTGTAGCCTCTTTGTTGTTCGTTCGAACTCTGGAGTGGTGCCTAAACAATGTGGATTGTTGCATTAGCCCTAAGGCGTCCCTACACCTTCGTCGTAATGGCGATCGTCATCATTGCTCTGTTTTTCGTTACGGTTTTCCGCACTCCCGTTGATATCTTCCCCAGCATCGATATTCCCGTGGTTTCGGTGGTTTGGTTCTATACGGGCATGTCGCCACAAGACATGGCCGACCGAATCGTGGCCAATTCCGAGCGCGGCATCACCACGACGGTCAACGACATCGAGCATATGGAGTCGCAGTCGGTAAACGGCCTGGGCGTCATCAAAGTGTTTTTCCGCCCGGGCACGAACGTACAGGGAGCCATCGCTCAAATCACGGCCATCGCCCAGACCACCGTTCGCGGCCTCCCGCCCGGCACCACACCCCCGCTGATCATTTCCTACAGCGCTTCTACCACACCCATCATTCAGCTTGGACTGAGCAGCAAGACTCTTCCCGAGCAGCAACTGTTCGATCTCGGCCAGAACTTCCTGCGCAACTATCTGGCCATGGTGCCGGGAGCCGCTACTCCCTATCCTTACGGCGGCAAGATACGCCAGATTCAGGTCGACCTCGATTTGCCTAAGCTACAGGCTTACGGGCTCGCACCCAACGACATTGTCAACGCTGTTAACGCGCAGAACATCATCCTCCCGACGGGCACTATCAAACTCGGGCCGCTGGAATACAACGTGGAGATGAACGGAACGCCGCAAACCATCGCGGAATTGAACGACCTGCCGGTCAAGACCTCCAACGGTTCGACGCTCTACATGCGCGATGTCGCTCACATACGCGACGGCTTCGCGCCCCAAACCAACATCGTGCGTCAGGATGGAAACCGCGGCGCCTTGATGTCGATCTACAAGAACGGCAATGCCTCCACCCTGCAGATTGTCGCCGGGGTCAAGAACATTGTGCTGCAGGCAGTGCAAGCTCTGCCGCCGGAACTGAAGGTCACTTCGCTGTTTGACCAGTCTCTGTTTGTGCGAGCCTCGATCAATGGCGTGGTGCGAGAGGCGGCGATTGCCGCGGCTCTCACCGCAGTCATGATCCTCATCTTCCTCGGCGACTGGCGCCCCACCATCGTCATCTCCATTTCCATCCCACTCTCCATTTTTTGCTCGATCATTCTGCTGGGCGCGATCGGCGAGACCATCAACATCATGACCCTGGGAGGATTGGCACTCGCCGTAGGCATCCTGGTCGATGACGCCACCGTGGAAATCGAAAACATTGAGCGCAACCTCGCCATGGGCAAAGAGATGAGGCAGGCCATCCTTGACGGCGCGCAGCAGATCGCCGTGCCGGCCTTCGTCTCCACGCTCAGCATCTGCATCGTGTTCGTTCCCATGTTTTTCCTGGCGGGCGTGGCCAAATTCCTGTTTGTGCCTCTGGCGGAGGCCGTCAGCTTCGCCATGCTGGCAAGTTACCTGCTCTCGCGAACCCTCATCCCTACCCTGGTGATGTACATCATGCGCGGGCACGAGCATCGCGCGGAGACGCCCAAGTCTTCTCTCGGCCGCTTCCAGCGCGGCTTTGAGCGCAAGTTTGAGGACTTCCGCCGCGGTTACGAACAGTTGCTGGAAACCACGCTTGAGCATCGTGGCGCTTTCGTGGCTTGCTTCCTGGCATTTTGCCTGCTTTCGCTCGGGCTGTTCACGTTTCTGGGACAAGACTTCTTCCCGCAGGTGGACGCCGGCCTGCTGCGCCTGCATGTGCGAGCGCGTCCCGGCCTCCGCGTCGAAGAAACCGCGCGGCTCGCCGACGAGATCGAAGGGGTTTTGCGAGAGGAGATCCCCAAGAATGAGTTGCAGACGGTTCTCGACAATATCGGTCTGCCCAACTCCGGCATCAACCAGTCTTACAGTTCCAACGGAACCATTGGCACCAGCGATATCGAGATCCTGATCGGTCTCGACCCCGAGCATCATCATCCAACCGCGGGATATATACGAAGCTTGCGTGAACTATTGCCGCGGCGCTTCCCGGGAGTGGAGTTCTTCTTCCAACCCGCCGATATCGTTACCCAGATCTTGAACTTCGGCCTGCCCGCACCCATTGACGTACAAGTCGTTGGCACGGACATGGGAACCAGCTATCTCATTGCGCAGCAGATTGCAAACAAAATGCGGCACATTCCCGGCGCCGCCGATGTCCACGTGCAGCAACTGCTTTCCTTGCCCACGCTGCACATGGATATTGACCGCACCCGTGTCACCCAGGTTGGGCTTGCCGCCCGCGACGTCGCGCAGAGCGTGCTGGTTTCTCTAAGCGGCAGCTTTCAGACCTCGCCGAATTTCTGGCTCAACCCGAAGAACGAAATTACGTACCAGGTGGCGGTGCAGTCGCCGCAATACCGCATGATCAGCATGCAAGATCTCATGACCATCCCCGTAACCTCGCCGCAGGGCCCGCAGTTGCTCAGTAATCTGGTGCAGTTGTATCCCGTGGCGCGACCCGCTACCGTGAATCACTACAACGTGCAGCCCGTCATCGACGTTTACGCCGGCACGCAGGATCGCGACTTGGGCGCGGTCGCTGCCGAAACGGAGAAAGTGCTCAAGACGTTCGACGGCCAATTGCCGCGAGGCACGCACCTGGTGGTGCGCGGGCAGGTCGCTACCATGCGCTCGTCGTTCTTCGGACTCGGCGTCGGATTGGTTGGCGCCATCCTTCTTGTTTATCTGCTGATCGTCATCAACTTTCAGTCATGGCTCGATCCCTTCATCATCATCGCGGCGTTGCCCGGAGCTCTGGCCGGAATCTGCTGGTTCCTGCTGCTAACCCGCACCACATTGAGTGTGCCATCGCTCACGGGGGCAGTCATGTGCATGGGTGTGGCCACTGCCAATTCCATCCTGATGGTCAGCTTTGCGCGCGAGCAGATTGATGAAGGCATTCCCGCCGTGCAAGCCGCCGTCGCAGCCGGATACACACGTATGCGCCCCGTGTTGATGACCGCATTGGCTATGATCATTGGAATGGTTCCGATGGCGCTTGGCTTTGGCGAAGGCGGCGAGCAGAACGCGCCTTTGGGCCGCGCCGTAATCGGCGGACTGCTGTTTGCCACGGTCGCCACCTTATTTTTTGTGCCCAGCGTATTCGCCATCTTCCACAGCCGCCGCGAAGCCAAGCGGGCGCGCCAGGAGTTGGCATAATTATGAGGACGCTTAGACAGTATTCGCAGAATCGGAGTCAAGCATGAGTGCTGAGAACGAATCTAACCCGGATGCAAAAAGGGTAGAGCAGGGTAGCGGCGCCTATCCGACGCAGCCGATTCAAAACGAAGAGCATCACGCTCTAAGTTCGCAGGCCCAGCGCGACGAAGAGATCGCGGCCATGCAGCAACACTCCAAGCACCAGCCTCCGGGCATCCAGAAGCCGCCCGAGGTTCCGCCCGCGCCTCCGGGCAAAGCCCTGAAGGTTGTCGGCATCCTGTTGCTGATACTGTTGATCGCCGGTGCGCTCACCCTCTGGGACCACGTCACCCACGAGCGCGCGTTGGCCAAGGAGACGGAGCGCGAGACCGTCCCAACCGTCGCTGTAGTTTACCCTCAGTCAGAGAAACCCGACGAGGATCTGATTCTGCCGGGATCCCTGCTGGCTTATGAGGAATCCCCCATTTACGCCCGCACCAACGGTTATCTGGTCCGCTGGTACAAGGACATTGGCAGCCGAGTGGAAAAAGGCGAGTTGCTGGCGAAGATCGATACTCCTGAGGTTGATCAGGAACTAAACCAGACCCGCGCCGCGCGTCTGCAAATCCTGGCGCAGATGGATCTGGCCAAGATCAGCGCCGACCGTTGGGAGAATCTGCGCAAGACCGACTCCGTTTCCGCACAGGAAGCTGACCAGTACGTAAGCGGATATGAGCAGAGCAAAGCCAACCTAGCCGCCGCCGACGCGAACGTCCGCCGCCTCGAACAGCTTGAGGGTTTCAAGGATGTCTACGCGCCGTTCTCCGGCGTGCTCACCCGCCGCAACGTCGATCCCGGCGCGCTCATCAACGCGGGAGCAGGCGTTGGCACCGGGACTGCCGGCCGTGAATTGTTTGATCTCGCACGCGTCGATCCGCTGCGGGTTTACACCAGCGTCCCGCAGGCTTACGCACCCTACATAAAGGTTGGCGCCAAAACCGCCGTCACGTTGCAGGAGTTTCCTGGAGAGAAATTCTTCGGCAAGGTGGTGCGCACCGCCGAAGCTATTGATCCGGCCACGCGGACCCTGCTGACCGAGGTCGACGTACCTAACAAAGACGGACGTTTGTTACCCGGCTCATTCGGCGAAGTGCACTTCGCCGTCAGCTCGGGCGTGAACAAGGTCACGATCCCTGTGAACGCCATGCTATTCCGCGCCGAGGGCCCACGCGTCGCTGTCGTGGGTCCCGGAGGCAAGGTGCAGTTACGTCCCATCAACATCGGCCGCGATTACGGCACCACCTTGGAAATTCTCGGTGGCGTTTCTCCCACGGACCAGGTCGTCATCAACCCGGCGGATTCACTTGACGACGGACAACAGGTGAACGTGGCGCAAAAGCCACCCGCTCAATCCCCGCCGGGCCAGCAGAAGGGCAACGGATCGTGAAACGAGTCGCCATCTCAGCCGCTCTCGCACTGCTCGGTCTGGCAGCGGGATGCACCGTCGGTCCGCGTTACAGCCGGCCCGCGGCTCCAGCGCCGGCGCCGGATGCATGGAAGACGCAACCGCCCTGGCAGGAAGCCGCGCCCAAGGACGCGATTCCCAAAGGCGCGTGGTGGAAAGTTTTTAAAGACCCGGCGCTCGATGCCTACGAACAACAATTGCTTCAAGCGAATCAGTCTCTGGTGGCGGCGCGCGACCGTTTAGATCAAGCACGCTCATTAGCGCGTGTGGCTACAGCAGACATGTTCCCGCAGCTTTCGGCAGACCCGAGCGCGGTACGAGAGCGCGGCTCCGGTAATCGCCCTCTGGACGGCCAGGCACTGACCATTGGGACGAACGGCAAGCCTGAGCCTGTCCTTCCCTACACGCAGAACGTCTATACAATTCCGTTTTCGCTGAGTTACGAGGTCGATCTCTTCGGACGCGTTCGGCACAACGTGGAGGCGGCCAATGCGTCTTTACAGTCCACAGCCGCCGATCTTCAGAACGTGCAGTTGGTGTTGACCGCCGAACTTGCGGCCGACTACTTCACGCTTCGTGAACTGGACGCCGAGTTTGAAGTGGTAAAGGAATCCGTGGGCTACCAGCAAAAAGGTCTGGATCTGGTGAAAAACCGCCACGACGGTGGCATTGCCAGCGGACTCGAAGTGGCGCAACAGGCCGCTCTGCTCGACTCCACGGTTTCGCAGCTTGCGCTCGTGCAGGAATCGCGCGCGCAGTATGAACACGCCATTGCGGTGCTGGTGGGCCAGCCAGCCTCCAGCCTCGGTGTGCCAGTTGCTCCGCTGCGCGCCACGCCGCCGCCGGTGCCGCTGGGAGTGCCTTCCGACGAGTTGGAACGCCGGCCTGACATTTCTACCGCTGAGCGCCTGATGGCTTACCAAAATGCGCAGGTCGGCATCGCGCGCTCGGCCTTCTATCCGCACATCACGCTGAGCGGTTCAGGAGGGTGGCAAAGCCGCGATCTCGGTCCGCTCCTCAATGCGCCCAGCCTCTTCTGGTCGCTTGGTGTAGACGCCTTGCAGCCCATCTTCGAAGGTGGCCGAAATCGCGCTAACCTGGCCGCTGCGCGTGCGGCATATGACCAGTCGGTGGCCAATTACCGCCAGGCCGTGCTCACTGCGTTCCAGGAAGTCGAAGACGGAATCAGCAATCTGAGTACGCTTTCGCAAGCCCTGGCCACGCAGGGCGCGGCGGTGGATGATGCCCGGCGCGCGCTGGCAATCGCCAACAATCGTTACATCGGAGGAGTTACGAGCTATCTCGATGTCATCACTGCGCAGACCACACTGCTGACCAGTGAACGCCTGCAGACGCAGTTGCTCGGCCAGCAGATGGTCAGCTCTGTCTATTTGGTGAAAGCACTCGGCGGTGGCTGGGACGCCAGTCAACTCAAGGACCAGCAAGTTCATCCGCAGGCTGGCCAGGTCTTGCAGCCCTGATCTCGCGATGAGGCACGAGCAGTGCGCTCATCTTTCATTTCTAAGCGTTCGCACGTTGACATCTGCATCGAACAAGTCTAGTATTATAGCTGAGGGAAATATCTCCTCTTACTCTTTCACGCTTTAGGCAGTAAGTCAGCCCAATCTGAATTTTTCTATCGATTCACGCTTTTGAAAGAGTAATCGGAAACAACACTGCGAACTGGCAAGGGGCCATGGTGTGGTCCGCCCTCGTTTTGACATCTGTATTTATCGCGCGAGCCTGGAGGAAAAAAGCATGAAGAACACCAAGTTTCTTGTGAAAGTGAACCGCAGCGGCACTCGCGCTCCTGAATATGTGCAGCGCATCGACCGCACTCCCATCCAGACCACAACCGATCGCAAGCTGGCACTTATTATGGGAAGATTCACGGCGGAAGACGCTGTTAAGTCCATCCAGAATTCCCGCTGCAACCCCGAGCTAATCTCCGTCCAGGTTAGCGCCTAGTCAAGTCAGCGCCTGGTCAGGTCAGCGCCCACCGTTTTCAGCGCCTGGCGTTGCGCCTAGGTTACTCCCACTTGGCCTGGCCTTCATAGATCGTGATATAGCGGTCGATTGGAAGTTCCGTAAAGCGCTGTTTCAGTTCGCTGGGCTGCGGCCAGTTGATTTCCATCCAGTCGATTTTCGTACGTTGGCCAATTCCCAGCACCATGCGTGGGTCATGGGAAGAGAGGTAGCTCCCGCCTCCTACCTTCATGCGGCTCCTCTTCAAATCGCCGGCCTGGTAGCTGACGCGGGCCCCGACGGCGTCGATATTCGACTTCCTGCCGACCAGCTTCAGTCCCAACCAGTGGTTCTGGCTTCCGACACGGTTGCGCAGGAGCACCGGCGCTTCATCGTTGCAAGAAATCAGAACATCCACCGCTCCGTCGTTGTCGAAGTCTCCAATCGCCAAACCACGCGCCGCCAGCGGCCGCGAGAAAACCGGTCCGCTTTCCTGGCTTACGTTCTTTAGTCCATTCCCGGAGTTATGGAAGAGCAGCATCGGCTCGCGGTACTTCACATTGTCGTAGATATTCTCAATGAGATCATCGGGATGTCCGTTGGCGATGATCAAGTCCAGATTGCCGTCGTTGTCATAGTCGAAAAACTTCAATCCCCAGCCACTCATTAGCTTC